>WNGF01004973.1_pt1 | contig 19056 bp, 16 predicted proteins | sample 5400641 | NCBI WGS metagenome assembly WNGF01 (sample SAMN13153371, study PRJNA577476) | soil metagenome | isolation source: 80 cm soil or saprolite under grassland replicate 2 | place: USA:California | collected 2016-06-15
TAGACGGTCCGATCGGGTTTCCGAAGGCCCACCCATCTCTCCCGCCCGGCGAACGGGCAGTCAGGGTTCGAACTGAGACACTACCGTCTCGTTCAAACCGCCCCGGAAACGGCCGTTCTCGGCCGCTGCTATGATCAGGGCCCCATGATGAACCGCCGTGGGTTCCTCATCACCGCGAGCGCTGGCTTCTTCGCCGCGCCGCTCGCGGCCGAGGCGCAGCAGGCCCGCGTGATCAGAATCGGATGGCTGCTTCCCGATCCCAAACCCTTCGCTCTCGATCCGTTCCGGCAGAAACTCAAGGAACTCGGGTGGATCGAAGGCGGCGATCTCGTCATTGAGCAGCGATACTCGCACGGCAGCGCCGAGGGGTATCTTCAGCTTGCGGCCGAACTCGTCGGGCTCAAGGTGGACGCCCTTGTTACGGACGGAGCCGCAGCAACGAGGGCAGCTCAGCGAACGACGCCGACGATTCCCATCGTGTTCGTTTCTGGCAATCCCGTCGGCGCGGGGTTCGCCGCCAGCCTTTCGCGCCCGGGAAAGAACCTCACTGGCGTGGCAATCCTCACGGGGGATCTCACACCGAAGCGCATCCAGCTCCTCAAGGAGACGGTTTCGGGCATGGCTCGTCTCGCCATCCTCGAAGATCTCACCGCTGCGGGGCTCTCGACCGGCGACGCTCGCCTGGCCGGGAATTGGCAGGCCATTGAGGCGGCCTCACACCAGATGGGCATCCAGCCGGCGCCCATGCTCGGAATTCGCAAGCCCGAAGAACTGGAAGGCGCATTCGCTCGTGCTGTCAGGGAGCAGGCCGGCGGCATGCTGGTTCTGGCCTCTCCGTTCTTCTCCGCACAAGGGAAGCGGATTGCAAACCTGGCCGCAGAGACTCGGCTACCGGCCATCTACGAGCATCGGGGATTCGTCGAAGCCGGCGGGCTCATGTCCTATGGACCGGACCATCGCGCCATCTTCCGCCTCGTGGCGCTGTACGTCGACAAGATCCTGAGGGGCGCCAAACCAGCCGACCTCCCCGTCCAGCAGCCGACCAAGTTCGAGCTGGTCATCAATCTCAAGACCGCCAAGACGCTCGGCCTCACCGTTCCGCCGTCGGTGCTGTTGCGCGCGGATCAGGTCATCGAGTAGTGGACCGACGACGGTTCATCGCCGGCTCCGTGGCCTCGCTCGCCGCGCCATTCCCCCGCCGAGTCGCAGCGGGTCTTGAAGGTCGCCAGGATAGGGGTGCTCACGGGCTTCTCTGCCGAGGGGTCGCCCCGGATCAGTGCTCTCCGCGCCGGACTGCTCGAATTGGGTTACGTCGACGGTCAGAACATCGGCCTCGACTTGCGATCGGCGCGTGGACGGGCCGATGAGATCCCCGACCTCGCCGCCGAGCTCGTACGGGTCAACGTCGACATCATTGTCGCGAGCAATAACCCGGCGGTACTGGCGGCGCAACGAGCGACCCGGACGATTCCCATTGTCATGGTTCACGCAACCGATCCTGTCGGCCTCGGTTTCGTACAAAGCCTTTCGAAACCGGGAGGCAACATCACCGGCCTGTCCACTCAGGGGGTCGAAGCCGTCGGCAAACGTCTGCAGCTCCTGAGAGAGGCCGTCCCGAACCTGTCACGACTGGCCGTGCTCTGGCACCCTGCTCAGCCGGGAGCGGGACTCGAGGCGAAAGAGACCGAGGTCGCTGCCAAGGCATTCGGCGTGCGGCTTCACATGTTAGAGGCGCGAAGTTCGAGCGAGATCGACAGCGCGTTTGCGGCGATGACTCGAGAGGGCGCCGGAGCGCTTCTCCTGGGGTCGAGCCCGATGCTCCTTGCTCACCAGACACGGATCGTCGAGCTATCGACAAAGCACCGTCTGCCGACCATGGGTGTGGCGCGAGAGTATCCGGAGGCCGGGTTTCTCATGTCCTATGCGGCAAGCATCACCGATCTCTACCGGCGTTCCGCTTACTTCATCGACAGGATCCTGAAAGGGGCGAAAGCGGCTGATCTGCCCGTCGAGCAACCGACCAAATTCGAGGAGCTGGTCATCAACATGAGGACCGCGAAGGCGCTCGGCCTCACGATCCCGCCGCCCCTCCTGGCGCGCGCGGACCACGTCATTGAGTGAGCCGGCCGAACGGCATATACCTTGCCGCACTCGGTGTGCGGAGGTGGATGCCATGGGAGACAAGCAATCGCGATCGGCGGGTAAAGTCTTCAACAAAGATGAGGCCGAAGACGAGCTGACCGAACGATCTGAGGAGACAACGACGCCTCGGACGGCAACCGCTTCCGGCGGGCAACAGGGCATCTCGAACCACCCCGCCGCGGAAGAAGCGGAGGAGCAGGCAAAACTGCCGCCGCGAGGTCAGGCCAGCGAATAGCCGCCCGCGCGGAAGATCATCGCCTTCCCGGCCGTCACCGCCTATGCTATCGCCACGCTCGAGGCAATGACGCCGCGGGGAGGAATCATGACGCGACTCGGGATCGCCGTTCTGCTCGTGTTCGGTCTCGTCGGCAACGTGTGGGCTCAGCCGAAGGCCGCGCCGGCGACGAAGCCGGAGGGAGAGATGCGCTGGGCGCTCTACGTCACCCTGGCCCCGGCCTGGTTCGATCCCGGCGAGGTGACCGCCGGCTTCATCACGCCGTTCTGGGTGCTCTACGCGATGCACGACGCCCTGTTCAAGGCGATGCCCGGTAACCTCATGGCCCCGAGCCTGGCCGAGTCGTGGACGGTGAGCCAGGATCAGAAGACCTACGAGTTCAAGCTCCGCGAGGGGCTCAAGTTCCACAACGGCGATCCCTTCACCGCGGACGACGTGAAGTTCAGCTACCAGCGATCCAAGGTCGGCAAGGTCCTCAAGGACAAGGTGCGCGACGTCGAGATCGTCGGGCCCTCCCGGGTGCGGTTCCACCTGCACGAGCCCTATCCGGACTTCATGACCTTCTACGCGACGCTGGCGAGCGGCGCCAGCTGGGTGGTGCCGAAGAAGTACGTCGAGCGGGTCGGGGACGATGGCTTCAAGAAGTCGCCCGTCGGGCTCGGGCCGTACAAGTTCGTGAGCCACACGCCGGGCGTCGAGCTGGTCATGGAGGCGTTCGAGGGCCACTGGCGCAAGGTCCCGTCCGTGAAGCGGCTCGTGTTCAAGACGGTGCCCGAGGCCACCACGCGGGCGGCCATGGTGAAGAAGGGCGAGGTGGACGTCGCCTACATGCTCGACACCCCGACGGCGCTGGAATTGAAGCGCGATCCCAACCTCAAGCTGGCCTTCTCGGGGGCCATCGGCGTTCACTTCCTCGATTTCTTCGACCAGTGGGACCCGAAGTCGCCGTGGCACGACCGGCGCGTGCGCCTGGCCGCCAACCATGCCGTCGACCGCCGGTCGATCAGCGAGGCCGAGACCCTCGGCGCCTCGCGCCTGACGGGCAGCATGGTTCCGCGCACGTTCGAGTTCGCGCTGGCCCTGCCGCCGTACGAGTACGATCCCGCGAAGGCCCGGAAGCTCCTCGCCGAGGCCGGCTATCCGAGCGGCTTCGACGGCGGGGACTTCTATCCCTATCCGCCCTACTTCGCGACCGGCGAGGCGATCGTCACCAATTTCGGCGCGGTCGGCATCCGGATGAAGCTGCGCACCATGGAGCGCGCGGCGCTGCAGACGGCGTGGTTGGGCAAGAAGCTCCACGGAGTCTGCATGTGCACGGTCGCCTCCTATGGCAACGCGGCCACGCGGCTCGCCGAGCAGGTGCAGGGCGACGGCGCGTACGCGCGCGGCGTCGACCCCGACGTGGAGGCACTCTACAAGCAGCAGGCGCGTGAGCCCGATCGGAAGAAGCGCGAGGCGCTGCTCCACCAGATGCAGCAGCTCCTCTACGATCGGGCGCGGTTCGGTCCACTGTACGAATTCATCTGGCCGAGCGCGATCGGGCCCCGCGTGGCGGAGCCCGCGCTGATGCTGATCGATCCCTACCCGTGGTCGGCCCCGCTGGAGGACGTGCGGCTCAAGGCGAAATAACCGGCGTGGACGCGCCCCCGATCTCGTCCGCCCGCAAGTGGGCGATCACCCTGACGGTGATGGTGGTCGCCTTCATGCAGATCCTCGACACCAGCGTCGCCAACGTCATCCTGCCCCACCTGCAGGGATCGTTGTCGGCGGGGCTGGACGAGGCGTCGTGGGTGATCACCTCCTATCTCGCCGCGATGGCCGTGATCATCCCGGCGAGCGGCTGGCTGGTCGGACTCTTCGGACGCAAGCGCCTCTTCCTGGTCTGTAGCTCGCTGTTCGTGGTCAGCTCGTTCGTCTCCGGCGCCGCGCCGGACTTGACCACGCTGATCGTGGCCCGCATCTTCCAGGGCCTCGGCGGGGGACCGATCATCCCGCTCTCGCAGGCGATCCTCTGGGAGATCTTTCCCTTCCAGCAGCGCGGCCTCGCGATGGCGGTGTGGGGCGTCGGCTTCATCCTCGGCCCGATCCTGGGGCCGACCGTGGGCGGCTACCTGGCCGACGAGTGGTCGTGGCGGTGGATCTTCTACATCAACCTGCCCGTGGGGATCCTCGGCTTCTTCATGGCGAGCGTCTTCCTGTTCGACCCGCCGTATCTGCGCAAGGTCACACGGATCGACTGGTGGGGCCTCGGCCTCATGGTCATGGGCTTCGCGTGCCTCCAGCTCGTCCTGGATCGGGGCGAGCGCGAGGACTGGTTCGAGTCCTCCGCCATCGTCGCGCTGGCCATCGTCGCCGTCTGCGCGCTCGTCGCGTTCTTGATCCGCGAGCTCATGGCCCACGATCCGATCCTCGACCTCTCCGTGTTCGCCGACCGGAACTTCGCCACCGGCGCCACCCTCAGCGCGCTCGTCGGATTCGGCATGTTCTCGGGCATGCTGCTGATCGCCGTCTTCACGCAGAAGCTGCTCGGCTACGATGCGTGGACGGCCGGGCTGGTGCTGGCGCCCGGCGGGCTGGGCAACATCTTCTCGCTGTTCGCCTCCGGGATCGTGACGCGCGTCGACCAGCGGCTGATGCTGGCGTTCGGCTGTCTGCTCAACGCCGTCAGCCTCTACATGATGACCTCGCTGACGCTCGGGATGGACTACTGGGCGCTGGCGCTGCCGCGCTTCATCCAGGGCTTCGCGGTCGGGTTCATCTTCGTGCCGCTCTCCACGCTCACGCTGGCCACGATCCGGCGCGACAAGCTCGTCAACGCCACCGCCGTGTACGGCATGCTCCGCAACTTCGGCGGCAGCGTGGGCATCGCGGTGGTCACGACGCTCCTCGCCCAGCGCAGCCAGGTCCACCAGGCCACGCTCGTCAGCCACATCAGCCCGTGGGACCCGCAGACGCACGCTCGCCTGACGCGGTGGACGAGCCACTTCGGGGCGCTGGGCAGCGACGCCTTCACCGCCGAGCGTCAGGCCGTGGCGATGCTCTATCGCGAGACGGTGGCACAGGCCCAGCTGCTGGCCTATGCCGACGACTTCTGGCTGCTCGCGGTGATGTTCGCGGCGGTGCCGCTGTTGCTTCCGCTCATGCGTCGCATCCGGCGCGAGCGGCCGGCGGCGGGCGAGCCGGCCGCCGAGCGCGCTCCGGCCGCCCTCGAGGAGGGCGCCGTCTGACTTGAATGCATTCTAGTCCGCGTTCAAGTCCCCACCAGCGACCGCGCGAACTCGAGAAATACCCGAACCTTGGCAGGGACGTGGCGGGCCTTCGGAAAGACGGCGTACACAGGATGCCGGCTACTCGACCAGTCCGGCATGAGCACTTTTAGGCTGCCCGCCGCGATGTAAGGGCGCGCCGAGAACTCGTACGGCCGCAGGACGCCGCCGCCGCCCGCCCCCGCGTCGACGAGCCCAATGCCGTCCCGCACGACCATCCCGACATGGACCGACACGACGTGTCGCTCCCTCCCCCGCGTGAACTCCCACCGGGTATTCGGTTCCTCGTCGGGTCTGGCCGGGATGATCGCGCGGTGCTGGGCGAGGTCATGGGGTCGGCTCGGCTCTCCCCACCGGCGCAAGTAGTCGGGCGCGGCGCACACGACGTGCTGCGCCCACCCCAGGCGTCGAGCCACCAACGTCGAGTCGGCCAGCCGGCCGACACAGAGCACGACGTCCAGACCACTGTCCAGCACCGCGGCCGGCGAGTTCGTGATGAAGGTCTCGATCTTCAGCTGCGGGGCCGACGCTAGCAAGCGGCGAGCGTCGGCGAGCACCAGGGATCGGAGCGCCGGGTGCATGCCGACACGGAGGGTTCCCTGTGGCCGGAGGCTGCCGCGGCGGGCGACCGTCTCGGCCTCCTCCAGCTCTCGCAGCAGGTCCCGACAGCGCTGGTAGTATGCCTCGCCTTCGACGGTGAGCGAGAGCCTGCGGGTCGATCGATTGAAGAGGGTGAACCCGAGCTCGTTCTCGAGCGCCGTGATGGTCTTGCTGAGCGCCGACGGTACGACATCGAGCGCATTCGCGGCGGCGGCGAAACTTCCGGCCTCCACCGTGCGCGAGAAGAACGTGATGCCGCGGAGTTTGTCCATGGTGCCCCTGTGTCACCGTGGCCATTCGTTACGAATCGGCACGAGTGAATTGCCAGCTTACATCTTTATCCCGGGAGGCATCGATCGGTACCCTGGCCGCATGGAGGCCCCGAGGTCACCCATCCCGATCCCACGATCGGACCGCTGCTTCGCTCCGGGCATCGCGGCGCTCGTCGACGCGTGGGCACGCGCGTGGAATGCGCACGACATGCAAGCCGCCGCCGGCCTGGTGGCGGCGGACGTCGACTTCGTCACCGTGGCCGGTCTCTGGCTCAGGGGAAGAGACGAGTTTCTGCGTCATCATCACCGGATCCATCGTTTGCACATGCGAGAAACGACCTGGACTTCACGGGGATATGAGGCGCGGTGGCTGCGCGATGACCTCGCGCTCGTGCACCTCGAATGGACGCTGACCGGCGAGCGGGATCCGGACGGGACGTCACGGCCCGAGCGCTCCGGCGTCTTCACGTGGTTGGTAGCGTCCAGCCCAGGCGCATGCCTGATCGCCGCCGCCCACAATACGCATCTCCGATCCGACGTCTCACACCGTCTCGCCGGTGAGGGGGAGAACAACGATGCGTCGTGATCTCCTCGCGTGCGCGGCCGCCGTTCTGACCTTCGCATCGGCGCCAGCGGGGGCCAGCCAGCCGGCCCCGGGAGACGCCGTCGTCGCCTGGCATGTCACCGTCACGCCGAGTTGGTTCGACCCGTCCACCGTGCCGGCGCAGATCGCCCCGTTCGGCATGCTGTACGCGATCCACGATGCGGTGCTCCGTCCACTTCCGGGACAGAAGATCGGGAACAGCCTGGCCGAGACGTGGACCGAGAGCCCGGATGGGCGGGTCTACGAGTTCAAGCTGCGGCGCGGGCTCAGGTTTCACAACGGCGATCCCCTCACCGCCGAGGACGTGAAGTTCAGCTTCGAGCGCTACAAGGGGGCCGGCGCCAAAGTATTTCAGGAACGGGTTCAGCAGGTGGAGGTCGTCGATCCCCTCACGGTGCGCTTCCGTCTCAAGGAGCCCTGGCCCGACTTCCTCACCTTCTACGGAACCTCGGCGACGGCGGCGGGGATCGTCGTCCCCAAGAAGTACCTGACCCAGGTCGGGGATGACGGCTTCAGGAAGCATCCCATCGGCGCCGGACCCTACAAGTTCGTGAGCCACACGCCCGGCATCGACACGGTGCTGGAGGCCTACCCGGGGTACTGGCGGCACGTGCCCCACGTCAGGCGGCTTACGATGAAGAGCGTCCCCGAAGGAACCACCCGCGTGGCGATGCTGAAGAACGGCGAGGCGGACATCGGCGTCGCCCTGGAAGGGCAGGACGGCGAGGCCGTGAGACGGGACCCGCGGCTACAGCTCGTGATTGCCCGCAATGTCGCGTCGATCGCCTGGATCGAGTTCGCCGACCAATGGGATCCCAAGTCGCCATGGCATGACCGACGCTTGCGGCTGGCGGTCAACTACGCGCTCGATCGCAAGGGGATCAACGAGAGCGCTTGCCTGGGGTACTGCGCGCCAGCCGGTGTCATCGTCCCTCGTGTCATGGATTACGCCCTTCCGGCGGAACCGTCATCCTATGATCCCCGAAAGGCCAAGCAGCTGCTCGCCGAGGCCGGCTATCCGAACGGTCTCGACGCTGGCGAGTTCGTGCCAATTCCCCCGTTCTTGCCGTTATCGGAGGGCGCCGTGAACTCCCTGAACGCCGTCGGAATCAGGGTGAGAATTCGGCCGATCGAGCGCGCAGCGTTCAACGCCGCCTGGCGGAAGAAAAAGCTCCGGGGTCTGTTCCTGGCCGTCTCCGGCAACGCAGGCAATGCCGCGAGTCGCGTGGCCGAGTTCATCTACTCGAAGGGCAGCTTTGCCTACGGGGGCTACTCCGACATCGACGATCTGTTCCATCAGCAGGCCCGCGAGCGAGATCCCAAGAAGCGTGAGGGGCTGCTGCACACGATTCAGCAGCTCACGATCGACCGGGTGATGTTCGCGCCGATCATGGACCTGCGCGCGATGATGGGCGTCGGGCCGCGAGTGGCCGACCACACGATCAACTCGCTCCCGATGGTGTTCTTCCCATCCTGGGAGGACCTGCGGCTCAAGAGCCCGTGACCTGGGCATCGGTCACTCGAACATGAGCACGGTGCGGGCGACCTCGCCGGCCTTCATGGCGCGGAAGGCTTCGTTGACGTCCTCGAGACGGCCGCGGCGGGTGATCATCTCGTCGAGCTTCAGCCGGCCCTGGCGGTAGAACTCGATGTAGCGCGGCATGTCGACCTTGAAGCGGTTCGAGCCCATGCTGCAGCCCTGGATCTTCTTCTCGCGCAGGAACATCGGGCCGTCCAGCTCGATCTTCTGGCCGACCGGGATCATGCCGATGACGGTGGCGGTGCCGCCCGGCTTGAGGCAGTCGAAGCACTGCTCGGCGGCGATCTTGAGCCCGATGGCCTCGAACGCGTAGTCCACGCCGCCGCCCGTCAGGGTACGGATGGCCTTCGCGGGCTCGTCCTTCGAGGCGTTCACGGTGTGGGTGGCGCCGAGCTCGCGCGCCTTGGCGAACTTGGCCTCGACCGTGTCGACGGCGATGATCATGCGCGCCCCGGCGATGCGCGCGCCCTGGATGACGGCGAGCCCGACGCCGCCGGCGCCGAAGACGGCCACCGTGGTACCCGCTTCGATCCGGGCCGTGTTGAGCACCGCGCCCACGCCGGTCGTCACGCCGCAGCCGATGAGGGCGGCGCGATCGAGCGGCATCTGGTCGTCGATCTTCACGAGCGCGTTCTCGTGCACCAGCATCTGCTCCGCGTACGCGGACAGGTTGGCGAACTGGTTGACGGGCTGGCCCTTCCACGAGAGCTTCGGCGGCTCGTGCTTGGCGCGGACGGGCCGCGTCTGGCAGAGATGCGTCTTGCCGGTGAGGCAGTACTCACACTGGCCGCAGAAGACGGACAGGCACGCGATCACGTGATCGCCCGGCTTGAACTCCGACACCTGGGGCCCGACGGAGTCCACGATGCCGGCCGCCTCGTGGCCGAGGATGGCCGGCGTGGGGAACGGGTAATACCCGTCGACGAAGTGCAGATCGCTGTGACAGACCCCGGAGGCGACGACCCGCACCAGCACCTCGCGTCCGAGCGGCTTGTGGATGTCGACGTTCTCGATCGTCAGCGGCTGGTGCGGACCGTGGAAGATGGCGGCTTTCATGTCATGCTCCTCGAGAAAAATCGCCCGGTGAATCCTCGCTGCCGGAGGCGAGCTTCGGCATCACGTGGTCGGCGAACGCGCGCATCGTCCGCTCGACCTCGGCCCGCGCCAGCATGTTGCCCTGATCGAACCAGCAGATGATCTGCGACAGCCCGAACTCCTCGCGCGCCGCATGCAGTCGATCGACGACCTCCGCGGCGTCGCCGAACACGCCCTGGTCACGGCAGAACTTCTCGAACGGTAGATCGGCCACGTTGTCGTTGATCATCTTGAGCCGCGGCAGGTGGTCGCCGTAGGACTCGGGCAGCGCCGCGAAGATGGCCTGCAGGTTCTTGTAGTACTTCAGCACGCCCGGGCGCATGGCGTCCCGCGCCGCCGGCGGCGTCGCGCCGACGTGCACGGGGAGCATCAGCGCCATCTGATCCGGCCGCCAGGAGTGTCCGGCCGCGGCCAGGCGCTCGCGATAGAGCGCCATGTACTCGCGCAGCTGGGGCAGGGGCGTGGTCGTCGTCCCGGAGTAGATCGGCAGCCCCGTGTCGCCGATGTGGGCGAAGCTCTCGGCGCTGTGCACGGCCACGCGGATCGGCGGGTGCGGGCGCTGGAGCGGCTTCGGCACCACGGAGACTTCCTCGACGTCCCAGAACCGGCCCCGATGGCTGAAGCGCTCCTTGGTCCACGCCAGGCGGATGATCTCGAGCGCCTCGTCGAAGCGCGCGCGGTTGTCGGCCACGGGCACGCGAAAGCCGTGGAACTGGCTGGGGATCGAGCCGCGGCCGACGCCGAACTCGAGCCGCCCTCCGGACAGCACGTCGGCCGTCGCTGCCTGCTCGGCGCAGCTCAGCGGATGCTGGAGCGGCAGCAGCGTGACCGCGGTCCCGATGCGGATGCGCCGCGTCCGCTCGGCGATGACGGGCACCATCATGAGCGGGTTCGCCAGCAGCGAGAACGCGCCACCGAAGTGCAGCTCGGCCAGCCACACCACGTCGAATCCGAGATCCTCGGCGAGCACCGCGAGGTCGAGCATCTCGGCATACCGCTCGGCATGCGTCTGCCCGTCGGCCTCCGGCGCCTGGAAGAAGATCCCGAATCGCATGGGCGTGAGCATAACGTGAAACGGCCGACGCTACCGGCCGCTCTTGCCGTCGCGGATGCGCTCGAGCTGTACCGGGTCGGAGACGACGATCTGTGCCTTGCCCCGGTACGTCGAGATCACGCCGCGGACGCAGATCCGCTCGCCGCGGAGCGATTCCGGGTCGTAGGGAAACGCCGACCGCCGCGCGCCCCAGATCAGCGCCGTGAACTCCTGGTCGGGATACGGCTTGCCGAGATTGAGGAATGTAGGCTGGCCGTTCGAGCGGATCGCGTAGGTGGCGCTGGCCACCTGGCCGCACACCCTGGCGGTCTTTCCGACGTGGTGCAGGGCCTCGCTCGGCGCGAGGCCCTCGTCCGCGAAGGCGACGGACCCCGCGGTCGCCAGCAGGACGAGCCACAGCGACAGCCGACGACGGGATCGGATCGACATTCCGCCGCTCACCGCGGCTTGAGGCGCACCTCTTCGAGCGGGGCCGACCACGGATACGGATCGATCATCAGCAGCGCGGGCTCGGCGACCCGCGGCCCCACCGCGCTGGGCCAGATGTACTCGTAGATCGGCGCGAAGCGCACGCGCTCGTAGACGAGCTGCTGGATCTTGTGCAGCATGGCCTCGCGCTTCTTCTTGTCGATCTCGCGGGCCTGCTGCTTCCACAGCGCGTCGATGTCGGGATCGGCGCCCCGCGCGTAGATCCCGTCGCTCGGCACGAACTCGGCCATGCGGGAGGCGGCGTTGCCGTAGAACGCGCTGATGCACACGCACACGCCCTTGAGCTTCTTGCTCATCCACGCCGTCACGAAGGCCGCCCGCTCCATCGAGCGGATCTTGGTCTTGATCCCCACCGCGCCGAGATAGCCGGCGGCCGCCTCGCCCATCGAGAAGTAGGGCGGATACGGATAGAGGTCGCCGGCGTCGAAGCCGTTGGGATAGCCGGCCTCGGTCAGGAGCTGCTTGGCCCGGGCGGGATTGTAGGGATACGGCTCGAGCTCCCGCGTGAACTCGAAGCTCTTCGGCGCCATGGCGCCCGTGAGCCGGGAGGCGCCGAGATTCTCCGCCTCGTTGATGGCGCGGGTGTCGATGGCCATGATCGACGCCTGCCGGACGCGGCGGTCGTGCCAGGGCGACTTCGGATCCCACTGATCGAAGAAATCGAGGAAGAACACCCCGATCGCGCCCGAGAACGCCAGCTTAAGCGTGGGATCGCGCTTGACCTCCTGGGCCATCGGAGCGTCCAGGAGATATGCGAGATCGACCTCGCTCCGCTTCAGCATGGCCAGGCGCGTGTTCGCATCCGGGACCATCTTGTAGACCAGCCGCTTGACGTGGGGCATCTTGCGCCAGTAGCCCTCGTTGGCCTCCATGACGAGCTCGACACCGGCGGTGTAGCTCACGAACTTGTACGGGCCGAGACCGATCGGTGCCTTCTTGAAGCCGTCGTCACCCACCTGCTCGACGTACTTCTTGGGTACGATCCAGCCCGCTCCGTTGATGAGGGTGCCGTAGTAGGTCATGAAATCCGGCCACGGCTCGTGCAGCTGGAAGCGCACGCGATGCGGGCCGACGACCGTCACGTCCTTGACCCGGTCGCGCAGGATCTTCCCGCCCTTGGCGCGGTGGAAGCTGAACTTCACGTCCTCCGCGGTGAACGGGTCGCCGTTGTGGAACTTCACGCCCTCGCGGAGCTTGAACTCGTACGTCTTGCCGTCGGGGCTCATCGTCCACGATTCGGCGAGACTCGGCGTCATCAGGTTGCCGGGCATGGGCTTCACGAGCGCGTCGTGCAGCGCGTACAGCACCCAGAACGGCGTGATGGTGCCCGTCACCTCGGCCGGATCGAACCAGGCGGGCGGCATCGTGATGTAGAGCGCCCAGCGCATCTCGCCTTCGGGCTTGTAGGGGGCCTGAGCGGACGCGACGCCGCCGCCCGCGAGCACGGTGCCCGCGAGCACAACGGCGAGCGCCCATACCGGACGGCGTCGAGACCTCATGCGGCTCCTCCTCGAGCGGCCTCCGGAAAGACCTCGTCGGGCATCTGGGCCACCGTCGGCCCCTCCCCGGCGAGCGTGGTGCGACGGACGTCGCGGGGCTCGTGGGCGGGGAAGGCCCGGCCGCGGTGCATGACCTGCCGGTTGTCCCAGATCACGAGATCACCGACGCTCCATTTGTGGGAGTAGACGAACTCCCGCTGGGTCGCGTGCTCGATGAGATCGCGCAGGAAGAGCCGCGCCTCGGGCACCGGCCAGCCGACGATGCCGCCGGCGTGCGAGGCGAGATAGAGCGACTTGCGGCCGGTCACGGGGTGCGTGCGCACGAGGCGCTGGCGCACCGGCTTGAACCGCGCGCGCTCCTCCTCGGTCAGCTCGAAGAAGCCGATCTGCTGGCGCGAGAAGATCTGCGAGTGCTCGCAGATCAGGTCCTCGACCTGCGCCCTGGTCTCGTCGTCGAGGGCGTCGTAGGCCGCGCGCATGTCGGCGAACTCCGTGTTGCCGCCCCTGGACGGGATGCTGCGGGCGTGCAGCAGCGAGTACTTCGCGGGCACGACCTTGAACGAGCTGTCGGAATGCCAGAGCCGGTTGCCGATGGCGAACAGCCGGCGGCGGTCGTCGCGCGGGTAGGGCTGGTGGTTCTTGTCGAGATTGGAGACATCGGCGAACGTCGTCGGCAGGCGGTAATCTTCGGGCGCCCGGAGGCTCGCCCCGACCGTCTTCTCGAGCTGGCCCAGGCTGCGGCTGAAGGCGAGCTGTTGCTCGTCGTCGATGTGCTGGTCGTGAAAGACCAGCACCGCGAACTCATCCATGCCGGCATGGACCGCCGCGACCTCCTCGGCAGTCAGCGGCTTGCGCATGTCGATACCTTCCACCTCGGCGGCAAAGCACGGGCCGATCTGGCGCGTCTTGACGGTCATGGGCGGCCTCCCTCGTTCGGGGTCAGACTTTGACTTCTATACATCTTTGTACCGTCCGATGCCACTGCCGGCTCGGATCGTCCGAAGATGTCTAGAAGTCAAAGTCTGACCCCACGTAGAATCGGCGCCATGAGCCAGGCGCTGACCGGCATCCGGGTGGTCGATCTCACCAACAACCAGGCGGGGCCGTCCTGCGGTCAGATGCTGGCCTGGCTCGGCGCGGACGTGATCAAGGTCGAGGAGCCCGCCAAGGGCGACCCGGCCCGGCATACCCTGAAGGACCGGCCCGACGCCGACAGCCTCTTCTATCTCTCGTTCAACGCCAACAAGCGGAGCCTCACGCTGAATCTGAAGCACACGCGCGGCAAGGAGGTCTTCCGCTCGCTCCTGCAGCGCGCCGACGTGCTCCTCGAGAACTTCGGCCCCGGCGTGATCGAGCGGCTCGGCTTCGGCTATCCGGTACTCCGCGAGCTCAACCCGCGCCTGGTGTTCGCGAGCATCAAGGGCTTCGGCTCGTACGGGCCGTACCGCGACTACAAGAGCTACGAGCCGATCGCCCAGGCCATGGGTGGCGCGATGAGCGTCACGGGCTCAGCCGACGGCCCGCCGACCTACATGTGGCCATCGATCGGCGACTCGGGCACCGGCATGCACTGCGTGATCGGCATCCTCGCCGCGCTGATGCAGCGCCACGCCACCGGCGAAGGCCAGCAGGTGGAGGTGTCGATGCAGGACGCGGTCGTCAACCTCATCCGCGTGAGCCTGCGCGACCACCAGCGGCTCGGCAAGGCGATGGAGCGGACGGGCAACCAGCTCGGCGCCGGGGTGCCGGGGACGACGTATCGCTGCGCGCCCGGCGGCCCCAACGATTACGTGTTCGTCTTCGTGCAGCAGCAGATGTGGCACCCGCTGCTGCGCGCCATCGGGCGTGACGACCTCGTCGGCGATGAGCACTACGAGACCGGGGAGGCCCGCTGGCGGAACAAGGACGCGGTCGACGCGCTGGTCGAGGGCTGGACGTCCAAGCGCTCGAAACACGAGGTGATGCAGATCCTGGCCGGCGCCGGCGTCCCCTGCGGGGCGTGTCTCGACACGGGCGAGGTGCTGAGCGATCCGCATCTGCGCGAGCGCCAGATGATCGTCGAGGTCGAGCATCCGGTGCGGGGGACGTACGTCACGGTGGGCAACCCGATCAAGCTCTCGGCCTCGCCGACGGCGATCACGCCGTCGCCGCTGCTCGGCCAGCATCGGCACGAGATCCTGAGGGACCTGGGCTACTCCGACGCCGACATCGACGCGCTCGCGGGCGACGGCGCGATCTGAGGAGGCACGCCATGCTGAAGCTGTCGACGGTTCAATCGTCCGAAGAGGAGCGGCAGGCCTACTACGCGGAGCTCCGATCGCAGCACCTGATCCCGCTGTGGATCTCGGCGGGGGTGACCGACGAGCCGCAAAGCAGGGCCGTGCCCTACGTGTGGCACTGGCGCGAGCTTCGCCCGCAAGCCATGCGGGCCGCCGCCCTCGTCGGGACCGACGAGGCCGAGCGACGCGTGCTCCGTCTCGCCAACCCCGAGCTGGCGGCGCCGTCGGCGAGCACCACGCTCTCGGCGAACATCCAGATCGTGATGCCCGGCGAGATCGCCCGCGCGCATCGGCACTCGCCCGCGGCCCTGCGGCTGATCATCGAGGGCGGGGGCGGCTACACGGTCGTCGACGGCAACCGCCTGCCCATGTTCCCGGGCGATCTCGTGCTGACCCCGCGGTGGACGTGGCACGACCACGCCAACGACACCGACGCGCCGATGATCTGGCTGGACGGCCTCGACTCGCCGCTGGTGCGGATGCTGGAGGCCGGGTTCTTCGAGGAGTATGCCGGTGAGCGGCAAGCGATCGGTGAGGCTGAGCCGTCGGCGCGGTGGTACTTCCCGTTCGCCCGGGCCCGGGCCACGCTGGAGCGGATCGCCGGCGCGGATCGCATCCTCGAATACACCGACCCCACGACCGGCGGACCGGCGATGCCGACCATCGCGTGTCACCTCCGGATGCTCCGGCCCGGGGAACGCACGCGCGCGCGCCGCGGCGTCTGCTGCACGAACCATCACGTCATCGAGGGCTCCGGCCACTCGGTCGTGGGTGGGCAACGTCTGGACTGGGAAGACAAGGACGTGTTCACGGTGCCGACGTGGACGTTCCACGAGCACGTCAACGACGGGACCCGGCCGGCGTTCCTGTTCAGCTTCACCGACGCGCCCGTCATGAGGGCGCTCGGCTGGTACCGCGAGGAGGAACAAGCCTGATGGGGATCGACGTCGAGCGGTGGAAGGCACGGATCCGGACGGCGGTCGACGAGCTGCGGGGGACGCTCCTGGCGACGAGCCATGACATCCACGCGAACCCCGAGCTCCTGTTCAAGGAGCATCGCGCCAGCGCGCGGCTGGCCGACGAGCTCGAGGGCGGCGGCCTGCGTGTCGCTCGCGGGGTCGGCGGGCTGGCCACCGCGTTCCGGGCCGAGCTCGACGGTGGCGAGCCGGGGCCCACGCTCGCGATCCTCGCCGAGTACGACGCGCTCCCGGGCATCGGGCACGCGTGCGGCCACAACATCATCGCCTCGAGCGCACTCGGCGCCGGCCTGGCCCTCGCGCGGAGCGGCGAGCGGTTCCCCGGGCGCGTGGTGATCATCGGCACGCCGGCCGAGGAGGGGGGCGGCGGCAAGATCCTCCTCGCCCAGGCCGGCGCGTTCGACGACGTCGACGCCGCCTTCATGCTGCATCCGTCGCGGAGCGACATGGTGCGGCGCAGCTCGCTCGCGAGCAGCCGGATCGAGCTCGTGTTCCACGGTAAGGCCTCGCACGCGGCGGGGGCGCCAGACCTCGGCATCAACGCGCTCGAGGCCGTCATCCAGACCTTCGTGGGCATCAACGCGCGCCGCCTGCAGATGCGGGCGGACGCGCGCGTGCACGGCATCATCACCCACGGCGGCGATGCCGTGAACATCATCCCCGCGCGGGCCGCGGCGCGGTTCTCGGTGCGCGCGCGCGACCGTGCCTACCAGCGCCGGCTGGTCACGATGCTGCGCCAGGCGGCCGAGGCCGGCGCCACCGCGACGGGCGCGCGGCTCGAATGGGCGGAGACGCGCGGCTACGACAACACCGTGCCGAACCCGACGATCGCCGACGTGATGGCCAGGAACATGACGGCGCTCGGGCGCCCGGTCGTGGAGCCGGCGCCGAACGAGCGGATGGGCTCGACCGACATGGGCGACATCAGCCAGATCCTGCCGGCGATCCATGCGTACTTCGCCATCGTGCCGGAGTCGATCGCGAACCACACGGTGGAGTTCGCGGTGGCGGCGGCCTCGCCCGCCGGCGACGCCGCGGTGGTGGACGGCGCGGCGACGCTCGCCATGACCGCCGCCGACCTGCTGGCCGAGCCCGCCCTGCTCGCGCGCGCGAAGGCGGAGTTCGCCCGCCAGCTCGCGGCGGGGGAGGTGGCGGGGCGCGAGACCTGGCTGGCCCACGGAAAGGAGTACGCGGCGGTCGGCGTCCCGGAATAATCCGAGTCGCCGACGATGCCCCTGCCGGCCGGCTTCAGCGCCCTCAACCAGCGCGACTTCCGCGTGTTCTGGAGCGGCCAGCTCGTCTCGCTCATCGGGACGTGGATGCAGCGTGTCGGCCAGGCGTGGCTCGTCCTCGAGCTCACCAACTCCGCGTTCAAGCTCGGACTGATCAGCAGCCTGCAGTTCGCGCCCGTCCTCCTCCTCGCGGTGCCGGGCGGCGCCGTCGCGGACCGCGTGCCGAAGCGTCGACTGCTGATGCTGACGCAGACGGTGCTGATGCTGCAATCCTGCGTCCTCACCGTCCTCGTGTGGACGTCGACCGTGCGCTACTGGCACGTCGCCGTCCTGTCGGTCGTGTACGGGCTGGCCCAGGCGTTCGACCTGCCGACACGACAGGCGTTCGTCGCCGACCTGGTGGGCAAGCCCCATCTGATGAATGCGATCGCGCTGAATTCCGCCATGTTCAACGCCGCGCGTCTCGTGGGGCCGGCGGTGGCCGGGCTCCTCATCGCGCGCTACGGGCTCGCCCAGACCTTCCTGCTCAATGCGCTGAGCTTCCTGGCCGTCCTCGGCGCGCTCCTCGCGCTCCGGGCCGAGGGGCGCCCGCATCCCTCGGCCGGCACCACCCTCGCCGAGAAGATCCGCGGCGGGTTGCAGTACGCGGCGGCGACCCCCTTGATCCGCTTCGTCCTCACCCTGCTCCTGTCCGTGAGCTTCTTCGTGCTCAACTTCAACGTGCTCGTCCCGCTCGTCACCAAGCAGGTGCTCCACGGGGGCGCGGGAGATTTCGGCTGGCTGATGGCGTGTCTCGGCGGCGGCGCGATCGCCGGCGCCCTCACGCTGGCGCTCGTGGTCCATGGCCGGCCGCCGATCGCGCTGCCCGTGGCGGCGGGCCTCCTCGCCTCCGCCGGCACCGTGACGCTCGCGATGGCCGGGAACTTCGCGATGGCCGCGGCCACGCTCGTCGTCGTCGGCTTCGCGCAGATCACCTTCCAGGCGACGTGCAACACCATCCTGCAGCTCACGACCCCCGACGCGCTCCGGGGACGCATCATGAGCCTCTACGCCGTCGTCTTCGCGGGCGTGACCCCGTTCGGGGCGCTGACCGTCGGCTACGTGGCCGAGAAGCTCGGGACCCCGGCCGCCTGCGCGGTGAGCGGCGCCGGCGGGTTATTGTCCGTGGCGATTCTCACCGTCCTCTGGCGGACCCGGACCACCGCGTAAGATCAGGAGAACATCATGGCGTCACTCAGTCGGCAGCTCGCGCAGTGGGTCGTCGGTCTCCGTTACGAGGATCTGCCGCCCGCCGTGGTGGACCGCGCCAAGAGCGTCACGCTCCAGGGCGTGGCCTCCGTCCTGCTCGGCTCGCAGTCGCCGATCGGCCAGCAGGCCGTGAAGCTCATCGTCGAGGAAGAAGCCGGCCTGACGCACGGCGCCACCATCATGGTGGACGGCACCACGGTGACCCGCGGCGGCGCCGCCTTCGCCAACTCGGAGATGGCAATGGCCGGAGGCAAGTGGGACACCTTCCGCATGCTGACGCATCCCGGCACCAGCATCCTTCCCGGCGCGCTCGTCGCGGCGGAGACGGCGGGCGCGTCCGGCCGGGACTTCATCGTCGGCCTCGCCGCCGGCTACGAGGTCATGGAGCGGCTGGCCGCCGACTTCATTCCCACGGTGATGGCGCGCGGCTTTCACGCCGGTGTGGTGTTCGGGATCTTCGGGCCCGCCGTCGCCGCGGCGAAGATCCTCGGTCTCACCGAGGATCAGGTGAACAGCACGATCGC
>WNGF01004190.1_pt1 | contig 19054 bp, 10 predicted proteins | sample 5400641 | NCBI WGS metagenome assembly WNGF01 (sample SAMN13153371, study PRJNA577476) | soil metagenome | isolation source: 80 cm soil or saprolite under grassland replicate 2 | place: USA:California | collected 2016-06-15
GTGCGAGCTGCCAAAGCGACGCGACGGCGTCCAGCACGAGCCACTGCGTGTCCGCGGCGAGCCTATCCCACGGGGTCGCTCGCCCCGCGCCGATCTGCTCACGAGCTTCCGCGAGGAGCCGGCATGCGGCCCGCCAGTCTTCCTTCGCCATCGAGTCGAAGCGCTGGAGGAAGTCGAGCCATCGCTTCCTAGCAAGGAGCGGCAGCCCCCTCGGCTGACCCGGTCTGCCTGAGGCCCATCCATGGAGGTCATAGTCCTTCTCGAGGCGCGCCATCCGGTCTCGGTACCGCGGGCCAAGCTCCATGTCCTGGAGCACGTCGGTCCTGAGGAACTGCACCGCGCGGTCGCGCTGGTCCCCCCGTTCTGGGAGTCTGGCCCGGAACGGGAAGTCCGTGGGCCGCCCGAAGGCGTCCCACGCCTCGATTAGCGCAAGCTGGACGATGAAGGCGTCCGCGAGCGCCTCGGGACCGGGTTCCTCGGCTGGTGGCTTGAGCCCGTATCTCGCCTCGATGCCCGCGATGACCAAGGACTTCTCGTCGCCCCAGATCCGGACGGCGTTGTTGGCCGCCGCGATCATGTCCCGGAGGGCGTCCCGGGGATCCCCGCCCAGCGCTTGGAGGACATCGGACTCCCGGACCGGCCTGAGCCACTCGGAGGGCGGATGGTCCTTCCGCAGCTCTGCGTACCGCGCGAGCAGCGAATCCTGGCCACCCTCTGCCAGCCGCTCCAGGGTCTTCTCCTCGGCGACCCGCATCCCGTGCAGCTGGAGCCACTTCGCCAGTGTGGGCGGGGCGGGTACCGCTCCCGGTTCCCACTCCTCCCCGACGCCCCACACGCAGCCCTTGAACCGATACTCGTACACGCTCCACAACTCGGGGGCGCTTCCATCTGGCGTCAGATGTACCGCTTCTGGCGAGAATCCTGGGAGGTAGACGATCGCCCGCGAACCTGAGTCGGCCTCAAGCCGAAGTAGCGAGAGCTTTAGGGCTAACTGCCCGTTCTCTCCGCTGCCGCACCGGAATGTCGAGACGCCCTCGGCTTCCAGGGGAGGCGTGACTTGTGGCCACAGACGCGCGAACTCCCGCCCGGGATCAAGCCAGAGGACCACTTTCCGAGGAACCCCATCAGGCGCCCGAGACGCCCAGGCCAGGAGGTCCCGAGCGAGAAGCTCAGGCAGCGTCGCCATGAGGAGCCCTCGTCACCATTTCTTGATGACCTCCCGCTCCAGGAGGCCGGCTTCCTGGAAGGGCCGGATGTTCACCTTGACTCCGTCGTCCAGGTCGGGAGCGTACGGGCCGGGCCTTCCCTCCTTCTCCTCGCCCTTCCACCGGCACCTGATCTGGTAGCGGAACTCCCTTCCCTCGATGATGGCTCGGACGCGGGATCGGAACTCCTCCACGTCCTCGATCTGGAGGTCGAGTTCCCGCACGCGGTTGGTGTCCTTCCACTCCTGGGCCCGCTCACGCTCTGCCCGCAGGCGGTTGATGAGGCCTCCGGCGTACTTGGTCCGGAGCCGCTCCAGGGTCTCCCGGCTGAGCTTGTGGTAGAGCACGAACGCCTGGAAGGTCCCCTCGGGCGAGGTGAAGTGCCAGGCGATGGGGCGCTGCTTGAATTGCTGGATGTGCCGACGGAAGAACTCCCTCTTGAGCCAGTCGTCGAGGTCCTTCCCTACCCATGTTCTGAATTCCTGCAGCGAGCGCGCCGTGCCCTCCTCGTCGAACTGGTGCTCCATCCGCATCCGCACCCGCTCCGTGGCGGTCGGGTCTTCGGTACACCTTACGAGCGCGATGATTCCATCGGGGTCGACGAGGCCCGGGTCGATGATCCGGCCATGTTCGGCCTCGTACGCATCCTGCTCGGGCCAGCGGTACCCGAGGAGCCTGAGGATGGTGGCCGAGACGTAGTCCTCGAAGGCCCGCCGCAGCTCAGGCGGCGAGACTAGCCCCTCCTGCTCCCGCATCTCCTCGAGGAGCCGGTACACGGAGATCGGATGGACCTTGAGCTTCACCGAGAGCTCCTCGAGGAAGGTCTCGGTTGGGATTGGGATGTGAGCCCCGAGGACCTGCTCCCCTTCCTCCTCACCCCGATCCTGAGGATCCTCTTCGACCTTTACCCCAGGCCCGGCCTGGTACAGAGTTCGCAGGCGGTCTTTGAGCCGGCCAAGCTCTGCAGCCGAGAGGTTCTTCCGCTCAAGGGTCTCAACAAAGGAGGAAAGTTCTTCAGGTAGCTCGACGTCCTCGGGCGGAGAGGGAAGCTCCTTGTGGCTCTCGATCAGAGGTAACCACCCAGTGGGCGTACCAGTCTCCTCGAGGACAGCCTGCACGTCGTCCTCATCGAGTCCATAGGCATCGCACACCAGACGCTCGTTGCATCCCTCAAGGGTGTGCAGGAGCGAAACACGAGCCAGGACTCGACGGAGCCTCATTTCTCCGCGCGTCTGGGTAGGGGTTTCGCTCCATTCCGGAAACTCCACGGTCTTGAACGACCACTCTGCTGGATTCTGAGCCACAAGTTCAGACTTGAGCGCGATGCACGTCTCAGAGCTCGTTCCCAGCACGGGTGAGAGCTGTGGGGGCAATGGCAGATTGGCCACGTAGTCGCTGGAGAAATCGATCGACTGCGTGACAACTCTAAGAAGCAGGGAGCAAACGCGGCTTGACAGAAGGCCGGCGAGGATCTCCCTACTCTGTTTCCCAATCGGGAAAATCGAAGGGGACTTCTGGTCGAAGATCGCCTCGTACAGCACCCTTGCACCCATGCTGCCTCGCGCAGCCATCGTGTATGTAAGCCCGAACCGGAAGTAATACTCCACGTTCTGGGGCCTGGAGGCGATGCGACCACCGCGGCCGACAAACGTCTTGATTTCTCGACCGTCGTTCCCCCAATCAACTACATGCCATTCAAGCCCGGCCCACTTCTGATATCGCCCACCCTTTGGGTAGCGAAACCAGCGACCCGAAGCGCGCCCCCTAACGACCGAACCTAGGCGTGGGACTTCCCAAAAATACCGTAAAAAACGGCCATTGTCGGATGTCTGCAGTCCTACTCTCACATCTGCGATATCACGAAGCCGGCGCTCCGCTCGGAGGAGCCGGAAAAACCTCGGGCGAAGCCAGTAGACGAAGGGTGTCTCTGGTATGCGTGTCAGATCCACCTGCAGCGGGGCGTACAGGTTATGTGACTCTCCACTCCTAATGGCCTCATGAAGCAACGAATTCTTAGCTGATGCACTTATCGGTCCGATCAGTCGGAATGCTGTGAGGCGATGACCAGGCTGAGGGGGTGTTGTCCGAAGGGTGGAGAGGGCAACACTTACCACCTCACCACCGATCTCCTCAAAGCTCCGCGGACCGAGGTGAGCCAAGGCCGTGATCGAGGTTCGGGTCAGTACTTCCTTCCGCAGCAGCGCGAAGGTTCTCAGGAACATCCAACTCTGCTGGGTCACCATGCCCGTATACGAACTCGTGCGCGCGAACTCGAGACAGCGGAGAATGAAGGCAGCATAGAGATCTGCCTTCCCGTAACTGTACTCGCGAGTTAGGAAGATCCTGACACGCTCACTCAGGTTCTTTCCAGCAGCATATGGCGGGTTCGTCACTACCACGTCGTAGCGTCGCCCGAGAGCCTCGAAGAGGCTGATGCCTCTGGCAACATGCTCTCCGAATAGGCGACGGCCGATGTCCTCGCTCTCGGCTTCCTTTTCGAACTCCTCCCGCAAATCTTCGAGGAGCTCGATCCTAAACCGCTCCCAGGCCGTGTCGTCTTGCTGGAACAGTGTGTCGCCCTTGCGTCTGCGACGCGCGAGGGCCTCATCGATTCGTCGCTCTGGGTGAAGGAGCGAGCCGAGCTGGGGGGCGTCCTTGAGCTCGGACCACATCGCCTTGATGATGTCCTGGATCTCCTGGTCCCCCTCGTACTTCGCGAGCAGCGACCCGGGCGGCGTTCCGGGGAGGACCACGTCCGCAGAGACTAGGTTGATTCTCCGAGCCCGAAAGCCCGGCCCAGCCAGGGCACAGGCTTTGGCATGGAGAGCCAGGGCCGCGATCTGAATCGCTCGGAGGTCGATATCCAGGCCGTGGAGGTTGCGCTCGAGGATCAGATAGGGGATTTCCTCCCTAGGTTCGAGGCCTTCCTCCTCGTACATTTCAGCGAACACGTCGAAGGCCCGAACCAGGAAGTGCCCCGACCCACAGGCCGGGTCGAGAAGGGTGATGTCCCGGACCCGCTCGGGAAATCTGACGTGCTTCTGCTCGGACCCCCCTTCAACCGGTCGTATGTAATACGGCCACCGCTCGAAAATACTGGTCTCGGGGTGCATTTTCACCCAGAGCGTACCCAGGGTGTTTTGAACGAGGAAGTCCACCATGTACCGCTCGGTGTAGAGGCAGGTGGCGGCAGCCAGCTCGTCGGGTCGCTCTAGCTTGCCGCTCTTCCTGAGCTTCTCGTAGACGGCGTCCTTCTCTTCGGTATTGTAGTATTGATACATCCATCCCCAGACCTCGTCCTCGGCGTAGGTGTCCGAAGGGATCTCGGGGGCGTTTAAGGTGTCAATGACCTTGGTCAGGGTGGGCTGGAGAGGGAAGACCTGTCCGTACTCCGAGTCGGGATCGAAGACCACCCGCACATGCTCGGAAATGGCCTGCCACGCTCGTCGGAGGGTCTCCCGCCACACCTCCCTGGGACTCGCCTCGGACGGGAGCTCATTCCGGACTCGGAAGGACAGCGACGACGCGTTGATCCGCTCATCCTTCCTGATCGCAGTCTCTGGCTGCCCGTCCACGAGGAGGAGGCCGCGTTCCTCAAGACAACGGAGGCCGAAGCAGCGATTGAGGAAGGTGAAGACGGAGTCCCGGATGAAGGCATCGAAAGCCGCCTCATGCGGCGTATTCGCCGCGACGGCACGCTCGATGACGGCGACCACCGCCTGCCTGGCTCGCGCCTCATGGAGCGTCAGGGTTCGGCCTCCGGGCACGGGATCGGTCCTGTCCGGGTGGACACCCAGAGCCACGAGCTGTCGCCTGAAGTCGTCCTCCAGAGCTTTCCGCAGCGCCAGGACCTGATCGCGGAGCGCCTTCCGGACTTGCGGGCGAATACCCCAGGTCGAGGATGCGGGGTTTGCCGCTAATGCCCTAGCCATGGCTACAGCACCCGCACGATCTTGCCTTCACGTATCAAGGCCTTGACCTCTTCCTTGACCGTGTCGAACACCATGTCGACGTCCTCATCCTGGGCGAACTGCGCCCCCGAGAACGCCGGCAGCGGATCCCAGACGATGATCGGAGGCTCCTTCTCCTCTCGGCTCGCCGTGTAGAGCTGGAGCACGCGAGCCTTGGCCTTCGCCACGTGCGCGTCCAAGGCGGCGAGCATCGATCGCAAATGGGGAATGCTCAGACCACGGGTGGCCGAGAGCAGCTGTTCCTCGTCGTGGAGCTTGGGCACCGACACCTCGGCCAGTGGTCGTCCCTCGGCAAGGAGCTCGGCCCGAATCTGCGCCCGGTCCGCGGTCCTGAGCTGGTCGAACTCAGGCATGGAGGTGATGGCGTCCCTCGCCTCGGCCACTCGCTGCGCCACGTCCTGGCGGAGGGGAACGTAGACAGCCCTGTACGCCTCCACGACCTTGGCTCGGTACTCCTTGATGACCGTGTCCCATTCGTCGAGGATCCGACGCTGCTCCTTCAGCGCCTCGTACTGCTCCAGGATGTCCCGGATGGTTGCCCCCCAGGTGGGATCCTCGACGAGTCCAGCGTGGATGGCTGCCTGGAGGAGCTCCTGGGACCGGCGGTACTGGGCGGGGCCGTTGTGCTTATTGAAGCTCTCAAGCCTGTCGAGCGCCTTCTTCCCCTCCCGGAGCTCCTGTCCGTGGCCGAGAAGGGAGCGGATGAGCTTCGCCTTGGACGCCTCACCCCTAAGGTCCTCGAGGATCGGACTCATGGCGTCGTAGACGGGCGGCAAGGGCAGGCCGACCTCCCGAGCCTTGTCGATGGCCGCCAACTTGAGGCCTAGGTCGCCGATCGCTCGGAGCGTGGTCTCCTTGAGGGTGATCTCGTCGTCGGCGGCTGGCTGGGCCCCCAAGTCCGCTAGTAGTGTCCGCGCATCTGCCCGCTCCTGGGGTATCAGCGGGTTCTCCTCCACGTCGAAGCGCGCGGTCTTGAACTGAGCGGTCCCGAAGAGGGATCGGGCTGCTGGCGTGCGGGGATCGTCGTGCCGGCGACCGGCGGGGTCGAGGACCGACAGCCGCCCCTCGATGAACAGGGCCGCCGTTCCGTACCGGATGAGGTCCGCCTGCCAGCCGAAAGGCGGCTGGTGGAACCGGTCGACGAGGTCTCGGCCGGCGTTCTTCGTCGTCTTTCCGAGGTCCTTCATGATGGCCTCAAGGACCGCGTGGTCTGCGATGACGTGGCCGTCGAGGTCAAAGAACCGGAGGTGCGGGTCCAGGTTCTTCCTGTCCGCGGGTGCGGCCTGGAACAGCTTGTCGATGTTGATCGCATTGAATTCGAGGTCCCCGTCCTCGAAGCGGTGGTACTCCCCGTTCAGTTGATCATGGAGCGCGCGCTCGATCTCCGTCTTCGCGCTCACCTGCACGGCCTTCTTCGCTCGAACAGCGGCCCCGTCAAGGTGGGTGACCTGGCCGCCCCAGTAGACAGTGCCGCGCTCAAGCACCCTCCCGACCTCGTCGGCGGCAGCCCGACGGAGCTCGTCGGCCTCAGCCTCCAGGTCCTTCGCCTCCCGCTTGGTCCGCTCGGTGGCCACTCGCCGGAACTCCTCGTCCCCGGCCAAGCGTTCGATGGCAATGGCCCGCCGCAGCCGCTCGTCGAGTTTCCCGGGGACATCCACTACCCAGTACACGAGCGGCGCATCGAGGTCTGTCGCGCTGGCCTGCTGGGCCGCCTCTGCCTGCGGGCTCCCAGCCAGGCACAACTTCAGCTTGACGGGCGCATCGTCGTTCTTTAGCGGGGTGTCTCCGACGTATGCGCCGTACTCGAAGACCGTGTTGCTCCGGCCGTGCGTGATGCGTCCGTTGAAGAGGGCCAGGAGCCGATCGGAGTACAGCCGGTGGGTCTCCTCGCGGACATCCTTCCCCTTGACGTCCTCTTCGGCGATGCGCTGGACGATCCTCTCGATCGTGACCTGGTCCTGGGTGAGGAATCGCCACTGGTCGGTGGCCGCCTCGAGCCGCACGAAACTCCGCTTCTCCAAGGCGCGGAGTGTCTCTTTGACGTCGCGCTCGATCTCAACCACGTCCCCGTCGTGGAGGTGATCGACCAGGAGCCGGGCCAGGTTGGCCGTGGTCCGGGGGATCCGAGGGCTCTGCTGCATCAGCCAGAGCGCCTTGAGCACGCGCGACGGCTGAATGGATGTTCCCGCCACGTCTCGATCAGCGGACGTCAGGTAGTTGAGGCCCTGGCTCCCCAGGTACTGCTCGTCTGCGAACTCGTTGTCCCGATTGGCCGAGTCGAAGATCTGATCCCATCTGGCAAGGCGGCCAAGGTCCTCGTCGGCAAGCCGCTGGACGGCGTCGAACACGATCTTGATCATCGACCGAGCCCCAGAGCTGACCTTTGGCCCCCGCATGCCCCCGAATAGGTCGGCCGCCGCAGGGATCTGGTAGGGCAGGAATGGGTAGTCCTTGATGAACCGTTCCAACTCCGGGCCTGGGTAGTTTCCTCCGAGCTCGATCCCCGGGGAGTCGGCGATGTCCGCCAGCTTCGCCTCGTGGTCCCGCCAGAGCTTCTCAAGCGCGGGCCATGCCGCCGGCTTCTTCGTGAGGATCCTGTTCTCGATGACGGTCCCGACCTCGCTCGACTCGAGATGGACGTTCACCCGGAACCGGGCTTCCAGCCGGTGCTGGAGGTCGCGGGCCGCCCTCGGATCTTGAAGGGGGGCGTTGGCCACGACGTCGGAGAGCCTCTCCTGGGAAGTGACCATCAGCCAGATGCGACCCTGCGCGACTACGGAGAGCTCCTCGACCAGCGCTCGCATCTGCTCGATCCGATCGAGGTTCCGCCCGGCCCAGGCACCGACCTCATCGGCTACGAACAACAGGCGCTGGGGTCGCTTCCTCTCTGCTTGGGTCCCATCGAGCCAGCGCACGAGGCGGTTCACCACGTCCTTGATACTCATGCTGGCCAGGAAGTCGAGTTCGAACTTGAGGCTCGCCAGCGCGAGCTCCGCCGACGAGTAACGGTCGGGAAGAAGATCGGCAAGGCACTCAGCGAGAGTCGGGCTCGACGCGGCGAGGTTTTTCTCCTCGGCCCACGGGACTCCGCTCTTCTTTCGATAAAGGGCCGTGAACTCGTCGTACAGGCCGGCCTTCTTCAGCTCGAGTTCGCGCTCGGCGAAGGGGATGACAGACGAGAACCCCACCGTCTCATAGAGCATCCGAAGAAAGGTCCGACCGACGTTTGTCGCGTCCGCTGGCGAGAAGACGGTGGCGATGTCGAAGGGAACCAAGATCGCCTGCAGCTGGTAGTTCGTGGCCTCCTGCAGCAGTTCGGCCAAGCGGTCGTCCGGCGGACTCCCAGGCCGCAGGAGTCTACCGAACAGGCTTCGCGCAGTCTCGCCGCCGATGGCGGTATCGGCCGCCAGGTGCCCGGCGATCTTGGCGAAGTGGGACTTCCCAGAGCCAAAGAAACCGGAGATCCAGATCCCGACCTTGCCGGTCCCAGTTGTGGCGGGTCTGGCCGACTCGACAAGCGGTTCCAGCACCTTCGCGAACTCCCGGGCCAGCGTGTCGGTCAGGACGTACTCCGTGAAGTCCGTCCGCAGCCGGGCCGTTTCGTAGACCTTGACGACGCTCTGCGGCTCGTTCCCCAGGTCTCGCTCGATGGTGTCTCGTATCTTCATCCAATCCTCCTAAGGCGCCCTCCGCCTGCCGCTGTCAGGTCTCAGATCCGTGCAACCCGGTAATTCGTGTCCACCCGAAGCCGAAGCAGGTTCAGGGACCGATCGTCGGCCTCCCCGGGGAAGGCTAGGACGGTCGCTGGGACCAATGCATCCGCTGCTCCCCCGCTCAGCTCATTGGCGATCGCCGAGTAGGAAACGAAGGTGCCGAGGGTGCCGGTGTTGGTAAAGATGCGGCAGACGGCGGGGGGCTCAAGCGGCGCGGTCAGGGCTCTCCGCAGGTAGCTCAGGGCAATCCAGCCCAGGTCGTGAAGGAGCTCGCTCTGATCCAGCAAGGAGAGCCGTGCCACGACCCCCTTCCGCCGCTCGACCTCGCGGAGAAAGCCCTGTCCCACGTCCTCCAGCACGATCGGGTGGTCTCCCTTCGCGCACTGCCCGGCGAAGCCCGGGAACCTCGAGAGGACGACAGGCTCCCACTCGGGCGGGTACACGAAGACTCTGAGATCGGGTCGGGCCTCCCCTCGACCCCAAGCCCGGATCTGCTCTTGCAGTGCCTGGAAAGCCTGCTCGATCGTCCGCTTCATCGCTCTTCCGCCAGGGCCGGAAGAGAGATCTCCACCACGTCGGCCTGGTACCGGAACTCCAGTGCCCCCTGCCGAGCTGCTGCGTAGACAAGGTCAACTACAGCGTCGAATCCAAGACCCAAGATTCGGAACCAGCGCGACCGGAGCGTTTGTCGATCGCTGAGCCCTTCGAGCCGCGAGAGCCGGATGGCGAATGTGGTGACAGGCGTCCCGGGTCGAACTGGGCGCGTCTGCTTGCGAGCAGAGCCTACGAGGATGCCGAAGTCCTTGGCGGAGCTCAGGAGATGACTCGTCACGCCTCCCACGACGCTCGCCGTCCACTTGAGACCAGCTGCGGTGACTCTTGCTTCAATTGCGCCTCTGATACATGAGGCCTCGACCGGGGCAGCTGCGGTGCCGACTAGAGGGCTGATGCACTCTGTAACCACCTCGCGGAACAGGCGATCCGTGCGGGCCATCATCAAGAACTCCAGCAGGCCGCGATCAGAAGGGTCTCTCGTCTCGTGCATGGTGGAGGAGAAGGCTCGGAACTCAGGGACCCGGGGGTCGAGGAGATAGCGGACCTTAAGGCGCTTCCAGGCCCAGAGGCGCGACGAAGCCGAGCGTTTGCCTGCAGCATTGCCCTCCAGCACTAGATGCCGGAAACGATCCTGAGTGGTCTCTGGGGTAGCAGCGTCGAGTACGGCCTCAAGCTCACGCCTCAGCGAACCGCAACCCGAGAGCCGCGGTGTGTAGGGCTGCTCGTCAGATGCTAGCAGGCCGGGTTCCCCGGTCATGGTCCCTGACAGTCCCCGCTCTGGCCTCAGGGGACCAACTGGTCCTAACGGCCTCATCGGCGGACCGATCAAGAGCTCCTGCCCCCAGACGCCCCCACGCGAAGGCGCTTTTCGAGACCCGCCTCAAGGATGCGCTTGGACTCGATGGACGTCTGATCGAAGAAGCCCCTTGGCCAGTCCTCAATGGCCCCGAACTCGTTCGTCTCCACGGGCCGGAACGTGGATCGGCCGTCCTCGTACTCCGCAAAGACCAACGCAATTGTGGACATCAGGGCGTTCGAGGCATCCTCCGCGATTCGGCGACGCAGGCGTGACACGAGGTACTCGCTGTGAGTCTCGACGATCAGCTGTCGACCGCTCTTCGAGCAGGCCAACAGGAAATCACCCAGCCTCTGCTGCACTGCAGGGTGAAGATGGAGCTCCGGCTGCTCCAAGAGGATCAGGGACCCCGGCGGCGCAAGAAGGCAGGTGACCAACACCGGGAGGAGCTGGCTCACACCGACCCCGACGCTAGTCAGGTCCAGCGGTCCGATCTGGCCCTTGGTCACGGCAACCTGGATCCCGAGCCGCCCAAGGTCCTTTGTTTGAACGGAGTCCGCGATGTCCAACTCTGCCGCCCAGTAGTCGAGGGCATCGACCAGGCGCGTCGCCTCGGCACTTCCATCGATTCGCGGACACACCACCTCGCGGGCTCGGGACGCATGCAAGACCGCAGCCATGTACTCGCCCTTTGTACCGATGAATCCCGAAGGCCCTCCAGGAGTGGCCTTGTAAGCAATCTGCGGGTCTTCACGGAGGGGCCCTAGATACACCACCCGCTCACGAAAGAACCGGTGGAGGTCCGAGCCGACCGCGTAGAGGGCTGCAGCCGTTTCCGCCTCTGGGGGAAGGTAGACGGATTCCTGCAACTCGATCCTTTCGCTGATCCTCTGGATCAGCTCGATAGCGTGTGCTCTCAGCCGCTGGCGTTCATCAGGTGGCACGCCACCCCGCTGTCGGGCGAGGAAGGAGGGCAGCGTGACCGGGTTCTCCCGCCGCTGGCGATCCCACTCGGAGATCTCGTCGACGGCCACCTTGGTCCATCGCTCCAGAAGCTCGACGTCATTGCTCCGTGGGGAAGCCGCCAGTTCCCAGCGCCGCGCGCGCGGCCCCGGGCCGTAAGCCCCGACCCAGTACGACCGCTCGGTCCTCGCCTCAACCCAGACGCGGGATACCACTTCCCTGAGGGTCCACGACGTCAGCACGTTTTGAGGGATGCCGGCGCGCAACCGAATTCCCTTGACTTCGGTCTCCCCGAGGTCCGATCCCTGAAGACTGCCCAAGTGGCCGACCACGAAATCTTCTCGTGTCGGCCACGCCAGCTGCCCAATCCTGAGCCGGTCGAGGTCCTCAGCTGTTCCCCCCTGCCCGCGTCGGTGTGAAGTGACTCGTAGCCATGCCCCAACGCCTGGGAGAGCCTCTTGCCCGGCAGGCTGAACCTGAAGCTGCACAGAGGAGATATCCGCCGATCCCGGGTCGTCCACAGAGGGGCTATCGAAGGCTACGCGCCAGGTAACATTGCGCGACGGGCCGAAGGCACGCTGGCTGGCCAAGAAACGCTCACCTCTGCTCGTCCCAGCTGCCATACCGGGCTCGCGGAAGTCGGAGGACAGCACCAAGGTCCCCTGGATCACCGCCTCCTTCCGTTCGGCTAGAACGAAGAGAAGGTCGTCAAAGCCACCCAAGGCCAGCAGGGAGCCGTTGAGCGGGAAGGATGAGCCCTCAGTGCCTATCTGAGCAGCCTGAACCACCATCAGGATTGCCTGGATCAGGCTGCTCTTGCCGGAGGAGTTGGCCCCCACCAATACGGTGAGAGGGGCAAAATCGACCTTAGCCTCCGGGATCGACTTGAAGTTCTGGACCTTCCACCCTCGCAACGGAACCTGGCGCTCGATGAGGAGATCCCCGCCTTCCCATTCACTCATGCTGCTGCCTCCAGGAACTTTTCCATCACATCGGGTGTCACCTGGACCCGGCCGACCCCCTCAACGTCAACGGCCGCAACACCAGTCCCCAGCGAGTGTGGATCCGTCACCTGCCACCATGAGGGATCTGTTACCACGCGGACGCTTCGCTTACCCCTTGCTGCGTGAGCAGCCACGTAGCTGGTCAGCAGCGAACTGGCCGGACCCTCTCGCCGTGGGTGCCACGTGACCGCACGCCCTTCGCCAGATACCTCAGGCAGCGGCGTCTTCAAGCCCTGCTGCCACAAGGACTCAAGCGCGTTCCAGTGGTCAGGCGGTAGCTGCGAGAGCCAAGAGGCGAGTTGACGCTGCTCTCCAAGCAACGCTTCAGGAGCCACATCCAGGGAGGAAGCGGAACGCTCTTGCAGACCGGCCAGCTGGAGGAGCATCCGGACACACTGCTCCGAATCCTCTTCGGGTTCGGTGAAAAAGGCGGGATCGACGAGGATGCGCTTTGTCTCGACCCCTTCCTCCTCGAGCAGTGCACTAAGGCAGTCGCCGGCCAGGGCGTGCATGGCGGCAAGCTCTTGCTCCTTCACCTTCCAGCGGGGGTCGCGCCTAGTGACGACGGGGATGCCCCGCCTACTGAGCTCGCGGTCGACCTCTGCGCCACGGACAGCGTTCCGGAGTTGCTCCAGGAGCTCCTCGGAAAGCGACACCAGGCGCGGCCCAAGTTGGACGATGAACAGTGGCCCAACGATGTCAGTCTCGACCAAGATCGGGAACGACAGCCCGGTCTCGGCAGGGCTGAGCTGGATGTCCCGGTCTGTTGCCAGCTCAATCTCGTTGGTTATGAGGACGGCGTTGACCCAAGGGTCTGGATCCTTATAACTCTCCAGCAACAGAACTAGCCGAGTGTTCCGGTCTCCATCCATCGGTCGCGCAGCCCGAATCTCCCCGGCTTCAACCCGAAGCGGCCACTCGACCTCTTCAGGCCACGGGTAACGGCGCTTCACGGCCCGGCCCAGGCTGCGCAGCAGCCAGTCAGGACGTTCGCTCATCGCCCTCGCCCGTCGCTCCCAGGGGCCCTCGGACCATAAGGTCCATACTGAGCCGCTCGATGGTCGATGCCTGCACCGGCTCGGAAAGGCCCTCTAACGCCATCTGCATCTTCTCGAAGATTGCCTTCTTCCGGGCAACGATCGTCTGCCGCGAAAGGCGAAGCTGGGCCGCAACCTCCTGGTCAGATATATTCTCGAGCTTCCGCTGGAGGATCAGCCGCTCGTGGTCCGTGCATGCCTCGAAGATCTGTCTCGCCGCCTCGCCTACCATCGTCACCTCCTCAGGAGTGAGGGCCGATGCCGGCACCGCACGGACCTCCTCAAGTTCTGTAAGGAGGCCAGCGACCCAGTCTGTCAAGGCAAGTTCGAGAATCCTTTGGAGGTCCGGTCGCGAAAAGGTACAGGGAAGCTCCTCTGCGACTGCCAAGAGCAGCCTGGCCAGATGCTCCTTCGAGTACACAATGGGAGCGCGTTCGGCTCCGGCGAAGGGAACCCGGGGGACGAGAGCGGCCGTCCGCGCAGCCCGGTAGAGTTCTTCTTCGGTCGGATCCCTCTCCGCTGCTGGTCTCCCCACAAGACGGTACACCGGCCGATCCCCACGTCTGTTGGTTTCGAAAGGGTCGCTGGAGAGGATCTCCTTCGCCCGGTCGAGCAGGTTGTCGATGACGTTCCGCCGACGGCCGCGAGCGAGATACCGCCTGACCTGGCGAGCGAGGAGGCGATCGAAATCTTCCATATGTGTGCAGATGGTCATCAGATAGTCCAACTGCCCTTCAGCCAAGAGGAGTTCGGTGACGACCCCCTGCACGACATCCTCTTCGGCGTCCTCCCAATTGGCGGCACCGCCGTAGATCTCAGGGTTGTACCGACGGATCAGGCCATGTACCACGCGCCGTACCTCGCTGAGGATCTTCGGCCCGATCCGCTCGGCGGACACGTACTCGCCACGGAGGTCTTCGAGGCTCACTTGCGCGCTCCGCTTCGCAGCTTCCGGAGGATCTCCTCGTATGGTTCGTTACACGAGTGGTTGTCCAGACAGATAACTTGGCCACTGAGGGTCCAGAGCACATGCTGGATCCAGCCCTCCTGACGAATCTTGCAGGACTTCGAGCAGTCAGGGGGGTGGGCCTGATGATGGATGCCTCTCCGGCCATGGGCACTCCTGGGCCTGGTAACGGCCGTCGGACCACCGTCGTACGGAGCGATCAAGACGAAGGGGTGCGAACCGGGCTTTTGGTCCCATCGGAGTCCTGTTCGGCTGTTCACGGACTGGCTGTTGGCAATCCAGAACCAGGCACCCATCTCATACCCGAAGAGTCGGAACGCCACCTCCCGCCAATCTGGCGTCATAAGCCCCTCGAATCACCCTATGCCCATCGCTCGGTGTGAGGCGCGCATTCTAACGCCCCAAGGCCGGACCCACCCTGCCTCCACGGGCCTTCACCGGGTCCTGGAACCTGACCGCGGCCCGGAGGCTTGCCCGGCAGCTCACCCTTGCTGCCGCCCAGGTGACGGGGTCACCTTCAGCCCGCACGACCACAACCTGCTCGTGCTCGTGCCAAGCGATGGCCGGCGACACTTCGGGACGTCGCCAGGGGAGCCCGGCTCGGGCTCCCTGACCGTCAGCGGCGGTGCGTGAACACCGTGCATCCAGTCCCGACGGCAGGATCCTCGCTACCCCGACCATGCCGACGGCACGGCCGTGCTGTTCAACGTCGCTACGCACGCGCGCGTCGGCCAGCCGCTGCACCCGCCGACGAGTCGATCGATTCGCCAGACCTGAGCAGGGAGATCCACGGCATGGCGTTTAGCCCGGACGGCAAGCTGTTCGCCAGCGCAGCCAGCGACGGCTGTCGATGCGGTCGCCTTCAGCCCCGACGGCAGGACGCTCGCCTCCGGCGTCGACGACGGCACGGTCCTCCTGACGAGGGTGCCCGACGGTTACCCGAATTCGACACCCACATGGCGTCAGTACACGGGCACACGACCGTACGTCAGAAGGAGCGTTGAAGCCGATCCCCTACTGGCTTCAGGGTGGGCAGACATAGCCGAGAGCCGCTACCGCCCGTTCGGGCAGGACGGGGCCGCTGGTGCGGTTGATCGTGCGCCAGGTGCGCCCCACCCCGGGCAGCCAGCTGGCCTTGTTCTGCGACTACGACTACCACCCGTTTCATCATCGACCGGCAGGGCTCAACCCTGGACCGGAAGGCCGACCATCGCCACGCCGAGGTCGAACCCGTCATTTGCGATCTCAAGTGCGGCGCGGCCTGAAGCGTCTGCCCTCGGGGTGGTTCGCTGCCAACACCGCCTGGCTCGCCTTGTGTGGCATCGCCTCCAACCTGGCCCGCTGGACCACCCCGGCTGGGTTTGGGCGAGCCCCGGCTGACCACCAAGACGCTGTGCATCGCAGGGCCGCTACATGTAGTACGCATAACGGGTGGCGATCTGCTCGTCCACGGGGGCGTGCTTGAGGATCGCGCCGACCCGGTACGCCGTGCGCAGGGTCAGAGGATCTCGCTCGTCGAGCTGCGCGTTGTTCCAATTCATCTTCGACAGCGCGAGAACCTCGGTCGCAGCCTGAACCAATTCGGTAGCGCCGTCCGCCGGTCGAAGCAGCAGCGGCCGGGGCACGTACATGCCGGGGTAGGTGCGGAAGAACTCGACCGAACCACGGGTGTACACAACCACGGCGTCCTGGTCGAGCTGCAACATGGTCCCCCGAAGCGGCGGTAGCTGCCCGTTGCGGAACAGCCGAGGCGCCGCGTGCCGCTGGATCCAGATCAGCTCGACGAAGTCGATCTCCTTCTCCTCTGCGGCACCACGGAACCCCTCGATCTCGTCCTGATTGAACGACGATGTCTTGTGCAGCACCACCCGGGCTGGCAGATGCCCGTGCCCGCGGCGATACTCCGACAGCGCGTCGACCAAGAGCTGGCGGGTGTCGTGCTGGTTCAAGTGCGGCTGCCGGTCGGTTCGGGAAATCCTGGCCGCGCCGCCGCGTACGACCACGCCATCGCCACGCTCGTTGAACACCTGCGCGACTGCGGTGTGCAGCTCCGAGCCGTCTACGGTGCGATAGAAGCTGACCCCAATGTAGCAGGACGCCAAGTCGGTGCTGTGTCGCGGCAGCCGCCATGGCGTGCCGCCGGCCTTGTAGTAGAGCGCGGTATGGAGATTCCACGCCCGGGTCGCCTCGTCTTGCAGCGGACGCTGGCGTGAGCGGTCCCGGACGACTCCCTCCCAGGTCTCACGGCGGATGATCTGCAGCGGGCACGGCAGGACGAGCCCGTCGGCCTTCAGCAGGTCATGGAAGTCGCCGCCCAGCTCCGGCTCGGCCGGCTCATCGGCGTCGTCGCCGTCGGGTGGGCTTGGCAGCTCGCTGTCGTCGCGCAGCTCGTCGGGCCGCGCGCAGATGAGCACGCGGCACCGGCCGGTCTCGCACAACGACTTGGCCGCTGACATATAGAGGCCGGCGGCTTCGGCGACCGCAGCCCTCACATCAGCCTTGGCCAGCCGCCGCAGGTCCCGGTCGGGGATCTCGCGGATCAGCCCGTCGTCAAACACCAACCCTGAACGATAGGCGCTGTCGGGGCTGAACCCGGGAAACTCAAGAAACAGGTTCTCTTGGCCAGGCTTTGCCTGCTTGGCGTCGATCGGCGCGCGGCAACGGTCCAGCCATCGCCGGATGCCGTCGACGGCGCTCGGCGAACCGATCAGCCCAACCGTGATCTGCCGCGGGGCTGCGGGCGCGTCCGCGTCGGTCGGCCCGAACATCACCACGCCGTAGCGCGGGTCGATATGGCGATTGCCGGCGCGGAACTCCAGCTCCGGCTCGGCAAGCACGCGTGCCTTCACGCCGGCACGTCCCATAGGCCTTCGATCAACAACGTGCCGTCGGAGGTATCTGGCGCCGGCGGCGGGATCCAGGCTTTCTCGTCGATGGCGGCGTCCGCGTCGAAGGTGGCCAGCTCACCGAAGAGGATGCGCTCGTCGCGGCGGGCGAACAGGGTATCCTCGCCGCGCAGGAAGTCCGCCCAGGCGCGCACGAGCCCGAAGACCGCGCTATTGCGCTCCTGACGCTTGATCTTCTTGACGTACTCCGCGTCGTACAGAGAGTCGCGCTTGCCGTCAATGGTGAAGTGGTAGGTTGGGTTGATCTCCAAGAACCAGCAGCGGTCCCACCGCCGAAAGCGCAACTGGGCGGCGTAGTGGCGACAGAAGCTGATCTTGGTCTCGTCGTCTTGCCCGAAGTACGGCGCAAAGAAGCTCCGCCCTCGGCTGCGCCTGGAACGCCCCTTGATCTTCCTGGCCGACAGGTCGCGCGGGGCCTGGTAGTAGACGATCTGCTTCTTGGAATGCCACACCAGCTCCTGGTGATGTGCTGCCCGCAGCGTGAAGTTCAACAACGACACAAACAGCCGGCAGGCGTCCCGATCCTCCGTCCAAGCCCATTCCTCGCTCGGGCGGGACTCCACCGGCCCATCGCATAGCACCGCCAAGGCGCCATTCTCGAGCGAGGCCATCGAGTAGATCCGCCCTCCGGACAGGACAAATCCGCTCTCGAAGGCACCATTGGACCGCATCCGCTCCCACGCGTCGTTGCGCTCGCGACACGGCGTCGACGCGGAGTGGAGCAGCGGAGCGAAGCGTACGACCTCCAGCAGGTTCGAAGTCAGCCGCTCGCCGGCCGCCAGGCGAGGCAGCGGCTGGCCAATCGGGGTGCAGGACGTGGTAAGCGTGCGGGCAGTCTGCGCGTCGAACCGGTCGGTGGGCTTGTTGAACTCCACCACCCGACGAGCCCTGCGCGACGGATCGGCGAACCAGGTGTCGAGCCGCTTCCACCAGGCTTCCTGCCGGACAAGGTTGACACAGATCAGCACGACCGGCTGGCCGCACCCAAGCCAGTAATCGATGTGGTCGGAGTCGCAGTAGAAGCTGAAGCCGCGGTCGTTCTCGCCCGGGAATCTGGCCTCCGTCCCCTTCACCTGCGCGAGCACAGCGAAGCCACTCACCTGCCCTGTGACGTCGACAGCTTCGATCTGGCCGTCAACGCCGAAGTCGCGGGGACGGTCGTTCCAGATGAAGCCGGCGTCCGAGACGACCTTGTCCACGAATGCTTCGGCCCGAAGGCCGGCCCGCTGCCTGACATCCAGCTTTGGCATCTGCCGCTCTGTTCTCGGAAGGTTAACGAGAAGGTCACGCCTCCGTTTAGTAAACCAGCGGGGTGCGACACCTCGAAGAGTGGCCCCGAAGGAGCCCAGAGAGAACCCGCTGTCCTCCGGGCCCAGCTGCGACACCCGCTCTGGAGTGGTCGTGCTGTCTCGCAGTCAGCGCGGTCGCTTCGCCTCCCGCCATGGTGAAGACACCAATCTGACCCGCGCAGATAGGCGTACGGTCGTGCACAGGTCTGGGACGTGCCCTGCCCACGGTTCGAACCTGCGGCTGAGGGGCTCATCCGACCCATCCGGTATGCGGGTCGGGTCGATGCTTCTCGGGCTGCCAGCTCAATCATGTGGTGGCCGAGGTCTTACGATGGCGCCGATGAGCACGCGGTTCCCGGCCAATGAGGCGCTCCCAGCGATTTCCCCGGCGTACCCCTTCAATGACCGGGGAGAACCGGTCGCACTGTATGAGGGGCCGGTCGCAGGGCTAGCCAGAACGGCTGCTCATGGTGTTGTGGAGTTGTCATGTGTCCCGGATCTCGGGGTGATGTGGAGGATTGAGGGCGACTCGAAGGTGGGGGTTCCGGGCGACTCGGTCACATTGGTGCTACGCCGGCCAGATGGCGATGCCCATCTGTCCGGTACGTGGCGAGGGATCGACGATGGATGGTCGAACGGCGCTGCGAT
>WNGF01004191.1_pt1 | contig 19053 bp, 19 predicted proteins | sample 5400641 | NCBI WGS metagenome assembly WNGF01 (sample SAMN13153371, study PRJNA577476) | soil metagenome | isolation source: 80 cm soil or saprolite under grassland replicate 2 | place: USA:California | collected 2016-06-15
CGTCGCAGCGCATCGCGCGTACCTGGAGCGGATCGACTGGCAGCCGCGCACGCGCTAGGCACCCACCTCGCGCTCGTCGGCTTCATGGGCGCGGGCAAGTCGACGCTCGGGCCCGAGGTCGCCGAGCGCCTCGGTCGTCCGTTCGTCGATCTGGATCGCGAGCTCGAGCGGACGCTGGGGCAGACCATCCCCGACTTCTTCCGGCACGAGGGAGAGACCGAGTTCCGCGTCCGGGAAGCAGGACAGACGCTCGCTGCGCTGCGGCTTGCGGAGCCGGCCGTGATCGCGCTCGGCGGGGGCGCAGTCGAGACGACGTCGATCCGCAACGAGCTGCGCGAGCGTGCCATCACCGTCCTGCTCGAGGTCGATCCGGAGACGGCGTGGGAACGTGCGGCGGGAGGCCACCGGCCGCTGGCGCAGGAGGAGTCGGACTTCCGGGCGCTCTACGAACGGCGCCGCGCGTCTTACGAGGAGGTGGCCGACGCCCGCGCATCCGATGTCGACGATGTCGTGCTCGCGGCGGGCGGCGTTCAGGTGGGATCGGGATCACTCGAGCTGCTCGGCTCGCTCGTTCCGGGCGAGGGAGCTGCGGAGCTGGTGTCCGATCCGCACGTGGCCGGAATCTACGGCGCTGCCGCGCAGCTCGCCCTCGGAGCCCGCCTCGCGTCGACGCACGAGATTCCGGTGGGCGAGGCCGCGAAGACCGTCTCCGTGGCCGAGCGTTTGTGGAACGAGCTCGCGGTCGATCGCGACGGAGTCGTCGTTGCACTCGGCGGCGGCTGCACGACCGATCTCTCCGGCTTCGTCGCCGCGACCTATCTGCGCGGGATCGACTGGGTCGCGGTGCCGACGACACTTGTCGGCCAGGTCGATGCCGCGATCGGCGGCAAGACCGCGATCGATCTGCCCGCGGGGAAGAACCTCGTCGGTGCCTTTCACTGGCCGAGTCGCGTTGTCATCGATCCCGCGCTGCTCGAAACGCTTCCCGAGCGTGAACGTCGCGAGGGGATGGCAGAGGTGGTGAAAACGGGCCTCCTTGCCGGCGAGCCGTTCTGGGAGCTGCCGGCCGTGGACCTCGTCCGTCGCTGCGCGGCGTTCAAGACAGCCGTCTGCCTCCGCGATCCATACGACCGCGGCGAGCGCGCAATGCTCAACCTCGGGCACACGTTCGCGCACGCACTGGAGGCGGCGGCCGGCTACGAGGAGGTGACTCATGGGACGGCCGTCGCGCTCGGGCTGCTCGCCGCGCTCAGGCTGTCGGGTAGGCCGACCGACGTCGTCTCCGACGTGCTTGCCCCCGAGCGCGCGCGAGTCGATCGCGAGCGCGCCTGGGCGGCGCTGCAGCGCGACAAGAAGGCGCGCGGGAAAGACGTCCGAATCGTTCTACTCGGCGAGAACGCGCCGGTGCTGGAGGCGCGTCCCGAGGACGAAATCCGCGCGGCATTGGACGAGCTGATTGAGGATTAGAGTGCCCGAGTGCAAGTCGTCGTCCTGAACGGGGCCAACCTCGACGTCCTGGCGCGGCGCGATCCGGCCGTCTACGGCCGCGTCTCCCTCTCAGAGCTCGAGACGCGCATCTACGAGTGGGCATCGGCGCTCGGCTGCCACGTTCGCTGCCGGCAGACGAATCACGAAGGCGAGTACGTCGAGTGGTGTCACGACGCGCTCGACTGGGCCGACGGCGTCGTCGTCAATCCGGGCGCGTGGACCCACTACTCGTACGCAATCCATGACGCCCTCGAGCTGTTCGAGGCGCCGATCGTCGAGGTTCACCTCTCGAACATCGAGGAGCGGGAGGAGTGGCGGCGTCACTCGGTCATCGCCGACCTCGCGGCGAAGCGCGTGCTCGGCAAGGGGCTGGAGGGCTATCGAGAGGCTCTCGCGTTTCTCGTCGAGAAGGTCGGCGCCGCGCAGTGAACGGACGCGTCGATCGGCTGCGCGAACTGCTCGAGGAGCCGCTCCTCGTCACCAACCCGACCAACATCCTGTATCTCTCCGGGTTCAAGACCTCCAACGGGGCGCTGCTGATCGAGGAGCGTCGCATCCGACTCTTCAGCGACTTCCGCTACGCCGAGGCGGCGCGCGCCGTGGAGGGCGTCGAGTTCGAGGAGACAAAGCGTGCGGTGCTCAAGGATCTCGCCGGCCGTCTCTCCGGACGGATCGGGTTCGAGGCGGATTTCGTCCCGTACGCGGCGTACGAGACTCTCCTCAGCGGCTCCGTCGAGCCGATGCCGCGCAGCGGGCTCGTGGAGCAGCTGCGCGCAATCAAGGAGCCGCAGGAGCTGGCTTCCATCAAGCGGGCGTGCGAGATCGCCGACCGCGTCTACGAGCGGCTCGCGGAGGAGCGTTTCGTCGGTCGAACGGAGCGCGACGTCTCGTGGACGATCGAGCAGCTCTTCCACGAGGAGGGCGGGGAGTCACTGGCCTTCGAGACGATCGTCGCCTCCGGGCCCAACGCCGCCCGCCCGCATGGTCGCGCGACCGACCGCGTGATCGGCCGCGGCGAGACGGTGATCGTCGACGCCGGCTGCACGGTCGGCGGATACGCCTCCGACTACACGCGCACGTTCACGACTGGCCCCGTGGACAGCGCCGTAAAGGAGGCCTACGCTGTCGTCCTCGCCGCCCAACAGGCCGGCTTCGAAGCCCTCCGCGCCGGGATCACCGGCGTTGACGCCGACGCGGCCGCCCGGCGCGTCGTGGACGCGACATCGTTCGCCGGCGCCTTCGGACACGGCCTGGGCCACGGACTCGGGCTGGACGTCCACGAAGCGCCGCGCCTCTCGACGGAGTCGACCGACCGGCTCGCTCCGGGCAACGTCGTGACCGTGGAGCCGGGGATCTACCTCGCAGGCCGCGCGGGTATCCGCGTCGAGGACAACGTCGTCGTCACGGAGCAGGGAATCGAGAACTACACACGCGTCCGCAAGGACCTGATCACGGTCGGCTAGGCGCCGACTCGGCTGCGCCAGAGAGAGGCTGCGCGGGCTCTGCCCGTGCAGCCGTCTCAACCCGATCCCTGGGTCTGCATTCCGCTCGACGTCGCCAGGCCACATCGCCTAGCCTGTCGCGAGCGCGTGGCCGAGACAGTCAGCACGAATCAGTTCAAGAACGGCATGCACATCGAGCTCGACGGCGACGTCTGGCGCATCGTGGAGTTCCAGCACGTCAAGCCCGGCAAGGGCGGCGCCTTCGTGCGCACGAAGCTGAAGGCACTCGGCAGTGGGGCGGTCGTCGACAGGACCTTCCGGGCCGGGGAGAAGTTTTCGCGCATCCGGACGGAGACGAAGGACATGCAGTACCTCTACGACGCGGGCGACGAGGTCGTGTTCATGGACCAGGACACCTATGAGCAGACCGCGCTCCCGCACAGCACCGTCGAGGACGCGCTCGAGTTCATGCTCCCCTCCAGCTCCGTCCAGATGATGCTCGTCAACGGCCGACCGTCGGGCGTGCAGCTGCCCGCCTCCGTCGAGCTCGCCGTTACGGAGACGGAGCCCGGCGTCAAGGGCGACACCGTCTCGAACGTGACGAAGCCGGCCAAGCTCGAGACGGGCGCCGTCGTCCAGGTCCCGCTGTTCGTGAATCGGGGCGATCGCATCAAGGTCGACCCGCGCGAGAAGCGCTACATCAGCCGGGCGTAACCGTCGGCGACTTCTTCAGGAGCTTCGATGACGCGTGGGCGTCCTTTCTCGTGCGCGAGGAGCCGCTCGAGTCGTTCTGGGCCCAGCTGTCCGACGCTCCCGCTGCAACGACGCGTGTCTGGTTGATCGTCCCGCCGGACGAGGTGAAGCTCAAGGCCAGCGAGGTTCAGGCTGCGTTCCGCGACCTCGACTGGATCGCGCCGCTGCCCGAGCATTTCCTCCATGGATCCGTGTGGGTCGGCGCGACGGCCGAGCTGGACGCCGACTCGGCATCGCGAGCATGGGCTGACGTCGCTCCGTTCCTGATCGCCTATCGGCGTGCGAATTGCTTTCACGACGCGGCGATCGTCGAGGCGCACACATCCGGAGTCCCGGCCCTCGTGGAACGCGCCTGTCGACACGCCGACCTGTCGCTCCTGCTTCCCCACCTCAGCATCGGCTACACGCGGAGGAGTGAGGCCGCCGATCCTCTTCGTACCGCGCTACGGCCGTTTCGAGAGGTCGATCTCGGCACCGGCATCGTGGACGAAGTGCTGCTGTGCGACGTGCCGGTCGCAAAGTCCACGTTCCTGCGGCCGTGGCGACTGGTCGGCTCGGTGTCGCTCGACGGCTAGAGCTTTGAGCGAAACTGACTCTCGTGGCGCACGAGCCCGTCGCAGTCGTCCCCTACGACCCGGAGTGGCCGGGTCGCTTCGAAGTAGAACGTGAGCTGCTCGAGCGCATTCTCGCGCCATGGCTGGAGGGAGGCGTTCATCACATCGGGTCCACCGCGATTCCGGGCATCGCTGCCAAGCCGATCATCGACATGATGGCCGGCGTGCGCGATCTTGAAGAGGCACGCGCGGCGTTCGGTCCCCTGTGCGAGCACTCCTACTTGGTCGCGCCTCACCGGCCGAACGAAGCACACCACTTCGTCAAGCCGTCGCCTCGGTTGTCAGAGGCGACGCACGGCCTGCATCTCACCGAACCGCGGAGCGATCTCTGGCGCGAGCGGCTCGCCTTCCGCGACGCCTTGCGGGGCGACCCGGCCCTCGCGGCCGAGTACGAGGCGCTCAAGCTGCGCCTTGCAGAGGAACATCGCCAGGGCGGCGGCGCGTATACAGCGGCTGCTAAACGCCCCTTCGTCGCCCACGTCCTGGCGAGCACCGGAATTCAGTTGCGCGCAGGATGATGTCGCTGGCCGCATCGCAGATGCAAGCGCCCGGCTAATCGGCGTGCGGGCGCAGCGGCCCGACGCTGCCCAGTCCTAGCTCAGGGCTTTCTCGAGTGCCGCGGCGCCGCCCTCGAGCACTGGCTCGCCGTGTGAGACGAGCACGAGCTCCACGGGAAGGGCGCCGAGCCGCTCGCGCAGCATCGGCTTGAGCTCGTCCCGGGCCCACTCCTGCTCGCCTTTTGGGAACCAGGCGACCGGCAGCTCGATGCCGCCGTCCTTCCCGACGAGAAGGTCGCCCACCACGAGCGCGCGATGCGGCTCGACGAAGAACATCGCCTCGGACCAGTCCGCGCCTCTCACCACGACCGGCTCGACGCCCTGCGGTAGCTCGATCTTCTCGTCGGGCCGCCACAGCACGGCCCTGTAGCGCTCGAGAACTGCACCGACGCTGCGCTCGTGCCAGTGGACCGTGAGGAGCACGTACAACTGCCGCCCGAGGCGCTCGACGTCGCGGTCGAGAGCCGACCAGAATCTATCCTCGTCGTCGTCTGGCACGAGCGGGTCGACGACGACGTCCGCGTCCTCGAGCTCGGCGTACACCGACCCGACCTCGGGTCCCCAGTGCTCGGCGTGATCCCACTGGGGATGCTCCGCCGTCCAGCGCCAGAGTCCCGGCCGCAGCTCCTGTACCTCCATCGTTGGGGGAAACCTACCCCTGCGGCGTCGGGCGCTAGGCTCCCCGCATGCCGGCTCTCGCCGACACAACCATCCGCCTGCTCGGCCAGGAGCCGCTCGCCGGCCGGATGCCAACCGCCGAGCAATTGCGGGTGGCGGAGGTCCTCGACCGAGCCGGTTACGCGTATCTGGAAGTCTCCGGCGGCGGCTGCTTCGACAGCGCCGTGCGGCGTGGGATCGAGAGCCCGTGGGAGCGGATTCGAGCGCTCAAGGGTCGCGTGGAGACACCGCTCGGTCTGGCGCTCCGCGGCCGCTTCCTGGTCGGCTCGCGCCCGGTCGACAACGACTTCATCCGCCGGTTCATTGCCTCGGCCGCCGCCAACGGCATCGACGTCTTCCGTCTTCACGATCCGCTGAACGACGTCTCGAACCTCCGCGAGGCGGCGGATGCCGTGGCGCGGGCCGGAGGGGAGTTCGAGGCCGGTCTCGTCTACAGCCCGGGTCGCACGGGGGAGACGGATCCTTTGATGGAGCAGGCCCGCGAGCTGCCCAGTCTCGGCGCCGCTCGCGTGCTCCTGCACGATCCGACTGGCTCGCTCCAACCGCATCGCGCACGCGAGCTCGTGACCGGTCTGCGCGAGGCGACCGGACTGCCCGTCGGCATCTACTGTCAGGGATCCGCCGGCAACGCGCTCGCGGCGGCCCTCGAAGCCGCACGCGCGGGCGCCGAGCTGATCGCCTCCGCCGTGTATCCAATTGCCTTGACCCTGCACCGCGTCTCGGGCGAGGCGCTTGCCGAGGCGCTTGCGGGCCTCGGCCTCGAATGCAACATCGACGTCTCGGTGCTGTGGCAGGCCTCGGACCTCGTCGACGAGCACATCGGAGACGAGCCCGTGACGCCGCTGGCCCCCCGCATCGCCGTTCGCGCCGCGCAGCACGACCTGCCGGCAAGCCTCGTGGCCGCGCTCGACTCGAATCTCCGCGCCCAGGCGGCCGGCGACCGGCTCGACGAAACCATCGTCGAGCTCCTCCGTATTCGCGCCGAGGTCGGCTGGCCTCCACTCGCGTCGCCCATCGGCCAGTTCCTCGGCTCCCAGGCGCTGCTGAACGTCCTCTCGGCCAGCCGCTACTCCGTCGTCGTGGACGAGCTCCGAGCGCTCGTCGACGGCCGGCTCGGCACGCCGCCCGCACCGATCGAGAAGGCGGTCAAGCGGGCCGTCGCTCTCACCGCCGATCCCGACTCCGTGGAGGACACCACGGCCCCCGGTTTGCAGGAAGTGCGTGCGCAGGCTGAGGGCCTCGCCTCGAGCGAGGAGGAACTGATCCTGCTCGGCCTCTTCGGCGAGGACGCGGAGCCGCTCCTGCAAACGATTCGTGGACGGTCCGCCGGCGACTCGCTCACGGCGGGGGGCGTCGACCAGGGACGGGCGGACCGGATCCGCGAGATCGTGCGGATCGTGCAGGAGACGGGCATCGGCGAGGTCACGATCGAAGAGGCCGGAATGCGGGTCTCGGTCCGGCGCACCGAGGATCGCGCGTCCGCGCCCCTATCCGAGGAGGGGCTGCTCGCCGCCGAGGAGGAAGCCGAGCCCGAGCCGGCCACGCCCTCGGCGAACGGCCTCATCCGTGTCGAGGCTCCGATGGTCGGAACCTTCTACCGGGCGCCGCAGCCGGGCGCGCCTCCGTTCGTCGAAGAGGGCCAGCCGGTCGGAGCGGGGCAGACGCTCTGCATTCTCGAGGCGATGAAGCTGATGAACGAGGTGAAGTCCGAGACCGAAGGAATCGTGCGCGCGATCCACGTCGAGAATGCGCAGCCGGTGGAGTTCGGCCAGCTCCTCTTCGAGTTGGAACCGGTCCTGGGACGTCCCCTAGATGCGCTGTGAAGCTTCGGATCGCTTTTCGTCGGCCGGCGCTGGGTGAGACGGCCGTGCCGCCAAGGCGCCGACTCGTCGGCGCCGCAGAGAGGCCGCACGGGCTTCGCCCGGGTGGCCGTCCAAATCCGGCACGGCCTCTACGGCAGACGTCGCTAGCGACGTCCGCGCTCGAAGCTCTCTAGGCGATGTTCTCGCGCGTTCTCGTCGCGAACCGTGGGGAGGTTGCGGTGCGTGTCATCCGAGCGCTGCACGAGCTCGGCGTGGAGGCGGTCGCCGTGTATTCCACCGCGGACGCGGGGGCGCTGCACACGCGGCTCGCCGACCGCGCCGTCTGCATCGGCCCGCCGGCGGCGGCAGAGAGTTATCTCAACATCCCCTCGATCGTCGCCGCGGGCGAGACCACGGGCTGCGAGGCCGTGCACCCGGGCTGGGGCTTCCTCGCCGAGAACCCCGACTTCGTGCACGCCTGCGAGGACAACGACCTCGTGTTCGTCGGGCCCGACGCCGACGTGATGGCGCGCATGGGTGACAAGGTGGAGGCGAAGCGGGAGCTTGCGGCAGCCGGTGTCCCCCTCGTTCCGGGCACCGAAGCGGTCGCGCTCGAGGAGGCGCGCTCCGCGGCTGCGGACCTCGGGTATCCCGTCCTTCTGAAGGCGTGCGCGGGCGGCGGCGGCAAGGGGATGCGTCTCGTGGAGCAAGTCGACGACTTCGACGAAGCATTCGAACGTGCGAGTGCGGAGGGGCTCGCTGCGTTCGGCGACGGGAGCCTCTATCTGGAGAAGCTGATTTCGCCTGCGCGCCACGTCGAGGTCCAGGTGCTCTGCGACGCCGACGGCGGCGTCCTGACGCTCGGCGAGCGAGAGTGCTCAATCCAGCGCAGGTATCAGAAGCTGATCGAGGAGTCGCCGTCGCCGGCGCTCGACGAGACGACGCGCGAGGCCATGGAGGCGGACGTGGCGCGCGCGTGCCACGTGATCGCGTACCTCAACGCGGGGACGTTCGAGTTCCTCCTCGCCCCGGACGGCTCGTACCACTTCATCGAGCTGAATGCGCGCCTGCAGGTGGAGCACCCGGTGAGCGAGGTCGTGACGGGCATCGACCTCGTGCGGGAGCAGCTGCGGATCGCCGCCGGTGCGCAGTTGCACGCGACGGGCCGTGCGCCGCGCCGCGGCCACGCGATCGAGGTGCGGCTGAACGCCGAGGATCCGTCACGCTCCTTTGCGCCGGCACCGGGCGTGATCGAGCGCCTTCGCCCGCCGCTCGGCCCGGGTATCCGCCTCGACACGCACGTCGAGGAGGGATCTGTCATCTCGCCGTACTACGACTCCCTCGTCGGCAAGCTGATCGTCTGGGACCAGGACCGCGACACCGCGATCAGGCGCTGTCTCCGCGCACTGGGAGAGCTCGAGCTGCGCGGGGTGCCGACGACGCGCGAGCTTGCGATCGAGATCCTCCACAGCGAACAGTTCCGGAGCGGTCAGTACTCCACCAGCTTTCTCGAGGAGACCAGGCTCGCGGCGGTGGCAACGTGAGCTTCGTGCTGGAAGAGCCGCACGGGACGATCACGGTGACGCCTCCGGCGCTGGCCAGTCTCGTCGCCCGCGCCGCCGAGGCGGTCGAGGGCGCGCACGTTCGCCGTGGACGGCGCCGGCTCGACGTCGCGATGTCGAACGGCGGCGCCCGTGTTCGCCTCGAGCTCACGGCGCGCTACGGTGTTGTGCTGCCAGAGCTTGCGCGTGACGTGCAGGAGCGTGTCGCGCACGCGCTCACGACGATGTGCCGCGTCGAGGTCGAAGCCGTCGACGTCACCGTCGAGGAAGTCGAATGAGCGGGCGGCGTGCGGCTCGCCGGACGGCGGTCTTCCTGCTCTACCAATGGGACGTGACGGGTCAGCCGCTGGCCTCGCTCTACGAGGGAGAGGTGGATGCGTTCGCACGCGAGACCGCCGAGGCGGTTGCCGGAAAGGCGCCGGACCTCGACCGGCGAATCACGGAAGCGGCCGAGGGATGGACGGCCGACCGTCTCGGCGCGATCGAGCGCAACATCCTCCGTATCGCGCTTCACGAGATCGACGGCGACGACGTTCCGGACGAGGTGGCGATCGACGAGGCGGTGACGCTCGCCAAGCGCTACGCCACCGACGACGCTGCCCGGCTGGTGAACGGCATTCTTGGACGCATCGTGCGGGAGCGGGTTTCATGAGCGCGGAAGACTCCCTGGCTCGTGCCGAGGAGCTGCTGGCGCGGCTGGAGAAGGCGCGCGCTGAGCTCGAGCGCCTGTCCCAGGCGGACGACGCCGAGAAGGCGCTCGACGTCCTGGGCGAGCTCGCGGAGCTGAGCAAGGCGATCGAGGACGAGCTCCAGCGTGCCAAGCGCGACGCGGAGACCGATGCGGAGTCCTGAGGAACTCCGCGGCCTCGTCGAGGGCTACCTCGACGACCTGGCGTTGACGCCGGAGCTGCACGGCCAGGCGGCGTCGGTGCGCTATGCGCTCGTCGGGGGGAAGCGCGTGCGCGCCGTGATCTGTCTCGCAACCGCGGAGGCGGCCGGAGCGGGGGCGGAGGAGACGCTTCCTGCGGCGGCGGCGCTCGAGCTCGTGCACGCGTTCTCGCTCGTTCACGACGACCTGCCGGCGCTCGACAACGACGCCGAGCGGCGGGGACGGGCCTCCGTCTGGGCGCAGCACGGCGAGGCCGTTGCCGTGCTGGCCGGCGACGCGCTGCTGGCGGAGGCATTCCGGCTCGCGCTCTCGTATCCGTTCCCCCACGTCGGCCGCGAGCTCGCCCAGGCCACGCTCGGGATGATCGGCGGTCAATACCTCGACATCACCGGGACGGCGCCCGACGAGGCGACCTTGCACAGACTGAAGACGGGCTGCCTCTTCGCAGCATCCGTCGGTGCGGCCCTGTGGGTCGCGGGGCTGTCGGAGCGCGAACAGACGCCGTGGCGCGCCTTCGGGGACGAGCTCGGCCTCTTGTTCCAGATCGTCGACGACATCCTCGACCGCGACGGGTTCGTGCTCACGCACGGTGAGGACGGCGCGCGCCGACTCGCGGACGAAGCGGCCATGCGGGCGCGTGCGCGTCTCGCCGACGTCCCGGGCGATACGTCGACCCTTCTGGAGATCGTCGACGGACTCGCGACGCGGACGTCATGACGTGAAGAAGCGGCTCGACGTCCTCCTCGTCGAGCGGGGGTTGGCCGACAGTCGTGCCCAGGCGCAGGCGCTCGTGCTTGCCGGACGCGTCCCCGGCTATGCGAAACCCGGGACGCAGGTGGATGAGGCTGCGGAGCTCGACGTCTCCGCGCCGCCACCCTACGTCTCGCGCGGGGGCGAGAAGCTGGCCCATGCGCTCGATGCGTTCGGGGTCGATCCCGCGGGCCGTGACTGTGTCGACGTGGGCGCGTCGACGGGAGGATTCACCGACGTGCTGCTCCAGCGCGGTGCGGCCCGTGTCGCCGCGATCGACGTTGGCTACGGGCAGCTGCACGAGCGTCTGCGCGGCGATCCGCGCGTGACCGTGTTCGAGCGGACGAACGCGCGCAAGCTTCGCGAGCTGCCGTTCGCGCCTGAGCTCGTCGTCTGCGACGTCTCCTTCATCGGCCTCCGGCTTGCGTTGCCTCCGGTGCTCGCGCTCGCGAAGCCTGGCTGGGAAGCCGTGGTGCTCGTCAAGCCGCAGTTCGAAGCTGGACGAGCCGAGGTGGGCAAGGGCGGAGTCGTCCGAGCGGTCGAGGTGCGTAGGCGCGTGGTCCGCGAAGTCGCCGAGGCGGCCCTGCACTGGGGAGGAGCGACTGCGGGAGCCGTAGACTCCGGCCTACCGGGCCCGAAAGGCAACCGGGAGACGTTCCTTCACCTCGTTCATCGTGAGCGCCCGCAGCTCCCCGACGACATCGACGACCAGATTGCAGCGGCGGTCCGCTGACTCCATCCGGCGCGCCGCCGTCATCACGCATGGCAAGCCTCCGACGATCGGGCCCGCGCTCGAACGGCTGGAGAAGGTGGCGCGCGAGGCCGGCGTTGAGCTCCTCCTTCCCGACGAGGAGGTCGAGAAGCACGGCGTCGGGGAGCCCGAGCACGATCTGACGAATGCCGACATCGCGGTCGTGCTCGGCGGCGACGGGACGATGCTGCGCGCACTGCAGCGTTTCCTCGGCACGGACGTTCCCGTGATCGGCGTGAACTTCGGCCGCGTCGGCTTCCTCGCCTCGATCCAGCAGAACGAGCTCGAATCGGGACTGGCCCGAGTCTTCTCTGGCGACTACCGCGTCGTGCAGCTCACGACGCTCGACGTCGAGGCGGACGGTCGTCGTGCGGCAGCCGTGAACGACGCAGTGGTCCTGAGCGCGATCAAGGGACGGATGGTCGAGCTCGCGTGGGCGCTCGGCGGAGATGACCTCGGCGTGCAGCCGTGCGATGGGATGATCTGTGCGACGCCGTCCGGCTCGACGGCGTACAACCTCTCGAACGGCGGCCCCGTTCTGGTGCGCGGGCTCGATGCGATGGCGGTGACGTTCATCGCTCCGCACTCGCTGCACGCGCGGCCGATGGTCGTGCCGCGCGGGCTCGACCTCGAGATCCGGAACCAGACGCCCGACGTCGACGTCACGGTCCTTGTCGACGGCCACGCGCTCGCGGACGTGGGTCTGGGCGCGCCCATCCTGATCGGGCTCGGCGAGAAGAGGAGTCTGCTCGCGACGCTACCGGAGGCGACGTTCTTCCGGCGCTATCGCGAGGCGTTCGGATCCTGACTTTCGGCGCGCTCGCGTCACCCACGCGTGCGGACCGCCTCGCTACGCTCGACGTACGGGGAGGGAGGTGGGGTTCCCGGGCTAGACGCGTGTACCTCTAACGAGCGTCTAACGAGCGCGGGAACGCCCCGACGACTTCTTTCGACGATGGTGCCGGCCCGACGGGGCCCGTACCATCTCTCCGGCACCATGCTGCGCCGGCTCCGTATCGAGAACCTCGTCCTCATCCACGAGGCGGAGCTCGCCTTCGCTCCCGGTCTGAACGCGATCACTGGCGAGACCGGGGCCGGCAAGACGATTCTCGCCCAGGCGATCGGATTGCTCCTCGGCGCAAAGGGGGACGCAGGGTTCATCGGACCCGACGGCGACGAGGCGTACGTCGAGGCCGAGCTCGATCTACAGGAGGGCCTGCTCGAGGAGGAAGACCTCGCGGCGCTCGCCGAGCTCAGGCCTGCCGACGAGGAAGGGCTCGTCCTCGCGCGCCGGGTGTTCTCCGATGGGCGAACGCGCGCGTACGCGTGGGGGCGCGGCGCCGCCCGTGAGGATCTCGCCGCTGCCGGAGAGCGGCTCATCGCGACGTCTGGGCAGTTCCAGCAGCGGCGGCTCTCCCGTCCGGCGTATCAACTCGACGTGCTCGACGCGTTCATCGGGGAGGAGCAGGCCCGGCGCCGCGCCGAGTCACGCGTTGCCTGGCGCGAGCTGACGGCGGCCCGCTGTCGTCACGACGAGCTGCAGGCAGGCGCGGCCGTCGCCGAATCCCGGCTGGCCGAGCTGCGCGCACTCGTCGAGGATACGCAGGGTCTCGAGCCGGAGGCGGAAGAGAGCCTTCGTGCAGAGCGCGAGCGGCTTCGGCACGTCACGGAGCTGGCCGAAGGCGCTGCCGCCGCGGCCGAGGCGCTCGCGCCGGAGGAGGGGGAGGGCGCGGCAGGTCTTGTCGCGAGCGCCGAGCGCTCGGTTGCGCCGCTCGAGCGCCTCGCAGCGGAACTGGCGCGCGCCGGAGACGACCTGCGAGACGTCGAATTGCGGCTGCGCGAGACCGCGAGCGAGCTGCGTGGATTTCTGACGATGCTCGAGGCCGAGCCCGACCGGCTCAAGCAGGTCGAAGCGGAGCTCGACCGGATCGCGGAGGCGAAACGCCGGTTTCGGGCGCAGACCTACGAGGAGCTGCTCGCACGTGCGGCGGAGGCGCGCGCGGAGCTGGAGGCAATCGACGCAGGCCATGATCCGGCGGCGGCGGCGGCAGAAGCGCTTGCGGCCGCCGAACGCAAGGTGCGGCGTCTGGCCGACGCGCTGCGTTCCGCGCGCAGCGAAGCTGCACCGAGGTTCGCCGAGGCAGTCGCCCACGAGCTCGCCGGCATCGGGATGGGAGGGGGCGAGTTCATCGCGGAGCTGCGCGAACGCGATCCCGGCCCGGCGGGCTTCGACGAGGCCGTCTTCCTGGTCCGGCCGAATCGCGGCCTGCCGCTCGCCCCGGTTGCCGAGACTGCGTCCGGCGGTGAGCTGTCTCGCATCGCGCTCGCGATCGCAGCAGTCGCGGGCGGCGAGACGATGGTGTTCGACGAGATCGACGCGGGTATCGGTGGTGAGACAGCGCATCGCGTCGCCGAGACGCTGAGCCGGCTCGCCGAACGCGCACAGGTGATCACGATCACGCATCTCCCGCAGATAGCGAGCGTTGCCGAGCGCCACTTCCGCGTCGAGAAGATCCAGGGCGATCCGACACACGCGCGGATCGAGGCGCTCGAGGACGACCACCGCCGCGACGAGCTTCAGCGCATGCTCGGCGGCCGCGAATTCATCTCGAGCGTCGGCCAATGAGCTTCATCGAGCTGACAGGTCACGCGAAGCTAGACCGCAGGACGAAGGATCTCGTCAAGCGCCTGTCGGGAGACGACATCGCCATTATCGATCACACCGATCTCGACCGAGTCTCGGCCGAGGAGCTCATCGAGTCGGGGGTCCGCGTCGTCGTCAACGTGGCGCCCTCCCACTCGGGGCGGTTTCCGAATCCCGGACCACTTGCGCTCGTCCGCGGCGGCGTCCGCTTGATCGAGGCCCAGGGCGCCAACCTCTTCGACAGCGTGCACGAGGGAGAGCTCCTCACCGTGCGCGGGGCCGGCCTCTACCGCAACGGTACTCGTCTTGCACGCGGCCGCATCCTCGACGAGACCGAGCTCGAGCGAGCTCTCGCGGAGCAACGCAGCCGCGTCACCGAAGCGCTCGAGGCGTTCGCGGAGAATACGATGCGCTACCTGCGGGAGGAGGGCAAGGTGCTCGCGGAGGGGATCGAGTTCCCGACCCTCGCGACGCGGTTCCGCGACCGCCACGCACTGGTCGTCGCCCGCGGCCCCGGCTACAAGCGCGATCTGCGAATGGTCGATTCGTACATCCGCGCGTACAAGCCGGTACTGATCGCGGTCGACGGCGGTGCGGAGGCGCTGCTCGACGCCGGCCATCGACCGGACGTGATCGTCGGCGACATGGACTCCGTCTCCGACAAGGCGCTTCGCTGCGGCGCCGAGCTCGTCGTCCACGGCTACCGCAGCGGCTCTGCGCCCGGGGAAGAGCGTGCCCGCAACCTCGATCTTCCCTACGACGTCGTCCGCGCGACCGGGATCAGCGAGGACCTCGCGCTCCTGCTCGCCTACGAGAAGGGATCGGAGCTGATCGTCGCAGTCGGAACGCACTTCAACCTGATCGAGTTCCTCGAGCGGAACCGAGCCGGCATGTCGTCGACGTTCATCACCCGGCTGAAGGTGGGCGAGATTCTCATCGACGCGAAAGGCGTCTCTCGGCTCGCGAGTCGCCAGGTCGGGATTTGGCCGCTCATCTTGTTCGCACTGGCAGGTCTCGGAGCGATCGCGGTCGCGATCCTCGTCTCGCCGGCGCTACGCCACCTCATCGAGTACCTCGCGCTGCGCCTGCGCGACCTGCTCGGCATCGGCTGAAATTAGGCTCGATGCCGCGCGCTTCTGCCTCGCGTGAGCTGCTCGCGTCGCGCGAGGACGTTTGGGCGTTCATCGCTGAGCCGCACCACTTCCCGGACTGGTGGCCTGGCATCGCCGGAGTCCTTCCGGACAGGCGCGGCCTCGCCGAAGGCGCGCGCTGGCAGGTCCAGGGCACCGACCGACCGACGCTCTTCCGGCGGGCGACGTCGAGCGGAGTGCTGCTCGTTCGAACCGTGTGGCCTCTCGAGCGGTTCGCGTGGACCCTGACCGGCGACCACATCGACGCGGAGCTTCGCCTGCAAGAGAGTGACCCCGAGCGTACGATCGTCGTCCTCGACGTCGAGGCGCCGTGGTTGTTCGGCTTCAGCCGCGCCCTGCCGCGCCGCGCGCTAACCCGCTTGTACGCCTTGTGCCAGACTGCGAAGGACCTGTAGAGGTCGTCCATGTTCGATCTCCGTTACCACGTCGCGTCGCTCGCCGCCGTCTTCTTCGCACTCGTGATCGGCATCCTCGTCGGTGTCGCGCTCGCGTCGCACGGCTTGGGCAACACTGAGCGCGACCGCTTGCAAGAAGATCTCCGGCGCGCGGAGAACCGAGCGGACGCATTGAGCTCGCAGCTGGATGCGCTCGACGAAGCCGGCGCCGCGAACGAGGCCTTCGTGAAAGGCACGTACAACGTCGTGATGGAGAACCGGCTCAAGGGATCGCGGATTGCGGTGCTCTTCGTCGGGCCGGTCGACCCTGACCTCGACTCAGACATAAAGGGTGCGCTCAGCGATGCCGGCGCCGGTGCGGCGGTGCGCACGCGGGCGATCGAGGTGCCGATCAACGAGGCAGCCCTGACGAAGCGCCTCTCGAAACGACCGTTTCTCGCGGCGTACGCCGGCGACCATAAGCTCGACAAGCTCGGTCAAGCCCTCGGCGAGGAGTTCGTTGCGGGTGTCGATACCCCGTTGTGGAACGCGCTGCAAAGCCTGATCGTGGGTGAACGGCACGGAACGCCGAAGGAACCGGCGGACGGCGTCGTCCTCGTCCGCACGGCCGAAGCGCAGACGGGCCCGACCGCCCGGTTCCTCAAGGGTCTCTATGCGGGACTTCGGGGCCTCGGCGTCCCTGCTGTCGGCGTCGAGGCGACCGACAACGGCGATTCGGCCATGAACGCGTTTCAGAGGGCACATCTCTCCACTGTTGACGACGTCGACCAACGCGCCGGCAAGCTCGCGCTCGTGATTCTGCTGAGCGATCCGGCGGAAAGAGGGAACTTCGGGACGAAGGGCACCGCCGGCGACGGAGTGCTTCCGACCATTCGCGTGACGACGACCACGGGTGGATGAGCCGCTGACGATCCTCGTTGCCGCACGCGACGAGGAATCGGTGATCGGAAGAAGCGTGACGACGCTGCGGCGCGCATTCCCGGCCGCCGAGGTGCTCGTGGCGGACGACGGCTCGCGGGACCGCACCGCGGACGTTGCGGAAGAGGCCGGCGCGGTCGTGCTGCGCCTTCGGCGTCGCGGGAAGGGGCAAGCGCTGTCCGCGGCGGAGCGGGCAGCAGCGCCCGGCTTCCTTCTGCTCTGCGACGCGGATCTGTCCGGCGACCTCGCGCCACTCGTCGAGAACGGCGCGGACCTGAGCATCGCCGTATTTGCCGAGCGAGTCGGCGGAGGCTTCGGCGTCGCGAAGCGGATCGCGCGGAGCTTGATCGCCCTTTTGGCCGGGCTCGAAACGCGCGAGCCGCTCTCCGGCCAGCGTTTGCTCTCTCCGGCCGCACGGAAGACGTGTTTCCCGGCCGCCCCAGGGTTCGGATGCGAGGTGCGAATGACGATCGACGCGGCGCGGGCCGGTCTGCGGGTGCGTGAGCTCGAGCTGCCGCTGCGCCACCGCGCGACCGGGCGCGACCTCCGCGGCTTCGTCCACCGCGCCCGGCAGCTCCGCGACATGCTCTACGCCTGCGGACCCCTTGGCCTCAGCTTCCGAGGTCTGCGTCTGCCGCTGGTCGGCTGGAAGATCGGACTGATCAACGGGCCGGCCGTCGCCGCGGTCGCGGCCATCGGACTCGCGGACGACCTCTGGAGCGGACCCGAGCGCGGCTTCCGAGCCCATCTGCGAGGCGGGCGCACGACCGGCGTCGTGAAACTGGTCGGGATCCCCGCCGTGGGACTGCTTGCCACGCGGCGCCTCTCCGGCGCGCTGCTCGTCGGGCTCGCCGCGAACGCGCTCAACCAGCTCGACACGCGTCCCGGGCGTGCGCTCAAGGCGTACCTCGCGGCCGCGTTGCCGCTCGACGCTCCAGTCGGTATCGCCGTCCTGCTCCTTCCTTACGATCTTCGCGAGATGGCGATGCTCGGAGACGCGGGCTCGAACGCGCTGGGGGCCCTGCTAGGCTTGAATTCCGTGGAGCGATTCACGGGACGAGGCCGCTGGGTTGCGATCGGCGCACTTGCGGGCCTCACCCTCCTCGGCGAGCGGACCTCCATCGGCGCGTGGATCGAGCGCACGCCCGGGCTTGCCTGGATCGACCGGCTGGGGCGCAGTTGAGCTCGAGGGCGCGCCCGACGAAGTACGTCTTCGTCACGGGCGGCGTCGTCTCGGCCCTCGGGAAGGGAATCGTCGCCGCCTCGCTGGGGCGGCTCCTGAAGGCGCGCGGCCTCCGTGTCCAGGCGCAGAAGTTCGACCCGTACCTCAACGTCGACCCGGGCACGATGAGCCCGTTCCAGCACGGCGAGGTCTTCGTCACCGAGGACGGCGCCGAGACCGATCTCGACATCGGTCATTACGAACGCTTCATCGACGAGAACCTGACGCGCGCCGCGAGCCACACCGCCGGTGCGATCTGGGACTCCGTGTTGCGCAAGGAGCGCAAGGGCGAGTTCCTCGGCGCGACGGTGCAGGTGATTCCGCACATCACGAACGAGATCAAGACCCGCATCCGCGCCAGCGCCGTCTCCACGCCCGCCGACGTCGTGATCAGCGAGATCGGCGGAACGGTCGGTGACATCGAGTCGCTGCCGTTCCTCGAGGCGATCCGTCAGTTCCGGCGCGAGGTCGGCGCGGAGAACGTCCTCTACCTGCACGTGACGCTCGTTCCCTTCCTCGAGGCCGCGGGCGAGCTGAAGACGAAGCCGACGCAGCACTCGGTCAACGAGTTGCGCCGCATCGGTATCCACCCGGACATCGTCGTCTGCCGCTCGCACGAGGAGCTCTCCGGCGACATCCGCGAGAAGATCGCGCTCTTCGCCGACGTCGAGCAGGAAGCGGTGATCGCGAGCCCGGACGTACCCGACGTCTACCTCGTTCCGTCCCGACTCAAGGCGGAGGGCCTCGACCGGCTCGTCTGCGGGAAGCTCAGCTTACCCGTCGAGGGCGCCGACCTGAGCGAGTGGCTCGATCTGACCGAGCGACTCCAGCGGGCAACTGAAGAGGTCGAGATCGCGCTCGTCGGCAAGTACGTCAAGCTCCAGGACGCGTACCTCTCTGTCCACGAGGCGCTCAAGCACGGCGGCGTGCATCAGGGCTGCCGCGTGCGGGTGCGCTGGATCGACGCGGAGAACATGTCCTACGACGAGGCCGCCGCGCTGCTCGAGCAGGTCGACGGCATCGTCGTGCCGGGTGGCTTCGGCTCACGCGGCTGGGAGGGCAAGATCCTTGCCTGCCGAGTCGCACGCGAGCGGCAGATCCCGTACCTCGGTCTCTGCCTCGGCATGCACGTCGTCGTCTCCGAATACTCGCGTCACGTGCTCGGGCTCGACGGGGCGAACTCGACGGAGATGGATCCCGAGACGCCGCATCCGGTGATCGACCTGCTGCCCGAGCAAAAGGAGATCGAGGATCTGGGCGGGACGATGCGGCTCGGGGCGCAAGCGGTGGAGCTGGCCGACGGGACACGTGCGCAGGAGGCGTACGGCGAGCCGATCGTGCACGAGCGTCACCGTCACCGCTACGAGGTCAACAACCACTACCGGCCTGCGCTCGTCGAGGGGGGGCTGGTCGTGTCCGGGACGTTCCAGGAAGGAC
>WNGF01010308.1_pt1 | contig 19049 bp, 21 predicted proteins | sample 5400641 | NCBI WGS metagenome assembly WNGF01 (sample SAMN13153371, study PRJNA577476) | soil metagenome | isolation source: 80 cm soil or saprolite under grassland replicate 2 | place: USA:California | collected 2016-06-15
ATTTCGTGGGAGATTCGTGGGAGTAACCGCCCAAGGAAGAAGCCCCCGTTCCGGGGGACCCTCACGTTATCGCAGGTCAGCGGGCCTCTTTGTGGAGCGGACGACGGGATTCGAACCCGCGACCCCCACCTTGGCAAAAAGAAAGCGCTTGTCTCATGCGTCTCCACCAGTCTCACCAGTGTCCCTGAGCGGCGCGTTTGTGTCCCCCATTCGTCTCATCCGTCTCACCAGTCGCAGGAGTTGCCTCCATTTCGTTGGTGATTTCGTTGGTGTTGAGGGCTCAGAGAAGCTCGGCGAGCTCGGCGCGGCTGATGCCCGCGCTGCGCAGGATTCCGTTCAGGGTGCCGGCCTTGAGATCCCGGTTGTGCATGGGAACCGGCACGGCCTTCCTGAGGATGGGGTGCACCATGATGTGGTGCGATCCACGGATGCGATCCAAGGCGCCAGCCCTTCTTCTCGAGAGCCCGGATGAGGTCCTTGGGTTTGACCGCCGGCAGGCTGGCGCTCACCAAGCGCGGACCACGACGCTGCCTCGCTCACTGGGCGGCACCTCCCAGCCGTGATCCCGCATCGCATCGAGATAGCCTTCGATGGCCTCCTTGGCCATCGCCAGGGCCTCATCCCGGGTCTCCCCCTCGGTGACGCCGTCTGGTAGCTCAGGAACGGACACGGTGAAGCCCCCCTCGAGCTGAGGGACCAACACGACCTCGTACTCACGCTCCGTACCCACCGGTCGTTACCCCGTTCCTGTTCGGTGCCCTGATTATGCCCCAGTGGTCGGGGCTGGCGCGGGCTCGAGGATCTACCATCAGACGGCCGGAGCTTCCCTGCGGACGCCAACCGGGCACGTCAGGGCTTCGATTGAGTTTCTGTACCCCACGGGTTTGTGTGCCCTTCAGGGACGTCGCGACCGAGCGGGTCGCGCTCGCCGCCGGTGACTACGCGGTCAGGTCCGAGGAGGGTGCGTTGCTCGCCGCGGTCGAGCGCAAGAGCCTGGAGAACCTCACCGCCTGCCTGTCCGACGGCACCCTCGCCTTCCAGGTCCAGCGCCTCGCCGAACTCGATCTTGGGGCTGTAGTCGTGGAAGGCAGGTACTCGGCGCTGCACAAGCTCGAACACGTTCCGGGCGCCTTCATCGCGGACGTGCTCACGCGTCTGCAGGTCCGCTACCCCGAGGTGCAGGTAGTCTTCGCCGACACTCGTGCCTTCGCCGAGGACTGGACCTGCCGGTTCCTCGCGGCAGCGCTCGCCGACGCTGGCGGCGGCTCTGCTGACGGCTGAAGACCCCGACCGTTCGCTCTAGGTGAATCGCTCATTGCGACTGCGCTCGTCTGCCGTGTCAGGGTTTCCGCGCCCGACAGGTGGACGGCGCATCTCACAGTCCTGCAGTGGAGTTGCAAACTCCAGCCCTCCGGTGATCACGTGGGATCATCGCGCCGTGCGCCAGCTCAACGAGGAGGTGCCGTATGACCACGACGCGTGCACGAGAACTGGGGGTCGTGATCGGCCGATACCCCACGGGGGAACGGGATGCGATCACCGATGTTGGGGGGGTCCGGGTGGGGCACGCGACCGTCACCCGAGAGGAAACGCCAGGTATCACGGACTCGAAAGCCGTGCGGACAGGCGTGACCGCAATCTGGCCCCACGACGGGGATCCATGGCGCGATCGTGTCTACGTCGGCACCTCAATCTTGAATGGGTACGGCGAGATCATCGGGATCAACCAGCTGAACGAATGGGGGGTTCTGCACAGCCCGATCGTGCTCACATCGAGCCTGTCGATCGGCCTCGCCTACCATGCGACAGCCAGCTGGATCGCCGCACGCGACGCTGCCCAGGGCATCGACGACGTGTTCATGCCCGTGGTCACGGAGTGCGACGACTCCTTCCTGAACGACGTCCGGTCGTTCCCGCTCTCAGAGAAGGACGTGTTCCTCGCCCTGGAGGGCGCGACCGGGACAGCGGTGCAGGAGGGGTGCGTGGGGGCGGCGACCGGCCTTCAATGCTTCGACTTCAAGGGCGGGATCGGCTCGGCCTCCCGCGTGCTGCCGGAGGAGTCAGGCGGCTCCACCGTCGGGGCACTGGTCTCGACGAACTTCGGGTCTCGCCCTGACCTGACGATCGCGGGAGTGCCGGTGGGGCTCGAGATCGACGACCTCATGCCTACGAATCATTCGGAGGGGTCCTGCGTCGTGGTTGTCGCTACCGACGCGCCGCTCCTCCCGCACCAGCTCAGGAGGCTCGCGCTCCGCGCGGGCATGGGGCTCGCCCGGTGCGGGTCGATCGGGGCGAACGGCTCGGGCGAGCTGATGCTCGCGTTCTCGACGGCACAGAAGATCCCCAGGGAGGCGCCCGGTTCCGAGCTTCGGGCCCGTACGCTTGTGGACGGGGCATACTGGCGCCACCCGAGCCCGTTCGATCCCTTGTTCACGGCCACGATCGAGGCTGTCGAAGAGGCGGTCGTGAACGCCCTGTTCGCAGCCACCACGACCCGCGGCCGAGACGGGCATGTGCTCCACGCCCTCCCGATCGACCGGGCCCTGGAGATCCTGGACCGACACGGTCGCCTGACGCGTCGTCGCTGAGCGGTCCGGACCCCCAGTCAGGAACTCGGCTCGCCGCGCAGTGACCCCTCCTGCGGGTGCTGGGCGAGGCGCGCCAGCTCCCGCTCGGGGTTCGTGTCCATGTTCCAGTAGCGGTCTTGCCGTGGCCGGATGAAGCCGTAGTAGTAGATCAGTCCGAACGCGAAGATCGCGGCCACGATCAGCAGGTCCCTTCCCTTCTGCTGGGTGAGGGCGATGCCCACGCCTGCCAGCGCAATGAGCGGTGGGATCGGCCACAGCCGCATCCGGGACGGCCGGGGGAGGTGTCGCTGTGTCACCCTGCTGACGAGTGCCGAGATCGCGATCAGCGCGTACAGGACGATCAGCAGCACGGCGGTGAACGTGACCACGGAGATCAGGGACGACTGGAAGCAGAGGACCGCCGCGAGCGCCCCCACGACGAGGGTGGCGACCCACGGCGCCCCGCGCCGGGGCTCGACCTTCCCCAGCCACCGGTTGATCGGACCGGGCCACGCGTTGTCCCGCCCGCTGGCCCACGTGATCCGGGCGAACTGCAGGGTGATCGCGATGCTGGCGTTGAAAAAGGCGATGATCGCCCCCCATGTGATCGCCGTGACGAGCCCGCTGCCGTAGTAGGCCCTGACCACGTCGGTGAGGGGGGTGGAGGAGTGCACGAACCCTCGGGTGCTCTTGGCCGCGAACACCACCGCGATGAATGGGATCAGCTCGGCGATGATGCAGGTGATCGCAGCGATCACGACAGCTCGTCCAACCACGGCGGCCGACCCCTCGGTCTCCTCGGAGAAATTGATGGCACTGTCGTAACCGTTCACCGAGAACATCGCCGTCGCCACCGCCGTGAAGATCACGCCGAGGCCCACCGCCGACAGGCCGTTCGTGCCCGAGGCGACCACCGGGTGCGTCAGGATCGACACCGGCTGGTTCAGGTGCGCGAACCCTACGAACGTGAGCACGATGATCACCAGCATCTCGAGCGCCAGGAAGAAACCTGTCAGCACCGCGTTGAACCGGATCTGCAGCAGGCAGATCGCCGTCACCACGATCATGGCGATGCCTGCGGCGATGCTGCTCTTCACGCTCGGGTAGAGGGAGTTGATGTACACGCCGATGCCGATGGCCACGCTGGCCGGCAGGAAGATGGCCTGCCCGATGTAGTCCAGCATGGCCAGGAACCCGATCGGCTTGCCCAACACGCGGGTCACGATAGAGAACAGCCCTCCGGCGACCGGAAACATGGATCCGAGCTCGCCCATGCACAGCGCCACGTTCACCGCCACGAAGGAACCGATGAGGTAAGCCCACACCGAGCCGGTCCCTGCCGTGGCCACCACCACCGACCCGATGATGAGCAACGACGCTGTGGGCGTGATGTCCGAGATCACCAGGGCGAGGTTGCCCAAGATGTTGACGCTCCGCTTCAGCTCCTGCCGGTAGCCGAGCGATTCGAGGAGGGCCGCGCCCTCCGGCTCTCCGACGTGTGCTGGGGCCTTTGGGGGCTCCGCCATGTCGCCTCCTCACGATCCGGTTGAGTGGCTGCCCGCCACTCTATAGGCTGACTTGCGATACTACAGTCAAACTGAATGCGAGGGCGAACCCGCCCCATGTGATGGGCGGTCACCCCGATCCGAGGCGAATGGCGTTCTGGCCGGAAGGAGGCGACGGATGAAGGTCTTCATCTCGGTGGACATGGAGGGCGTGTCGGGGGTAACGGATCCCGAGGACGTCCTTCCGGACGGCGCGGACTACGAGCGGGGTCGAGTGTTCATGACCGGCGACGCCAATGCGGCCGTGCTCGGCGCGTTCGACGCCGGAGCTGAGGACGTGCTCGTGAACGACTCCCACTGGATCATGCGGAACCTTCTGCTCGATCAGCTGGACCGGCGGGCCCGGGTGATCAAGGGGTTCCACAAGCCACTGTGCATGGTCCAGGGACTCGATGAGACGCACTCGGCCGCGTTGTTCGTCGGGTATCACTCGTGCGCCGGCACGGAGGGCGGGGTGTTGAACCACACGATGCTCGGCAAGGAGGTTCAAAACGTCTTCCTGAACGGCGAGCCGACCGGGGAGACCCGCCTCAACGCCGGTCTCGCCGGTTCCCTGGGGGTCCCGGTGGCGCTGGTCGCAGGGGACACGGCCGTGTGCGAGGAGGCCAAGCGAGTGCTGGGTGAGGTCGAGACCGTCTCCGTCAAGGAGGGGATCGACAAGTTCACCGCGAATCTTCTGCATCCCGAGGAGGCCAAGGACCGCATCCGGGAGGGGGCCAAGCGGGCCCTGTCAGACCACGGCCGGTTCAAGCCTTACATCGTGGAGCCCCCCATCACGATCGGGGTGGAGTGGAACTCGACAACCATCGCCTCGACCTGCGAGCTGATCCCAGGGGTTAAGGCGCTCGGGTCCCGGGAGGTCGAGTTCACCACCGATGACTACGCTGAGGGCATGCGGGTTCTGGTGGCCATGTTGCTGCTGGGGCTCCAGGTCGGACAGAAGGCCATCTACGGGTGAGCCCAAGGGGCACGATCCGGACGGCTGAGACTGGCCGGGCGCGAAGGGGTGTGGCCCCGGGCGTTCGCCAGGGTCTCTTGTCGTCGAAAGGCGCCGGAAGGGTCCGCGATCGCGGCGACGGCGGCGCGTCCGTCGGGCGAGGTGAGGCGCCAAAGCCGGACGAGGTCGACGTGGGCGCGGCTCTCAGGCAACTTCGCACGCGGCGCAGGATGACCATCGCCGCGCTCGCCGCCGCCGCGGGCCTTTCGCCCGGGGCGATCAGCCAAATGGAGTCGGGCGTCATCCAACCCTCTCTCACCACCCTGCGCCGACTCGCCTCGGCCCTGGATGAGCCCGTGTTCCGGCTCCTTCTCACCCCGGTTTCGGGCAGGAAGGTGGTGGTCCCGCGCTCAGAGCGGAAGGTGCTCGCCCTTCCGGGCTCGGACACGCGGTACGAGCTGCTCACACCGGACCTGGGCGGCCAGATCGAGGTCATGGAGGTCCGCATCGCGCCTGGCGGGGTATCGGCGGACTCGCCGCTCTCCCACCACGGAGAGGAGTGCATCGTGATCCTGAAGGGTCGGGCGCGCCTGGAGGTGGACGGCGTCGTCCACAACCTCCGCCCCGGTGACGCGGCCACGTTCCTCGGCGACCTTCCCCACCGGATTTGGAGTGTGGGGCGGGGAGAGCTTGTGGCGATCTCGACGATCTCGCCCCCCTCGTTCTGACCGTCGGCTCGAGCAACAGGAGGGACCCGATGAAACCGCAAGCGACACCCGTCACCCGAGTGGTCCCCACGGAGAGTGAATACGCCTGGACCTTCGGCGGGGCCGACGCGCGGTGGACGGTGAAGCCCGGAGACGTACTCGAGATTTTCACCGAGGACTGCTTCGCGGGACGGATCCGAACAGTCGACGATCTACCGAGCACCTGCATCGAGTACCCGTACATCAACCCCCAGACGGGGCCCTTCTACGTCGAGGGCGCGGAGCCCGGTGACACCCTCGCCATCCACCTCATCGACGTGGGGCCGGCCCGGGACTGGGCGGTGAGCACGTCCGTGGCCCTGTTCGGGGCGCTCACCGGGACGAAATTCACCGCCACCCTCCAGCCACCCCTCCCCGAACGGACCTGGGTGTACGGGGTGGACACGACGTCCCGGGAGGTGGTGTTCAACGCGCTCGATTCGGCCTACGAGACCAGGTTCCCCTTGCAGCCGTTCCACGGGACCGTGGGGGTCGCGCCCGCTGCCGACGAAGTCCGGAACGTCCTGGTGCCGGAGGCGTTCGGGGGGAACATGGACACGCCGGAGGCGTGTACCGGGGCCACGATCTACCTGGGGGTGAACGTCCCCGGGGCCCTGTTCTCGCTCGGCGACGGCCACTACACCATGGGGGAGGGCGAGTTGTGCGGCGTGGCAGTAGAGGGGGCCATGACCACGTTGCTGACAATCGAAGTGATCAAGGGCATCTACTGCGAGTGGCCGCGCATCGAGAGCGACGAGGCGATCATGGTCGCCGGCTCGTATCGGCCGCTCGAAGACGCGTATCGGATCGCCCACAAGGACATCGTCACTTGGGTCTCCCGAGACACGGGGCTGTCGTTGATGGACACGTACCAGCTCGTGTCGCAGGCTGCCCGGTCCCGGATCGCGAACGTCTGCGACGCCAACTACACGGTTGTGGCCAAGGTCCCCAAGCGGTTCCTCCCCTCGGACATCCCGTGGATGGACGGGGTTCACGGCCGCATGCGCGAACGCGGGCGAGCGGTGCTGGAGTCGCTAGACGGCCGGGCGTCCTCTTGAGCCACGGGGAATCGGAGTCGGCGGTCACAGCGCCCGAGGCCCGGAGCCTTGCGGAGAAGGCCGCGGCGGCCGCTGGGGTGGAGGTTCACCCGCTGATGACGCTTGGGGAGGCTCAAAGAGTGGTGGAACTGATCCGCGCGACGTGGGGAGAGGCCCAGTCGCTGCCCCTTGGGCTCATCCGGGCTCTCCAGTCGAGCGGCAACCCGCCGATCGGAGCGATGGTCGGGGAAGAGGTCGTCGGATTCGCCCTGGGGTTCCTGGGCCCGGGCGATGAGGGCGTCCACCTCCACTCGCACATGGCGGCGGTGGCTCCAGACCGGCACTCGGCCGGGATCGGCTACGCGATCAAGCTCGCTCAGCGCGCTGCCGCGCTGGATGCGGGCGTGCGCGTGGCCCGTTGGACCTTCGACCCGCTGCAGGCGCGGAACGCCTACCTGAACCTCCACAAGCTGGGCGCAGTCGCCGACCGATTCCACCGGCACTTTTACGGGGACATGGACGACGCCCTGAACCGCCGGGATCGAAGCGATCGCCTGGAGGCGCGATGGGACCTCGATGCGAAGATCGGACACCCGCCGCCGGAGGCGGTCCGATCGGCCGCGACGGTCCTGGCCCCTCGACGGGACCAGGCTTCGCCTTGGCCCGGGGAGGTCCTACAGCCGTCGGGGGACCTTGCCTTTGTCCGGATCCCACCCGACTACGGGGCGATCAGGGAACAGGATCCGGGTCTCGCTGCAGCCTGGAGAGAGGCCACTGCGCAAGCGATTGAATCTTGTATTGCCTCCGGCATGGTCGGTACCGACTTCCTCCGTGACGGCGTCTACGTGTTCAGGGCCGGATGAGCCGGCGGCGGTCTCGGCTCTGCGAAGACGGAAGCTCTCTTCGGAGCCGGCGAAGCGGGCTGGCCCGGAAGAAGCGGTGGAACGGGCGGGTCCTCGTCGGGCCGGGAGCACCTGGATCTTGCAAGTCAACTAACGTGGCCGGGAGGACGTCCCGCATCAGCCGCATCACGCGATCGCGTTTCACGTAGTCGATGGACACGATGAGCCGAGGGAAGTGCGTGAAGAGGTTCGCATAGAGGCCGCGGGTCCGGCGCAAATGGGCGAGAAGGGGCCGGTCAACAGAATTTGGCGCGGCTCTTCCCTGCGCAGGAGTCCGCAGCCTGTCGGGGTCCAAAATCCGGAGCCCCGGTCACGGGGCGATCCACTGGTACTCGTGGATGAGCCCGCCGAGGATGGCCCGCCTCCTGACCCGCGGGCCAGCGACCCCCTCTCTGCGAGGGAAGCCGGATCAGGTGGACGAAGCTCGAGCGCCCGGTGTGGTCTCTCCCGGTTGTAGTGCTCGACGTACGCGCCAAGGACTCGCTGCAGGTGACGCCTGCCGAAGACGTGATCCAGGCACTCTCTTCGAGCCGTGCCGACCCAGCGCTCCGCGAACGCGTTCGCCCGTGGGGCTCGGATCGGCGTCTTGAGGACTCGGACGTCTTCGGTCCGGAAGATCTCGTCGAAGCGCCCGGAGAACTTCGAGTCTCGATCCGCAGCAGGATGTGCTTGTCCCCGAGGGATGCGGTGATCGAGAGGTTCCGGGCCTGCTGGGTCACCCAGGCCGAGTCCGGTCGGCTGGTGGTGCCGGCCACGTGGACCCGTCTGGTCGAGAGCTCGATGAAGAACAGGACGTAGAGCGTCTTCAGGAACACCGTCTCGACCGTGAAGAAGTCGCAACACCGTCTCGACCGTGAAGAAGTCGCATGCGAGCACTCCCCTCCCCTGTGCTCGTAGGAACTCGCTCCAGGTCGGACCGTTCGACGAGGCGCGGGCCCGAGGCCCGCACGACGCAGGATCCTCCGGATGGTGCTCGCTCCGAGCCGGATCCCCAGCTTGCGGAGCTCCCCCTGGATTCTCACGCATCCCCATCTGGCGTTCTCCCTGCCGAGACGGACGATGAGATCGGTCGTCTCGGGATCGAGGGGCGGCCGGCCGGGGCCTCGCCGATGGTAGGTCCACTTCCGCCGGACGAGCTCGCGGTGCCACCGAAGGAGGGTCTGGGGCGTGACCAGGAACGAGGCCCAACGGTCCCGGGAGAGGGCCCGGCTCGCCGCGGCGAGGAACGCCCGGTCTCGGTCTTTGAACTCCGGGCGGCGCACCGAACGGCGGAGCACCCTTACCTGGTGACGGAGGGCAGCGTTCTCGAGCTGGAGCGACACGCTCCCCCGTCCGGTGAGCACTCCGAGGAGGCGGACGAGCACGAAGTACGCGAAGGATCGCAAGGCGCAGGGATGCTACCTGCCAGTGTCAAGAGCGCGGAACCGAATTCTGGACCCCCACAGGCCAGGTTGCGAACGAGGTTTCGGATCCCTTCGGCCTGACTGTCTACACCTCGGGCTCGGAGGGGCTCGCTGTGTGCGCATATCCCGCCAGGGTGACACCAGCGTCCACTACGAGCATGTGGCCGGTAATACCCGAGGCCAGGTTGCTCGCTAGGAACAGAGCGGCGGAAGCCACTTCGCTGGGTTCGACGAGCCGCCCGAGGGGAGAGCGTGCCCGATGGGTAGCCACCATCTCCGGGATCTCGTCCTCGATCCCTGGCGCCCAAACGAGCCCAGGAGCCACGGAGTTCACGCGGACGCCGAGAGGCCCGAGTTCGAGCGCCGCCGACCGGGTGAGCATGGTGAGGGCCGCCTTCGAGGCTGCATAGGCGGCAAGCCCAACCGTCGCGTCGAAGGAGTCGATGGAGGTCACGTTTACGACCGCACCTTCGGTTCGGGCCAGCTCATCGGCCGCGCACCTAATGATGGCAAAAGGCGCCTTGACGTTGATCCTGAGCACGTCATCAAGGAACTCTGGCGACGTGTCGTCGATCGAGGCGTGCGGGTAGACCCCAGCTGAGTTCACAACCACGCTCAGTCCCCCCAGTGCGACTGTTGCATCGCGGACGAGATGCTCGGCCGCGGCCACCTCGGACAGGTCAGCCTGGAAAGCGAACGCTCGGACCCCAGCCGCGGTGGCTCGCCTGATCACCTCCTCCGCAGATGCTCGATCGGCCCGATACGAGAAGGCGACGTCGGCACCCCCGTCAGCGAACGCCTCGACGATTGCCCGGCCGATGCCCCGCGACCCCCCAGTGACGAGGACCAGCCGGTCCTTCACGGACGCCGTTACCACTGTGCTCTACCGCCATCAATCGAGATGGCGTCTCCGGTCATCGCTTGTGTTGGGCCGGTAAGGAGGAACCGCACCAGGACGGCCACCTCCTCAGGCTGGATCAGCCGGCCCGTCCCCGAGCCTTGGAGCCACTCGGCGAGGACGTCTTCTGGGTCCCGGCCGTCCCGGTTGGCTGTCCACTCCAGGCAGTAGAGAAACATGTCAGTGTCGACCGCTCCGGGGCATACGGCGAACACCCCGATCCCGACCGGAGACAACTCCTGGGACATGGAGCGGGTGAGCATGATGACAGCTGCTTTCGAGGCACAGTAGTGGGACTGGTCGGGGAGGGGGACCTTTCCCGCGACCGAGGCCACGTTCACGATCCGTCCACCGCCTCTCTCCGCCATCCCCCTGGCGAACACCTGACTGAGCAGGTACACGCCGTAGACGTTGACATCGAACACCCGGCGCCAGTCTTCGTCGGTGAGGTCGAGGAACCGATTCATGGTCAGCGCGCCGGCGTTGTTCACCAGAGCCCTCACCGCTCCGTACTGATCCTCGATCAGGCCCGCCGCTTCTTCGACCGCGGTCCGGTCGGTGACGTCAACGCGCAACATTGGCCAGTCTCCAGGGCCGTCTCTAAGGTCCAAGCCGACCACTTGGAAGTCGGAGCTCAGGGCCTGGGCAACGGCGGCTCCGATCCCTGATGCCGCGCCTGACACCACTGCGACGCTCGCCTCAATATTCACGTGTGCTCCCCACTACCGGCAGCTCTCCGGCCGGCCATGCGTTCGAAAAGCCTGCCGTCGCCATACCAGGAGCGCTCCCGGATGACACGCTCGTCCCGGACCCAGAACAGGTCCACTCCGCGCAGGGATAGCGCTTTGGGGGCAACGGTGATCCCGAAGAACGACCCTGTGGGATGGGCGGTCCCACGCCAGGCCACCATGCCGCGATCTTCCACGGTCCAAATCTCCTCCGGCGTGTACGAGAGATCTGGGAGCGCCATGAAGAACTCCCGCAGGTACCGGGCGACTTCCGGCTTCCCTGTGAGTACCTGATCGAGAGTGACGTCTTCAAGCACTCCGTCCTCGCCCCACAGTTCGAGGACCGCCTCGACATCTCCGGCGCCGGCCGCGAGGAACAGGCGCTGGAGCACGGATCGCACCGATGTCACCGCCCCCGCTCCCACCGCTCGTAGAGCTGGTCCCCGAGAACGTTGAATGTTGTAACGGCGAGGATGATGGCCAGACCTGGCACCATGGTTAACCACGGGGCCACCTGGAAGTAGGCCTGGCCGTCGCGGATCATGTTCCCCCATGTCGCCGTGGGCGGCTGGATGCCCAGGCCCAGGTAGCTGAGCGCCGATTCCAGCAGGATGGTGTAGCCGACCCCCGTCGTGAACAGGACCATGGCCGGGCCAGCCAGGTTCGGCAGAAGGTGTCGAAACAGGATCCGCGATCTCCCCAGACCGAGTACCCGCAGGGCGGCCACGTAATCGCGAGCCGACTCCTCGAGCGCCAGGCCATTCATGACCCGCGCGGCGTTCACCCATGTGACCGCTGCGATGACGATGAGCAGGTTGTGAAGACCCGTACCTAGCACGGCCTGCATCGCGACGGCGAGGAGCAGGTAGGGAAACGCCATCATCACGTCGGTGAACCGCATGAGCAGGGTTCCGGTGATTCCTCTCGTGTACCCTGCCACCAAGCCAATCACCACCCCGATGGCCGTGGCCAGGAGGCTCCCCACCGCCCCCACCAATAGCGACACCGTCGCTCCGGCGATGACCCTGCTCAACTCGTCCCGACCCAGGTAATCGGTCCCAAAAGGGAAGGCACCGCTGGGGGCGAGCGGCAGCCCTGTGGCGGAGAGACCGGTCGAGAGCTGGTCGTTCGGGCCGTGGGGAGTGGGCCTAAAGACGGCCAGGATGACAAGCACACCGACGATGCACAGCGAGATCCAAAGGCCCAGCCGGGCTCGACGTGGCCGCACCGCTATCACTCGCCCGAACTCGAGTCGGTGCGCCATTCGTCAGGCCCTCACGATCCGGGGATCGAGCAGCGGATACACCAGATCTACGACCAGGTTCAGCAGGGAGATAGCGAGGGCCGACACCAGGACCGTGCCAATGATCATGGGGGTGTCGAACTGGGAGATGGCCTGGAAGGCCAGCATACCGATGCCCGGCCACCCGAACACGACCTCCACAACCACCACCCCAGACAGGAAGTATCCGAGGTCCATCCCCAGCCAGGTCACGACCGGGATGAGAGAGTTACGCATCACGTGCCGGAGAAACACCTTGCGCTCGGAAAGGCCCCTGGCCCGAGCCGCCCGGACGAAGTCCTCGTCCATGAGCTCGGTCATCCGGGCCCGAAGCAGCCGAGCGTAATACGCCCCCCCGGTGAGTCCGATGGTGAGGGCTGGGAGGACCAAGTGGGCGATGCCCCCGTAACCTCCGATGGGGAACAGCGGCATTTTGAAGGCCAGCAGGTAAATGAGCAGGATCCCCAGCCAGAACGGTGGCGTGGCCAAGCCCACCACGACAAGCCCGATCGCCCCGCGATCACGCCACGTCCCCCGGTTCCACGCGGCGAAGGCTCCGATGGGGATGCCGATCAGTAGCTCCATTGCCACGCCCGCCAGGGCCAGTTCGGCGGTTGCTCCCAGGCGGCCGAGGATGGTACCGAGCACTTGTCGGTGGGTAGCGAACGAGTACCCGAGGTCGCCTCTGCCCAGCCGGCTCCAGAACCGGCCGTACTGGATCAAGAGCGGTTGGTCGAACCCGTATTGGTGGCGGATGCTCGCGACCACGTCTGGTGGAGCATGGCCACCAGTCACGGCGCGCACGGGATCCGAGGGCACCACGAAGATAAGGAGGAACGTGATGGTTACGACTGCCCACAACACGACGGCGAGCCATGCCAGCCGCCGGCCCAGGTAGCGGAGCAGAGTCCGGTCCATGGCTTCCAGGGCTCGGGACGCGCCCTAGGACTTCACCCAGTAATCGGCGAACCGCCAGATGTGGATGGGATGGAGATAGAAATACACGTTCGGCTGTCGAACGTCGACGGTGATGGTGTGGTACAGGAAGATCCACGGCGCGTCCTTGGCCACGACCTCCTCGGCCTGCCGAAACAACTGGATCCGGGCCTGTTCGTCGGTGCTGTGGGCCGTTTGATTGATGTCCTTGTCCACAACTGGGTCGTAGAAGTACGTGGCGTTCGTCGGCCCCCATGCTGCCTTCACCAGCAGGTTCGAGAAGAAGTCGTAGGCGTCGGGGTAGTCCTGCCACCAGAAGGTAAAGAACATGGGGACCTTGTTCTTGTCGCCCACCGCCGAGTAGAAGGTGGAGCTGTCCACTGCCTTGATAGACGCCTTCACCCCGACCGCGGCGAGATCGTTCGCAGCCGACTGGACGATGCGGGTACTTGTCTCGTCGTTGATCGTCCAGATCTCTGTAGAGAACCCGTTCGGGTACCCGGCCTGCTTCAACAAAGCCCTCGCCTTGTCTGGGTCATAGGCGTACCCCTGCCCGTTGGGATCGTACCCGGTCATGGGCGGAGGAATGACTCCGTGGGACACGATGGCCCGCCCATTCAGCAACTGGACCAGCCGGTCCTTGTTCACCGCGTAGTTCAGAGCCTGACGGACCGTCGCGTTGTCGAACGGCTTCTGATTCGTCTTCATCCCGATGTAGTAGGTGTCGGGGTCCTCGTTCTTGACCAAGTACGGCTCGTACTTGGAGTTCGTCGCGATCTGCGGGTACGCCGCGGCGGGGATATCGGACATGCTCAGGTCCCCTCGTTGGAACTCGAGGATTCTCGTCTGGTCGTTCTGGTTCAACTTCACCGTGACCGTGTTCAGGTAGATGTGGTTGGCGTCGTAGTAGCGCGGATTCTTCTCCAGGACGATTTCCTGTCCTGGAGTCCACGACTTCAGCATGAACGGCCCGGATCCGAGGGGGTGCAGGGAGAAGTCCTTCCCGTATTTCTCCACCTGGGCTCGCTGGACCACACGCACCCATGGCGTTGCCAGCAGATACAGGAAGTACGGCTCTGGAGCGGTCAGCTTGACGATCACGGTCGATGAGTCGGGAGTCTCGATCCCGGAGACGTGATCGGCCTTCCCACCGCTGAATGCGCTCGCGCCGACGATCCCGCCGAACAGGTACGAACCCTCCGCTGCGGTCTTCGGGTCGAGAACTCGCTCGATCGAATACTGGACGTCGGCGCTGGTTAGAGGCGTACCGTCCGAGAAGGAGAGGTTCGGACGGAGGTTAAACGTGTAGGTGAGGCCGTCGGAAGACACGTCGTAGCTCTCGGCAAGGTCTCCGTGGAGCTTGGTTCCCTGGTCGTAGTCCACCAGGGCCGAGTTCACCGCGATTGTCATCGACCATGAGGCGAAGTCGAACCCGGCATGGGCCGGGTCCATCGTGGGGACGTCGCTCGGGAGCGACATCACGAATGAGCCACCGGAAACCGGCGAACCGAGCGGCGAGGCCGAACTCGAGGAGGAGGATGTGGGGTTCGGATTGCCCCCTCCCGAGGTGCAGGCGGCACCGAGTAGAATGACGGCACTGGTCGCGACGAGCACGAATCTGAACCTGGACATCGCACACCTCCCGCTCAGAGCGAGTCGATCTCAGCCATGGCCGACGGCTCCTCTTGGCCTGTGGCTGCGGTCATTGTTCGGCGGACGTAGATGGTGAACACGTCATTTCGTACGTAGTCGATGGAGTACAAGATGGTCCGGCCATCCTGGAGCTGATGAGTCTGGTTGAGGACGAGCAGGAGGTCTCCGGGGGAGATGTGTAGCCGACGAGCCACCTCGCCCGTTGCGGCCCCAGGCCGGATCTGGGCAAGCGCCCCTCCCACCGGCTGATCGAAGTGCCGAGCGAGCAACTCGTATAGCGAGCCGCCGTAGGCGTCTGGATCCTCGGGGAGGCCGTGACCTCGAGGCATATAGTCCTCGGAGTAGACGACCGGGTGCCCGCTCGCGGTCCGGACCCTCCTGACAAAGATGACCGATTCGTTCTCGCTTGTGCCGAGAGCAGAAGCTGCATCGGGGGATGCGGCCTCGGATGTGGCCTCCACCTCGCTCGTGCCTGGCTCGAGGCCCATGCTGGCGATCATCTCGCTGATCGAGAGGTTCGCCTCGAGCAGGGTGACGATGGACACTCCAGGCTCATGGCGGACGAAGGTCCCCCTGCCCTGCTCGCGCGAAACAACGTCGAGCACCTGGAGACGAGCCACGGCTTCCCGCAGGGTAGCCCGGCTCACACCGAGATCGGCGCACAACGCGGCTTCGTTCGGGAGCCTGCTCCCGACCGGGTACGCGCCGTCGAGGATGCGCCGCTCGATCTCTGCGGCGACGGCATCGACCAGGTTCGTCCCACGTCTCATATGATCATCAGACGTCTGATACCGTAGCCCGATGGGTTCGCCTTCGCAACATGAGCTCGCTGCAGCCGACACTCTGTTGGCAATTGACGGGCTCACCATCGAAGTACTTCGAGGCGGGACCTGGCGTCCGGCGGTGCGCGACGTCTCCTTCGCAATCGGGGCAGGCGAACGTGTCGCCCTGGTGGGTGAGAGCGGTAGCGGGAAATCGCTCACTGCGCTGGCCCTTGGCCGCCTACTGCCAACTGGCGCGCGTGTGACCGACGGGCGGCTCTCGTTCGTCGGGATGGATCTGGAGCGCTGCTCTCCCGCCGAGATCCGGGCGTTGCGGGGACGGGACATCGGGTTCGTGTTTCAGGACCCCACGAGCGCGCTAGATCCGACGATGAGCGTCGGGCGTCAGATCATGGAGGTGCTCAGCGTCCATGTCATCGGCGATCCCCGGTCGCAGCGGGAGCAGGCTTCGGCGATGCTGTCGCGGGTTGGGATCCCCGGGGCAAGCATGCGGATGGACGAGTACCCTCACCAATTCAGCGGCGGCATGCGACAGCGGGCGATGATCGCTGCGGCACTGGTGGCCGGGCCCCGGTTGCTAGTGGCTGACGAGCCGACCAGCGCCCTCGACGTCACCGTCCAGGCGCAGATTCTCGATCTCATCGATGAGCTGAGCACCGAGATGGGACTCGCCGTGCTGTTCATCACCCACGACCTGTCAGTGGCCCGTGAGGTCGCCGACCGGGTGGTGGTGATGTACGCGGGGAGAGTGCTTGAGGATGGCCCTACGGATGTGCTGCTCGGCGCCCCACACCATCCGTACACAGACGCTCTGCTCGGCCTTGCCCCACGACTGGGCTCCGCATTGATGGCCGGTCCGATCCCCGGAACGCCCATCTCGGGGTGGCTTGCCGGCGACGGGTGCCCGTTCGCGCCGCGGTGCCAGTTCGCAGAGCAACGGTGCCGGGCCACGCCCTGGGCCCTGGTTCATGTAGCGGGCAACCCCGCTCACCGCTCGGCGTGCATCATCCCTCCGAACGAACGGCGGGTCCATTCGCGTGCGGAGGCCCAGCCGTGAAGGGACCCGGCAACCGCGAGCTTGGGGTAACCAATGCGGCAGTTTCCCCGCTCCTTGAAGTGAAGAACCTCACCGTTCGTTTTCGGCGACGATCGGAGTGGCTCACAGCCGTAGACGGCGTCTCGTTCTCGATCGCATCAGGGGAGACGGTGGCCCTGGTCGGGGAGAGCGGGAGTGGCAAATCGACCGTGGCCCGAGCCATCGCGGGGTTGGTAGCTCCGTCAGGGGGAGAAATTCGTTACCGAGGAAATCAGCCACGGCGGGGCCTTGGGCATCGGCGTGGACCTCTGCTCGAAGTCCAAATGGTGTTCCAGGATCCCTCAGGGAGTCTGGACCCGAGGATGCGGGTGGGTCGGGCGCTCGAGGAGGTTCTGGCCCTGCACGGGCTCCCCAGGGAAGGCAGCCGGGATGAACGTGTTGCCGAGTTGCTCGCGGCCGTTGGGCTGGACGCTGAAGTGGCCCGCCAGCGTCCCCGCAGCCTGAGTGGCGGGCAACGTCAACGAGTCGCCATCGCCCGGGCCTTGGCCGTGGAACCGAGATTGCTGCTGTGCGATGAACCGGTCAGTGCTCTCGATGCGAGCATCCGTGCTCAGGTCATGCAGGTCCTTCGTCAACTGCAGAAGGACTTCGAGCTGTCGTACCTGTTCATCACCCACGACCTTGCGCTCGTCCCGCAGATCGCCCGCCGGGTGCTCGTCATGTATGGGGGGAGGATCGTGGAGACGACCAGAGTCGACGAGCTGTTCGCGCGGCCACTGCACCCGTACACTCGTCTGCTCCTTGAGTCGATTCCATCGTTGTCGGGACGAAGGGCAATAAGGGCCGGTCGAGTCTCAGAGGTGGAGGAGATACCAGTGGTCGGGTGTCCGTTCGCCCCGAGGTGTCCGTACGCCACCGAGGAGTCAACTGCCGTACGCCCCGCCCTTGAGGACCTCGGCGGGCACTGGGTGGCGTGCCATAACTGGCGAGAAGTGGAGGAGGTGGGCAAGGCGCCCCAGCAGTTCCCATCCGTCCGCCCGGGGTAATCCAGCCGGTTAGGACGCCGTCGCGGTGTGGAGGCTCGGCCTGTAACCCTGTCGGGCTCCAAAACGTCGACACGAGTCATGCCGCGCTCCGGTACTCATGGATGAGTCCGCCCAGAACATCGCGGCGCTGGACCTTCGTCCCGGTCGTCATCCCCTCGGCATCCGATTCGGGCTCGGGTAGATCGAGGTCGAGCCCCCGATGTGGCCTGGCCCGGTTGTAGTGCTCGGTGTACGCGCCGAGCACGCGCTGTAGGTGACGCCGGCCGAAGACGAGGACGTGGTCCAGGCACTCTCTTCGAGCTGTGCCGACCCAGCGCTCCGAGAACGCGTTCGCCATCGGCGCGCGGACGGGTGTCTTCACCACCGTGAGTCCTTCTGTGCGGAAGACCTCGTCGAAGGGGCCGGAGAACTTCGAGTCTCGATCCCGAAGCAGGATGTGCTTGTCCTCCAGGCGTCCGGTGATCGAGAGGTTCCGAGCCTGCTGGGTGACCCAGGCCGAGTCCGGCCGGCTGGTCGTGCCGGCCACATGGACCCGCCTGGTCGAGAGCTCGATGAAGAACAGGACGTAGAGCGTCTTCAGGAACACGGTCTCGACGGTGAAGAAGTCGCAGGCCAGCACTCCCCTGCTCTGCGCTCGGAGGAACTCGCTCCAGGTCGGTCCCGTCCGTCGAGGCGCCGGCCCGAGGCCTGCACGCCGAAGGATCCGACGGACGGTGCTTGCCCCGACCCGGATGCCGAGCTTGCGGAGCTCGCCCTGGATCCTCACGCACCCCCATCTCGGGTTCTCTCTGCCGAGACGGACGATGAGATCAGCCGTCTCGGGATCGAGGGGCGGACGTCCGGGTCCTCGCCTCCGGTACGTCCACTTTCGCCTCACGAGCTCCCGATGCCAGCGGAGGAGCGTCTGGGGCGTGACCATGAACGAGCCCCAACGGTCTCGGGAGAGCGCCCGGCCCGCCGCGGCGAGGAAGGCCCGATCCCCTTCTCGGAGCTCAGGCCGGTGGACCGTGCGTCGTAGCACCCTCACCTGGTGGCGGAGCACGGCGTTCTCGAGCTGGAGCTGCGACACACTCCCCCGTCCGGTCAGGACTCCGACCACGCGAACGAGCAGGAAGTACACGAAGGATCGCAAGGCGTGGGGATGCTACCTACCAGCGTCAACCAACCGCGGAACCGAGTTTTGGAGCCCCACACGGATGCTTTCGCGCCTACGCCGCTCGGGAGGCCGCGTCCCGTCAAGTGGTGTATGAGCCCACTCGCTCCATCGTCATCGAAATGAGCAGTTAGCCGGCCGCCACCAGCTCCCGGTTCACCTCCTCCACGACGTCGGGAAGCTCGCCCGGGACCACCCTCAGACGGGCCTTGGCGAGGGACTCCTGGCTCATGTACCGGCGGGCCACCACCCACTCGTCGTGCTGCTCGGAGAGCACCGAGCCGACCAGGCGAATGATGGCCTCGCGGTTGGGGAAGATCCCGACCACGTCGGTCCGCCGGCGGATCTCCCGGTTCAACCGCTCCTGGGGGTTGTTGC
>WNGF01004196.1_pt1 | contig 19041 bp, 18 predicted proteins | sample 5400641 | NCBI WGS metagenome assembly WNGF01 (sample SAMN13153371, study PRJNA577476) | soil metagenome | isolation source: 80 cm soil or saprolite under grassland replicate 2 | place: USA:California | collected 2016-06-15
GCCCCACCCACCCCGCCCGCCCTCTCCGCGGTGCTCAAGGTCGGATCGACGACTCGAGGGGCGCGGCTCTCGTGCGCGACCTGAAGAGATTGCGTGCCCTCAACCTTCCTACGACAGGCTTGAGTGCGGCCGTGATCGTCGGTCAATTCCCCGAGAGTCCTTCGATGCACGACTCTGCGGCCCGAGCGCCGCGTGGAGGGCGGGGGAGACGGGTGGGCCTTCGGAAACCCGTCGTCGTACGTAGTGACAGGCGTCCCGCTGACCGACATTCCAGGCGGACTGCTAGACGGTCCGATCGGGTTTCCGAAGGCCCACCCGTCTCTCCCGCCCGGCGAACGGGCAGTTAGGATTCGAACTGAGACACTACCGACCGTTTCCGCATAGAAGTCTCCCTCGGTGCGGAGTGTTACACTCAGATGATGGCCTTGGCTCGCATTCGGAATTTCTCGATCGTGGCCCACATCGATCACGGCAAGTCGACACTGGCGGATCGTCTCCTGTCGCTCACGGGAACCATGGACGCCAAGAAGGCCGTGGATCAGGTCCTCGACTCCATGGACCTCGAGCGCGAGCGAGGCATCACGATCAAGGCGCACACCGTGCGGCTGCTCTACCGGGCACGGGACGGCCACGAGTACACGCTGAACCTCATCGACACTCCGGGGCACGTCGATTTCTCCTACGAGGTCTCGCGAGCGCTGGCCGCCTGCGAGGGCGCGTTGCTCATCGTCGACGCCGCGCAGGGCATCGAGGCGCAGACGCTGGCCAACTTCTATCTGGCCGCCGACGCCAACCTGACGATCGTGCCCATCCTCAACAAGATCGACCTGCCGGCCGCCGACGTCGAGGGCACGCGCAGCCAGATCACGGAACTGCTCGACCTCGACGGCGACGAGGCGCTGGCCATCTCGGCCAAGCACGGCACCGGCGTGCTCGACGTGCTCGAGGCCATCGTCGCGCGCATCCCCCCGCCCCAGGGCGACCCCGACGCGCCCCTGAAGGCGCTCGTCTTCGACTCGTTCTACGACTCGTACCAGGGCGTCGTGCTACGCGTCCGGCTCGTTGACGGGCGCGTGCGCGTGGGCACGCGCATTCTGTTGATGTCGAACGGGCGGAGCTACGACGTGCAGCAGGTGGGCGTGTTCTCGCCGGACATGCGGCCGGTGGAGGAGCTGTCGGCGGGCCAGGTCGGCTTCATCACCGCCTCCATCAAGCGGGTGGCCGACGCCAAGGTCGGCGAGACGATCACCGAGGCCCTGCGACCCGCGGCGGAGGCCTTTCCCGGGTACCGCGACGCCAAGCCGATGGTCTTCGCCGGGCTCTACCCGATCGAGGACACCGAGTACGAGGGGCTGCGCGACGCGCTCGAGAAGCTGCGGCTGAACGACCCCGCTTTCAACTTCGAGCCCGAGACGTCGCTCGCCCTGGGCTACGGGTTCCGTTGCGGCTTCCTGGGCATGCTGCACATGGAGATCGTGCAGGAGCGGCTGGAGCGCGAGTTCGACCTCTCGCTGATCGTGACGGCGCCGAGCGTGCAGTACAAGATCCTCACCACCGCCGGCGAGCTGCTCGACATCGACAACCCGTCGAAGCTGCCCACGCCCGACCGCATCGAGCAGATGGAGGAGCCATACGTCCGCTCCTCCGTCTACGTGCCGACCGAGTTCATGACGGCCATCTACAAGCTGGCGCAGGAGAAGCGCGGCGAGCACAAGTCGCTCGAGTATCTCGGCAAGCGGGTGCACATCCGCTTCGACTTCCCGCTCGCCGAGATCGTCGTGGACTTCTACGACAAGCTGAAGTCGATCTCCAAGGGCTACGCGTCCTTCGATTACGAGCTCTCCGACTTCCGCCCCTCGGACCTCGTCAAGCTCGACATCCTGCTCAACGGCGACCCCGTCGACGCGCTCAGCATCATCGTCCACCGCGACAAGGCCTACGAGAAGGGCAAGACCCTGGTGGAAAAGCTGCGGGCCGTGATCCCGCGCCAGCTCTACGAGGTCGCGATCCAGGCCGCCATCGGCAGTCGCGTGATCGCGCGCGAGACGGTCAAGGCCATGGGCAAGAACGTCACCGCCAAGTGCTACGGCGGCGACATCACACGCAAGCGCAAACTCCTCGAGCGGCAAAAGGAAGGAAAGAAGCGCATGAAGCAAGTGGGTCGGGTGGAAGTGCCCCAGGAGGCCTTCCTGACGGTGCTGAGGAGCTGATGACGGAAGAACACAAGATCGAGTTCGAACGGCTCGGCGACAAGGCCACCCTGACCTCGGGGACGAAGACGAGCGAGCCGCCGTCGTCGTCGTCGCGGGCGCTGGAGGCCACGCCGCGCCGGAAGTCGCTGGTTCGCGAGTACGGCGAAGCCATCGTCATCGCGATCCTGCTCGCCCTGGTGATCCGCACGTTGGTCGTCCAGGCGTTCACCATCCCCTCCGGCTCGATGATGGACACTCTCCTGGTGGGCGACTACATCCTGGTGAACAAGTTCCTGTACGGACCGGAGGTGCCGTTCGCGGAGTGGCGCCTGCCCGGCCTGCGCGAGCCGCACCGGGGCGACATCATCGTGTTCAAGTATCCCCAGGACGAGAAGCGTGACTTCATCAAGCGTATCATCGGCACGCCGGGCGACGTGGTGCAGGTCCGGGGCGACCAGGTCTACGTCAACAGCACGGCCTTGACGGAGCCCTACGTGAAGCACACGAACCCGTCGCCCGCCCACGGCGGCTCGGCGTACTGCGGGTATGCGTACGGCTGCGAGGCGACCCGGGTCCCCGCCGATTCGTACTTCGTCATGGGCGACAACCGGGACAATTCCCAGGACAGCCGCTACTGGGGATTCGTCCGGCGCGATCGGATCAAGGGCAAGGCGTTCCTGATCTACTGGTCGTGGGACAGCGATCGCCATTGGCTCCGGTGGTGGCGACTCGGCCACTACATTCCCTGAGCCTCGGAGGGGGGCTTCGCCCCCCTTCCGACAGTCGTCACGCGCCTGCCGGCGCGTTCCTCCTTGCCTCCCCCCAGCAACAGGATTGCGCGGGCGAAGCCCGCGCTCGAACGTGACCACGCTGATGGGTGAGGCTCACACGAATGCCGTGCTCGCGTCGCCGGCATTGGGACCGCTGGCCGACGTCGCTCCGACGAGTCGATCGGTCGGGGTGTATGTGCATGTGCCGTTTTGTACGCGGCGGTGTGAGTATTGCTCGTTCAACACGGCGCCGATGGCGGATCGTGCCGGCGTGACCCGGTACGTCGCGGCGGTGCGGCGTGAGATCGAGCTGGTCTCGGAGGCGCCGTGGGCGCGGGGGCTGGGCGTCGCCACGGTGTTCTTCGGGGGCGGCACGCCGTCGTTGCTCGAGCCGGGAGAGCTCGCGACGATCGTCGACGCGCTGCGCGCGGCATTGGCGCTCGACGCCGACGCCGAGGTCACGGTCGAGTGCAATCCCGAGAGCGTGACCCGCGGGAAGCTCGCGGACTACCGGAGCGCGGGGGTGACGCGGATCAGCCTCGGCGTGCAATCGCTCGACGACGCCGTGCTCGCCGCCATCGGCCGCCTGCACACGGCGGCGGAGGCGCGACGCGCGTTCGACGCCGCGCGCGGTGCCGGCTTCTCGAACATCAGCGTCGACCTGATCTATGGGCTGCCCGGCCTCACGGCGGACGGCTGGCGATCCACGGTGGACGGCCTGGCGGCCTGGGAACCCGAGCATCTCTCGGCGTACGGGCTCACCCTCGATCCCGGGAGCGTCTGGGGCTCGACCGGGGTCGCGGGCCTCCCCCCGGAGGAGACCGTCGTCGCCCATTACTGGACCATGGTCGAGCGCGCTGCGGCGCGAGGGTACGAGCACTACGAGATCTCGAACTATGCACGTCCGGGCTTCCGGTCGCGTCACAATCAGGTGTACTGGCGACGCGGCGAGTATCTGGCGCTCGGTCCGGGCGCCGCGGGATTCGTCGGAAATCTGAGATATGGCAACATCAAGCCGGTCGGCCGCTACGTGCAGGGGCTCGACGACGGCCGGCTGCCGATCGACACGTCCGAGCGCCTCGATACGCGGCAGGTGCTCGCCGAGGCGCTCATTCTCGGGCTGCGGACCGCCGACGGAGTCGCGAGCTCGCTGCTGGCCGACCGCGTCGCCGACGATGCCGTCTTGCGACGGCGCCTGGCGAGCTGGCGGGAGCGGGGCCTCCTCGTGGACGACCGCACGCGGACCCGACTGAGCGAGGCCGGCTTCCTCCTCTCCGACGCGCTCTTCGTCGAGCTCCTGTAGAAGCCGATGAAAAGGGCCCATCTGCTTCGTTGGCTCAGTCGCCCCTCCTTCGCCGCCTCGCAGCTGGACCCTTTTGATCGGCCTCTCGTTCCTTGACTTGTCGATGGGCGGTTGCTAGAAGCAGAGCGATGGATGCGCGGCATCGGGATGTTCTGATCGCGTTGATCCGGGAGTACATCGACTCGGCGGAGCCTGTCGGCTCGCGGGTCCTCGTCAAGCGATACTTCAAGAGCCTGTCGCCGGCGACGATCCGCAACGTGATGGCCGACCTCGAGGACATGGGGTATCTCGCGCAGCCGCACACCAGCGCGGGCCGCGTGCCGACCGACAAGGCCTACCGGTTCTACGTCGAGTCGTTCCCCCCGCCGTCGCCCGCCGGAGCCCGTCCGAGCGAGCCGGCGCCGAGACGGTCGGGCCTCGAGAGCTTCATGGAGAAGGCGTCCACCCATCTCTCGACCGCCACGCGCATGACGGGGCTGCTCCTGGCGCCACCCCTCAAGTGGACGACGCTGGCTCGCGTGGAGCTGATCCCCCTCGCCGAGGACCGGGCGCTGGCCGTCCTGGTGACCGATGCCGGCTGGATCACCGCGCGCGCGATCACCCTGGACCCCCCGCTCATGGCCGACGATCTCCGCAAGATCGGACGCGAGCTGACGCGGCGGTTTCGCGGACGCACGGTCGAGGAGATCGTCGAGATGGAGAAGAGTCCGGACGATCCCCTCGACGAGCTGCACACCCGCGCGTGGGACGTCACCGAGCAGATCCTGGCTCTCTTGCGCGGCCGCACGCTCTACATCAGCGGGGCCATCAACATGCTGGACCATCCCGAGTTCTGGGACATCGAGACGACACGGACCCTGCTGCGGACGTTCGAGCACAAGGATCGGCTCGCCGATCTCATGGCCGCGCTGGCCGAGGACGCGGGGGTGCGCGTGACCATCGGCGAGGAGAATCCGTACGCCGAGATGCGCGAATGCACGCTGATCACCTCGACCTACATGTATCGCGATCAGGTCCTCGGAATTCTCGGCATCGTGGGACCGCGCCGGCTGCCCTACCCCGACGTCATCAACGTCGTCGAGGAGACCGCCCGGACCGTCACCGAGGCCCTCTCGAGGGTGCGCCAGGATCTCTATCTGCCCTCGTGAGCCCTCCGCACGCGAGGGGAGCGCCCTCCGGCTGCTATAATTTGGGGTATGAGTGACGGACGCGACGAGAGCCAGTGGACCCCCGAAACGATGCCCGACGAGGGCGCGCGCGACGCGGGTCAGGCCGCGCCGCAGCGGAGCGGGACGACGGAAGAGGTCGAGGAGCTCAAGCGGCAGCTCGACGACAAGCAGGACCGCCTGCTGCGAGCCCTTGCCGAGGTGGACAACGTCAAGCGCCGCACCCAGCGCGAGCGTGACGAGTACGTCCGCTACGCCAACGAGAGCCTGATCCGCGAGCTCCTGCCCGCCCTCGACAACTTCGACCGGGCGCTGGAAGCCGCGCGCGGGGCGCGGGAGGCGGCCAAGGTCGTCGAGGGCATCACGCTCATTCAGCGCGAGCTCCTGAGGGTGCTCGAGCGCGTGGGGGTCACGCGCTACTCCGCTCTCGGCGAGCGCTTCGACCCGAACCGCCACGAGGCCACCGGGCGCACGGTCAGCGCCGAGCAGCCGCCCGACACGATCGTCGCCGAGCTCGCCCCGGGCTACCTGCTCAATGGTCGCATGCTGCGCCCGGCCCAGGTAGTGGTCGCCGCGGCTCCTGACGAAGACGCGGCGTAGTCCCGACTCGATGGCGCGCGACTACTACGAGATCCTGGGGGTGACGCGCGAAGCCGCGGATACGGATATCAAGCGGGCGTACCGGCAGCTGGCGATGCAGTTCCATCCCGACCGCAACCCCGGCGACAAGCAGGCCGAGGAGCGGTTCAAGTCGGTGAACGAGGCGTACACGGTGCTCTCCGATCCCGACAAGCGCGCGCAGTACGACCGCTTCGGGACGGTCGGCGGGGGGGCCGGCTTCGCCGACTCGGGGTTCGGGACGCTCTTCGAAGACATCTTCGAGAACCTCTTCACCGGCGGCGGCGGCCGCGGCGGCCGGCGCTCGCGGGCCGTGCGGGGCGAAGATCTCCAGTACGAGCTGAAGATCACCCTGGAAGAGGCGGCCACGGGCGTCGAGACCAAGATCCAGATTCCGCGCCTCGAGGGCTGCGAGGCCTGTGGCAGCAGCGGCGTCGAGCCCGGCAGCCGACGCGTCGTGTGCGAGATGTGCCAGGGGCGCGGAGAGGTCCGGCTCTCGCAAGGGTTCCTGACCGTGGCCCGCACGTGCCCGAAGTGCCGGGGAGAGGGCGAGCGGATCGAGACCCCGTGCAAGACCTGTCGCGGCGAGGGCCGCCAGCGCGCGGAACGCCTGCTCCAGGTCAAGATCCCCGCCGGCATCGAGGACGGCATGCAGATGCGGTTGAGCGGCGAGGGCTCCAGCGGGCTTCAGGGGGGACCGGCCGGGGATCTGTACGTGCTCGTCCGGCTCATCGAGCACGAGCTGTTCAGCCGCGACGGCGCCGATCTCCATTGCGACCTGCCCGTGTCGTTCGCTCAGCTGGCTCTGGGCGCCGAGCTCGAGGTTCCCATCCTCGGCGGGACGACGAAGCTCAAGATCGCCGCCGGAAGCCAGGCGCACCAGGTGCTGCGGCTGCGCGGCAAGGGCATGCCGCAGCTCCGCAGTCGCGGCCACGGCGATGCGTGCTATCGCCTCGTCCTGGAAGTGCCCCACCGGCTCAACCCCAAGCAGCGCGAGGCGCTCGAGGCGTTCGAGGCCGCGTCGAAGGAGCACGCCGGGCCGCTGCGCGCCTCGTTCCTCGAACGGATGAAGAAGTTCCTCGAGTAGTCCCATCACGGCGCCGCCGAGCTACTGGGAGCTGGCCCTCACCGTCGACGACGCCACGTCCGAGGCGCTGACGAACTTCCTCTGGGAGCAGGGAGCGCTCGGCGTCGTCGAGGAAGAGCTCGCGGGCCGGGCCCCCACGCTCCGCGCGTTCTTTGCCGACGTCGTGCCCGCCGCCGCCCTCGATGCCCGGCTGCGCACGTTCTTGATGTCGCTCGGCGCTCTCGGCTTCACGGCGGCGCCGGGGCCGACCATTACCCCGCTCGCCGACCGGGACTGGAACGAGGCATGGCGCGAGCACTTCCGCCCTCTACCCATCGGCCGCCGCCTGCTCGTGGCGCCCCCGTGGGACGTGCCCCGGTCATCCGACCGGATGGTGCTGATCATCGAGCCCGGGCGCGCGTTCGGGACAGGCCATCATGGCAGCACGGCCGGCTGTCTCGAGCTTCTGGAGCGGACGCTGGAGGCCGCGGCGCCTGGGACGGCGATCGACCTGGGAACCGGCTCCGGCATCCTCGCCATCGCCGCGGCCCGGCTCGGCGTGCCGGCGATCCTCGCCGTCGACGATGATCCCGACGCGGTGGCGGTGGCCACGGCCAACGTGCGGGTCAACGACGTCTCGGGACGCGTGACCTGCCGACTCGGCGACGTCGCCGCCCTCGACGCACCGCCCGCCCCGCTCGTCGTCGCCAACATCCTCGCCGCGGCCCACGTCCGCCTGACGGCGTGCTATCGCCGGTTGCTGACGCCCGGCGGCGCGCTGCTCCTCGGCGGTATCCTCGACGGTGAAGCCGACGAGGTGCGCGCGCGGCTCCGAGCGGACGGCTTCACCGCGGAGGACGCGCTCTCGATCGATGGCTGGACCGCGCTCGGGTGCCGTGCGCCGCTTCACGATCTCGCCTGAACGGATCTCGGGCGATCGCGTCGTCTTCGACGCGGCCGAGAGCCGGCATCTCGTGCGCGTGCTGCGCCTCCACCCCGGCGATCTCGTCATTGCCGCCGATGGGCACGGCCACGCCTACCGGGTCCGGATCCTCACCCTCGGAGCCACCGCGACGGGAGCGATCGTCGGGGGGGCCGCCGCCGCCGAGGAGTCCGCGCTGACGATCTCGCTCGTGCAGGGCATCCCCAAGGGCGATCAGATGGAGGTAGTCATCCGCGCCAGCACCGAGCTCGGAGTGGCCCGCATCCTCCCGGCGCTGACCGAACGGACGGTCGTGCGCCTCGACGCCGCGCGCTGGCGCGATCGCGCGCGACGCTGGCAACGCGTGGCGCGGGAGGCGACGAAGCAGTGCGGGCGCGCCGTCGTCCCCTCGGTCGAGGCGCCGCAGCCGCTCGCCGACTGGATCGCCGGCGACGACCCGACGGACGTGCGGCTCTGCCTGTGGGAGGGGGAAGGGACGCCGTTGCGCCGCCTCATCGAGCGCCTCCCGCCCGGGCCGCGCCGTGTGTCCGTGATCGTGGGGCCCGAGGGCGGCCTCACCGCCGACGAGGTCGCGACGGCGCGCCGGGCGGGATACACGCCGGTCACCCTCGGCCACCGCATTCTCCGTACGGAGACCGCGGCGCTCACGATCGTCGCGCTGCTCCAGTACACGCTGGGCGATCTCGGTGGTGACGGGCCATGACGGCGAGCGCCGGCTACGACTACTTCGACGTCGAGGCGGACGTCGGCGTCCGCGCCTGGGGTCCCGATCGCGCCGAGGCGTTCGCGCAAGCCGCGCTCGGCGTGCTCGCCCTCGGCGTGGTCCCGAGCGGCGTGCAGCCGCGCGAGACGCGCGATGTCCGGGCGCAGGGCGCCGTCCTCGAGGAGCTGCTGGTGGCCTGGATCAACGAATGTGTGTACGTCCACGAGATCGAGGGCTTCGCCGTCCATCACGTCTCCATGAGCCGCCTCACCGGCGACGTCGCACACGGCGTCCTGCACGGCGAGGAGCTCGATCCACGACGCCATCGCCTCGGGACCGTCGTGAAGGGCGTCACGCATCACCACGTCTCGGTGGCCGAGACCGCGACGGGCTGCGAGGTCCGGGTCATCGTCGACGTTTGATTGGGGGGTGCGCGACGCACCCCCCAAACCCCCTATTCGCGTATCGATCGAGCTGGCGCTCGATCGCGTCTTCGGACAGCCGGCGGGGGTTCGCGCCTCGCGTGTTATCTTCCCGGCCATGGACACGCTTGAGCTCGGACTGAAGGGCAAGGTAGCGATCGTGACGGGGGCGAGCGAGGGGTTGGGGCGCGCGACGGCGGAGCGGTTCGCGCACTGCGGGGCGAAGGTCGCGATGGCCGCCCGGCGGCCGGACGTCCTGGACTCGGCGGCGCAGGCCATCCAGAAGGCGACGGGTGCCGAGCTCCTGGTCCGGGCCACGGACGTCACGAAGCTCGCCGAGCTGGAAGCGCTCGTGGCCTCGGCGATCCAGCAGTTCGGGGGCGTCGACATCCTGGTCAACAACGCGGGCACCTCCTCGGCCGTGGGGCTGGACGCCGTGACCGACGAGATGTGGCAGTACGACTGGGACCTCAAGGTCATGGCCGCCATCCGCCTGTCGCGGCTCGTGATCCGATCGATGAAGACCCGGGGCGGCGGGGCCATCCTGAACGTGACCACCATCGGCGGCAAGGCCCCCGCGGCGAGGGCGCTGCCGACGTCGGTCACCCGGGCGGCAGGCATCAACCTCACCAAGTCGCTGGCGAACGAGTACGCGGCCGACGGTATCCGCGTCAACACCATCTGTCTCGGCGTCGTGAAGAGCGCACAGTGGACGCGTCGCTTCAAGGGCGGAGACCTCGAGGCCTTCTACGCCGACATGGCCAAGCAGCGGCGTGTTCCCCTCGGCCGGCTCGGCGAGGCGGAAGAGTTCGCCGACCTGGCCGCGTTTCTCGTCTCCGATCGGGCCCGGTTCATCACCGGTACATCCGTCAACTTCGACGGCGGCGCGGCGGCAGTGGTCTGAGATCGCGGAGCGCTCGGGGACCGTCGGCGTTTCAGAAAAGAGACGAGTCCAGCCAGAAGTGTGTCATCCACGCAACAGCCTGGAGCCGGCCCGTGGGGCGTATCGCTCGATAGTTTCGATCTTTACAGAACTTGCAACGAGTCCCGGCCGTGGCATCCCGGTTGCTCCCCTCCTCTCCGGACATGTACCAGAAGACGATCCGGAAGCCCGTCAGCCTCTCTGGCGTGGGGCTGCATTCGGGCAAGACGGTCCACGTGACGATCGCTCCCGCGCCGCCCCATTCCGGCATCGTCTTCCGTGTCCCCGGGCACACCGAGCCGATCCCCGCCGCTCCCGAGAGCGTCGTCGACTCGCACTACGCGACCACCGTCGGACGCAACGGGACGCGGATTCAGACGGTCGAGCACTTGCTCGCGGCCGCCGCGGGTCTCGGCATCGACAACCTCGACGTCACCGTCGACGGCGTGGAGATTCCGGCCGCCGACGGCAGCGCCAAGCCATTCGTCGCGCTGTTGACGACGGCCGGGCGAACCGCGCAGTCGGCGCCGCGGCGCCGCATCGTGATCCCGCATCCGATTCACGTCGGCGGGGGGGCGCGGTGGATCCAGATCGTCCCCTCCGACGTGTTCCGCATCAGCTACACGCTCGATCACGAGCATCCGGCGATCGGGACGCTCGCGCTGAGCTGCGTGCCCAGCGAGCGGATGTTCATCGAGGACTTCGCGCCGGCGCGCACGTACGGATTCCTGAAGGATCTCGGCCAGCTCCGACGCAACGGGCTGGCGCGCGGCGGCTCGCTGGAGAACGCCGTCGTTCTCGGTCAGCATGGCGTCCTCAACGGGTTGCGCTACCGCGACGAGTTCGTGCGGCACAAGATCCTCGACCTCATCGGAGATCTCGCGCTGCTCGGCCGGCCCGTCGTGGGCCACATCATCGCGCGCAACGCCGGCCACGATCTGAACTTCCAGCTCGTCCTGCAGATCCAGCGCGCCCTCGGCCTGGAGCGCCGCACCGTCGGCGCCGTCACCGCGCCGGACCCCGTCGTTCAGCTGAGCTCGCTCGTCCCCGCCCCCCGCCTCGCCACCATCTAACCAGCCGTGAAATAAGGCCGTTCCCTGCGCGGGCTTTGCCCTCGCAATCTGCTTTTGGGGGGAGGCAGGGAGGAGTGCGCCGTCAGGCGCGCGACGACCGTCGGAAGGGGGGCGGAGCCCCCCTCCGAGGGTTACAATGCTGCGTTCGCCGTATGCGTGGCTTCCACTCCGTCCTCTTTGCGGCCGCGCTGCTGCTGCTGTCGGCTCGGCCGGCGGCGGCGGAGCTGCGGATCAGCGATCTCGACGTCTACCTCAACGACCATGAGGTGACGGTCCACGCGGTCGCCCTGGGGACGCTGGGCCCCGCCTTCCAGGAAGGGCTCGAGAGCGGCCTGCCCGCCCATATCCGCTTCCGGGTGGAGCTGTGGCAGTACAACCGGCTGTGGCGCGACCGCCTGCTCATCACGCACGTCCTCGAGCGGCACCTGACGTACAACGTGGTGACCAAGGAATACAAGGTCATGTTCGCAAAGGGTGAGCCCCGCGCGCCGTACGCGACGCGCGAGCTGCGGGACGCCCAGCGGGTGATCTCCGAGGTCCGTGCCGTCAAGCTGACACCCGCCTCCGCGCTGGACCCGAGCGGCGTGATCTACGTCCGTGTCCACGCCGAGACGGCGCTCAGCGGCGAGAACAGCTTCCTGTCGCGCCTGGCCGGGACGGCCGAGCAGGCCGTGCGCCAGTCGGACTACCGTTCGCTGCTGGGGTCGCAATGAGCGGCCGCGGCCTCGCGCGGGGAGACCTTCCGTGCCGCTCCTGAGCGAGCAGGGGCGGCGCAAGCGCAACCTCCTCGTCATCAGCGGCATCCTGCTCGTCCTGGCCCTGGTGGGCGCGCTGAGCTTCGAGCTCCGCACGCCCGAGCTGCCGGTGGCCTCCAACATCGTCGTCTTCGCGCTGTTCAACCTCAACCTGATCGTCTTCCTGCTCCTGCTCGTCCTGCTCTTCCGGAACCTCGTGAAGCTGTGGTTCGAGCGGCGCCAGCAGGTCATCGGCGCGAAGTTCAAGACGAAGCTCGTCTTCGCCTTCCTCTCGCTGGCCCTGGCCCCGGCCATCCTGATCTTCATCATCGCGTCGAACTTCATCAACAAGTCGATCGAGGGATGGTTCAAGCCGCAGGTCGAGCGCCCTCTCGACCAGGCGCTCGCCGTGGCCCAGGCCTACTATCACAACCTGGAGGCGACGGCCCTCCGCCACGGTCAGCGCATCGCCCGCGTCATCGATCGCGAGCGGCTTCTCGACGAGGCCCGACGCGAGGTGCTGGTGGCCTACCTCGTCGAGCAGCAGGATCAGCTGGGGATCAGCACCATCGGCGTCTTCAAGGCGGGCGGACAGGAGGTCGTCCACGTCAAGGACCCGGGCCTGGGCGACATGCCGACGCGCGACGTGGGCGAGAGCCAGCTCCGCCGCGGGCTCACCGGGCAGGAGGTCACCACGGTGCGGGAGCTCCCGTCGGGAGACCTCATCGAGGCCATCGTGCCGATCCGGATGCCCCTCGCCGGGGGCGTCGCGATCGGCGATCGACCGCTGGCCGGCGTGGTTGTCGTCGGAATTCACGTGAACGAGCGTCTGGAAGCCAAGATTCGCGGCATCTCGCAGGCGTTCCAGGGCTACAAGCAGCTCCGTCTGCTCAAGAACCCGATCAAGGGCATCTACATCCTGCTCTTCCTCCTGCTCACGCTGATCATCGTGTTCTCCTTCGCGTGGTTCGGCCTCTATCTCGCGCGCGGCATCACGGGCCCCATCGAGCAGCTCGCCGAGGGCACGCGCGAGGTGGCCGCCGGCAACCTCAGCTACAAGGTGCGGGCGCGGGCAGACGACGAGATCGGAATCCTCGTCGAGTCCTTCAACCGCATGACCGACGACATCTCGGAGTCCAAGCGGCGACTGGAAGAGGCCTACCTCGACCTGCAAGACAAGCACACCGAGCTGGAAGACCGGCGCCGGTACATCGAGACGGTGCTGGAGGCCATCACCACCGGCGTGGTGTCGTTCGATCCCGAGAATCGGCTCACGACCCTGAACCGGGCGGCCGCGCGCATGTTCGGGCTCGATGGCACCGCCGCCGTGGGACGCGCGCTGGAAGACGTCTTCGCCAGCGGCGACCTGCGGGACGTCGTCCTGCTCGTGCAACGGGTCCGCCGGGCGCGGTCGGGCAGCGTCGAGCAGGAGCTGCACGTGCGCGGGCGCGACGGCCGCATCTCGCTCCTCGCCTCCGCCACGGCGCTGCGAAGCCCGGACGGCGCCTACGCGGGCGCCGTGCTCGTGTTCGACGACCTCACCGAGCTGCTGAAGGCGCAGCGGCTGGCCGCGTGGCGCGAGGTCGCCCAGCGCATCGCCCACGAGATCAAGAACCCCCTGACCCCCATCCAGCTCTCCGCGCAGCGGCTGCGACGCCGGCTCGCGCGTGTGCCGGGGCAGGACCAGCAGCTCGTCACCGAGTGCACCGAGACCATCATCCAGGAGGTCGACGGCCTCAAACGGCTCGTGGACGAGTTCTCGCGCTTCGCGCGCATGCCGGCGCTCGCCCCCCGGCCCACGGACGTGCGCGCCGTCGTGGAGGCCGTGGCCACCCTCTACCGCGAGTCTCATCCCGCGCTCCGGCTGATCACGCGTCATCCGGAGTCCGTGCCGCTGCTCGAGGTCGACCCCGACCACATCAAGCGCGCCGTCACGAATCTCGTCGACAATGCCGTCGAGGCCGTGGGCGGCGCCGGGAACGTCGAGGTCGAGATCGCGAACGTCCCCGACGGCGGCGGCGTCCAGCTCATCGTCAGCGACGACGGGCCGGGCATCGGGCCCGAGGACAAGGAGAAGCTCTTCCTGCCCTACTTCTCGACGAAGACGAACGGGATGGGCCTCGGGCTACCCATCGTGTACGAGATCGTGGCCGAGCACGGGGGCACCATCCGCGTGGAGGACAACGTTCCGCGCGGCAGTCGCTTCATCTTCGATCTGCCGGCGGTGCGCGTGGCCACGGCCGTGGGCGCGCAGGCCTGACGATGGCCGGGGAGCACGTCCTCATCGTGGACGACGAGCCGGCGATCCAGTCGGCGCTGCGTGGCGTGCTCGAGGACGAGGGGTACCGCGTCACGGCCGTGGGCAGCGGCACCGAGGCGATCGGCGTCGTCGGAGACGAGACGCCCGACGTCGTGTTCCTCGATATCTGGATGCCGGGCCTGGACGGTCTCGACACGCTGGCCGAGATCAAGCGCGTGCGGCCGGAGACCGCGGTGGTGATGATCTCCGGGCACGGCACCATCGAGACCGCGGTGAAGGCCACGCGCCTCGGCGCCTACGACTTCATCGAGAAGCCGCTCTCGCTCGACAAGACGCTGGTCATCCTCGACCGCGCCCTCGAGCACGCGCGTCTGGAGAGCGAGAACGCCAGCCTTCGCGAGAAGCTCGACGAGCGCTCGCAGATCATCGGAGAGAGTCCGGTCATCCGCGCCCTCCGCGAGCAGATCGCCATGGCCGCGCCCACCAACGGCCGCGTCCTCATCTACGGCGAGAACGGCAGCGGCAAGGAGCTGGTGGCGCGGGCGGTCCACGCGCTGTCGGCCCGGCACGACCGCGCCTTCGTCGAGGTCAACTGCGCCGCCATCCCCGAGGAGCTGATCGAGTCGGAGCTGTTCGGTCACGAGAAGGGCGCCTTCACCGGCGCCCACTCCCGGCGGCGGGGTCGCTTCGAGCTGGCCGACGGCGGCACGATCTTCCTCGACGAGATCGGCGACATGAGCCTCAAGACCCAGGCCAAGGTGCTGAGGGCGCTGGAGGAGCAGTCGTTCGAGCGGGTCGGGGGCAAGGACACCATCAAGGTCGACGTGCGCGTCATCGCCGCCTCCAACCGAGACTTGCAGAATCTCATCCGGCACGGCCGCTTCCGCGACGATCTCTTCTACCGTCTCAGCGTCATCCCCATCGAGGTGCCGCCGTTGCGCGCGCGCACGGAGGACATCCCGCTCCTGATCGACCACTTCATCCGGGTCTTCTCCGCGGACAACGGCAAGCGCGTGAAGACGCTGTCGGCCGAGGCGCTGGCGTACTTCCTGGCCTACGACTGGCCGGGCAACGTGCGGGAGCTGCGGAACATGGTCGAGCGCCTCGTCATCATGGCGCCGCGCGACCTGATCGACGCGGAGGACGTGCCGGCCCCGCTCCGCCCGAAGGAGACGGTCGGCGAGACGCGGGAACGCACGCTGCGGGAGGCGCGCGACAACTTCGAGCGCGCCTACATCCTGGCCGAGCTACGGGCGAACGAATGGAACATGACGCGGACGGCGGAGCGGCTCGGCATCGAGCGGAGCCACCTGTACCGGAAGATCAAGGGCTACAGCATCATCCCGCCCCGATAATCGTCGTGGAAGATCGGCCTGTGTCCTCGCCCGCCGTGCTGGCGCTGCTGCGCGAGCTGACCGCGCTCCCCGGGCCCTCGGGTCACGAGCGCGAGGTCGCCCTCGCCTATGCCAAGCGGCTGCACGCTTTCACGGACGAGGTCAGGCTCGATCCCTTCGGCAACGTCATCGGCGTGCTGCGCGGGACCGACGTCCGGGGCAGCGTGATGGTGAGCGCCCACCTCGACGAGGTCGGGCTCGTCGTCAAGCACGTCGAGGACGACGGCATGCTCCGGATCGACCTCAACGGCCTGATCGACGAGCGTGTGCTCCTGGCCGCCCAGGTCGACATCTGGACGCGTGGGGGTCCCCTGCCCGGCGTCGTCGGCGCCCGCTCGCGCCACCATCTGACGCCGGACGAGCTACGCCGGCCGATCGAGACCAGCGATCTGTGGATCGCCGCCGGCGCCGACAGCGCCGCGGACGCCCAGGCGCTCGGCATCAGGATCGGCGATCTCGTGACCTTCCGGCCGAACTTCGAGGAGCTGGCCGGCGGGTACGTGGCGTCGAAGTCGCTCGACAATCGCGCCGGGCTGACGGCGGTGCTCGATGCCCTCACGCGGCTGCCCGCGCGCCGCGACTTCGACGTCTATGTCGTGGGCGCGGCTCAGGAAGAGGTGGGCTCGCGCGGCGCCCGGGTGGCCGCCCAGACCCTGTCGCCCCACGTCGCCATCAGCGTGGACACCGTTGCCGGCGCCGAGCCGGGGACCTCGCTGGCCCGCGCGACCGAGGCCCTCGGGGGCGGCCCCGTGATCCGCGCCTGGGAATGGGTCGCCGGCAGCCTCACCGGCGCCGCCTATCATCGTGGTCTCTTTCATCGACTGCAAGATACCGCCGACGCCGCGCGCCTGCCCTATCAGCTCGACGTGGCCCGCACGTGGACCGACGCGTGCGGGACGGCCACGGCGGGGCACGGCGTGCCGACCGCCGGCATCTACATCCCGCGGCGGTGCGCCCACTCGCCCTGCGAGATCGCCAAGCTCTCCGACGTCGAAGGGGCCGGCCGACTCCTCGCGGCATTCCTCTCGTCCGTGACCGGCGCCGAGCTGCGCGACCTCGGCTCACCGACCCGCGTGTAGTCGGGATGGTTTATGATCGGGCGGCGCGCCGCGCTCGAGCCGTTGCCTCGATCGTGGGCAGGGCCGCATTCGTTCGACGAGCCCTTCGCCGCCCTCGACGCGTTCACCCGCGAGGAGATATGGGAGCTTCACCAGACGCTGCGGCAGACCCGCGAGTTCACGGGCGTGCTCGTCACCCACGACCTGCGCGAGGCGGTCGTCCTGGCTGACACGATCTACGTGATGTCGACGAACCCCGGACGCATCGCTCACGTCCACCCGGTGACGCTTCCCTTCCCGCGGCGGCTCGCCGACTGCGAGAGCGAGCCCGCCACCGCCCTGATCCATGCCATGCGCGAAGAGATCCGGAGAACGCACTGATGCGGTGGGCACCCCTGCGCGCGCTCGGGTTGCCGACGGCGGCGTTCGTGGCGCTGCTCGTGGCGTGGGAGGCCGTGGTGGCGCTGCTCGGCATCCAGCAGATCGTGCTGCCACGGCCCACGGCGGTGGCCGTCACGCTGGTGCAGATGGCGGGCCCCATCGCGTTCCATGCGCGCCACACGCTGGTGACCACGCTCCTCGGCTTCGGCGCCGCCGTCGGCCTCGGCCTGCTCCTCGGCTTCGCCATCGGCGCATCCGTCATCGTGCACGAGGCGCTCTATCCGCTGCTCGTCGGCTTCAACTCGATTCCGAAGGCCGCCGTGGTTCCGCTGCTCGTCATGTGGTTCGGGATCGGCACGATGCCCGCCGTGCTCACGGCGTTCCTCCTGGCCTTCTTCCCCGTGGCCGTCAACGTCGCCCTCGGTCTGGCCACGCTGGAAGCGGAGCTCCGCGACGTGCTGAGGGCGCTCGGCGCCTCGCGCTGGCAGATCTTCGTGAAGGTCGGGGTGCCGCGCTCGATGCCGATGTTCTTCGCCTCCCTGAAGGTCGCCATCTCCTCGGCGTTCGTGGGCTCGGTCATCTCGGAGACGGTCGCCTCCAACGCGGGCATCGGCTATCTCATGGCGGCCGCGTCCGACTTCAACACCCGCCTGGCCTTCGCGGGGCTCTTCGTCCTGGCGGCGATGGGCGTGATCCTCTATGGTATCTTCGCCGCCGTCGAGCGCCGGATCACGGCCTGGGCGTACACAGACTGAGGATCACGTGAGCATTCAAGACTGGTTGAATCTCGGGTTGCGGTGGCTGCATCTCGTCGTGGGCATCTCGTGGATCGGCAACTCGCTGTACTTCATGTGGCTGGACGCGAGCCTGGAGAAGCCGGCGCCGCCGCGTGAAGGGGTCGAGGGCGAGGTGTGGCTGCTCCACAGCGGCGGCTTCTATCAGGTCGCCCGGCGCACGCTGGGTCCCGGCCTCGTGCCGACGACGCTGCACTGGTTCAAGTGGGAGGCCGCGCTCACGTGGCTGAGCGGCTTCGGCCTCCTCACGGTCGTCTACTACCTGAGCGGGGGCGTGTACCTGATCGATCCCACGATCGCGACACCGATCATTTCACCGCTCGTCTCGCCGCGAGGCGCGCCTCACCTCGCACTGCCACTCACGCCGGGTCAGGCCACGGCGCTGAGCCTCGGCGTGCTCGTCGTCTCGTGGGTCGTCTACGACGTCCTGTGGGCGACGCTCGGGCGCCGTCACGCCCACGCCGCCACGGCCATCTCGTTCGCGCTGCTCGCCGTCGCCATCTACGGGCTCTGCCACGTGCTGAGCGGTCGCGGCGCCTACATCCACGTGGGCGCGCTGCTCGGCACCATCATGGTCGCCAACGTGTGGATGCGGATCGTGCCCGCCCAGCGAGACATGCTCGCGGCCACCGAGGCCGGGCGCCAGCCGGACCCCACGCTCTCGCGCGAGGCCAAGCGTCGGTCGACGCACAACAGCTACGTGACCTTTCCCGTGCTCTTCACGATGTTCAGCAATCACTTTCCCGGCACCTACGGCCATCCGCTGAACTGGCTGATCCTCTCGTTGCTGATCGTCGTGGGGGTGGGCGTGCGCGCGTTGATGATCGCCAGCGAGCGGCGCCGGCCGGCGGCCTGGGTGTGGGCGCCGGTCGCCGCCGCCCTCCTCGGCTTTCTCTACCTCACCTCGCCGGCGTCGCTGGCCGCGTCCGCGCCGAAGGCCCAGCCGCCCGGCGGACGGCCCGTCGCCTTCGACGTGGTGCGGGGCATCGTGGCATTGCGCTGCCTGTCGTGCCATTCGACGACGCCGAGCGACGATGTGTTCCGCGCGGCCCCCAACGGCGTGACGTTCGACACGCCCGAGAGCCTGCGGACGCGAGCCGAGCTGATCAAGCAGCGGACCGTCCTCGTCAAGAACATGCCGCTGGCGAACAAGACCGGCATGACCGAGGAAGAGCGCATCCTCATCGGCCGCTGGATCGATCAAGGCGCTGACACCGGCCGATGAAAAACGGCCATCTGCGT
>WNGF01004197.1_pt1 | contig 19041 bp, 21 predicted proteins | sample 5400641 | NCBI WGS metagenome assembly WNGF01 (sample SAMN13153371, study PRJNA577476) | soil metagenome | isolation source: 80 cm soil or saprolite under grassland replicate 2 | place: USA:California | collected 2016-06-15
GTACTCATCGCAGATGCAAGGCCTGCGCCCGGATCCTCGATCGCAAGAGCCGCGCCCGCAAAGGCATCGCGCCTCGACAATTCCGCAACGTGTCGCGGCGATACACTGAGTAGCAAAAGCGGGGTGTGGCCTAGTCCGGTCTAAGGCGCGAAGCTGGGGGCTTCGAGAACGACAGTTCAAATCTGTCCACCCCGACAGAGCGAGCCATCAGTAACCTAGCAAGTTACGAGCGCGTCGCGAGACATCACGAGCCGACTTGGACCGGCGCCCCCACGCTCGTCGGCAACGCCACATGGAACGTCGTCCCGCTGCCGACCTTGCTCTCCGCCCAGATGCGGCCGCTGTGCCGGTCGACGATCTCTTTCGTGATGTACAGGCCCAGTCCCATCCCACCGACGTCGCGCGCGTCGCGATCCGGTGAGCGGTAGAAGAGACCGAAGATCCGCGGCAGCTCGCTCTCCCGGATCCCCATCCCGTGATCCGAGACTGACAGCAGCACCTCGTGATCGGCCGAGCTCGCCACCGTCACCTCGATCGGCCCGCCGTCGGGCGAGTACTTCATCGCGTTGCCGATGAGGTTGTTCAGCACCTGCTCGATGTGATCGCGGTCCGCGCGCACGATGAACCGCCCGGCGGGATCGTGCCGCAGACGCAGCTCGTGCTTCGTGGACATCACCTCGTGGCGCCGCATCACTTCGGCCGCGAGCTCGGGGACGTCCACGTCGGTGAGCCGGAGCTCGAGCCGTCCCGACTCGATCCGCGACACGTCGAGGAGCTCGTCGACGAGCCGCGCGAGCTTCGTCGTCTGGCGCTGCACGACCTCGAGCTGGTCGAGGAGGGTGTTCTCCTCCTTCCGCCATTCCTCTTCGCGCGGCCGGCCCGCGTCCAGCCGTCGACGGATCCGCCGGACAGCGATCTGGACGAATCCGGACATCGCGGTGATCGGCGTCTTGAGCTCATGGGAGGCGATCGACAGGAACTGCGACTTGAGCTTGTCGAGCTCCCTCAGCTTCTCGAGATGGTCTTGGGCCTCGCGCCGGGCGGCGTCGAGCTCGCGCACGCGCTCCTGGAGATCCCCCGTCGCACGGTCGATCCTCTGCTGGAGCGTCGTGTTGAGCTCATGGATCGTCTGGTTCGCCTCTTCCAGCTCCCGAAGCCGTTCCTTCAGCAGTAGCCCCACACGCCGCCGTTCCATGCCGCGCGCCACCGTCAAGCGCAGCTCCTCGACATCGCAGGGCTTCAGGAGGTAGTCGTACGCGCCCTCGCGCAGTGCCTTCACCGCCGACTCGACCGATGCGTACCCGGTCAGCACGATCCCGATCGTGTCGGGCGAGCGCCGGCGCGCCTCCGCGAGGACGTCCATTCCGTCGAAGTTCTCGAGCCGGAGGTCCGTGAGGACCAGGTCAAAGGTGTCGCTTCGCAGCCGGGCGATCGCGTCTTCGCCGCGCAGGGCGGTCGTGACCGCGTAGCCGTCCATCTCCAGGATCGCCGCCATCGTGACCGCGACGCTCTCCTCGTCGTCGACGATCAGCACCTTACTGGTCGCCACCGGCTGGAGGACCTCCGATCGGAAGCGTCATCGTGAAGACCGTGCCACCTCGAGGCTGGTTCCGCACCTGGAGTCGGCCGCCGTGGCTATGTGCGATGCCCGAGCTGACCCAGAGGCCGAGCCCGGTCCCCTTTTCGCCCTTGGTCGAGAAGAAGGGCTCGAAGATGTGGGGCAGCAGCTCGTCGGGGATGCCGGCGCCATCGTCGGCCACCTCGATCCGGACGGCCTCCGGCGGCGAGGCCGAGCCGTACGCCTCGGTGGAGACCGTCACCGTGCCGCCTTCCGGCATCGCCTCCGCCGCGTTCAGCATCAGATTGAGGATGACCTGCTTGATCTGGTCTCCCGCCGCCCGGACGCGCGGGATCCCCGCGTCCAGGAGCTTTTCGATCCGCACGTTGGTCTCGCGGAGGCGCTTCGTGACGAGTGTCTCCACCTCGTCGATGAGCGCGTTGATGTCGACCGGCGCGAGGTTGGTCGCCGGCCGGTAGAAACCGAGCATCTGCCGCAGGATACGGCTCATCCGCTCGGTCTCCTTCATCGCGATGTTCAGGAAGCGGGCATTGGGATCCTCGGGCGCGATGCGCTTCACGAGGAGGTAGAGCGCGTTCTGGATCGCCTCGAGCGGGTTGTTGATCTCGTGCGCGATCGATGCCGCCAGCCGCCCGGTCGCCGCGAGCTTCTCCGACTCGAACAGCGCCTGCTGCAGCCGCCGCCGTTCCAGCTCCCGCAGCCGCCCGACGTCCTGCATGACCGAGACGGTCGCGACCGTCGCGCCGACCGGATCGCGCACCCGGTTCGCGATCACCTGCATCTCGAGCTCGTCGCCGCTCTCGACGTCCGTGAGCCGCAGCTCCGTGCTGTTCCGCGTGCCCGGGTCGAGCGAAGACCGGGCGAGGAAGGAGCTGAACTTCGCGTCGTTGCTCATCGCGATGCGCGCGCGACGGCTCGCGTCAGGCGTGCCGGCGGACGGACGGAAGAGCCGCTCCGCCGCCGCGTTCATGCTCACGATCTGATTCGTGTTGTCGACGACGACGATCGGCTCGGGCACGTTCCGCAGGACCAGGTCGAGTCGGTCCCGCTCGAGCCGGATCTCCTGGTCCGCCGACTGGAGCCGCTGGATGTTCTCGCTCAGCTCTTCGGTCACATGACGGAGGTCGGTGACGTTCTTCAGCACCGAGACGGTGCCCCGCGCGCCGATCCGGTAGTTCGTCGCCGGCGAGGTGATCACCTCGAAGATCAGGTCGGTCCCTTCGATCGGGTCGACGAGCGTGACCTCCCGGGTCCGCTCACGCGCTCGCTGGAGCTTCCATGTCGACAGCGCCGCGGTGAACAGGAAGTTGTTCATCGAGATCGCGTGCGCTTTGCCAGGGCTGTCCTCCTTGCCGCTTCGGAAGAGCAGCTCGGCGCCGCGGTTGGAGAGGACGATGTCGTTCTGCTCGTCGGTCACGACGACCGGATCCGCGAACGCGTTCACCATCATCCACAGCCATTCCTTCTCGATCGCGTGCGCTTCCCCGCCCTGCTTCAGCTCGGCCACGGCTTGCGCCTGGGCGAGGACGCTCCCGGCCTGGGTCGTGAACGGGATGAGCGCCTGGACGTCCGCATCGCCTACCGGCGTGCCCTTCGAGAGCAGCACGACCCCGGTCGGCGGTTGGCCCGCGCCGCGGAGCGGCGCGACCACGAACGACTCCAGGCCGAACGACAGGAGGATCTCTCGGGTTTGCCCGCCGATCCGCACGTCGCTGCCCGCGTCGTCCACCCGTTGCGGGACGCCGGTGTTGAACGCGACGACGGTCGGGTCGTTCAGGTCGGACAGCGACAGCTCGAACGCGTCCGCGATCTCATCCGGGATCCCGCGCCCGAAGTGGCCGCGGATCACCCGTCGGCGTTCGTCCGACAGCGCGACCAGGGCACGCTCGTACCCGAACGCCCGTGCTAAGCCCTCGAGCATCGGGAGGATCGAGATCTCGAGCTCCACGGGCTGATGGGCGGGCTCGCGCGCCGGTAGCGGCGAGACGGGCCTGCTCTCGCGCTCCGTCACTCCGGCCATCAGCCGGTCACGGCGCGCCTAGCGTCGCTCCGAGGAGCTGACGGGCAGCGTCGTAGAGGGAGCCGGTGCAGCGCTGCTCCCGAGCGAGTCACCCGGACCCACGGTCGTCGGAGGCGCGACCGCCTGGTTGATGCCCAGCGCCTCGGCCATCGTCGCGGGTGGACGCGCGACCATCGCGGTGATCCCGAGTGCCTCGGAGTACCGCAGGTACGTGTCGATCGATGCCACCACCACGCGCGCCTCGACGGTGAGAAGGTCGATGCCAACGAGCGACACCCGGACCCACGCGTCGATGATGATGCCCTTGTCCAGGACACGGTCGAGAACGTCGATCAGGCTGCTGCCGCCGGCCGCGCGTTCGACTGGCATCGGTCCCTCCTAGCGCTCGAGAGCGCGCGACTTCTTGAGCTCGGCTTCGAGATCGGCGATACGCGATTCCAGCATCGTCAGCGCCGCCGGCGCCAGAGGCAGGTCGGCGGTCGCCGGTGCGACGAGATTGCGATCGTACCGCCACCAGTTGAGCCCGATCTGCTCCGCCTTGTCGATCGAGCACACGAGAAGGCGGATCCGGATGGTGAGGAGCTCGACGTTCGCGAGCGACACCGTGATGTCGCCGGCGACGACCAGCCCCTTGTCCAGCACCCGGTCGAGGACATCGATGATGCTCGCCGACGGTGTCGGAACGAACGGCGCGCGATTCACGCTCATCGTCCGCTCACAGGAGCCTGCCGACCGGGCCGAGGCGGACGTTCAGGTCCTTTGGGTCGAGGCCGAACGCGCGCGCCACCTCGTCGACCTTCTCTTCGAGCCGCATCAGGGCGAGGCCAACGCGTTCGATCTCGTCATCGCTCAGGCTCCCTCCGTCCATCCGTCTGATCGCCTGACGCTCGAGCAGCTGGCGGAGGAACTCGACGAGCGTGAGCACGAGCTTCGCCAATCCCTGCTCCACTCCCTCCGGGTCGACGTCGACCCGTTCGGGAAGAATGCCACGAACGCGCTCCAACTCGCGCCGGAGCTCGACCAGCTCGTCCTCAGGATCCACCGCCGGCTCCGATCTCCTCGCTGAAGCTGTAGGGCGGCCACGGTCCGCTCACCACCCCTCGCAGACCGGGCAGCGCGGCGGTAACCGCCACCGCCCGCGCCTTCAGTGCCTCGGCCTCCCCCGTCTTGGCGAGCACCGACATAGCGAGCGCCACCTCGTCGCTCGGGCAACTTTCGTGCCGAACGTCCCCCTGCTCGACCGCCAGCTCCCAGGCAAGGCGCGTGGCGATGGCGTCGGCCTCGGCGCGCCGCTCGGCCGTGGCGGCGTGCATGGCCCGGCGCCGCTCGAGATACGCCCGGCCCGACGCGGCGACGGCATGGCCGCGCCCCTTAGGCGACGGCGCCTCACGCCAGAGGAGCGTCAGGCCGACCTCGAGCCGGCCCCCGACGCGGCCGAGTCGGGCGAGGAAACGCTCGCGTCCTTCCCGCAGCGCGCGGATCGCGGCCTCCTCCCCCTCGAGCCACGTCCCGAACCGGACCGGAAGGCACGGGCCCGTCGCGCAGAGGGCGCTCAGCAGGGCGTGATGGGCGAAGGCGTCGTCGCGGGCCAGGGCGCGATCACCGTTCCACTCCGTCGCCCAGAGGCCGATCGGCCCGTCTTCGATCCAACGGAGCGGCCGGCCGCGCAGGCCGGCGCCAGCGGTCGCGGCCGGTGAAGCTCCGATCGCGTGCGCGAGCAGCGCGCTCAGCGCGGCACCGTCAGACGTTCGGCAGCCTGCCGCACGCGGGCCCGCGCGTCCGCCTCCTGCATCGTCTGCACCGCGGCGAGCACGACGTTGAGCCCGAGATACACGAGATCGACGCCGGCGACCGAGATCGTCGCCTCGCCGGCGAGCACGACACCGCGGTTCAGCAGCCGGTCGGTGAGATCGAGGAGCGAGAGCTCCTCGTCGGGCAGCGCGGCCAGGGGCTCCGTCACGCCGGATGCTCCTCGATACCGGCGCCGGCGAAGCGGTACGCCGGCCAGGGGCCGGTCAGCTCGAGCGCGTAGCCGCGGTCGCGCCACTCGACGTCGAAGAGCGCTGCCGCCCGATCCAGCGGCGCGGCGCCGTCACGGGCGGCCAGCACCGAAAAGCGCACGACCATCCCCCCCGGCGCGTCCTCGATCACCGGCTCGCGGTAGAGGCGGCCGCCGGCGCCGGTGAGCACCTCGGCCGCCGCGCCGGCCGCGGCCGCGTCGGCGGTACGGATCTCCTGCCGCCTCACCTCGTCGAGCCGTCGGGAAAGGAGGTATGCCCGGCCCGGCGCGGCCGCTCCGATCTCGTCGCGGAGCGCGCGCAGCGCGTCACTCGCCGACTCGAGCGCCGCCACGGCCGCCGCGCCGTCGCGTCGCACGGCGGCGATCCATTCAGCCTTCCCGCGCAGCGACGCGAGGCGCGCCGCGAGCTCGTCGGCGCGTTCCCGGAGCATTCGCCGGACGCTGTCGTCGCCGCGGAACACCGTGCCGAAGGGCAGTGGCGCGAGGGAATCGAAGTGGCCCGCGAGGGCGGCGTTCACGGCCTGATGGCGGACCGCGCGAGGGGTGAGCCAGGGCAGGTCACGGAGGTTCTCGTTCAGGGGCCCCTCGCCGAATTCGCCCTCCGGGACATCGCTCACGAACGCGGCGATCGGGCCCTCGCGCAGCTCGCGCACGGGCGCCTCCTCGAGGCCGCGCAGATCACTCCGGGCGGCCTCGCCGTCTGCCGGTGTGACGGCGTACACGTAGACGAGGCTCACTCCTGACGCTGGAGCTCCTCGGGCTGCTCGATGACGACGGACCGGGACCCCTCGAAGTCGAACCCGGGCTCCGCATCAGCCGGCTCGGCCGCGGCGCTCTCCCGCCGGGCGGCGCGGATCTCGGAAAGGCGCGCGATGAGCGCCGCCTCGCCACGGTGGAACTCGGCCTCGTCGATCTCGCCATCGTCGTAGCGAAGGCTGAGGAGGAGCAGCTCCTCCTTGACCGGCCCCTCGTCGTAGAGCTCGCGATCGGCGACCTCGGCGACCTTCTCGAGGCAGTAGCGGATACCCGCGGCGGGGAGCCAGAGCGGGGCGATGAGGAGCTTGCCGAGACCGAACATCGGCTACACGACGGCCGAGCGCTCGAGCTGCAGCCGGATGGTGACGAAGTTGTACGGCGGCCACGGACCCGTGTAGCGGAAGGAGAGCTGCCCCTCGTAGCGCTTGCCGATCTCGCGCACCTTCGCATCGAAGTCCTCCGCCCTGTCGCGGGCGACGAGGAAGGCGGCGTTCATGATCATCTTGTCGCCGATCACCTTGTTCGAGCGCGACGCGATGGCCGCGTCGCGGAGATGGTCGTAGATGTCGTGCACGTAGGCGTCAGCCTTGTCCGCGAGGGCCCGCTCGACGAGCCGCCCGAGCTGCATCCGGGCGAAGTAGGTGGACGATTGCAGATTCGTCTGGATCTCCGCCTTCAGCCGACGGATCTCCTCGTACTCGTGCTCGATCTCGCTCAACACCTCGTCCCGGTCCCAGTTCACTTTGAGGCCGAACTCGAGCTTGTCCTTCATCTTGACGAGCACGTCACGCAGCGCGTCGTACGTGTCCTTCAGGAACTCGACCGTGTCGTTCTCCGTCTTGAACAGCGTGCCGAAGCTCATCGGGACCGGGGTGAAGCCGTGCTCGTTCATCACGACTTCCTGCACGTGCTCGTGGGTAAGCGCGTTCTCGCGCGTCGGGTCGTAGACCATGAGCGGTGTGCGGCTCACGACGGCCGCGAGATCCCGGAAGTTGACGGTGTACACGTCGTCGCCCCGTCCGCCGATGCCGATCGTGCCGAACGAGCGCGGCTCGCCGGATTCGATGATGCAGTACACGTAGACGCCGTCGCCAACGGCGGCCTCGCTGCCAGTGACCGCCGTTGACGATCCGCGTTCGTTGTCGAGGGGCGCGTCCACCTCTGTGGCCGGATCGACGGCGTTGCCGGTCATGTTTCCTCCTCGCGCGAGCCGCGCGCTGAAAAGGAAACGGCAGACCTGATACCCGCGACGGTCAACAAACGGTAAATACGCTCGGGCGCCACCCGACCCAGGGCCAGCTGGAGCGCTACCCAGACCACCGGGGGACATTATGAGCGTGGGGCCGCGGTCACGCGAGCGGGATCGGGCGCGGGACTACGTTCCGGGACCGAGGTTCAAGAAGTCGCGCGTGAACGCGTACAGCTTCTCGCGGTCCTCGCGGAGCGCGGGGCGCAGGCCGTAGTGGTTGATGACCCGGATCTGGGTGGCGAGCCATTCGGTCCAGCACTCGGCGCAGACGCGACGCTCGATGTCGTCGCCGAGCGTCCCCGGGAGTCCGACCCGGCCCGCGCTCGCGCGCACGTTGCCGCAGCGCGCGCAGGTGACGTCGGGCACGTGAAGAGTGTAGGTACGATCGGCGGATGCGACGCATCGGCCATCGCGGTGCGGCCGGGCACGCGCCCGAGAACACGCCCGAGGCGTTCGCCGTCGCGGCGGCCCTCGGATGCGACGCGGTCGAGACCGACGTCTGGCTCGTCGACGGACGGCTGGTCGTCGCGCACGACCGGCCGGAGGAGGTCGAGGCTGCCCTGCGGCTCGATCGCACGCTCGAGCTCTGCCGCGGGCTCGACCTCGGCGTCATCGTGGAGGTGAAGGCCGCCGACGGCCTCGCGGCCGAGCGGACCGGGACCGCCGCCGGCGCGCTCATCGCCGCGTTCGGCGATCGGCGGATCTCGGTGTCGAGCTTCCACTGGGAGGCGCTCGAGGCCGCCGGCCGCGCCGCGCCGGACGTCGCGCGGGCCATCCTCTACTCCGACACGCCCGAGCCCGACGCGATCGTCGCCCGGGCGAACGCGGCCGGGCTGCGCGCGCTCCATCCGCGCGTCGATCGAGCGGACGCGGCGCTCGTCCGGCGGGCCCACGCCCGCGGCCTCGAGGTCTACGTCTGGACGGTCAACGACGCGGCCGAGGTCGCGCGCTGCGCGGCGCTCGGCGTCGACGGGATCATGTCGGACTACCCGGAGCTCGTGCCGGCATCCGACGTGGCCCAGCCCCGGGCACGCTCGACCGCGCGCGACCAGCCGGCGTAGCGCGACTCCCGCTCGGCGCGGTCCATCCGCGGCACGAACCGTTCACCCGCGCGGCGGGTCCGTGCCGCCGCCGAGGGCGTGCCCCACACGCCCGCGCCGAGGCCGGCGAGGTAGGCGGCCCCGAGCGCGGTCGTCTCGCGCGCCGCGGCGAGCGCGACCGGCACGCCGGCGATGTCCGCCTGGAACTGCATGAGGTAGCGGTTCGCCGTCCCACCTCCGTCGGCCCGCAGTTCCTCGACCACCACGCCGGCGGCGCGCGCCGCCTCGATGAGGTCGCGGGTCTGGTACGCGATGCTCTCGAGCGTCGCGCGCACGACGTGGGCGCGGCTCGTCGAGCGCTCGATGCCGATGAGCAGTCCGCGCGCGTACGGATCCCAGTACGGCGCCCCGAGGCCGGTGAACGCCGGCACGAGGTACAGGTCGACGCGCTCGCCGGCGGCGAGCGCCTCGGCCTCCGTTTCGGCCGCGTCGCCGATGAGGCCGAGCCCGTCTCTCAGCCACTGCACGGCGGCACCGGTCACGAACGCGCTGCCCTCGAGCGCGTACACGGGACCCGTGCCGAGATCCCACGCCAGCGTCGCGAGCAGGCCCGCCGCCGAACGGGCGATCGTCGACCCGGTGTTCACGAGCAGGAAGCAGCCGGTGCCGTACGTGTTCTTCGCCTCGCCCGGGGCGAAGCACGCCTGGCCGAAGAGCGCGGCCTGCTGATCGCCGGCGACGCCGCGGATCGCGATCGCTCCACCGAAGTGCGCGGGATCGGTGTCGCCGAAGTGCGCGACCGACGGCAGCACCTCGGGGAGCATCGCCGCCGGCACGCCGAGCCGGGCGCAGAGCTCGTCGTCCCAGCCGGTCCGCGCGATGTCGAAGAGGAGCGTACGCGAGGCGTTCGTGACGTCGGTCCGATGCGCTCGGCCGCCCGTGAGCCCCCAGAGCAGCCAGCTGTCGATCGTCCCGAAGCACAGCTCGCCCTTCTCCGCGCGGGCCTGCGCGCCGGCGATATGGTCGAGGATCCAGCGGATCTTCGTCCCGGAGAAGTACGGATCGAGGCGCAGCCCGGTACGCTCGCGCACCAGTGGCTCGAGGCCCTCGGCCTTGAGGCGCTCGCACACCGGCGCGCTCGCGCGGCTCTGCCACACGACGGCCGGGTGGATCGGCCGGCCGGTCGCGCGCTCCCACACGACCGTGGTCTCGCGCTGGTCGGTGATCCCGATCGCCGCGACGTCGGCGGCGGATGCGCCCGCGGCGGCGAGCGCCATGCGTCCGACCTCGATCGTCGCGGCGAAGATCTCGTCCGGGTCGTGCTCGACCCAACCCGAGCGGGGGTAATGCTGTCCGATCTCGCGCTCCGCGTGGCCGCGGATCCTGCCGGTCGCGTCCAGCACGAGCGCGGCCGAGCCGGTCGTGCCCTGGTCGAGCGCCAGGACGACCCCGCTCACCGCCTGATGCTCGCTCACTCTTGTGTGAAACGGCGCATGGGCGCGACCTCGGCGGCGTAGCGCGCGATCTCGCGATCGCGCCGCGCTCGGTCCCACCCCAGGAGGCCCGCCATGACATCGGCCACGTCCGGCGCGCGTTCCAGCGCCTGGCCGGCCCGAAGCCCGGCGTCGCTGCGCCGGAGCAGCACGTCGCCGACCGTGCGGGCCCACTCGTCGCGCACCGCACGCGCGATCGCGCTCGGGCCGAGGTCCGGGTCGGGTGCAGGCATGCCGCCGCGCGCTCCAGGAAGGAGCTCGCGGTCGGTGCTCGAGCGCACGGTCACGTCGAGCGCCTGGCACACGCGGTCGACGACGTCCTCCGCGATGGCGCGGTAGGCCGTGATCTTCCCGCCCACGACCGAGAGGATTCCCGCGGCGCCGTCCCGGCGATGGTCGTAGAGCGCGTGCTTCCGCGATACGCGGCTCGCGCTCACGCCATCCGTGCGGACGAGAGCGCGGACACCCGCCCATGTGTAGAGCACGCGATCGACCGGCGCGTCGGGGAACGCGCGTGCGGCCTCGGTCCGCAGGTAGCGGACGTCCGCGGCATCGGCGGCTGCGGCCGTCGGATCGCCCGCGTAGTCGGTGTCGGTCGTGCCGACGATCGTGTAGTCGAGCCACGGGATCACGAAGAACAGCCGGCCGTCGGTCTTGGCGAAGAGCACGTGCGCCTGGCGGGTCGCGCGCGGGACCACGAGGTGGACGCCCTTCGTGAGTCGCAGGAGCGGCGGCCGTCCCGGTCGCAGGCCGTGCGCGTTCACGAGGTCGAGCCATGGCCCGGTCGCATTCACCGTGAAGCGCGAGCGCACCTCGCTCTCGCTCCCGTCGAGCTCGTCGCGCAGCCGGCCGCCGGTGACCGCGCCGGACGCGTCGCGGATGAATCCGACCACGCGGGTGTGAGTCCGCACCTCTGCGCCGTGGGCCGCGGCGTCGACGGCGTTCTCCACCACGAGGCGCTCGATCAGCGGCACCTGGGCGTCGTAGAAGCGCCAGGCGCCGCGCAGCCCGCGCGGGTCGAGCGCGGGCTCCGCCGCGATCGTCTCAGCCCGCGAGACCCACCGGCGCTTCGGCAGGCTCTTGTCGAGCGAGAGGAGGTCATAGAGGTACATGCCCGCCCGAAGCTTCGCGCGGTACAGCGGGCCGGGATCGTACATCGGCAGGAGGAACGGCAGCGGGCGGACGAGGTGCGGCGCGATCCGGAGAAGGATCTCCCGCTCGCGCATATCGCTCCGCACGAGACCGAAGTCGAATTGCTCGAGGTAGCGCAGGCCGCCGTGGATCAGCCGCGTCGGACGCGAGCTCGTCCCGGAGGCGAGGTCCTGCTGCTCGGCGAGCACGACGCTGAGACCGCGCAGCGCCGCGTCGCGGGCGATCCCCGCGCCGATGACGCCGCCGCCGATGACGAGAAGATCGGCGGCGCGCCCGTCAGCCGAGCGCGCCGCCATCGCGTGCGCCGCCCGCGCGCTCGTTCAGCGGACCACCCCGACCCGGTCGAGCGGCGCGTACCGGAAGAACGGGTGCCCGAGGATCGTCGCCAGCTCCACCGGCCCGAACTCGCGACTGTCGGTCGACGCATCGGGGCGGTCGCCGACGATGGTCACCGCATCGCCATCCACGGCCGCGATCCGCTTCACGAGGAGGCGCCGCGGCTCCCGCGGATCGGGCACGACGACGAGCTCGCCGACGCGCGGCCTTCGGCCCAGTCTGCGCACGAGCAGCCAGTCGCCTTCGTGCAGCGTCGGCCGCATGCTGTCCCCGGTGACGGCGACCCTGAACAACAGGGTCGCCGCGCTCACTTGCTCAATCTCCCGGCTGCGCCGGGAGACGCGCCCCGGCGGGGGGTGCTCGCTCCGCCCGGCGGAGCCGGGCCTCGCTCGCGCTCATTTCTTGGTCGCCCAGAAGATGTCCGAGATCTCCTTCACCGCCGCCTGGAGATCGGCCGCGGCTTTCGCGTCGACGCTCTGCTTGTTCTTCGAGCAGAGCTTTGCCGCCTTCCAGAACGTCTCGTGGAGCTTCGGGTATTTCTCGAGATGCTCCGGCTTGAAGTAGTCGGTCCAGAGGATCAGCAGCTCCTTCTTGCAGATCTGGGCGTGCTCCTCCTTCACCTGGACCGAGCGGGTGAAGGTGTTCCGGTCGGCCAGCTCGGAGCCGGGCGCGCCCTCGATCTTCTCGACCATCTTCGCGACGGTGTCCGCGGCGATCTTCGCCGGCGTCGGGTCGTAGATGCCGCAGGGGATGTCGCAATGCGCGTGCGCCACCAGGCGCGGGGCGATGAGCGAACGCAGGTCCATGGAGGTCCTCCCCGTGGCGTTAGTGGGACGGCCCGATTATGGGCGCGGTCACGGGACCGCGTCGGCGAGCGCGACGTCGAGCGTCGTCGGGCGCGCGAGCTCCACCTCGCGGCCCACCGCGCTCACGAGCTGGCTCGCGAACGGCGCGAAGACATCGAGCCGATACCGGCCAGGCGGCACGACGACGGCATACGCGCCCGTCTCGTCCGTGTACGCCGCACCGGCGACCCCGTCGGCATCGGAGAGGTTCACCGCCGCACCCTCGAGCGGCACGCCGCCCGACGACCGCACGACGCCGCTCAGTCGGACGCCGCGATCGAGCGCGATGTCGACGATCGCATCGCGGCTCGCGGAGAGCGCGATCCGCCGCGCGTCGAGCCAGGTCCGTCCTCCGCCCCAGAACGCGCCGACCAGATCGGTGCCCGGCGGAGGGATGGCCTGCACGGTGTATGTCTCCGGCCGCGTCGTCACGCGATACGCGCCGGTCGCGTCGGTGGGACGGCAGATGCGGCCCGACGGGAAGGGCGTGTCGACGCACACGAGCGCGTCCTGCACCGGCCCATCGGGGCCGGTCACGGTGCCGCGGATCGCGTTCCCGGCGCGGAGCGTCACATCGAGCGTGTCATCCGCGCCGAGCTCGAGCGGCGTCGCCTCCACGCCGGTCGCGACGCCCGCGAACCATTGCGCCACGAGCGGCTCGTCATCGGGCGGGATCACCCAGACCCAGTACGAGGCCGGCGCACGCACGAGGAGATAGCGACCGCGGTCGTCGGTCCGATCGCAGTCCCAGGGCAGTGGGGCGACGAGCGTCTTCGTGCAGACCTGCGCATGCTTCACGGCGTGTCCGTCGGGCGCGGACACCACGCCTGAAAGCCCGACGCCGGCGACGAGGACGATGTCGACGCCGCGATCGTCCCCGCTCCGCACGTCGATCACGTCCGCCTCCTCGCTGTTGAGCCGGCCGCGGGCCCACTGCGGGATCAGGCGGCGGCCAGGCGGCCCGTCGACGTGGAGCTTGTACGTCCCCGGGGCGAGCGCGAGCGCGTACCGGCCGTCGCCGCCGCTTTGGCCGCACACCGCCGCCGCGAGGCTCGTCGGGTTCGCGCAGACCCGCGCCCCGCTGACCGGCCGGCTCGCTTCGTCCCGGATCTCGCCACCGATCGTCCGGACCCGCTCGAAGCGGAGGGTCACGCGCGCGTCCCCCGAGAACAGCTCGGCCGCCGCGGGCTCGCCGGCCTGGCGCTGACCGCCGGGGCTGTCCGACCGCACGAGGTACGCGCCGGGCGCGAGGGGGAGGGCGATCGCTCCATCCGGGCCGGTCACCGCGCAGCGCTCGCCGTCGGAGAGCGCACGGGCGCAGATGCGCAGCCCGGCGACGGGCCCGTCGACGCCGACGGCGAGCACGTGCAGCGTGCGATCGGGTGGCGAGGCGCTCGCGCTCGGGAAGACGCTCGGTGCGGCTGTGGCGCAGCCCGCGAGCAGCACGACGGCCGCGAGCAGCGCGGAGCCGATCCGCATCGACGCGGGCGTCAGTGCGGCGGCCGGCCGCCCGCGTCCGTCATCGACCGAAGCAGGCGCGACACCTCGGCCAGCGGGCCGGAGAACTCCTCGCCGCGCTCGCGCTCCATCAGCTCATGCATCGCCTCGCGGACGGGCTTGCCCTCGAACAGCACGCGATGCGTCGCGGCGGCGATCGGCATGTCGATGCCCTCGGCCGAGGCCAGCGCGTGGACCGCCGCCGTGGTGTCGATCCCCTCCGCGACCTGACCGCCGAGCCGGTCGCGGATCGCGTCGATCGACGCTCCTTTCGCGAGCAGCTCCCCCACCGTGCGGTTCCGCGAATGCGCGCTCGTGCAGGTCGCGATGAGATCGCCGACGCCGGCGAGGCCCGCCGGGGTCAACGGGTCGCCGCCCCGGCTGAAGACGAAGCGCGCGATCTCCGCGAGGCCGCGGGTCATGAATCCTGCCTTCGCGTTGCCGCCATAGCCCATCCCATCGATCGCGCCCGCGCCGAGCGCGACGACGTTCTTGAGCGCGCCGCAGAGCTCGACGCCGATGACGTCGGCACTCGTGTAGGCCCGGAACATCGGCGTCCCGACGAGGGCCTGGAAGGCCTGGGCCGTTTCGGGGTCGGTCGAGGCGACGACGGTCGGGGCGGGCAGCCCGGCGGCGATCTCCCGGCTGATGTTCGGGCCCGACAGGACGGCGACCCGCTCGGCCGGCAGGGCCTCGGACCAGAGCTCGCTCATGCGCCGCCGGTCCCCCGGGGCGAGGCCCTTCGTCGCCGAGCAGATCCGATGCGACGGCCGGAGCAGGGGCGCGAGCCGATCGCGCAGCGCGCGCGCGCCGTGCGCCGGCGTCGCGACGACGATCGCTTCGGCCTCCGCCGCCCGCTCGAGATCGTCGGTGACCACGATCGCGTCGGGAATGCGGACGCCCGGGAGGTACCGCGCATTCTCGCGTCGCGCCGCGATCTCGGCCGCGCGCTGTCCGTCCCGTGTCCACAGGACGACCGCCCGGCCGCCGTCGCGGGCCATGATCGTCGCGAGGGTCGTGCCCCAGGAGCCGGCCTGGAGGACGGCTACGTCGGGCGCGATGCGGGTTGCCCGAGCCGCGGCTCGCTGCCCCGGACGATCCGTTCGATGTTCGCCCGATGCCGTACGACGACGATCAGCCCACCGACGAGGATGAACGCCAGCACCGCCCAGTGGAACGAGATGTAGCCGGCCGCGACGAACAGTCCGTAGCCGGCCAGCGCGCCCCCGACCGCCGCGAGCGATCCGACGCTCACCATCCGGGTGAGCGCGAGCGCCACCGCGAAGGCCGCGATCGACGCGAGCCACGCCGGGCTGGCCACGAACAAGAGGGCGCCGAACCCGGTCGCCACCCCGCGACCCCCACGGCCCTCGAGGAATGCCGGCCAGCAGTGACCGGCCACCGCGCCGACCGCTCCGCATGCGGCCGCGATCGTCCGCTCGTCATACGGTTCGCTCACGAGGGCCGTGGCGATCCAGACCGCGACCGCGCCCTTGAGCACATCGAGCGCCGCGACGAGCACCGCGGCACCGAGCCCGAGCGCGCGGAACGTGTTCGTCGCTCCGGTGGAGCCCGAGCCGATCGTGCGGAGGTCGACGTTCCGGTACAGCTTGCCGACGATGTACCCGCTCGAGATCGAGCCCACGGCATAGCCGAGCGCGCCCGCGACGGCGATCCGTAGGGCGATCTCGATCATTCGCGCGCCCGGCGGAGCTCGATGCGGATCGGCGTTCCGGGGAACGGGAAGCGCTCCCTGATCCGGTTCTCGAGGTACCGGCGGTACGAGAAGTGGACGAGGTCGGGGCGATCGACGAAGAACACGAACGTCGGAGTCGCCGCCTTGACCTGGGTGACGTGGTGGAAGCGGATCTCCTTCCCGCGGCTCGTCGGCGGCGGGTGCGAACCGATCGCGTCGACGAGCAGCCGATGGAGCTCGCCGGTCGGAACGTGGGTGGCCCGCGCGGCGACGACGCCGACGGCGTCGAGCAGCGTCGCCTCGACGTTGCGGCCCGTCTTCGCCGAGACGAAGTGGCTCGGCATCCACGGCGCGAAGTGGAACTCCCGTGTCACGTCCGCGAGCGCCCGCTCGGTCGTGTCCATGCCGTGCTCGACAGCATCCCACTTGTTGATCGCCAGCACCAGACCCACGCCCGCCTCGAGGGCGTAGCCGGCGATGTGCACGTCGCCGTCGACGATCCCCTCGACGGCGTCGACGAGGAGGATCGCGACGTCCGCTCGCTCGATCGCGCGGACCGTCCGGAGCAACGCGTACTGCTCGATGCCCTGCTCGACCCGGCCGCGGCGCCGGATGCCGGCCGTGTCGATGAGCACGATCCGCCGGCCGTTCCGCTCGATCACGGTGTCGACCGTGTCCCTCGTCGTTCCGGGCAGCTCGGTCACGACGGCGCGCCGGGTGCCCACGAGCGTGTTCAGGAAGCTCGATTTACCGACGTTCGGCCGGCCGATGATCGCGACGCGCGCGTCGTGCGCCGCCTCGGGCTCGTCGATCGGCGGCAGCGCGGCGACGACCGCGTCGAGGAGGTCGCCCGTCCCGGTCCCCTGGAGCGCCGACACCGTGTGCACCTCACCGAGACCGAGCTCGTAGAACTCCGCGGCCTGCGCCTCGCCGCGCCACGAGTCGCTCTTGTTCGCGACGACGAGCGTCGGCTTGCGGCTGCGCCGCAGCTGGTCGGCGACGTCGTGCTCGACCGGCAGGATGCCCGCCTTCGCGTCCACGATGAAGAGCACGAGGTCGGCCTCGGCGATCGCGAGATCGGCCTGCTCGCGCACCGCGGCCTCCATCGTTCCCGCGCGCGGATCGTCGAGACCGCCGGTGTCGACGAGCGCGAACTCGCGGCCCCGCCAGTCCGCGGTCGCGTAGATCCGATCGCGCGTCGTGCCGGGGAGGTCCTCGACGATCGCGACGCGCTCACCGACGAGGCGGTTGAACAGCGCTGACTTCCCGACGTTGGGCCGCCCGACGACGGCGACGACGGCCCGGGCCACTAGCCCGCGAGCGCTTCGGCGCGCTCCTTCACTTCGAGCAGCGTCTCCATCGGCGTCGAGCAACCACCGATGAGCCCGACACGATCGGTGCCCCGCAGCCAGCCGGCCTCGAGCTCGGCGGCGTCCTCGACGTGGTACGCCGTGCGTCCCTGCATCCGCGCGAGGTTGACGAGCTCGCGCGTGTTCGCCGAGTTCTTGCCGCCCACGACGACGATGACGTCGGCCTGGCCGGAGAGCTCCGTGGCGGCGTGCTGCCGCTTCACCGTGACCGGACACACGGTGTTGAAGATCTTCGTCTCCTGGCTGATCTCGGCGACGTGCGCGACGAGATCCTTGAACGCCCAGGGCGGCTGCGTCGATTGGGAGACGACGCCGGCCTTCTTCATCTTCGGCAGCCGTTCCCACTGCTCCTTCGTCTCGACGACGACGTGGTCGTCGCCGGCGAACCCGACGAGCCCGACGACCTCCGGGTGCTCGGGCGTGCCCAGGATGATGACCTTGTACCCCTCGTCGGCGAGCTGCTTCGTGAAGCGCTGCGCGCGCAGCACGAGCGAGCACGTGGCATCGATGCACTCGAGGCCCTGCTCCTCGATGCGTGCGCGCGTCTCCGGCGGCACGCCGTGCGCGCGGATGACGACGATGCCGGCGTCCGCCTCGGCGGGGTCCTGGATGACCTTGACGCCCCGTTTGGCCAGGCGCGCGCTGATGTTGGGGTTGTGCACGACCTGACCGAGGTTGTGCACCGGCCGTCCGGTCTCGGCGGCCGCCTCGGTGAGCTCGACCGCCTTCTTGACGCCGAAGCAGAACCCGTTCTCGCGCGCGAGGAGGACTTCCATGACGTCAAGTGTAGGTGGTCACACGTGGAACCCGACCTTCGCACGCGTTGTAATTGGGGTGAGTGCGGCTCGTCGCTGTGGTATTCGCGACCACCCTCATCGCGTGCGCCGTCACGCCCCCACGGTCCTCGCCGCCCGCCGAAAGAGCAAGCGTGACGACGACACCGGGCCCGTCCTGCGTACGGCAGGACTCGGTCACATCGCTGGCTGGCACGCCAGCGAGCCCACGACCCTCACCCAGCGGCTGGCCGCAAGTGAGCCCGCCCGGCCGTCTCGTGTTCCTGGAATCGTCGAGCGGGAGCCTGGGACGGACCCTGACGCTGTACGAGCGTGGCGAAACCCGTTCCGTCGACTTACCGTCGGCCCTCGTCTCGTATTCAGCGATCCATGGGTCCACCGACGGCGCGGTGCTCGCCGCGCTCCTTCTGGACGGCGCGTCCGTGTCCGTCTGGACCTATTGGACGGATAGCCGTACGGAGCGCATGACCACAAGCGACGTGCCTCGTCCCGCTCGGGAGCCGTTGGTCTATTGGTCGCCAGACGCGCGCCATGTAGCGTACGTCCCCGATCGGGAAGCGGCCGCTTCGGAGCTGTTCGTGATCGCCCTCGACGGCCGTGCGCAGCGGGTCGCTCTGAACGCGGCGTACCTCTACGCGGTCAGCTGGCGCTCGAACGACGAGCTTTCGCTGATGATCGGGGTCTCCGGGCCGACCTATCCGCTGAACGGCGCGACCCTCATGACGTGGCGCTCCGATCGGCCTGGGCTGACGCAGCTGGCGTCGAACGTGCGCGCGGAGACCGGCACCCACGCGTGGTCAAGAGACGGTGCGGCGGTCATCGATGGCGATGCCGACTTCCCCGGCGGTCCGCCGCGGCTCGTTCGCAGGACACCGGAGGGCACCACCGTTCTGCTCAGCGCCACCGATCTGCAGCGGCTGCCGAACGGATGCGATCTCACGGCCATGCCATCGGTGTCCCTGTTCTTTCCCGGCTGGAGTCCGGACGGAAGGCGTTACGCGACCGTGGGCAAGATGCCGCCCAGCGAGTGCTGCTGGTTCCTCGCGATCGGTCCTGCCGCCGGCGGCGCGCCGTCGCTGTTCCGAGCGCCGTCGAGCTGCTATCTCAACGGTCAAGGCGACTGGGTGGACGGCGAGCGGATCCTCGTCGAGCTCACCGGTCCGAGCTGCGGCCGGACCGACCGCGAGGGCCGCG
>WNGF01009354.1_pt1 | contig 19040 bp, 20 predicted proteins | sample 5400641 | NCBI WGS metagenome assembly WNGF01 (sample SAMN13153371, study PRJNA577476) | soil metagenome | isolation source: 80 cm soil or saprolite under grassland replicate 2 | place: USA:California | collected 2016-06-15
GTCGGGACAGGCGTACCGGCAACCGACAGGCGGGCGGTGGGCCAGACAGTCCGATCGGGTTTCCCAAGGCCCCACCCGCCCCACCCGCCCGGTGGATCGGCGGCGATTGGGTCGCCATAGTTTCGAACTGAGACACTACCGGAATTCGGAGACGATGGCGGTCAGCGCGCGGGAGACGAGGTCGAGGGCGCGAGGATCGAGGGTGGACGAGGCGTCGCGGCTCGTGTGATAGGTGTCGAACGGAGGTGGGCGGCGGACGGCGTGCATGAGCGCGCTGCGGACGGGGCTCAGGACGAAGCGGCGGAGCCCCTCCGCTTCGGCGAACGGCACCACGCTCAGCCCGTAGGCCGGGATCCCGGCCGCCGCGAAGGCCCGATGGTCGCTTCCGAACACCGGAATGCGGCCGACCACGTGGTATCCCTCGTCGCGCCCGAGCCCGAGGCCGCCGAGCGTACCCGTCACCCGTCGCAGGAAGTCCGTCTCCGTGTCGGCGTCCCACACGGCGAGGCTGTCGCCGATACCGCACAGCTCCAGGCTCAGCACGCCGGCGATGCTGCCGAGCGGGATGTCGCGCACGTAGGCGCGCGCGCCCAGGTACCCGAGCTCTTCGGCCGCGGTGAACAGCAGGCGCACGCGAAGCCCGCGCGGCACGGTGAGGCGCGGCAACAGGTGCAGGAGGATCCCGACGGCGGCGGCGTTGTCGTTGGCGCCGGGGCTGCCCGGCACCGCGTCGTGGTGGGCGATCAGCACGAGCACGCGGTCGCCGTCACCGACGTCCACGCTCAGGTTCTCGCCGCTTCCCTCGAAGGTCGCGAAGCGGTGCCGCCCGACGCTCACCCCGCGCCGGGCGAGGTACCAGGCGACGGCCGCCTCGCGCTCGACGTTGGTGCGGCCTTCGAGCAGGGCGCTCAGCGCCAGCGGCTGGTCATCGCCCGCGGCCACGTCGGCCAGCGGGACCGCGGCCGGCAGCGGGCCGGCCCGCCGCGCGTTGAGGGCGCGAGCGATGCCGCTGCTGATCCGGCCGCGCACGAAGAACCCGAGATCGCGGAGCGTCATGGGATGCCGAGAAGCGCGCAGGCGTTGGCGGTCAGGCGCGCCGCCACGGCGTCGACCGGCTCGCCACGCAGCTCGGCCACGCGCGCGGCCGTGATCGCCAGATAGGCCGGCTCGTTGCGCTGACCACGATGACCCTGGGGCGGCAGGAAGGGACAGTCGGTCTCGACGACCAGGCAATCGGCGGGCACGAACCGCGCGACGTCCGGCAGCGCGCGCGCCTTGGGATAGGTCAGCGGGCCGGCCAGCGAGATCAGGAGCCCGAGGTCGAGGCAGCGGCGCGCGATCTCGACGTCACCGGAGAAGCAGTGCATGATCCCGCGCACCTCCGCGACGCGCTCCTCGGCGAGGATCCGCAGCACGTCGTCGTGGGCCTCGCGGCAATGCACCACCACGGGCTTGGCGATCCGTCGCGCCAGACCGAGCAGCACGCGAAAGACCCGTTGCTGGTCCGCGGGCGGCGAGAGGTTGCGAAAGTAGTCCAGCCCGATCTCGCCGATGGCCACGACGCGCGGCTCGGCGGCGAGGCTCGCGATCTCCTTGACGGAGGCCTCATCGGCGGCGGCGGCGTCGTGCGGATGGATGCCGACGGCGGCCCACACGTCGGCCTCACGGGCTGCCAGCGCCACCGCCGCCCGCGAGGAAGCCGGCTCCGTCCCGATCGTGAGCATCCGACGCACGCCGGCCACGCGCGCGCGGCCGAGCATCGCCTCGCGATCCGCGTCGAACTCGGGAAAGTGCAGGTGCGCGTGCGTGTCGAAGAGATCGAGGCTCACGGCAACATCTCCACGAGCACACGCCCTTCCACGCCGGGCATGTCGAGTCCGAGCAGGCGCGCCACCGTCGGCGCCACGTCGACGAGCCCGATGCGCTCGACCGTGACGCCGGGCCGGACGCCGGCGCCGGCGGCGATGAAGCCCGTGCTCATGCTCGGCCGCGACGGCAGGAAGCCGTGCGTCCCGTAGCGATTCGCGGTCTCGAGCCCGTCGGCACACGAGGCGCCGAAGGCGTAGCCGGAGGCCGCGTCGACGGCGAAGGCCGCCCCCGTCATGGCCCCCAGATCGTCGAGCTGTCGCCGGGAGACGATCGTGTAGCGATCGCGCGCCTCGCGGCGCAGTGCCGCCTCGGCGGCCGCGCCGTCGGTCGCGCTCTTGACGAAGATCGCGGCCGAACCGCCGGCCACGTGCGCGGTCGCGCGCCACTCGGCGCTGGCTGTCCGGCAGCCGCCGAGGCCGGCCCGGGCCAGGATCTCGTTGACCTGCACCACGCGCTCCACGTCCTGAAAGCTGTGATCGCCGGTAACGATCACGGCGGTCTCGCCCGCGATGCCGGCCTCGCGCAGCGCGGCGACGACGGTCGCCACGTGCGCGTCGATGCGCGCCAGCGCCGGCCGCACCTCCGTCCCGTTCGTCCCGCCCCGGTGCTGGTAGTAGTCGAGCTGGACGAGATGCAGGAGGAGCAGGTTCGGGCGCATCCCGCGGAGGATGGCCGCCGCGGTCGACGCGAGGAACGTGTCCCACTCGACGATGTTCTTGAACATGTCGGTCCGCGGCGTCACGCCGAGGCGCTCGAAGAGCCCGGGCGTCGAGGCCTGGCGCATCACGTCGACCGGCTCGGGCCGCTGATAGTAGTTGCGCTCGGGGACGAGCCAGTCGATCCGGGCGCCGAGGGTCGACGGCCACGAGACGGCGGCCGTCGTGAGGCCGGCGGCCCGCGCGACGTCCCACAGCGGCGGCGCGCGGAGATCGGCCGCCTCCTCGTACCAGCGGCTCGGGCCGCCCGTCGGCGACCAGATCATGTTGAAGAGGATGCCGTGCCGGGCGGGCCGCACGCCCGTGACGATCGAGGCATGTCCGGGATACGTGACGCTCGGAAAGACCGGCGTCGCCGCGCGCGCATGGCTGCCCGAGCGGAGGAGCGCGCGGAGCGCCGGAGCCGCGTAGCCGTCGTCGAGATAGAACTCCGGGCGAAGCGCATCGATGGAGATCAGGACGAGATGACGCGGCGGCGCGGCGACGCCGGCGACGTGGGCGAGAGCAGTGAGCACCGCCAAGGCCAGCGCGGCGACGAGCACGTGACGACGGCTCACGAGACCACCCGGAAGCGCAGGCGCCCGATGAGCTGGCCGGAATCGGTGACGACATCCACGGACCAACGCCCCCATGGGTCCGACGGCACCACCGTCTTGCGCGAGAACGTCCGGAACCCGTCCCGGCGGCCCCCGTGGACGGGCGAGAGCGGCACCACGCTCACCACGCGGCCCTCACGACGCCACACGTGGGCGATCGGCTGACGCAGTCCGGCCGGCGCGTATACCGCCGTGAACGCGACGAGGCCGCGGAGATCGTCCACGCCGAGGGTCGGGCCCAGCGGCGACACCGGCTCGCCGCCCACGACGTCGCGCGCGAGGGTGGCGCGGGCCAGGAACAGCGGCGCGGGCGGGATCCAGACGCGCCCCACGAGCGTCAGGATCGCGACGCCGAGCCCCGTCGCCGCCGTCGCGCCGAGGGCCCGCCGCCACGGCCAGCGACGGCTTCGCCTGAGCGCGGGCGCGACCCCCACCACGGCGGTCCAGGCGCTCAGCGGCAGCGCCCAGAACGGCGGTACGCCGACGAGCGGCAGCGCGACGTTCAGGGCCGCGAGCAGCGAGACGACGAAGAAAACGTCGGTGATCGCGGGCAGGTGCTCCACCGCCGCCCGGTACCACGGATCGAAGGTCGCCAGGAGCGCCAGGGCCACCAGCAGGGCGAAGAAGACGACGTTCCGCGCATCCACGGTCGCGCTCGCCCAGTAGGCCGGCAGCAGGAACAGGAGCACACCGTGATAGAGCGACTGGATCGTGTAGTCGGCGGCGCCCAGCACGAGACGTCCGGCCTTCGAGGCCTGGAAGGCCTCGCGCACCTGGACGGTGAGCGCGAACAGGAGCCAGAGCAGCAACAGGTAGCCGATGATCCATCGGACGTGAGGCAGCTCGCGACGAAACACGAAGAGGGCCAGCAGACCGCCGATGAGCGAGGCGACCGAGATCCCCCATCGGCGCAGCCAGGCGAGCGCTCCCCTCACCCCGACGACGTGGGAGGCAACACCTCGGTCATTTCACCGCTCATCTCGCCGCCCGAGCGCGGCTCACCTCGCAATACCTCGGCGATCCGTTGCGCGACGGTGTCCTGGCGCAGCATGGCGATGCAGTCGAGCACGCCCTGGTCGACCCGCCGCGTGCGCAGGTGCGCGGCCACGAGACCGAGCGCCGCGGCCCGGGTCGCGCCGTCCAGGGTGCAGATCTCGCGCAGGACACGGGCGATGGATTGATCCCGCGCGGCGACCTGGAGGATCACGTCGACGTACTCGGTGGTGGCGGTTTCCATGCCTCTAGCTTACCTTGGCTCCGGGCGGAAGCTCGCGATCGAGCGAGAGCACGCCGAGCACCGGCCCCGCCGACCCGGCCAGGAGCATCCCCTTAGACTCCACGCCCATGAGCTTGGCGGGCTCGAGGTTGGCCACGACGACGACCTTCTTGCCTACCAGGTCCGCCGGTGCGTAGTGCTCGGCGATGCCGGCCACGATCGTCCGCTGCTCGTCACCGAGCGACACGGTGAGCTTGAGAAGCTTCTTGGACTTCGGCACCGGCTCGGCGGCGATCACTTCGGCCACCCGCAGGTCGACCTTGCGGAAGTCGGCGATGGAGACGTGCGAGGGGTCCGGCGGCGCGGTGGTCTCGGTCGACACGCCGGCGGTCTTTCGCTCGTCCACGCGCGGGAACAACCCCGAGAGCCGCGCCACCGTGGTGCCGGCCGCGAGCCCTCCCCACACGGCGTCGGACAATCGCGGCTCCGTCGCCAGGCCGAGCGTACCCCTGATCTTCCGCGCCGCCTCGGGGACGAACGGGCTCAGCACGATGCCCAGGCAGTACAGCGCCTGCCCCAGCTCGGACAGCACCGTCCGCAGCCGCGCCTCCTTCGTCGTGTCCTTGGCCAGGGCCCAGGGCTGCTCGGCGTCGACGTAGCGGTTCAGCGCGCCGATGAACTCCCAGAGACTGGCCAGTGCCCGCTGGAACGCGAAGTCCTCCATCGCCGCGTCGACATCGGCGCGCGCCTTTTGCCAGGCCTCGGCCAGTCCGCGCTCGCGCGCCGCCGGCGTGTCCGACGCAGGCAGCCGGCCGCCGTCGAAGCCGGCGATCAGTGTCGTCGCGCGCGAGACGAAGTTGCCGAGATCATTGGCGAGGTCGGCGTTGAGTCGCCCCACCAGCGCTTCCTCGGAGAAGTCGGCGTCGAGGCCGAACACCATCTCGCGCATCACGAAATAGCGGAAGGCGTCGTTGCCGTACTTCTTGGTGAGGGCCAGCGCCTCCACGACATTGCCGACCGATTTCGACATCTTGCCGCCGCCGATGCGCCAGAAGCCATGGACATCGAGGTGCCGAAAGACGTCGAGCCCGGCGGCCTTCAGCATGCAGGGCCAGTAGATGGCGTGTGGCTTCAGGATGTCCTTACCGATCAGGTGCTCGACGTGGCCCCAGCGCTCCTTGAAGCCCGGCGCGGCGGGATAGCCGACGCCCGACACGTAGTTGATGAGGGCGTCGAACCAGACATAGGTCACGTACTTCTCGTCGAAGGGCAGCGGGATGCCCCACTCGAGCCGCGTGCGCGGGCGGCTGATGGAGAGATCCTGGAGCGGATCACGCAGAAAGCCGAGGATCTCGTTCCGGTAGCGCTCGGGACGGATCAGGTCCGGGGTGCGCTGGATGTAGTCCACCAGCCATCCCTGATACTGCGACATCCGGAAGAAGTAATTCTCCTCCTCGATGTACGTCAGCGGCCGCTGATGGTCCGGGCACTTGCCGTCGACGATCTCCTTCTCGGTGTAGAAGCGCTCGCAGCCGAAGCAGTATTGCCCGCCGTATTTGCCGAGGTAGATCTCGCCGGCGTCCCACAGTTTCTGTAGGATCTTCTGGACGACGGCCTCGTGGTCGGTATCCGTCGTCCGGATGAATCGATCGTAGGTGATGCCGAGCTCGTCCCAGGTGTTCCGGAACTCGGCCGCGATCCGGTCGGCGTAGGCCTTGGGCGCCACGCCGGCCCGGGCGGCCGCTTGCGCGATGTTGTCGCCGTGCTCGTCCGTCCCCGTGAGCAAGAAGACCTCGTCACCACGCAGCCGGCGATAGCGCGCCATGGCATCAGCAAGGATCGTCGTGTACGCGTGCCCCAGGTGCGGGCTCGCGTTGACGTAATAGATCGGCGTCGTCAGATAGAACGTCGACACTCAGGACGGCTCGATCTGGGGCGCGATGTGACTGCGGCCCTCCCACGTCAGCTGGTCGAGCGGGACTTCCGCCTCGGTGCCGTCGGGAAACCCGACGAGCACGGACTGCTTGAGCACGCGGAGCGACCGCACCTTGCCGGTCATGCACCCGCCGCCCCCGCAGGAGGCAGAGCACGGCGTGTTCACCCGCGGCAGGTACGAGCGCAGCTCCTGATACGTGGAGAACTCGTAGAGCAGGCAGCACTTGAGCCGCCCGCAGTTGCCGAGGAGCCGGTTGTCGGTCAGCGGCATGTCCTGGGCCTTGGCCATCTTGACCGAGACCGGCTCGAACTTGCGCAGGTGCGAGGAGCAGCAGAGCTGGCGGCCGCACGGCCCGATGCCGTCGAGGATCTTCGTCGTGTCCCGGGCCCCGATCTGCCGCATCTCGATGCGGGCGTGGAATTCGCGGGCCAGCCGACGGACGAGATCGCGGAAATCGACGCGGTCCTCGGAGTTGAAATAGATGGTCACCCGCCGGCCCCCCGACGCCATCTCCACGTCGACCACCTTCATCTGCAGCCCGTGCTCGCGCGCGATGGTCTGGCAGGTGTCGGCCGCCCGTCGCTCGCGCTCGCGCAGGTCCTCATGCTCACGCGCCTCGCGCTGGGTGGCGCTCCGCAGCACCCGACGATAGAGACGGTCGCGCTTGAAGTCCGGCAGCGGCCGGGACGGCCTCCGGACCTCGCCGATCGCCGTCCCGCCCGCGGTCTCGACGAGGACCAGGTCCCCGACGTGCAGCTGGAGATCGACGAGCTTGTAGTCGTCGGCGGGCATCCCGTCCCGCAGCCGGATCCCGATCAGGAACTCGTTGCCGTCACTCATCCGCTCGTCACTCTCGATCATGCGCTCCCCCGGGCCAGCTGGCCCACCACGATCTCCATCGTCAGCCGTGGCGCGACGTTGACGGCGAGGGCCTCGCGCGCCTGACGGCACGTCTCGATGACGGCCAGGATCCCGTCCTCACTCCAGCGCTCGGCCTCACCCGCCACGACCTCGGTCTGGCCGGCATTCACCAGCAGCGACGCCGGCCCCCCGACCTTCGCGATCAGCATGTCGCGCGCGAAGAGCCACAGGGCATCGACGACGCGCTCGGCGCGCTCGCGGTCCCGGTCGAAGGCCTGCGACCGCCGGAACAGCGCTTCGACACCCTTGTCGGTCACCTCGGCCAGCAGCTCCAGCGCGTCGGCACGGACGTCACCGTGAGCATCCCGTCGTGGCGCGAAGCGCACGAGCTGGCAACGCGACAGGACCGTCGCCGGCACGGCGCGCGTACGGGCGAGCACGAGGATCAGCACCGTCTGCGCGGGCGGCTCTTCCAGGGTCTTGAGGAAGGCCTGCGGCGACTCTCCGGTCATCCGATCCGCGTCGTCGAGGACGAAGACCTTGTAACGCCCCATGACCGGACGCAACGCCGCCTGCCGCTCGAGGTCGCGGATCGCCCCGATGCGGATGGCGCGCGCGCCCTTGGGGTTGGTCTCCGGTGGCGTCGGCACGACCACGTGCAGATCCGGGTGCCGCCCCCCTGCCGCGAGCAGGCACGGGCGACACCGGCCACAGCCCACGCTCGTGTCGCACAGTAGCGCCTGGGCAAAGGCCAGGGCCGTCGTGGTGCGCCCACTGCCGGCGGGTCCCACGAACGCGTAGGCGTGGGCGACGCGGCCGCCTTCGAGCGCGCGCTGGAGCAGCTCCACGGCGCGCGGCTGGTCCTCGATCGCCTCAAGCGCCACGCAGATGCTCCTCGACGATCGCATGGATCTCACGAGCCACCTGCGCGGGCGGCTGCGCCGCCTGGATCAGCCACACACGCTTGGGCTCGGCGCGGTGGATCTCCAGATAGCCCCGGCGCACCCGGCGGTGAAACGCGAGCTTCTCGCGCTCGAAGTGATCGAGACGCCGGCGGCCGATCCGCCGGAAGCCCTCCTCGGGCGCCAGATCGAAGAGCAGGGTCAGATCGGGCAAGAGGCCGCCGGTGGCGTGCACGTTCAGCTCACGAATGAAGTCGAGATCGACACCCCTTCCGTGTCCCTGGTAGGCGAGGGTGGCATCCGTGTACCGGTCACACAGCACGACGCGGCCCCGCGCGAGCCAGGGGCTGATCTTCTCCGTCACGTGCTGCCGGCGCGCGGCCATGAACAGGAAGACCTCGACCAGCGGCTCGGGACGGATGCCCGGACGCTCGAACAGGCGCCGGACGGCCGCACCGAGTCCGGTGCCGTCGGGCTCGCGGGTCCGCTCCACGCGGTGACCCTCGCGGCGGAGGGCGCGCTCGAGACGCAGCATCTGTGTGGTCTTGCCCGACCCCTCCACACCTTCGAACGTGATCAGACTTCCGCGCATGAAATCGACTCTAGCATGGCCCCATTTCGAGCGCGGGCTTTGCCGGCGCAGGGGACGCAGTCCCCCTTCGAGTCAGAGCCCGTGAAGCGGGAAGATCAGGCGGCGGACGGTGTCGACCTGGCGTTCGGCGTACTCCCGCGCGCGAACGCACCGGTCGGCGTCGGCCGGCACCGGCCGATCCCAGAGCGACCGAGCCCGGAACCGCAGCCAGCGCGCGTCCTCGACGAACGCCCGCGGCAGCTCCGCGGGAAGCTCGACGTCGTTGAGCACGGCCCAGGCCACGGTCCAGGCGCGCGCCACGTTCTCGAGATCGTAGCCGCCGCCGCCGAGCGCGAGCACCCGGGGGGCCAGGGTCAGGATCCGCGCGACGGCGCGCGCGAAGCCCTGGACGTCGAGCGCGAGATGGGTCAGCGGATCGGTGCGGTGCGAGTCGATCCCGAGCTGCGCCACGATGACGTCGGGCCGGAACTTCTCGACGAGGGGGGGCACGACCGCCTCGAACGCCGGCAGATAGACGGCGCTGTCGGTCAGGAGATCGAGCGGCAGGTTCACCGAGTAGCCGACGCCCTCGCCTTCGCCGATCTCCTCGACGAAGCCCGTCCCCGGGAAGAGGCGGTCGCCGCGCTCGTGGATCGAGACGGTGAGGACGTTCGGGTCCGCGTAGAAGGCGAACTGGACGCCGTCGCCGTGGTGGGCGTCGATGTCGATGTAGGCGACGCGGAGACCGCGCGAGCGCAGATGCAGGATGGCCAGCACCGCGTCGTTGACGTAGCAGAAGCCCGACGCGCGGTCGGGCATCGCGTGGTGCAGGCCGCCCGCGAAGTGGAAGGCGCGCGTGACGTCACCGTCGGCGACGAGCTGGGCGCCGAGGAGGGACCCGCCCGCGGCCAAGCGCGCGGCGTCCCAGATCCCCGGGAACACGGGATTGTCGCCGGGGCCGAGCCCGTAGCGACAGGCGATGGCCGGGGCGAAGCCGCTGTCCGCGGCCTTCAGCACGTCGAGATAGTCGCGCGCGTGAAACCGCGCGATCGCGTCCTCGTCCGCGGCATGGGGCGCGCACACGCGGCCGTGCGGCAACCGCGTGAGGCCATACGCTTGCATCAGCCGCCAGGTCAGCCCCAGGCGCTCCATGCGCAGCGGGTGCTCCGGCCCATAGTCGAAGCGCGCCCAGTCCTCGGAATGGATCAGCGCGGTCTTCATGACGAGCGTTTCCAGTGTCCGGATTTGCCACCGGATTTCTCGACGAGATGGATCTCGGCGATGGTCACGCCCTTCTCGACGGCCTTGACCATGTCGTAGACGGTCAGCGCCGCGACGCTGACGGCGGTGAGCGCCTCCATCTCGACACCGGTCTTGTCGACCGTGCGCACGCGCGCCTCGACGATCAGCTCACCGCGCCGTGGCTCGGGACGGAAGGTGATGTCGACGCCGGTGATGCGCAGGGGGTGGCACAGCGGGATCAGCTCGGACGTCCGCTTGGCCGCGAGGACCCCCGCGGTGCGGGCCACACCGAGCACGTCGCCCTTGGGCGCGTTGCCTTCCCGGACGGCGCGCAGGGTGGCGGGAAGCATGCGCAGACGCGCGCGCGCGACCGCCTCGCGGGCGGTCTCGGGCTTGGCGGAGACGTCGACCATCCGGGCGTCCCCGCGCGGTGAGACGTGGGTGAGGCCGCGGAACGACGTTCTACCCCCGTTCCGCGGCATGCGTCGATCCGCTGGCCCGGGTGAGCGTCAGGCCGTGACGGCGCGGGCCTGGCGAATGATGGCCTCCATGCGATCCTTGGCCATCAGCTTCAGCTTCTTGAGCTCGGTGATCCGCCACTGCTGCTCAGCCGAGAGCGGGGACGTCCGCTTGAGCCCCTCCAGCTCGACGTCGTGTCGGCGATGCTCCTCGCGGAGGTTGCGGAATTCCTCGTTCTCGGCCATGAGTCGTTCGATGAGGGTCTCCTGATCCATACGGGACCTCCCCTGGCATGCTTCTCGGGGTGAAAAACAAACAAGCCAGCGCACGTCGTCGCCGGCTCTTTTGACCACTCTAACGGTCGATACGGCCCCCCGTCCACGAACTGCTGGTTGCGGGTGATTTCTTATAGCCCCCGACCGCCGGGGGTGTCAAGGCTGGGGTCATCAAGGCTGGGGTCAGACTTTGACTCTTACCTATCTTGGACAGACCACTCGCCCGTGGCGGCGACTCGTCAAGATAGGTAAGAGTCAAAGTCTGACCCCGACCTCGCGGATCAGGTGCGGAGCGCTCGCCTTGAAGACGGCGGTCACGAGCAGGCCCGGCGCCAGGCCGAGCTCGTCCGCCGAGCGTGGGGTGACGGCCGCCACCAGCGAGAACCCGCAGTCCACGACGACGTGCACGTGAGGTGTCGAGGCGCGCACGTCGAGCACGCGTCCGGCCAGGTGGTTGCGGGCGCTGCTGGGCGCGCCGGCTTCGTGCGGGAGCATCAACGTCACGTCCTCGGGCCGGATCGCCACCCGCACGCGCTCGCCCGGCGCGGCCGCGGCGGCGATCTCCAGCCGGCGGCCGGCGACCTCGACCACCACGGTGCCCCGGTCCGCCGCGGTCACCTCGCCGGTGACCGGGCCACCTCCTCGGACACCGGCGCCCGGAAGACCACGGCCGTCTCGTCGACCTGACGCAGGCGGCCCCCCATGAGGACGGCCACCCGGTCGCCGAGCGCCTGGGCCTCTCCGCGGTCGTGCGTCACCAGGACGGTGGTGACGCCGTCCTGCCGGAGGATCCCGGAGAGATCGGGGATGAGCGACGCGCGCGAGGGCGCGTCGAGTCCCGAGAACGGCTCGTCGAGCAGGAGGAGCTCGGGATCGAGGACGAGGGCCCGAGCGAGCGCGACCCGCTGGGCCTCGCCGCCGGACAGCGTCGGGGCGCGGCGATCGGCCAGGGCGGAGATCCCGAAGCGATGGAACCACCGGTCGACCCGCGCCCGCCGCTCGGCGGTCGACGCGCCCCGGAAGCGCAGGCCGAGATCGACGTTGTCGGCGGCGGTCATGTCGGCGAGCCACGCCTGCTGGAAGACCACCGCCATCCGGCGCCGCACCTCGAGGCCGTCGCCGGTGTCGACGGGCCGCCCCTGCCAGCGGATCTCGCCGGCGGCCGGCCGCTCGAGAAGCGCCATGACCCGCAGGAGCGTGGACTTGCCGCTGCCGTTCGGCCCGATGACGACGAGGATCTCGCCACGCCGCACCGCGAGCGTATCGATGTCGAGGACCGTGGCGCCGCCGTAGTCGACCCTGACGTGATCGAGCGCGAGGGCCGGGGTCACGCGGGGAGCACGTGGATGGACCCGCGGTGGATCGAGAGCTGCCAGCGGTGATCGCGGTCGAGCTCCAGGATCTCGTGAACGAGCCTCGGCACCTCGACCTCGAGGTCGTACGCGCCCTGCGCCGGCGCCCCGGGCTCGTCGAGACGGATGGCGAGGGTCCACGTCGTGCCGAAGTCCGTCTGGCTCACGACCGTCCCGCTCATGAGGTTCATGTGATGCGACGGATCGGGCGCGCCGCGGTCCTTCCGGATCAATCGCACGTATTCCGGGCGGATGAAGAACGCCAGCGGGCTGCCGGGCGGCGGCAGATAGGCCCGGCTCGGCGAGTTCACCGCCTCCAGCGTCTGCCCGCGCCAGCGGAGCTGGATCCGGTCCGGCGTCGCCTTGAGCACGGCCCCGTGCAGGATGTTGCGCATGCCCATGATGCGGGCGACGCTCTCCGAGGCCGGCTGCCAGAGGAGCTCGGACTTGGGCGCGGACTGCAGCACGCGTCCGTGCTCGTAGACGATGACGCGATCGGCGAGCTGATAGGCCTCCCCGAGATCGTGGGTGACGACCACGGTGGCCTTGCCCCACTCCCGGATCGTCCGGGCGAGATCGTCGCGGAGCTGGCGCCGGAGCGGCGCATCGAGCGCGGACAGCGGCTCGTCCAGCAGGAGGAGATCCGGATCCGTGGCCAGCGCCCGGCCGAGCGCGACCCGCTGCTGCTGCCCGCCCGAGAGCTCGCGCGGATGGCGGTGCTGGAGTCCCCCGAGCCCGAGCCGCTCGACGACCATGTCCGTGCGCTCACGGCGTCGGGACGCGGCCCAGCCCTTGAGGCCGAAGGCGATGTTCTCGCCGACGGTGAGATGGGGAAACAGCGCGTAGCCCTGGAAGACGTAGCCCAGATGCCGCGTGCGCGACGGACGGTCGATGCCGGCGCTCGCGTCGAACAAGACCAGATCGTTCAGCGCGATGCGGCCGGCGTCGGGTCGGATGAGCCCGGCCAGACAGTGAAGGGTCAGCGTCTTGCCGGAACCGGACGGCCCGACGAGCGCGACGACGGCCTCGCCCGCGCCCCAGTGCACGTCCAGCACGAACCCCGGCAGGCGCTTCGTGAGCGCGAGGGAGAGCACGCGACGTCAGTACCGGACGCGGGCGAGGCGGCCGACGCCGACGAGCAGGATGATCACCGCGCCGACGGCCAGCAACGCGAGCACGTTGGCCTCGCGCATCGCGTTGGCCTGGACATGGTCGTAGATCGCGAGCGGAAGCGTCTGCGTCCGCCCCGGGATGTTGCCCGCGACCATCAGCGTGATACCGAAGTCGCCGAAGGCGCGACAGAACGCGAGGACCATGCCGGCCACGACGGCGCGCCAGGCCAGCGGCAGCGACACGCTCCAGAACACGCTCAGCTCGGAGCGTCCCAGCGTCCGCGCCGCTTGCTCCAGCCGCTCGTCCACCGACTCGAAGCCGGCCTGGGCGGCCCGGATGAGGAGCGGGAGCGACCCCACGCACGCCGCGAGCACCGCGGCCCGCCACGTGAACGCGAGCTCGATCCCGAGGCCGCCGAGGAGCCGGCCGATCGGCCCGCGAGTGCCGATGAGCACGAGCAGGTAATAGCCGAGAACGGTGGGAGGCAGCACCAGGGGCGAGACGACGAGCGCTGCCACGACTTCCTTGCCGACGTGCCGGCGGCGGGCGAGGAACCACGCGACGGGAATGCCGACGACGACCGTCAGCGCGGTGGCGACGAGCGAGACCCGAAGCGAGAGCCAGACGGGAAAGAGATCCACCGCTCAGAACTCTCCGGGCAGGAGGAACCCGTAGCTCTTCATGATCCGCCGGCCCTCCGGACCGCCGACGAACTGGATGAGCGCGAGCCCGAGCTCCGGGCGTCCGCTCCTGCGAACGACGGCCACGACCTGGTTGAGGGGGGCGTGGAGCGCGGGATCGATCGCGACCCAGTCGATCTCGGGAACGTTGGCGACGGACAGCGCGACGATGCCCGCATCCGTCGCGCCCGTCTGCAGGAACTGCAGCGTATGGCGGATGTTCTCGCCGTAGACGAGCTTGGGCTGGACGGCCCCCCACAGACCGACCTTGCGCAGCGCCTGCTCGGCGGCCTTGCCGTAGGGAGCGTGCTGGGGATTGGCGATGGCGACGCGCCGGACCCTGGCCTCCGCGAGCTGGCGCAGGTCGGTCAGCTTCGCGCCGAACGACCGGGAGGTGGCCAGCACCAGACGGCCCTGGGCGTAGAGCCCCTTGGTCTGCGGGATCACGGCGCCGACCCGTGCGAGATCGTCGATGAAGCTCTCGTTGGCGGCGAAGAACACGTCGGCGGGCGCGCCGTGCTCGATCTGGCGAGCGAGGTTTCCCGTGGAGCCGAGGACGAGCGAGACCTTGACGCCGTGGGCCTTTTCGAAGCGCGGCGCGAGATCACGGAGCGCGAAGGCCAGATCGGCGGCCGCGAAGATCGTGAGCGTCGGCGGCTCGGTGGATCGGCCCGGCGTGGCCGCGCCGGCCAGGACGATGGCGAGCGTGGCGGCGAGCCACAGATGTCTCATGGGCTAATTCTCGGGGGGCATCGGATCGTCGTCAACCGGAACTCCGATCATTTCACTGCTCGTCTCGCCGCGAGGCGCGGCTCAACTCGCACCATTCTCGGTCATTTCACTGCTCGTCTCGCCGCGAGGCGCGGCTCAACTCGCACCATTCTCGGTCATTTCACCGCTCGTCTCGCCGCGAGGCGCGGCTCAACTCGCACTGCCACGTTGCTGGATTGACGTCAGCGCCCAATTCACCCCGAAGATCAGCAGCAGGAGCAGGAGGGCCAGCGCGATGGCCACGTCGAAGTTTCCCTTGCCGGTCTCCAGCACCATCGCGGTCGTCAGGGTCCGCGTGTGGCCCTTGATGTTGCCGCCGACCATCATGGAGGCGCCGATCTCGGAGATCACGCCGCCGAAGCCCGCCATGATCGCGGCCAGCATCGGCAGCCGCGCCTCGCGCAGCACGATCCAGATCATCTGCAGGCGCGAGGCGCCCAGCCCCAGGAGCTGCAGGCGAAACGCCGGCGGCACGCCACCCACGGCGGCCAGCGTGATGCCGGTCACGATCGGCGCGGCGATGACCGCCTGCGCGATCACGATCGCCGCCGGCGTGTAGAGGATCTCCGAGCCGCCGAAGGGGCCGCTCCTCCAGAGCAACAGGGAGACGAAGAGGCCCACGACGACCGGCGGCAGCCCCATGCCGGTGTTCACCGCGCTGACCACGAGGCGGCGGCCGGGGAAGCGCGCCAGCGCGAGCACCGCGCCGAGCGGGATCCCGATCAGGAGCGCGACGCACGTCGCGGTCCCCGAGACCACGAGCGACAGCCAGAGGATCGACCACACCTCCCGGTCGCCCCCCGTCAGCAGCGCGAACGCCTGGCGAAGCCCGTCGGCCAGGAGATCCACGCCCTAGAAGTCCTCGTCTTTCTTTCCGGCGATCGGGACGAAGAGCGGCTGGCCGTACCTGTCGACGCCGAACCTCGCGATGACCCGCTGGGTCTCGGCCGCGAGCATGAAGTCGGCGAACGCCTTGCCGCCGGCGGCGTTGACCTTCGGCCCGTTCCCGGGGTTGACCTCCATCACGGAATAGAGGTTCAGGAGCGGCCGATCACCCTCGACCATGATCCTGAGCGCGACGCGCCTGCCGAACGCGAGCAGGGTCGCCCGGTCGGTGATCGTGTACGCCCGTCGGTCGTCGGCCACCCCGAGCGTGGCGCCCATGCCCTGCCCGGACTCGATGTACCAGGGGGCCGCCGGCGTGATGCCGGCACGCTTCCACAGGGCGAGCTCCAGGAGATGGGTGCCGGACCGGTCCCCGCGCGAGACGAACCGCGAGGCCGATTCGGCGATCCGCCTGAGCGCCGCCGCCGCGTTCTTCTCGCCCCTGACCTTCGCGGGATCGGCCTCGGGCCCGATGACGACGAAGTCGTTGTACATGACCAGACGACGGTTCGATAGCCTGCCGTTGGTCACGTGCTTCTTCTCGAGCTCGGGGGCGTGGACGAGCGCGACGTCGGCCTCGCCCCGCGCGGCGAGGGCCAGCGCCTGACCGGTTCCGACGGAGACCGCCTTCACGGTGTATCCTGTCTGGCGTTCGAACATGGGAACCAAGACGTCGAGCAATCCCGAGTCCTGCGTGCTGGTGGTCGTGGACAGAATCACCATCCGCGACTGCCCCGACGCCGGGCTCACGAGACTCGAGGCCGCCAGCGCCGTCGCCAGCAGCCCCCGAACGATCACGCGTCGCTTCATCCCCATCTCCTGGAGGGTTTCGCGCCGATGCCGCTATATGTTTCCTTGAGCATCTTTACTATGCTTCCGAGAGCATAGCAAGAACCCCGACCATGCGACGATTCGACCTCGCGACACCCGACAACATCGACGACTGCCTGAAGCTGCTCGCCGAGCGCCCCGCCGAGACCAAGCTGGTGGCGGGCGGCACCGATCTGCTGCCCCAGATGAAGAACGGGCTGATCAAGCCCGCCCGCGTGATCGATCTCTCGGGGGTTCCCGAGGTCCACGTGCTGGCCCCCGACGACGGGCGTGGCGTTCGCGTCGGCGCCGCGGTGACGGCGCGCCAGCTCGAGCGGGACCCGCGGATCCAGTCGACGTATCGGTCGCTCGCGGAGAGCGGCGCGCTCGTCGGCTCCATCCAGGTGCGCAACCTAGCCACGGTGGGCGGCAACATCTGTAACGCCGCGCCCTCCGCCGACATGGCGCCGCCGCTCGTGGCCCTCGACGCCGAGGCGGTCATCGCCGGCCCCACGGGCCGGCGGCGGGTGCCCATGGCGGCGTTCTTCACCGGCGTGCGGCGCACCGTGCTCGCGCCGGACGAGCTGCTGCTGGAGTTCAGCGTTCCCGCGCCGGGACCGCACAGCGGCGGCTGCTACCTGCGCCACACGCCACGGCGCGAGCTCGACATCGCGGTCGTCGGCGTGGCCTCGCAGGTGACGCTCGCCGACGGGGTCTGCACGAAGGCCCGCATCTGCCTCGCCGCCGTCGCCACCACCCCCGTGCGGGCGACCGCGGCCGAGCAGGCGCTCGAGGGCCAGCGGCTGACCCCGCAGCTGATCGAGCAGGCCGCGACGCTGGCCATCGAGGCGGCGAAGCCGATCAGCGACCAGCGCGGCTCCGTCGAGTTCCGCCGCCATCTTGTCCGCGTCCTCACCCGTCGAACCCTCACGACCGCGCTCGCCCGCGCGAGCGCCTGACCCGGAGGCCTGGCCGTGGCCAAGCAGATCCTGAGCTTCACCGTCAACGACGAGCCGGTCGACGTGCTCGTCCAGCCCTACGTGACGCTGCTGGACGCGCTCCGCGAGGACCTCGGGCTGACCGGTCCCAAGGAAGGGTGCGGCACCGGCGACTGCGGCGCCTGCACCGTCCACCTCGACGGCAAGCCGGTGGCGAGCTGCCTGATGCTCGCGATGCAGGCGCGCGGGCACGCGGTGCGAACCATCGAGGGGCTGGGCGCCATCGGCGCGTTGCACCCACTGCAAGATGCGTTCGTGCGCCTCGGCGTCCCGCAGTGCGGGTTCTGCATCCCCGGCGTGCTGATGGCCGCCGCCGCCGTGCTCGCCGAGACGAAGCACCCGACCGAGGAAGACATCCGCTACGGGATCGCCGGCAACCTCTGCCGGTGCACCGGCTACACGAAGATGATCGCGGCCATCAGCGAGGCCGCCGAGGTCGTCACCCAGGGAGCCGCACGATGAGCACGATGAAGACCACGCGCGACGTTCGAGGCATCGGAATTTCCATCCCCCGCCCCGACGGGCCGGAAAAGGTCACCGGCCGGGTGCAGTACGTCGCCGACATCAAGCCGAAGGGGCTGCTCCACGCCAAGCTCCTGCGCAGCCCGCACGCGCACGCGCGCATCGTCTCGATCGACGCGAGCAAGGCGCGCGCGCTGCCCGGCGTGCGCGCGGTGCTCACCGCGGCCGACATCCCCGAGCTCAAGCGCAAGGCGCCCACCCGCGCGCACGCCGTGCTCGCCATCGACCGCGCCGTGTTCGCCGGGCAGCCCGTGGCGGCGGTCGCGGCGGACGAGCCGTCCATCGCCGAGGAGGCTCTCGATCTCATCGAGGTGCGGTACGAGGTGCTGAAGGCGGCCGTGGACCCGCTCGAGTCGATGAAGCCGGGCGCCCCGCCCGTGGCCGACACGGGGACCGAGGCCGACACGAGCGAGGCGCTCGCACACTCCGCCGTCGCCATGGCGAAGTCCGACGACGCGCCCGCCAAGGCCGTGAACGTGAGCCAGACCGCGCACGTCAAGCGCGGCGAAGTGGCCAAGGGCTTCGCCGAGTCCGACGTGGTGATCGAGAACACGTATCGCGTCCCGATGGTCCACCAGGGCTACCTCGAGCCGCACGCCGTGCTCGCCGAGTGGGACAGCACGGGCCAGCTCACGCTGTGGGCGAGCACCCAGGGCTCCTTCAACACGCGCTCCGAGGTCGCCGACGTCCTCGGCATCGAGGAGAACCGGATCAAGGTGATCCCGGTCGAGTGCGGCGGCGGCTTCGGCGGCAAGATCCGCGCGCTGTGCGAGCCGATCACGGCCCTGCTCGCCCGCGCCACGGGCCGGCCGGTGCGCTACGTGATGACCCGGCGCGAAGAGCTCGAGGCCGGGATGCCCGCGCCCCAGGTCATCATCCGTCTCAAGACCGGGGTCAAGCGCGACGGCACCCTCATGGCGCTGGAGGCGGAGACGGTGCTGGAGACGGGCGCGTTCTCGGGCACCGTGCTCGCCGTCGCCGCGGTCTTCCTGGGCAGCCTCTACCGATGGCCCGCGTTCGACATCAAGGGCTCGGAGGTCCTCACGCACAAGCCCAGCGTGGCCGCGTATCGCGCGCCCGTGGCGCCCCAGACGATCTTCGCCATCGATTCGCAGATGGAGCAGCTGGCCCGGGCACTCGGCGTCGACTCCGCGGAGTTCCGCGCGCGTCATCTCTCGCGGCCCGGTGAGCCCATGGTGAACAACCAGCCGTGGGCGAGCATGGGCGCTCCGGAGGTTCTGCAGAAGGCCGCCGAGCACCCGATCT
>WNGF01013021.1_pt1 | contig 19036 bp, 17 predicted proteins | sample 5400641 | NCBI WGS metagenome assembly WNGF01 (sample SAMN13153371, study PRJNA577476) | soil metagenome | isolation source: 80 cm soil or saprolite under grassland replicate 2 | place: USA:California | collected 2016-06-15
AGATCATACGTACGACCATCGATGAGTGCCATGCCGGGCAGCGCGACTGGCCGTGCCCGACGATCCAACACGGTGAGTCGCCGCACGCCGAGACGGTCCGGCCGCAGGTAGCGACCGATGGCCTGATACCGGCCACGGATCTCCTTCCTCCACTGTTTGCACGTCGTCGGCAGTTCGTCGGAGTACCAGTCGACGCGGTCCACGCTGTCCAGCGCAGCGGCAGCCATGAACGGTTGCGGCGCGATGCCAAGCAACGACTCGACGGCGCACTTGCCGGAGTCACCACCACCGATCACCGCAGCACGACGTACGCCACGCAGCGGCCACATGGTTGCCATGCGAGCCATGAACTGCGGGAAGGTGAGGATCGTGGTGCCGTTGGCCACGTCCTGGTCGATCGGATCACCCAGGCCCCGCGCGTCGATGACGCGGCCGGCGAACAGAGCGTCGCGATCGGCTATCTCGATCTCCACGCCTGTTCCGTCACGAACGACGGACAGGACCTTGGCGTTGGTCACCACATCCGCGAACTGCGCCAACGCCGACCGAATGACGAACGCCAGGTCGGTGTTCGTCTGGTACTCCAGCATGGACACGTTCGCTGCCTGGATCGGTGCGCCCGGCAGGTAGTTCAGGCTTGCCCCCTGGTCGCCTGCCAGTCCTCCGCTTCCCGCGCGGTTGCGGGAGTTGAGGTAGAACGTCGGCCGCGCGGTCATGGCGAAGGTGCCACCGGCCCGCTCGTTGCGTTCCAACACCAGTGGCTTCGGGTATCCACTCAGGACCCGGACCGCTGCGTACACGGCTGCGTGGAATCCGCTACCGATGACGACCTCGCGGTCGGTGCGGCTGGAGCGCAGCGTGTCTTGCCGACGCGGCTCGTCCGACCAGTAGGCGTCCAACACCTGGTCAGCGACATCGCGACCGTACGGGTCCAGGGCAATACCGGTGAGCTTGGCCGCCAACGGGCTGCCGAACTCGGACTCCCGTTGCATCATCGCCCGCATTCCCTCAGAGGCGGCCGGCCTCACTGCGACGGCGGTCAGCAGGGACTCGATCTGCGCGGACGGCGCGAAGGGGTCGAACATCAGTGGTCCTCCCTCGGGAGTTCACCGGGTCACCGCACTCCGGCCGCGTACCCACCCCGGGGCGTCCCCCCGGGTTGCGGCACGCGGCCAGCGCGGTCCCGGAGGGGTCAAACGGGTGGGTAGCTGGGTCTGGCGGTTACCAGTCCCAGGTGGGCAGATCGCCGAACTGGTCGGCGTCGAACAGCACGTCGCAGCCCAACGCGCGGGCGTAGCGCCCAATCGCCAGCACCTTGGGCGGCTGTTCGGGATGGTCGACCGCGTGAGCGGCGGGTCCGGTGGGACCCACGTCAGCCAGCCGTACTCCAGCCGGTGGGCGACGGTCGATCGATCATGTGTTGATCACGGCAGGTCCGGTGGGCACAGCACTGTCATTAGGCGGCCAGCGGGACACGAGCGCTCGTGCAGCTCAGCGCAGGGCCGCACGGTTGCCGCCGCAGCGACCATGCTGGCCGCGGCCCGCTGCTCACGCCGACGCCGCGCTGATCATGCGGACGGGGGTGGGGCGGATCTGCACGTCGAGCAGGAACCGCCAGCGGCGCTGGCCGCGCTGCACGTCGATGGACAGCTCGTCGCGGTAAAGGTCGGGGTCGGTGAGGGCGTCGGCGTGGTTGTCGGCCCGCCAGTGCAGCCGCAGCACGTCGCCCACCCGCAGGAACGCGGCGATCGAGCGCCACACGTCGTGCACCTGGGCGCATTCGATGACGGTGAACGCGGTCGCGTCGGGCAGCTGGTGCTCGTGCCAGTGGCCGTGGGTGTCGAAGCCGGAGATCTCGCCAGCGACGGTGATGCACCGGCGGCGGTCGCGCTGGTCGGCGTCGGGGAACAGCCGCTGCTGGCGGCTGGTGTAGATGCGTGGCTCGCCGAACAGGGCGCCGCTGAGGCAGGCGCGGATCCAGGCGGCGTTGCCGCCGGTGTGCAAGGCCACGGTGTCGGCGGCGCGCAGCGCCTGCACGTCGCTGATGTACAGCAGGCCGACCGGGTCGGCGTCGAGACTCTGCTGGTTGGTGTGGTCGGGGTGGATGGGTCGGTGCTCGGCCATGAGCGGGTACCTCTTTCGGCGTGGTCTGGTGGCCGGCCGGCGCCCGTGTGCCGCCCCGCACGGCGCCGGCCTCGGGAGAACTGGTGCGGCGGACGTGGTGGCGGCGGTTCGGTGTGCGGGTTGGCGACCTACCAGCCGAGATCCGCCGAGAATGGAACGTCTGCCGGGTCGGCGTCGGGATGCTCGGCGGCTGCGTGCGCGTCGATGAGGCGGGCCAGTTGGCCGTCGGACAGTCCGACGGCGTGGTCGGCCGCGGCGGCGGTGAACAGCACCGGTCCGCAGAGGAACGGGGCGTCGTGCGGGCCGGTGAAGGTGGTGTCGCAGAGGGTGGCGCACATCTGGGTGGCGGCCCAGTTCAGCTCACCGGTGCCGTCCTGATCGTCGCCGTCGAGGCAGGCGGTGATGCCGTCGGCCAGGGCGATGCGGTGCACAGATCCCCCGCCGGTGCGGCGGGCCAGGCTGGCAGCGTCGCAGACGCCGGTGTCGCTGTCCACCATGGACAGCCGGCCGGCGACGTTGACGGCCACGGACAGGCTCGTGTCCGGGCGGATTCGTCGGGTCGGTGCGGCGGTGAGTGCCGGACGCGTGATGGTGATGGTCATCGTCTTCCTCCTTGGAGTGCGGGTCGGGGATGCGGCCCGTGGTGTCTGGTGCGCTCGACGGATAGGGCTGGAGCGGCGGTGGGTGGGCAGCGCATGTGCCGCCTCCCGCCGTGGATGTGTGCGCAGGCCAGGCGCCGACTGCGAGGGCGGGGTCAGGCGGCGACGGTGACGAGCACGTCGTCGGGTTCCGCCCCGGACAGCCGCGCGGTTGCGTGGTGGACGTGGTCGAGCAGCGCCTGCGGGCGGGAGTCCGCCGGGTACAGCCACGTTGCGGCGCCCATGATGATCAGGGCGTCGCCCACCACCCGGCGCAGCCGGTGGTAGGTCATGTAGTCCTGGCGGCCGGAGCGCAGCAGGGCGGTCTCGACCCGGCCGGGCCGGCGGGTGCCGATGCGGCCAGTGGCCGACCAGGTGTCGTGCCGGGTGGCGGCTTCGTGGGCGGCGAGGGCGCCGCTGGCGGCGGTGTCGAGCAGCCGCAGCGGCCCGCCGGCGCAGCGGGTGGGGTGTCCGTCAGCCGGTGCGGCCAGCAGGTCCCGGTCGAGGTCGGAGTGCGGTGCGGCCAGCAGGCGCCGTTCGGGGCGCAGGTCGTCGTCGAACAGCATGGCCAGCGGCACCCGCCAGTCATCGATGCCCAGATGGGTGGCGGGGTACCAGAAGGTGACGGTACGGACCGTGATGCCGTTGGGCAGACTGATGGACACGGTCATGCTCCTTTGCGTGAGGTGTGCTGGTGTGCGGGGATCCGGCGGCCACACCGGTGCTGGTGGTGGCCGTGGCGATCGAGCGCCGGTCAGGCCGCCCCGGGTGGGCCAGCTGATGGCCCTACCGGACTCGGTGATGCCGGTCGCGAACGGGCGGCGTCGGCGTGTCAGCCGGCGCGCCGGCGGCGGCGTGCGGGTGGGGTACCGGTGTCGGGCGGTACCCGCCAGTCCTGGCGCAGCCTGCGGCGAAGCCACGCCTCGTGCTCGTCGATGCGCGAGCCCTCTAGGGCTTCGTAGTGCTCGCCGGCGTCGGCCAGGTCGACGGTGGGCAGCCCGGCCGCCCGCCACATCCGCGCGTACAGCCCGGCGGCGCTGGTGCTCAGCGGTACCCGCAGGCTGGTCTCGCACAGCGCGATGCAGCATTCGGCCGCGGTGGCCGGGCGGGTGTCGGCGCCGGCGGCGATGCGGTCGAGCAGTTCCCGGCAGTGCGACCGGTACACGGCCTGGTTGCGGTTCAGCCCGTCGGTGGGGCGCAGCAGCGCGAAGCTGCGCTCGATCCGGTCAGCCGCGTGCGGGTGCCGCTGCCCGGCCGCGGTGATCTCCTCCCCCGCCCAGGTTATGGCGGACAACAGCGGGTCGAGGGTGGTGGTGAGCTCGTGCAGGATGGTATGGGGGTGCACGCGGTTTCCTCCGGGTGCGGCCGGCTGCCGCACCGGCGCGGCAGCCAGGTGTCGGTTGCCGCGACCACGCCGCTCGGGTGACCCGATCAGGCACGGGGCCGGTGGGCATGAAAAACCGGCCGTACCGCGCACACCGGTCGGCCGGGGACACCTCGTCCGCCGCAAGGGCGGGCGGGTGCACGATCAGCGACGGCTGACCGTGGGGATGCAGACGCTGTCAGCGGTCGGGCCAGCGCCCCGCCGCGAGGAATTCGTGCTCCGGGGGATGGCGCGTACCGGCGCGGCCCGGCTGGCGTTGTCGGCGGGTTCGGGCTCGCCCGGCGGTGGTGGTCAGGCTGGGGTCGGGCTGGCGACCGCGACCAGCTGCGTGTCGCGAGGTAGTCCAGCCAGGTGGGCGTTGGCCACGTTCAGGTAGTCCAGCCAGGCGCTGGCTGCGGGTGGTCAGCCAGCCGCCGGTGGTCGGGGCGAGTCCGTCGGCGGGGACCGCGGCCAGCCAGGCCAGGTTGACATGGGTGCCGTAGCCGGCCTGGAAGGCTTCCAGCGCCGAGGTGGGCAGCAGGCACGGCCGGTTTTGCACCGCGTTGAACGCGCTCATCGCCAGGATCCGCGACTGGGCCAGGTAGTCGGTCCGTGCCCGGGCCAGCGGGTAGCGGGCCGGGTCGGCGTAGTGCCGGTCGGCGAACCACCAAAACGGCTGGGCCGGCTTGGTGCCTTTGACGACCCGGTCCCACAGCAGCCACTGCGCCGCGGCGTCGGCCACGGCGGCGGCACGCATGCCGTGAAGATCGAGCAGCTTGATCGGGCCGCCGGAGGTCTTGCCCTGCCAGCGGTCGGCCAGCTTGCTTGTGCGGATGGTGCGGGTGTGGAAGTGCGGCAGCACACCAGCCACGGGCAGGCTGAGGTTCGCCACGACGGCGGTGGCCCGCTGCGCCAGGGCCGCGCTGGGGATCTCTGCCGGTAGGCAGACCACGGCGGTGTGCACCGTGACGGTGGGCAGATACGGCCGGCTCACGCCGGTGGAAGGGGTGCTGGTGGTACGCGAAGCGCGCATGGTTGTTCCTCCTTTGCCGGTTGGGTGGGTGCGCAGAGCGCGCGGAACCGGACCCGCATCCGGGGTTGGTGTGGCTACGGGTCGGTGACGTCGATGTATTCGGCGGCGAGGATGTCGGCGATGATCCGGTAGTCCACCCACTGGGCCGGGACCGCGGCGGCTTCCCGTCGGGCCTCGTCTGTGTCGACGGCGGTGACCCGCACGCTCATCGGGACGCTGACGTGCCGTCCTCGCCGGGGTGCCCATGCGTCGATGGGTGTGCCGGCCCGGCCCAGGCGCCGCCCGGCGTACAGCCAGAACTTCTCTTGTCGGTCGGGGTTTGCTGATGTTCGGTGTCGCTGCTCATCGGTGTGTCCGCATGCCGCGATTCGGGTGGTGGCTGGGTTTGGTCATTGCGGGCAGGTGACGGCGACCAGCAGAGTGGTCGGGTCGAGGGCGGCCACGTGGTCGCGTGCCCGGTCGTGGAAGATCTGCCGCTCGGTGAGGGTTTGCTCGACCAGCACCGGGCTGAACGACGGGATAAGCAGTTGCCCGTCCAGGGTGACCAGCCCGTCGCCGAAGGTCAGCAGCCCGGACTGGTAGTCGGCGTAGACGTCCGGACCGGCGTGCAGGGCTTCCAGGCCGGGGCCGTACATGTCCGGCGCGAACCGCTCACCCGTGTCGGTGGCGGGTGCGCCGACCATCGCGGCGATGCGGGGCTGGGCCTCGAAGTCGGCGATCGCCCGCGTCGCCGGATAGCGGTCGGGGTCGGCGTTGTGCGCGTCCAGGTAGTGCCACCACGGCCGGGCGGGTTCGGTACCGGCCACCACGGCGTGCCAGTCGTCGAGGTCGGGTGGGGCGCCGGCGCGGAGCAGCTGCGCTGTGGTGGCCAGGTCGAGCAGGCCGACTGGGCCGCCGGCGCACCAGGTCAGGTCGGGGTGTTGCGGGTCGGGTGCCGGCAGCACCAGCAGCCTGGCCTCGGTGGGGTCGGGGCGGCGCCACAGCACGAAGTGGCGGGTGTCGAGCAGGCCGGCGGGTGCGGCCACGTGCGGCCGGAGCCGGTCGACGAGTTCGGCGGCCAGCGCCAACAGGTGCCGCCCGGCGGCCGGTGGCAGGCAGACGACCAGGTTGATCGGGTCGGTGCAGACCGGGCACCGTTCGCCCGTGGGCAGCAGGTGCTGTGGGTAGAACCTGTGCAGCAGGGTCATCGGATCCTCCTTGAGAAAGGCGGGGTGGGCCGCCGCAGCCGGCGGCCGACAGCGGGGGTGGTGGCGCGGGATCGGGCCGGGATTCGTGGCCGGCGTGCACGACGAGGGGACCGGCCCAGATACGCCGGGACCGGGGTGAGCCGGTGCCTCGGTTTGCTCGCGGCTGCCGGCGGTGCGGCCGTTCGGCACGGCACCGACCGGCGGTCTGGATGGTTGCTACGGCCCGCAGCCGTTCACGCCGGGCCGACGCCGGGCTTGGCGGCGATGTCGACGTGGTCCTGCCCGTCCGCGTCAGCCGCGGTGACGGTGCTGCACACCGGGACGGCGGCGGCCACGGACCACGAGCTCGGCCGATGTGCTCCATACGTCACGCGGCCCACGGGGCGGCCGGTGCCCAGGGGCACGCCACGGCAGGTTCGGGTACCGGTCGGCGTGCGACCGCGACGAGGGGCGATGGATGCCCCAGCACGTGCTCGGCCAGGGCATGGGCGCTGGCGCGTGGGGCGCGTGGACTTTCATGGAGACGTTCGCGTCGATGATCTGGCGGTCTGCGGCACGGTCAGCGGCATCGCCGGCGTCGGTTCGCACGCTGCATCTGGGTGTACGGCCTCGGCCGCGCGTGTGTCCCCTGCGCTGCGGGTCCGGTGGCCGATGCGTTGCTGGGCGGCTGTGCGCGCGGCTGCGCGTGTCGGCAGGCGGGCGGATGCTCGCGCTGTTTGCGCGGCGTCGGTCCACGGCGATGGCCGGGAATCTGTGCGCGCGGTGGCAGCGAAGGCGGCCGGGGTAGTCCCGCTCTGGGGTGTGTGGCGCGACGTGACGCGCGTGTTGTGGTCGAGCGTGGTGATGCGGTGAGAGTGGTGCGGTTGGTGCAGGTCCGCGTGTGGTGGCGGTATCGGGCTTGGCGGGAGTGGTCGCGGCCGACCGGCCGGTAGGGCGGGTGGGCGGTGCGGCGTCCGGCGTGCCCGGGGTTCGCCTGGGCGGGCTTGCGGGGTGGTGCGGTTGTCAAAGGGTGAATGTGTGAGCCTTCACCGTAGCCCGGTCGGCTGTCACACCCCAACCCGCGGCGTTGGGTCCACGATGGCCCTGACCTGGGGTTGTGAGTCGGTGTGAGTTCGTGTGACTGCGTGTGAGCCGCTGTGATAGGGCTGGTGTCGCCTCGCGGGACTCACCAGGGGCTACTCGGCGAGCCCGAGGCTGTCGTAGTGAGGGTTGTAGACGATGTCGGGCCCGCCGTGGCGGCTGGGCAGCTCGACCAGGCACCGCCGCCCGGGCCGCGGATCGCCGGCCAGCCGCCACACCCGGCCGGCGGGGTCGGCGGCGGGGGTGTGGACGCCGGTGGCGACCGGTACCAGACCGGGCCCCCGGTCGGCGAGCATCTGATGCAGGTGGGTCTCCCGGTCGACGGCGTGCAGCCAGAACAGCACCGGGTAGGCCGGCCCATCACCACTGGCCAACTCGTCATAGGCGCCCAGTTTCTCCACGAGCCGGGCGAGGTTCTCCGCCCCGGCGGTGTCGTATTCGAGGAACAGACCCATAGTGGTGCCGGCCTCGTGCCACAGCGCGTGTCCGTCGGCCCGGATTGGGCCCTGGAACCGCTTGGCGCAGTCGCGTTCGGACCACCACAGCAGGAGCTGGGCGCCGCCTTCGCTGCGTCGGGCGTGGGCGTGCAGGTCGATGAAGAACTGGTTGGTGCCCAGCAGGTGGGCCAGGTGGCTGCTGTCGGCGAGCCGGGCGTGGCGGCGGCGCAGCGCCGGCGCGGTGGGTGGCGCTTCGTCGAGGGCGGCGGCGGTGATTTCGGCGCCGAGCGGACCGATGACCCAGTGCCAGGGCCCGAACCCGCCGCCGGGCAGTGGCCGGTGGAACCGGTCGACCAGGCCCAGCGCGCGCAGTTTGGCGAGCCGGTGGGCGGCGGTGACGGGGCTTCCGAAGAACGCCGTGGTGATCTGGGCGGTGGTCAGCACGCCGTGGCGGTCCAGCCAGTCGGCGATGAGGCGGTCCCGGTCGGTGAGGTGGGCCTGTGCCGGGAGAACACCGGAACCGACCGTGGAGCGGGCCGAGGCAGAGGACTGGGCGACGGGCGGGGACACCGGAGCGGAGGAAGACCAGGGCCGGCTTACAGCACCGGAGTTGGTGTCCCCGGTGGAGGAGTTATCCCCCGTAGGGGGAAGTCGGGGCCGCCGTCGTGTCGTCATCACCGGCTCCTTCCTGCGCTCTTGTGCCGGCCGGGGTGGCAGCAGGGGCGGCAGTACGCCACGGCCCCTGCTGCCATCCGTTGTGCCGGGTCTGCTGCCGGCCCTACCGTCTGGCCAGATTCGCCAGGCACCATCAGCTGTCGACCGGCGGTGGTACCGGCTGGAGCCGGCGGCGTCGCCGTTGGTCTGACCGGCGGTCTGGCCGCTCGACGTCGGCGGGCAGCCCGGCCTGCTGGGCGTTGGCCGGTTGGCTGGTGGGCAGGCGGGCGGCGGTGAGCTGGGCGCAGCGGGCGCGGATCGTATCGGCGGCGCCGACGACCGGCGGTGGCGGGTTGGTGGCCAGGGTGAACGCCGGCGTCTCCGCCCCGTTGATCACCAAGCGGGCGGCGGCGGTGTAAGCGTCGAGGTGGGACAGGTCGTGCTCGTCGAGTTCGGGCAGGGTGTGCCGGGCCAGGACCCGCGCGTCCTCCGGGGAGCAGGTGAAGTAGATCTTGTTGCGGCAGTTCGCGGAGATCGCGGCGGCGGTCTCGCGAGGCAGCTGGGTCAGGTTCTGGTGGGCGAGCACCAGGGACAGGTGGTAGCCGCGGGCCTCGGCGCAGATCTCGTCGATGGAGCGGGGCAGGTTGAGGAAGTTCTGGCACTCGTCGATGACCAGGACGGCGTCGCGGCGGGCGGGTTCGGGTTGCGCGCTGCGGGCGGTGGCGGCCTGCCAGACGGAGGCGACGACGAACGAGCCGAGCAGTTTGCTGGTGTCGTCACCGAGGATGCCTTTGGGGAGCCGGCACAGCAGGATCCCGCCGTCGAGGATGTCACTCATGCTGAACGACGAGTGGGGCTGCCCGACGACACGGCGGACGAATTTGCGGGTCAGCATCTTGCGCAGCCGGGCCAGGACGGGGCCATTGGCCTGGGCGCGGATGCCTTCGGGGAGGCTGTCGTACCAGGTCCAGAACCCGCCCAGGCCGGCGGGGTCATGCAGGTTGGCGGTCAGCCGGGCGCGCAGTTGCCTGTCCTGCAGCAGCGGCGGCACCAGGGTGAGCATCGGGTTGGCCCGCCCCATCAAGGTCAGCAGCGCGGAGCGCAGGATGTCGTCGATGCGTGGCCCCCAGTGCTGGGAGAAGATCTTGCCGAAGATGGAGACGATGTTGTCCACGATCAGGTCGTCGTCCTCACCTTCGAGGGGGTTGAACGCCGGCGGTGGGTCCTGGGCCGGGTCCAGCAGCACGATCTTGTCGGCGACCTCGAAGGGCAGCCGGTCGAGGATGTCGGTGACCAGGTCGCCTTTCGGATCGACCACGACCAGACCGCGCCGGGCTTTGACGGTGGCCAAGCTGACGTGCAGCAGCTCGTTGGTCTTGCCGGAGCCGGTGGAGCCTTCGATGTGAATGTGGTAGCGGAAATCGGGCACCGGCAGCGCGACGGCGTGTCCGCCGGCCAGCGACCGGCCCAGAACCACGGTGCCGCGGCCGCCGGCGGGGACCTGGATCGGCGCCGGCACCGCCTTGGCGCGGGCGCGGGCCAGACCGGGTACGGCCAGATCGGTGGGCAGCCCGGCGACGGCGGCCAGCTCCGGGGTGGACAGCAGAAACCCGTGGCGCAGCCGCCGCCTCGCGAGCACCTGGACCGGGTGAGGCAGTCGTACCCGGTGCAGCCGGTTGACGGCCGTGTAGACGGCGAAGCTGCCCGCGATACCGCCGGCCAGCCCGGACATGCGCTCGGTGAGCGCCTGGCTGTCCTCGCCACGGGGGCTGGCGGTGCCGGCGGCGTAGCGGATGGAGGTTTCCCAGTGCGGTCCGGCGGTGACCTTGTCCACCGCGACGCGGATGTCCCGGTCCCGGGCCGGGTCCGGCCGGACCGATGCCCGTGCCGTATCGGTGGTCCCGCGGGGGCCGGGGGTGATGGCGTCGAGCAGCCACCGCAGCGGGGCGGCGCCGTCCAGACCCCGGCTTGTGGCGGGGTCGCGCAGCTGGGCGGGGGTCCGGCGCAGCCGGGCGATCCGGCGGGGTGCGGCGGGTCGGGCCAGGACCTGGATGCAGGCGTGTTCGTGGTGGCGCAGCCCCGTACCGGCCGCCACCAGTTGGCGGAGCGGGTCGGTGTCGTGCTCGACGCGCAGCGGGTACGCCTCGGCGAGCACGGGCAGCAGCGCCCCACCCGCCTGCGCGGTGACATCGAGCGGGATGGGCGGCGTCGGCTGGTCGTGGATGGTGACGGTGGCCGCCGGCCACGCGGCCCGGGCGTCGGCGGCGACCGCGGCCGCCGCGACGGTGCCGGGCACCCAGATGGCGATGGTCAGCGCCCGTCCGGTCCACCGGTACTCGTAGGCCACATGGGGTGTGCCGTACAGCAGGCGGCGCCACCAGGTGCGGTGCAGCGTGCCGTAGGCGGTGGCCCAGAACTGGGCGGCACCGGCCGGGTCAACCTCGGGTGGCGGCACGATGTCGACCTGCCGCGCGTGGCGCACCAGCAGCCGGTGGCGCCAGGTCAACAGCCAGCCGTAGCCGGCCACCCACCCGGCCACGGCCACCAGCGCGATGCCGGCAAGCCACGGCCACAACGGCAGCCACCCGGCGAGATGGTGAAGCAGCCGCCCCAGGCCGGGCGGCGTCGGCAGCGGCGTCGTGGCCGGCGACGGTGACGGCGTCGGGCCGGGTGTCGGGGGCGGCGGTGTGGAAAGCAGCATGACGGGTCCCTCGGGGCTAGAAGAGGTCGGTGTCGTCATCGGGCCCCGCCGGGTCGTAGGCGACGGCCGGGGCGGATGGTTGGGTGGGTTGGCTGCTGGTGAGCACCAGCGCCAATTCCTCGCCAGAGGCGACCACCTGGTAGCGGACCCGGTGGGAGCCGGCCACGAGCAGTGCCTCGCCCGGTTGGGCCTGCAGCAGCAGATGCCGCTCTTCGGCGGTCAGGGCGAACGCCTCGGCGACCGCGGCGATGGCCTGCGGGGCTTGGCGCATCAGGATTTGGGTGGCGGCGTTGGCGACCACGGCCTGGCCCAGCTCGGAGCCGAGCACGTCGGCAGCGTCCTGGGTGATCACCGCCAGGCCGGCGTTGCGCTTGCGGGCGGCCTTGGCCATCTTGAACATCCAGGTGGCCGCGGCGCCGTCACGCAGCATCATCCACGCCTCGTCGACGACGACCAGCCGCCTGACCTCCGGCGAGGATCCGGGCCGGCGGCGGGCCGGCACGGGCCGGTCGATCTGCCGCCAGATGTGATCCAAAGCCAGGAGGGTGCCGATGGTCTTCAGTTCGTCGGCCAAATGGCGCAGCGACCACACCACCAGGTGCCCGTCCGGGCGGGTGGTGGTGGGCCCGTCGAACAGTTCCTTGAACGATCCCTCGGTCCACGGGCGCAGCCGGGCGGCCAGGGTGCGGGCGGCCGGGGAACCGTCGACCGAAAGGGTGGCGTTCAGGTCGCGCAGCAGCGGGGCGGGGGTGTCCCAGGTGGCCGGGTCGGCGGTGATCCCCGCGGCGTGGTAGGTGTCGAGGATGGCCCGGTCCAGCGCGGCGACCTCCAGCGGCGGCAGCGGCTGGCCGACCAGGACCGCCACCACGGTGTGCAGGAACAGCGCGCGGCGGGTCAGCGCGTCGGGGCGGCGGTCGCCGCTGGGGATGTCGAGGGGGTTCAGGCGTACCCCGGGGGCGCCGAGCTGCACGACGGTACCGCCGACCCGCTGGGCGAGGCGGACGTATTCGTCTTCGGGGTCGACGACGGCAACGACGACGTTCATGTACATGCTGCGCAGTACCTCCAACTTGACGTGCACGGACTTGCCCGCGCCGGAGCGGGCCAGGATGACCGAGTTGTGGTTGTCTTGCGCCCACCGGTCCCACACCACAACCCCGGCCGACGCGAGGTTCACCCCGTACAGCACCCCACCCAGCGGCGGCGGGTCACCGGGCAGCGGCGTCGGCAGGTCCGGGGAGGCGAACGGGAACGCCGCCGCCAAAGCGGTGGTGTCCAGGACCCGGGCCATGCCCACCGTGTCCACCCCCAGCGGCAGGGTGGTGGTCCAGCCCTGCAGGTGCCGCCAGGTGACCGGTTGCAGATCCAGCAGCATCGCCGCCGCCGCGGCCCGCACCTGCGCGCACGCCTCGACCAGAGCGTCGTCGGTGGCGGCGTGGACGGTGACGTAGATGCCGGTGCGGAACAGCTTCGCCGCCCCGCGGGCCACCCGGTCGGCCAGGTCGGCAGCGTCCTCGGCCGCGGCGTCGACCTGCGGGTCGCCGAGGCGTCCCTTGTCCGCGTCGATCCGGCGGCTGGACTCGAACCGGGCCCGCTGCCGGCGCAGCCTGCCGGCCGCGAGGTCGGCCGGGATCGGGTCGATGTGGATGGCCACGTCCAGGCGACCGGGCCAGGAGAAGATGGTCTCCAGGAACACCCCACCCACCGTGGCCGGGTAACCGGTCACCGCGAACGTCGCGCAGTAGCCGGCGCCCAGCCGCAGCCGTCGCGCCCCGACCTCGACACAGTCCGGCCCTACCACCGCCGCCAGCCCTGCGGGCGGGATGTCGGCGGTGGTGGGGCGGGATCTGTCGGTGCCGTGGGTACGCCGGCGCAGGAGGCCGATCATCACAGCTCCGTGCCTGCCATGTCGGCAGGAAGCCCGGTGATGACGGCATCGGGGGTGGGGCGGCCGGACCCGGTGGCCTGCCACGGGTTGCACGCCGCGGCGAGGATATCGGTGACCTGGCCACCGTCGAGAACCCGGGTGGGGGCGCCGAGCCCGGACAGGACCCGGGCGGTGTGCTCGGCGTGCCGGCGGGCCACCGCCGCATCAGCGCCGGCGCCAACCCGGTGGGCGACCACGATGCGTCGATCCAGCGGGTCGCGTTCGTCACCGAGTTGGTGGAGGAACTCGGCGTAGCCGGCCGCCGCGTCGGCCAACGCGGGGTGGGGTAGATAGTCCAGGCGCTGCTCGACCAGGTCGGCGTGGGCGTGCATGTCGACCCGGCGAGTGGAGACCACGATCTGCGTCGGGGCCGACAGCAACGACTCCGGCAGGGGTGATCCGGTCGGCGGGCAGCCGCAGCGGTGCCAGCCTCGGCACCGGCACCGCGACACCCCTGCCGTTGCCGTGTCGGGCGGTGCCGCGCCGGGTGCGCAGCGCTCGGGTCGCGCCGGTGCCGGTCGGGTCGGCCGCGCGCATCTCGGGAGCCCAGGCCGGTACCGACGGGACGGGATGGCCGGCGGCGACCAGCAGGCGCGGCGCCCGGGACGCGGCCACCGCGGTGGCGACCCAGCGATCCATGCTGATCCCGTCGCGGCGGCCCAACGCCAGCCCGGCGGCCACCGCCACGACCGGCACCGCGGCGATGCCCACCACCGCGGGGGGCACCAGCGGCGTCAGGGTGCGGTAGGCGACCCACAGCAGCGCCCCGGTCGCGGCGAGGATGGCCACCTGCCGCGCGGTCAGATTCCACAGGATGCGATCAGGGGCCTCGATGTCGGCGGGGATAAAGGCCCGGACCTCGCTGTCGGTGCGGGTGTCAGCGTCCACGGCGGGCTCCTGTTGTCGGGTAGCGGGGATCGCGGGAGGAGCTGGCGGGTCGGCCGGCCCAGCCGGTGCCGGTGGGCCGCGCCCCGGCCGGCAGCGTCGTGCGGATCGGTGGCGGGTCGGGCCAGCCGGTGCCGGATGGCCTGGCGCCGTACGCTTGCCAGCTGGGGCGCCGGGCCGGCATCGCGGTGGCCGGGGTGACCCCGGCCGGCACCCGTGCCCGGGACCCTGCCGGCCGCGAGCCGGTCGCCTGCGCCGACAGCGACGGGGTAGTGCGGGCTGGTGCGGCAGGCGATGGGACAGGCGCGGCGGTGGTCGGGGTGGCGCCAACCGCGGTACGGGCTGGGCGTACCGACGCTGGCGTGGGGCGGGGCATCCGCAGCCGCCAATAGGGGATCACCGTGGTCGCGGCCGACCGGCCGCCGGCTGCCGTGGCGTCGGCGGCGGCCGTGGTGGCTGCTGCCCGGCCGCCGCCACGGCGGAACGGCAGCCGCAGCATTCTGGTCAGCTGGTGCACCAGGACCAGGCGGATGAACGCGCCGGCGACGTTGTGCTGGCCGCCGCGGGTGACGTGTTTGCGGACCAGGCCGGGGATTCTCACCGTGGTCCACAAGATGACCACGACAACGAGCAGGTTGACCAACTCTGCCTGGTCACCGCCGATGGGGATGCCGATCATGGGCAGCAGGTTGGACTGGTCGAGGAACATCGCCACGCCGGCCTGCAGGGTGAACGCCTGCAGCACGGGGATGGCAAGGCAGCCGGCGAACGACCGCCACCACAGCCGGGCCAACCCGTCGGTGGCGGGCAGGGCGTGGCAGGCCAGCGCGAGCGGGCAGACCGCGGTCAGCACCAGCAGCAGGGACAGCCGGACGATGAGGCCGAAGGCCGTGGTGGCGACCAGCACCGCCACCACCGCCAGAATGATCATGAAGAGGAAGGTAGTGCTCTCATCCTGCCCGGCCCGAATGATGTGCTGACGGATCGCGGCGGCCTGATCGGAGATGTCCCGATCGCTGCCGTAGAGGGCGGTGACCAGGGCGTTGGCCAGGTCGATGGCGCGGGTGACCAGCAGCGGGGCGAAGTGCGCGGCGATGAACCCGATCACCAGCCGGGGCAGCAGCTCCTTGACGGTGTAACGGGGCAGTTCGGCCCCGCCCGTGCTCATCGTGATGACGCCGGCGGCGAGGAAGGCGAGCACGAAGACGGTGTCAACGACCCAGGCCGACCGGCCGGTCATCGCGGTAACCTGCGGCAGGGTGGTGGGGTCGGGGGTCTGCAGCAGGGTGTGCGCGATAAGGGTGAACATCGCATCGAAGCTGGATGTCAGCGCCGAGGTCAGCCAGCCGAGGATTTGGTTCATCAGCCAGTCCATGTCAGGCGCCCAGAATGCCTTTGAGGGCGGTCAGGATGACCGGGGCGAGCAACGCCAGGGCGTAGCCGATCCCGGCGCTCTTGAGGGAGCCCTTGGCCCGCTCGACCTCGGATGGGTCACCGCCGGCCATCAGGTACCGGACCCCGCCGATAGTGAGGAACAGGGTCGCGACGGCGGCCAGGATGCCCACGATCCAGCCGGTCAGGCCGTCGATCACCTCTTGCAGAGACTTCACCGCCAGCGGCACCGGCGCGGGCTGGTCGGCGAACGCCGGCGAGCCCGCCAGCGCGACCACCGCCAGGGCGATGATGACGACGGCGGCGGTGCGCGCGGCCACGGCGTAGCCAATGCCGACGGACTTGACCGGGCCCTTGGCCTTCTCGACCTCGCCGGGGTTACCGCCGGCGGTGACGTAGCGGACCCCGCGGATGGTCAAGGACAGGGTCGCGACGGCGGCCAGGATGCCCATCAGCCACGTGGGGGCCTCGTCGAGGACCCGGGGAATGCTGGTGACCGCCAGACAGGTGGGGTCGGCCGCGAAGACCGGCGATGCGGTGATGAGTGCGGCGGCGACTATTGCGGTGGTCAGTACCGCCCCGGTCGCCGCCCGGACGAGGAATCGGTTCATGGCAGGGGTCCTCCGGCCTCCACAGGCCGCGTCACCGGGCTTGGTGTCGCGGCCGGCTGACAGGGGTCGCCGCGCGGGAGGCGGACCGGGGAGCGCTCCTCCCTCCATCCGAGGTCCGATCGGGATTGCAGACATCACCGGCGCGGCCGGTCCGCACATCCCGCGGGCGACACGGGACCCGCCGGCGCCTGCCGGGTGATCCCGCAACCGGGAAAGGCCGCCGTGTGAGCCCGCGATGACCGGCCCACCCGGTCACACGGGCTCACACCGGCTCACACGACCCGGGCGGCTTCGGCGCGGTCGCGGCGACCCAGGTGGCGCGGGCGCCGATGTCCACCGAGGTCACCGCTCCCTCCGCGAGGGCCTTGGCCAGTCGGGCCTCCGCGCGATGACGCCGCTGCACGACGGTGTTGGTGCGCTCGCCCAGCACCGTGGCGACCAGGCCGACCGGCACCCGCTCCAGCCGGGTGGTGGCGATCAGCCTCGCCTCCGCGTCGGTGACGACCCCGGCGTCGACCGCGCCGAGCAGCAGGAAGTCCGGGTGCCCCCACGGCGGGACCGGGGCCCGGGAGTGAAACTCGTCCCAGCGAGCGCCGTCGAACGCCGCCTCGGCGTAGACCAGGCGGGTGCCGGCCTTGTGCGCGGCCCGCACCAGCCGGGCGCACAGCGCCCACTCGTCCGGGTCGATCGTGTCCAGGGCCTCCAGGAACCCCTTGGCGATCTCGGACTCCAGGTCGGCCGGGTCGCCACCGAACACGAGTGTGAGTTCGCGCAGGCAGCGGCGAAGCCCCGGCATGGCCATCCCGACCGCCACCACCACCCAGCTTGACCGGTCGGCGCGGGCCCGGCCGATCACCTCCCGCCACACCGCATCTCGCGTGGCCAGCGACGTCGACGGCGCCAGCAGCAGGTCCCGCAGCCTCGGCAACAAGATTCGGCCTGGCGGCAGCTCGTCGCCGAAGTCCTCGCCGTGCAGGAACAGGTTCGTCGGCTCGGCCGTGACGAGGGCGAAGATGCGCTGCGCCTCCCGCAGCGCCGAGCTGGTGTACCGGGCAGGTGATGCTCTGCCCACGACTGCTCTGTCCACGGTGGAGACCCCCTCCACGAACGGCGCCCCGGACATTCGGGGCGCGGCCGGCAGGAAGCAACCATCAAGACACGCTTGCTGTCACACGCCTCTCACACGCCTCGGATCGGCCTCGGCCACCGCCGGCCGCAGCATCGGGGTCACAGCCCAGCTCAGGGCACAGATGGACCGCACCGACCGGACGCGGCGGCCGACCCGAGCAGCTGGCACCAGGGCACCACACCGGCTCACACGCCCAGGTCAGAACGGTGTTGGATCAGGTGATCCCGTGTGACACGATCATGATCGTTACGGGCGGGTGTGCGTCGCATGTCGGCCGCGCGCACGCGCGCCCGGCGCGCCGGGGAACCGGGACAGGCCGGGCGGGCCACCCCACACCCACCAGGCGGCTTCGGCCTGGCCCCCACCGCACACGCTCGCGCCAGTGCGACGTCCGCGGCGATCACCTTGGCGGCGGGACACAGCCAGGCGGTGCTCACACACGGGACCGCCATACCGATAGAAAACCGCCGATGATCGCCCGAATCGGGCGGCCGTGTGACTCCGTGTGACTCCGTGTGGGTCCGTGTGACAGGGCCGACTCACACGCCCGTCCATACAGTGACCAGGCGGCGAGCGTGTTGGAGCACCACTGTCACACCGCGCGCCAGGCCCTCCAACACCCGCGCCGGCCCCAGATACGGCTATCACACGGGTGGATCACGGAGGACATCATGGCGGCCAACGGCACACTCATCTCCCCCCTGCGCCTCCCCGTCCCCAACACGACGCCCGTGGTCGCCGCCGCACCCGCGCTCCCCGCGCGATCGAAGCCGGACTCCCGGTGGCGTCGCTTCCTCGCCGCCATCCCACTGCGCTTCGCGCTGCTGGCCACCACCGCGGTGTGGGCGATGGGCTGTACATGGTCCTTCCGCGAACAGGCCCTGTTCGCCCACACCAAAGGATTCAACGTCCCATGGCTGCTGCCCGCGGTCATCGACGGCCTCGCCATCGCCCTAGCCTGCGTCGCCTACGCCGCCTCCCTCGACGGCCGCCCCGGCGTGATCGCCCGGCTCGGCACCGCCGTCGCGGTCGCGGCCAGCGCCGCCAGCAACGCCACCTTCGCCTGGCAACGCAGCGGCGACACCACCACCGTCGTCATCGCCGCCGGCGTCCCGATCGCCGCCAACCTGGCCTTCGAGGTCCTGCTCCACGAACTGCGCCGCCAGGTCCTGCGCCGCCGCGGCCAGCCCGCCCCGGTCGCCGTGCCGTACCCCCGGCTGATCCGGGTGGTGCTGGCACCGATCTCCACGCTGCGCCAGTGGCGGCGTCTGGTCCTGGACCTGACCACCCTGCAACCGGTCCCGCCGGTCACCGACACCGCGACCAGTGCCAGCGTTCCTGACGCGTCAGCACTGGCACCGGGCGTCAGCGTCGGCGTGCCAGCGTCAGGACCTGACGCGTCAGGCACCCAGCGTGCTGACGCGTCAGCGATCTCGGCACCTGACGCGTCAGCACCCCGCACCGACCCGCTGACGCCATACCGCGTTGCCGCCTGGGCTGACGCGCCACCCGCGCGGCAGACCGCCACCAGGCCGGCCTCAACCCACCGCACCGTGCCACATCTCACCAGCCCTGACGCCCGTCAGATGACCCAATCCGGCGTGCGTCAGCCCAACCACGCTGACCCGGTCGCTGACGCTGACGCGGTCGCTCACATGGTGGCTGACGCTGCTGACGCTGACGCTCGTGCTGACGCCGGCGCGGTGACCGACGCCCACGCTCATCCTGACGCTGACGTCACGGCTGACGCTGACGCGGCCACCGGCGCTGACGCTTCGCCACGATGGCCGCGGGTCGTCGGCGCTGACGCCGGGACACGGGGCCGGGCTACCGAGGCCGGCGCATTGGCAAAGGAGGCGCGTGAGCTCTACCGCG
>WNGF01004200.1_pt1 | contig 19033 bp, 13 predicted proteins | sample 5400641 | NCBI WGS metagenome assembly WNGF01 (sample SAMN13153371, study PRJNA577476) | soil metagenome | isolation source: 80 cm soil or saprolite under grassland replicate 2 | place: USA:California | collected 2016-06-15
TCAGCGCGTTGATCTCCGCCAGCGTGATGCCGGGGATGAAGCGCCGATGAAACGCGAGCTCCTGCCAGATCGTGGGCAGCGCTTCTCCCTCGAGGAAATTCCGCGTGTACTCGTCGGCACGGCTGGACGACTCGCGGTCGGGGCTTTCCGTCACCACCCGCTCGTACCCCGCCATCATCTCCTGCTTCGCTCGCGCGAGCTCGCTCTCCGTGAACCCGAACCGCGCGACCCGCTGGAGCTCCGTCACGAGCGCGTCCAGCCCGCGCGTCACGCCGTCGTTCGCAACCAGCGCCTCGAGGACGGCTTCGTCCCTGGTGCGCGGCGCCGGGAATAACGAGCGGCCCGCGGCAGCCCTGAGAAACGGCGGGTTCTCACGCTGCGTGAGCTCGTCGAGCCTCGCGCCGAGCATGCCGGCGAACAACTGATCGAGCATCAGATCGCGATAGCCGCCGACCGACGCCTGGTTGCGCGCCGGTCGAAGATCGGTGATCTCGACGGCGGTCGCGGTCGTTTCCTTGTCCCTCACGACTGCGTAGCGGGTCCCGGAATGCTCGGGGACATCGAACGCGGTGCGAAGCCGTTCCGGGGACGGCGACGACAACGAGGAAAAATGCTGCTTGATCATCGCGACGGTGGAGTCGCGATCGACATCGCCGACGACGATCACCGCCATGAGATCCGGACGATACCAGTCGTGGTAGAAGCGGAGCAGTTGTTCGCGCTGCGCGTGCTCGATGCTCTCCGGTTTCCCGATCGGCGGCCGATCCGCGTAGCGCGATCCTTCGAGCTGCACGCGGCGGATCTTGTCCCCCGTGCGCTCGCCCGCGCCGAGGTGCATCCGCCACTCCGACAGGACGATGCCGCGCTCGCGATCGATGCCAGCCTGATCGAACGTGGCCCCCTGCGCCCAGTCCTCGAGGACGAGCAGCGCGCGGTCGAGCACGTCAGGCGCGTCGGTCGGCACGCGCAACGTGTACTGCGTCTCGTCGTAGCTCGTCGCCGCGTTCGCGTCGGGGCCGATGCTCAGTCCGAGCGATGACAGGAAGTCGAGGATGCTCTGCCGCGGAAAGTGCCGGGTGCCTTCGAACTCCATGTGCTCGACGAAGTGCGCCAGTCCCTGCTGGTCCTCGTCTTCGAGGACGGAACCAGCCTTCACGACGAGGCGCAACTCGGCGCGGTGTGCCGGTTTCGCATTCCCGCGGACGTAATAGTGCAACCCGTTGGACAGCGTGCCCACGACGACCTCGGGATCGACCGGCATCTGCTGCGACACCGCATACGATGCGACCGACGCGGCGGATGTTTCGCGGCCGGGGGAGGCGGGCTGGGCGACTGCGACGGAGCCCGCGGCGGCGAGCAGAGAGACCAGAACGGCGCTTACCGCCGCACGAAGGCGCAGGAAAGTCATATGGCCATCCTACCGCGAGGTCGACGCCGTGGCCGGCTGCAGCACGAGCGGCTCCAGGTACGGCCACACCGTGTCGCCGATACGCTGCGCGCCGGCCGCGTTGGGGTGAATCTCATCGTCACCGTTGAGATCCGGATTCAGCGCAACGCCGTCGAGCAGGAACGGCACGAGCGCGACGTTGTATTTCTGCGCGACGCGCGGAAACAGCCGGTGAAAATCGACGGTGTAGTTCCAGCCGTTGAACGGCGGCGTCTCCATCCCGCACAGCAGCACGCGAATGCCGCGCGCCTGGGCGCGCTCAATCATTGTCGAGAGGTTCTTCTCGACGGTCGAAATGTCGATGCCGCGCAGTCCATCGTTCGCCCCGAGCTCGAGCACGAGGACGCGTGTGTCGCCGGTCAGTGCGTGCTCGAAGCGGCGCAGTCCACCGGTCGTCGTATCACCGGACACGCCGGCGTTCTTCACTGTCCACCCGGGCCCGGTTGTATCAAGGCGCTTCTGCAGCTCCGCGGGAAATCCTTCCGCGCGCGACGGCGACACAGCGAGGCTGTCGCCGAGCACGACGACGATGCCGCCGCGAGCTGGCGCCGGCGTGCTGTTCTCCGTGGACGATGGAGTCGTCGGCGTCCCGGCTGAGGCGCAGGATGCCGCCGTCATAAGGGCGGCCAGTGAATAGCAAACTCCGACACGACGAGCGGTCCTGGTCATGGTTCAGCAATATGGGAAAACGGGAAAGGGTGCGCGCCGTACGAATGACGGCGCGAGTGACCCGGAAAGTTGAAAAGGAACCTATATTTTAGCACTGCACGGCTATTTCGCCGAGAGCTGGCCGAGAAAGTGCGCCATGAACTCGTTGCGCTTTGGCTCGAGGCAGACGGTGATCGGCCGGCCTCCGGCTGGATCGACGCGTGTGAACCCTTCCTTGTCCACTCGGAGCGGCATCGGCTCACAGCGGCCAAAGAACCGCGCTGGATGCTGCGTCTCGGCGAGTGCCATTTGATCGTGCAGCATCATTCGGCTGGCGGGTCGATCCGTCCACAATCTGAGAAGCGCTTCCAGCGCGACGGTCAGCGGCGTGGCCGCCTTTCGGAGCGCATCACGCTCTGAATCCTGCAACTGCACGTACGTCGTCGAATCGAGCGGGACGATCGTCACGGGCCAGCCGGCGGCGTACACGGCCTGTGCCTCCGGAATTGCCGATCGCACATTCCACTCCGCTATCGGCGCGGAGCTCCACGCGTTTGCGCCGATCGAGCCGCTCATCAGCACGACGCGTTTCACGAGCCGGATGACGTCGGGGTGCAGTCGCGCGAGATCGCCGATGTTCTGAAGCGGCCCGACCGCGATGAGCGTGATCTCGTTCGGGTTGCGGCGAATGATATCCGCGAGGAATTCAACCGCAGGCGTCGCGATCGGCTTGTATGTCTCGAAGTCTTCGGCCCATGTGAACTGGTAGTCGATGCGGTCCACAGGAACGGCAGGCGTCTGACGTCCGACGGCGACAGGGATGTCGGTGCGGCCAAGGCGTTGGAGCAGCTTGCAGGCGAGCCGCGCGCGCTTCGGCGTGTCGGCGTCCGTCACGGTGACGCCGAGCAGCTCGAACGAAGGGCTCTTCAGCGCGTAGCCAAGCGCCCATGCATCATCGATGTCCGTGCCGATGTCGGTGTCGAGGACGACCTTCATGCGCCCCTGCTGCGCCGCGGCGGGCGTGCATACCGCCAGCACGGTGATCAGCGTCAGGGCGATTCGTGCGGGGTGAGACATTGTTCCTCGTTACTCGTCTGCGCCGGGCTCGTCGACCTCAATCATCGCTTTGATCGTGTGCGGCCGTTGCCGCAGCTCGGCAAAGACGCGCGGCACTTCCGACAGCCGCACGCGGTCGGTGATCCACGGGCGCGTGTCCACCGCGCCTTCCTCAATCATGCGGATGATTCGCGGGAACTGGTGAGAGCTGTTGCGCGTGGCATACAGGGTCACCTCGCGCGCATGAAACAGCGGATCCTCGAGCGAGACCGGATCCTTGCAGATGCCGACGAACGTGAGCCGGCCGGCAGGCGCAACCTGGTGCAGGCTCGCGGCCATCGAGGCGGCGCTGCCCGTGGCGTCGAACACCACGTCGGCCAGGCGGCCATCCGGCGCGCTCAGGACCGGCGCACCGAACTGTTCCGCGAACGCGCGCCTCGACTCACTCTTGTCGATGATACGCACGGCAGCTCCGGCGGCCTGCGCAAACTGCCAGACCGATAGTCCGATGGGCCCGGCGCCGATCACGAGCACGTCCTCGCCGCTGGCGACACCGCTGCGGCTGACGGCGTGCGCGCCAATGCCCAGCGTCTCGACGAGCGCCAGCTGATCCATCGAGAGGACGCTGGATTTGTGCAGCAGCTCGATCGGCACTGCAAGAAACGTCTGCATCGCGCCGTCGACGTGAACGCCGAGGACCTGGAGACGCTCGCAGCAGTTGGCCCGGTTCAACCTGCAGGCGCGGCACCGCCCGCAGCTGATGTACGGCTCGATCGCGCAGCGATCGCCCGGCGCGATGCCGCGGTCGTTCTGAGGCGCCTCGATCACCTCGCAGGCGATCTCGTGGCCGAGCACTCGCGGGTACGTGATGATCGGCTGCGTGCCGGCGAACGCGTGAAAATCAGTTCCGCAGACGCCGACGCGGTGAATCCGGACGAGCGCTTCGCCTGCGGTACGAATGGGGGAAGCCACGCGGCGATCGACGAGATGACCGGGCTCCTGCAGGACAATCTGTCTCATGCGGCCTGCCGGGCATCATACCTTCGTCCGCGGTTTGCAACATCCGGCACTCCTAGTGCCGGCGCAACAGCTCCTCGTCGAACTTGAATCGCAGCCGGATGAAGAACCCGCGCGTCGTCGAGTCCGTGCTCAGCACGTCGTTGAAGTCCCGATCCGAGAAACCGGTCACGTTGTACCCGAGCGACAACCAGGTGTTCTCCCTGAGCAGCAGCCCCACCTCGGCTCCGAGCGCCTTGCGCAGCCGATCGTCCGAGCCGCTCCACATGACGCTCGCGAGCGCTCCGAGGTCCACCCGACGCGTGAGATCGTAACCCGCACGGCCGGCCACGAGGTGCGCCGAGTACCGCTGCGACGCGTCCGCGAGCGTCTCGCGGACCCATTTGCCGGCATATTGCCAGGACGTCATCCACGGCTGCGACCGGCGATAATCGCCATGAGTCGAGACAACGTGGATAGAACGATCGCCGCTGGCCTGGGTCAGGCCGACGATTGGGTTCCGTTCGAGCTTGAACTCGTATCGCGAGAGCAGGTTCTGTCGATTGCGCTCGCCGTCACGGTACGCGGTGCCGATCCAGAATCGATCCTGCAGCTGGTTGACGAGCCGTGCGGTATTCGCCAGCTGATAGTAGTTCTTCGCCAGCATCGTCCAGTTCGCCGTCAACCGCTTCGCGGCACCCGCCGTGGAAAACCAGCTGTCGCGCGGGCCCTCGCGGCGCCACTCGAACCGGCTGGTGCCTTTGAAATCGGCGCTTCTCGTGTACTCGGCGCCGAAGGTTGCCGCAGTCGCCTGCTCCCCTGCGCTTCGCATCGGTTCGAGGCGTTCCAGCCCCGTTGACACGCGCAGGCCCTCGCGAATCGTCCACGCGTTCCTCAGCCCGATCGCCGCCTGCGCCTCTCGTCCCGAGATCGCCTCGTTCATGCGGTATTCCGAGAACAATTCGCCGGCCGACGGATACGCTGACGAGACGCCAAGCACCGTTCGCTGGCTTCGCTGACCTTCGCGAAGCCCATAGAGCCCGTCGAGACCAGAGATGAGTTCGTGCCGGACGTACAACCGTGCGTGATCGGCCGCGCGGTACTCGCCGCCGGCGGCGGCCATGTGCTTGTCAGCCCCGCCGACATCCTGCTCCCCTTCGACGTACGCGTTGGCTTTGCCGAATGCCGAGCTCACCCGGGCGCGCAGCGTGGTCGTGTCAATCGGAGACAGATGGGGCGCGAACGTTCCCGCGGAAAGCTGCGGCGAGGCTCCCGGCCGGACGATCGGCAGCCCGGTCACCGGATCGATTTCGCTGCCGATCGGAGCGAAGCCGAATCCGGACGCCATGCCCGTACCGAAGGGCTGAATCAATCCGGCGGCCGATCCCTGCGCGGGGGTCGCGGTTTCCGACACGTGGCGCAGCCCCAACTCGAATACCGCGCGCTTGAACTTCGATTCGACCGCGACCACTCCTCCCTGCCGCACGCCGCCGGTCAATCGATCGCCCGAGCGGATCAGCTCACCATGCAGCCGCGAGCTGCTCGTGAACTTGTACGCGGCGCGGACACCGGCTTCCGTGCGCCCGCCGTTCAACGTCGCCGCGGGGTTGTCGAAGGTGGCGTCCGACGTGCCGGCGAATGCGCGCGCCTCGAGGCCGCTCGCGTCGTGTGCGAGCTCGACGCGCGCCGCGTGACCCGAGGTGTCGCCGCTGACGCCGGCGAAATTCGACCAGGACGAGACGTTGAACGGGTTCGTGTTCACGGTCCCGCTGCTGCGCGCCGCTTCGGCGATGAGCGTCGTGTGCGCGGTCAGCCTCGCCGTCACATTCGCGCTGCCAAGATCGTACGGCGCCACCGCACTGTGGTCCTTCGCCCACGATCCGCCTGCCTGGAGTCTGGGCGCGAGCCTGACCTGGGCGTCGAAGCCCTCGACCCAATGGCGCGACCCGCCGTTATCGATCTCGTACGTGATCCGGATCGACACCGGATTCAGATGCTCGTCGAGCGAGGGAACGGGCCGCCGGAATACCACACGGCCGCTGAACGGCTCGAACTCGTAATCGAGAAACCGCGTCAGCGGCTGCGTGCTCAGGATCACCGCGGGTTGATTGCGGTCGCGCGTAACAATTTCAACTTTCTCGCTGCCCGACACGCCGTTCGGGTTGCTGACGCTGTAAGGGCCGGAGATGCCGCGACCTCCCCATTCGTCGACAACCTGCCTGAGCGTGTCGCGCGTCGCGAACAGATTCACGACGGCCTTCCGCGTGTCCAGCCGGTGCTGGACGCCCGTGAGCGTCCGGGCGTACGTGCCAAGGTCCCGCGCGGGCGTGTCGCGGGCCATCGTCACGAGATCGCCATACAGCAGATAGCTGCGGCCGCGCTCGGCTTTCGCGTACATCCGGCCTGACGTCTGCGCGTCGAAGCGCTTCTCGCTCGCGTCTCCGTAGATCGGATAGAACGCGTCCGGCTGGATGTCGCGGAACAGCACGCCGCGATTCGACCGCTCGGAATCGAACGACACCGACACCCGGTAGTTGCGGCCGACCGGACCGTTGAGGAACATCGCGGCACGCGCGGCGGCGATCTCCTTGCCGCCGTTGATCGATCGCGAGAAGCGGCGAAGCTCCTCGTCGAACACGTCGCGGGGACGCGCCGCCTGTGACGCGGAGAAATCGAGCGACGAGAACGAGACGCTGCCCTCGAGAATGCCCACGGCGAGCAGCGGCGCATTGCGGCCGGGAGTCCGCATGTCCGGCAGGCCAACGGTCTGAGCGACAACGAAGTCGACGCGATGCACCTCTCCGAACTTCACGTCGATGAACGCGCTGCCCGCGTCGAGCGCGTTGCGATTGCTGCTCCGGACGAGCATCGTGCCTGCCGGCAGCGTCATGGGATCGACCTTCAGCACGTGCGTGCCCGCACGCAGGCCGCAGTAGCTGAACGCGCCGGCGCCGTCCGTGCGCACCGAGGTGCCGTCCTCGAGATACAACGTCACACCGGCGACTCCCCGCTCACCCCGGTCCTGCACAGCGTTGGCGCTCGCGTCGTCGAACACTTTACCGATGATGCACGCCTGCTGCGTGAACACGCCGCTCGACACGAGCACGCGAGCGGTGCCCTCGTTCGATCGACGGCCGTCCGCGGCGATCGCGAGCGCGTGGTTCGTGCCGTCCCCCTGTTGCGCGCCCACGCTGACGCGCACCTGGTAGGTCAGCGTCACGTCGTTCGCCGAAACTTGCGTGGGGATCGCGAAGATAAGGAACCTCGTCTGCGCCCCCTGCGGATCCGCCAGCCGCAGCACTGTCGTGCCGACCGTCAGCTGCGCCGTTCCTGCGATGTACGAGAAGCCGAGCGGCAGGCGATCTTCAATGGTCATCGCCGGCAGCGTTGGACCGCCGGTGTTTCGGACCTGGATCGAATACGTGACGGAGTCGCCGAGCTCAGAGATCGCCGTCGACGCCTGCTTCGTCAGCGACAGCACGGGCAGGGTGAGCGTCGCCTCGGGCTCCGCATCCGATGGCGCGCGAAGCACGACCGGCGTCGGATCGTCCGCGCCGCCGGTGTCTCCTGGCGCGCCCGGATTCGAGCCTGCGGGATCCGATCCGGAGTCCGACACATCGCGCGCAATCCGCGCACCTCCGGGCGACGCGTAGGTCGCCGCGACGGCAGCGTTCAGCTGCGGACCGCCAGGGATGGACGCGACATTGGGATAGGCGACCCGGACCCGGAACGTAATCGTGCAGCCCTGCCCCGGCGCGAGCGTCGTCGCTCCAGTGAGCAGGCTCGTGCTGCTGCCGGTTCCCGTGAACGATCGGTTCACTTCGCACTGGGCCGCCGATGCGCCGCCGATGGGTGTCGCGGCGGCAGCCGTCGCAAGCGAGACGACGGGTGAGCCCGCCTTGAACGTGTCGTTCAGGTCGTCGGTGACCTGCACGTTCGTCGCGGGCACCGGGCCGATATTCGATACGACGATCGTGTAAGGGATCTCGAAGGTGCTTCCGCCGATCAGCAGCGGTGTGCCCGCGCTTTTCGCGACACCGATTCGTTGCGCGAGGACTGTGTCGGTATCAGTCGCCGTGTTGTTGCCCGGGTTCGAATCCGCGGTGCCGATCGGCAACGTCACCGTCACGGTGTTGGTCAGTGAACCACTGGCGTCCGCCGCAACCGTCGCGTTGATGTGGAACGTCACGCTGCCCCCCACGGGGATGTTCACGACTGCGGTCACGTTTCCCGAACCGGATGCGGGGCATGTGGCTCCGCCGGATCCCGAGCAGGTCCAGGCACCAAACGTCAGGCCGGCGGGAGCGGCATCGGTGACCGTGGCGCCCGTGACCGATGCCGGACCGGTGTTCGTCACAACGATCGTGTAGGTCGTTGTCGCACCCGGATTGACGGTTGCGACGCCGTCTGTTTTCGTTGCCGCGAGGTCGGCCTGCGCGGCGGCGGCCGCAACCGTGTCGGTATCGCTCGCCGTGTTATTGGCGGAGTTGGAGTCGATGGTGCCCGGCGGGGGCGCGACCGAGACCGTGTTCGTCAGCGACCCCGTGCCCGCGGTCACCAGCGCCGTCACGGTCAGCGTGATCGTGCCGCCGCTCGGAAGCGTCGGGATGACGAGGCCGCTCTCCAGGCCGCTGACGGTCACGGACGCCGGGCACGCCGCGCCGGCCGCGGCACTGCACGTGACGGCTGTCTTCGCCAGCCCCGCGACCGCGGGATCGCTCACCACCGCGCCGTCGGCCGCGCTCGGCCCCGCGTTTCGGATGACGATCGTGTACGTCACGGTGCCGCCGGCATTTACGTCGGACACGCCGTCCGTTTTCGTGACCGACAGATCGGCAACCGGCGTTGGGGGCGCCGCGGGAGGCACGGCAGTCACGCGCAGCGCGTTGTTCCCGAAATCCGAATTGTAGTGATACGACGACCCCGAGAAATCGTAGATCGCGCCCGCAATCGACGTGGAGCCGGTGCCGATGATCAACACCGTCACGCTCATGGTGACGCTTCCGCCCGCTTTCGCGGAGCCCGAGCACGTGCGATAGCCGCCGCTCGCCGGATCGTCGTTCCATCCGCACGCATCGTTGTACATGCCCGCAATCGGGCTCGAGCCCGCTGAATACGTGCTCTGCACCGACAGGACGCGAAATATCGACTCGTTCAACGACAGGAAGTTCTCGATCTGTTCATAGCCCTGCGTCGCGGTGGATCCGACCCAGTTGTAGGTATAGGTCTGGCCGACAACAACGGTGGTTGGTCCGGAGGGCGTCTGGCTGCTGTTGCGGTTCTGGCTGACGAGGCGTTCGACGTACAACTCGCGAACCGGAGTCGAGGCGCCGAGTCCCCCATCCGCGGTCGCGGTGATGTGATAGCGACGCGTGGTCAGGTACGCTGCCGACGTGCGCGTGACTGCGACCCAATAGTAGACGCGGAGGCACGCTCCCGCGGCCAACGTCCCATAGTTCACGACCGCAGGTCCCGTCAGGTTGATCAACGAGTTCGATGAATCCCAGGAGAACGTCGTCGTCACATTCGTCGCATCGGTCGGCCCCGTGTTGCAGACGGTGACCGCCACCGGAAACACGTTCGGCCCCGTGTTGACGTCGTTGCTGTCAAGACCGATGACGTTCCAGGTCGTCTTGCTGATCGTCAGCGCGGCATATGCGGGTTGCGCGCTCAGGATGACGCCCAGCGCGCAGACCAGGAGACACAGCGCAGGAAACGTGCGCTGATCGGGCGAACGGCGACTGGACACACCACGAACCACGCGTCGTGGGACTGCAAGGGCGTGCCCTGCCGTCACGCTGACCGCAACTACTTTGGCATCAATGAGTTAGCGGCTTGCGAGCGCAGTCGTAACCGGGTGACTCAATTTCAATTCTGGTATCGAGTGCCCTGATTTCGCGGCAACCGTGTTTCGCAAGCGGAGGTGCACGCGCGTGAACCGGGGACGTTGCTCGCGGTGCCGGCCCATTTGCCGCTCGCCCGGATGCCCGCGTTCCGTCTCGCTCTAGTTGCTTTCAGCTGTCTAGGCGAACGCAATGCCGGTGAGGCTTCCCTGGCCGGTCATGATCGTCTGGCGATCCGATCCATCCAGGTTGGCGCTGTACACGTTGCCGCCGAGATCGGTGACATAGAGGCGGCCGCGCCTGGTGTCGAGCGCGATACCGATACCCTCCTTCAGCTCGCCGAACAGGATGTGCAGATCGCTTCGTGCCGACGGGTTCACGCCCGTCGGCAGATCCATCGGCGCTCGAGTGACGGTGTTCCCTCGAGGCGGGTCGCCGCGATCGCTCCAATACATCAAGCGCGTGCGAAGGTCCAGGTCGAGATCGATCGGTTCAGGCAGGCCGTCGACGAGGACTTCGACGTCCGATCGGTGCGCGGCGTCCATTCCTCGCGGAATCTCGAGGTTCGCGCGGCGGATCGATCCCCTGTTCGCCGGGTTGCCTCCCTTCTGCGTCCAGTACACTTTCCCGCGGTCCACATCGAGCGCAACCCCGACGCACCAGTTCGCCTGGTTCGTTCGATCCGCGTCGCCATGCCCCGTTTGAATCAGCGTCTCGACATGCGATCCGTCCACGTTCGCCCGCATGATCCGCATCCCCTCGCGGTCCGACCAGTACAGCTTTCCGTGCTTCGCATCGAGCTTCAGCTGCTTCGGCGTGAACGTGCCCCCCTCGGCCACGATCTTCGTCACCTCACTCCCATCGAGCTTCGCCCGCTGGATGTAGCCGTCATCCAGATTGTCGGCGCCCATGTGCGTCCAGTAGATGGAACCGGACGCGGCGTCAACGACGATGCCGTCGGGAGTGCCGCGAAGGCCTGTGACGAGTGTCTTTACGTGGGAGCCGTCGGTGTTCGCGGACACCACGCGTCCACCGCGGGCGTCCAGGAAGTACAATCGCGGCGCGGCGGTGGCGACGACGTGCGCCGACAGCATCGCGGCCGTCAGCGAGGCTGCGAGGACGGCGGTCAAGGTACGCATGACGTCATTGTCCGCCTGCTTTCGACGCATTCACAGCCTTGCGCGTTCATGGCGCGCTGGTCTCGCCGGTCGATTCGGACCGTGCGCCGAAGCCCCAGCGTGCGCGCATGCCCTGCCGGAATTTCTCGCGTTCTTCCGGCGTCATCTGCTGGCAACGCTCCGCCATGCGCCGGCGCGGTCCACCGCCGTGCATTCCAAATCCGCCGAAGAGGATCCGGCAGAGCGCAAGGAGTCCGACCGCCTGCCAGAAGGTAATCTCCCGCCACCCGACGATCGGCGGCACCAGCCAGTTCCACAGCAGCTGCACCACCGCGCCGCCGAGGGCGATAAAGACCGCGAAGCCGACAATCGCCAGCGGCGCCAACAGAAGCAGTTTCTTTCGCCTCGTCATGATCCGGTCCTCACTTGTGTGCCAGTTCGTCGTAGATGCTCTGCAGCCGCTCGCGCAGGTGCAGCACCGCATAGCGTTTCCGCGACAGCAGGGTGTTCACGTTGGCGCCTGTTTCCGCGGCCAGTTCCTTGAAGCTGCGTCCCTCGATTTCGTGTGCAACGAACACGATGCGCTGTTCATCGGGCAGCTCTTCGATCGCGAGCGCGAGCTCGTCGAGCAGCACGTGGCGGGCGTAAAGCGCGTCCGGGCCCGCATCGGGGGACGGCAGCAGGTCCTCCACCGTGTCGCTGACGCGCCCGGGCTTCTTCCGGCGAAACAGATCGGTGATGCGATTGCGCGCCACGCGAAACAGCCAGCCCGTGACGTGGTCGATCGGCATCAGCAGGCGGTTCGCTTCCACCAGCTCGTAGAAGACGTCCTGCAGAATGTCTTCGGCGTCGCGCGGGTCGGCGACGCGCCGGCGGATGAAGCTGCGCAGCCGGGACTGCTCCCGGTCGACCACGTCCGAGATCCGCTGGTCCTGTTCGCGCGCCATCGGCTCCAGGCCCGCTCGAACCTGCCTCGCCGAAGCATTACGCGAAGGCGGCATCATCTATGGATGTAGACGATTAAGGGGTGTGGATATTGTAGGCCTCGTGTGCCGGTCGGCCGTGGTACTATCCGTCCGCTTTCGTGACACTCGGCCGGAGGAAGAACGCGATGAAGAAGTCAGGCCGACCTCAATCTCGCTCCGTTCTGCGCATACCTGGCTGGCGTCTGATTCTCGATCGACATCGACCCGCCGGTTGCGCCCGAACACAAGCGGCCGCTATAATTGAGGTTTCCCGCCGCGACCGCGAGCGTTACTGGGAGGTCGTTCAACGGTAGGACACGTGGCTCTGGACCACGTTATCGGGGTTCGAATCCCTGCCTCCCAGCCAGACTTCGCTCGCGCTTCGCGCGAGCTTCGTCTAGGTCGGCCGCTTCGCGGCCGACGTGCCAGAAGCGAGCTCACCGTACGCGAAGGCTGTCTCGACGAAGCGCCGAAGGCGCGAAGGCGGACCGCCGCATCGAGCAACTCGGAGTTCCCGACGCGTACCGCCACCTTCTAGTGATGACGCTTGATGCGGAGCAGTTCGCGCAGGTCCATCGGTCCGTCGTCGTGAATCTCCGCGCGATCAGCCATGTGAAGCGGCATCACAGCGAAACGGCGGAGATTCACCTGAAGGGTAGAGACGACGTTCTGCCGGTGAGCCGCAACTACCTGCATCTGTTCCGGCAGATGTAGCCGCCGTTCGGCTGGATGTAACCGCCTTTCGGCGGGCCGAATCCGCTCTTCGTCGCAAGCTGGTTGTTCGAGCGCACGCGTGTCGCCACTATCTATCGAATGAAGCAAAACGCAATCCTGGTCGTCACGTCTCTGCTCTCGCTCCTCTTGCTGACGCTTCACATTACGGACGACATCGTCCGTGGGATATCGAAGGCCGAGCCCTCAAACATTGCGCTGCTCGTCCTCGTGGTGTTCCTGTACGGGACGCTGGTGCTCGCCGAACGGCGATCGGGGCACGTCATCATGCTGCTCGTCGGGTTGTTCGCGGCAGGCATGCCCGTCATCCACATGAGGGGGGCACATTACGGCGAGATCGCCAAGTCCACCGGCGGCTTCTTCTTTGTGTGGACACTCTGGGCGCTCGGCGGGCTCGGGGGCTTCACCTTCATCCTCTCGGCGCGCGGACTGTGGAGCCTGCGCCGGGGGCAGCCGCGGTAGTCCATGCTCTTACCGATCCACATTGCGGCAGGCGGGCTCGCGATTGTTCTTTGGCGCGGTCGCTCTCTCGGTGAAGCAGGGCGGGAGTATCCCATCACGGACGACTACGCGGCACCGATGAGCCAGTCGCGGAAATCGTCCCGAGCACCCAGTCAGCTCAGCAGTCGGTATTAATCTCCTCATACGTCACCAGCCCGGTCGATCGGCTCGGGAAGCGTGCCGCCGTTTCCATCAATCGCTCGCCTCAGCGCCAACCCACCTGCCCTTTGACTTCGGCGAGCAATTTCTGCGGATCGTAGGCGATGCCGTTCGCGAGCGTGATCTCCACATTATCGATGTCATCGATGGTCACGGACGGGTCACCTCGCACAACGAGCAGGTCTGCCTCCTTGCCAACGGCGATACTGCCTGTGCGCTGCTGGATCTTGAGGAACGTCGCGCCAGTCAATGTCGCCATCCGGATTATCTCGAGCGGAGGGAACCCGGTTTTTACAGCGAGCTTCACCGCGTCGTGATTGCTGACGCCGGCCATCCGGGCGACGTCGCAGCAACCAGGATCCGAGCCGAGCACAAGCTGCCCGCCAGCACGCGCGAATGCCAGCGTCAATTGACCCTGCAGCGTCTTGAGCGAAGGGTCCAGCGTGCCGGCAGGCACGTTCGCTTCGCGCGCAGCAGCCTGTTTGCTGAGGTACAGCTCTCGCGCGGTCGGGTTCAGCAGCTGCAGCTCACGTTCGGTGAGCGGACGATTGGTCTCAACCGGCATGAAGGTCAGGACGACTTTCCGGTCGACGAGCAATCGAATGAATGCCTGCGCGCGTGGACCGTTCGGATCGTCGCCCAGATTGTCGGCCGTCCGCCGCGTACATGGCCCGAAGGCATGCTCCAGGTTATCGATGCCAAGCTCCACTGCGTCGTGGCAGGTGACCGAGCGCAGGTGCGCGGTGACGGGCAGCCCCACGCGATGCGCTTCGTCGATGACGGCCGCCAGCGCCTCCTTGGAGATCTGCTGGTAAACCTTGAAGGAGGACACGCCCTGGGCAGCCCAGTAGCGCACGGCTCGGCGCGCGTCCTCCGCATCCCGAACGATGACGTCCCCCAGAAAGTGACTTCCCGGGCCGTTCAGAAATGGACTCGTGACGAACATTTCCGGGCCGACAGCATTGCCCTCGTCAATCTGTCGCTTCAGATTCAGCTCGACGTAGGGATGGTCGGTTCCCGCGGTGCGTATCGTCGTAACGCCGTAGGCAAGGTATAGACGCGGAGCGCTGAACGCCTGCGAGTGCGTCAGATTGTCGTCCGCGTGCCACTGCATGTGCTCGTGGAGCATTACGAGGCCGGGCATCACCGTTCGTCCAGTCAGATCCAGCACGCGTGCGCCCGGCGGAACGGCCACGGCGCCTGTGGCGCCGAGCGCCCGGATTCTGCCGGCGTCGATGATCACCGTCTGATCGGCGACCGGTGCGGCGCCCGTCCCGTCGATCACGCGAGCGTGAGTGAGCGCCACCGTCTCAGTCGGCGTGGACTTAGTCGGAGACGAAATGCCGAGCGGCGCTCCCGCCTGCGGGGCGAAAACGAGCCATACGAGTGCCGCCGGGAATGCCAGCGATCGTCGGCGCATAAAACCCTCCGTCCCATATTGTCGGCGCTCGGTTTGCCGGGTCAATTCTTGTGGCGCTGCGCGCATACGTGCAGGCGCCCCTCCCTTCGTGGCAATCGCGCTGCTCTCGAACCAGGATGAAGTGGATTCTCCGCCAGCTCGTGCCTCAGGGTGGAAGCTGACGCGCGCGTAGGCGTCTCGCCGAAGCGGGCGCCGTGCGCATTACTGCCGCCGACGTCGGGCCAACCACGCGTCAAGCTTCGCCTCGAACTCGCGCTCGTTCTGCAGCTCCCTGTCGACCACGGCCGCGCGCCCTGAATCGAGTTGAGCCCCAGCGCGCGGCGCCTTCAGCAGGTTCTCACCACGAGCGGCACGCAAAATGAGCTCGGTCAATCCATCCACCCACCACGCTTCGAGGTCCCGCCCGTATGCGGCCGTCGCTTTCGATGGTGTCGACAGGTTCCCCTGCCAGCCGGGCCTGCTCGCGATCGCCAGCAGTTCGTCGACCGTGCGCCCGGCCTGGGACGGAAGTTTCTTATACCCGCGATGCACGAGGAGCGGCCGAAGCGCCAGGTTGACCGAGGTCTCTCCGACGCCAGCGTGGACATCCATTCCGAATGAGGCAATGTCGGTCGCGGAAAAATGCTTCAACGCGATCGTCTTTGCGCGGGATTGAATGGCCTCATCGGCACGGAAGAGGCCGCTCACGTGCAGCATGCTGACGTTGAAGCTCTCGCTGACGAAGTCGCAGGCATCGTTGATGGCGATGCCGTGCGACGGCGAGGCGTGGCCATTCAGGACGAAGATCCACTTGAAACCGTTCTGCGCGACCTGTCCGCCGACATCCGCAACCAGCGATCGGAGGGTGGAGTGACGGATGCCATACGTGCCTGGGTGGACAAAGTCGCCGCCGATTACGTTCGCTCTGGTCTCACCGTAGTGGATGGTCGGCATCATCACCACGTGCCATTGCGGCAGCGCCGCGCTGACTCTCTTCGACACGCCGGCCGCCTCGTACTCGACGCCGAACGTATCAGAAGCAACCGGCAGATGGGGACCGTGCTCCTCGATCATGCCGATCGGCAGGATGAACATCGTGCGCTCGCGATCGAGCGCATCGATCTGCGGCCACGCAAGTTCTTCGAGTTTATGGACCCGTGAGTCTCGCGGCTGTGCGAGTGATGGCACGGCGCCAAGGACACAGAGGACGACGGAGTAACTTAGACCTCGCATCACGGCAATCCTCCCTTCGTGTGCGTTTGGCTGTCCAGCCCTCAGCGGCAGCTCCCGATTCTACGCGTGACGCGCTCTCTATCGACTTCCAATACCCTACTTGACGATAATCGCTAACTTCTCAACCCTCGTTGGGGTGCTGGGGTCAGTCGCGGTAGTCCAACAACGCGAATACGGAAAGACCAACACCCTGCATGACCGAGGCGCGAATCAGGCTGCGTTTTGCACGAACCAAGTTCGAAAATCGTCCAAACACCCAGCCATTCGACTCGCCTGCGATCGAGCGCTCGCTCATGGCGAGCCCATCGCAGTGGAGAATGGACCTGAGCGGAGTCGAAGGGCCAACTCAACTCGCTCCCGCTCGTCTCGTTGTCTGGTCGCCCGTCTTCGGGCGTTGGACGGCTCTCGCCGTCAACAACGCCGAATCCCTGCTTTCAACCGCTCCCTTGCGGCGTTTGCTTTTACGGATGCTGCGCCGAAACGTCCGCGGGACGGATCTATTTCGGTCGGCGCCTTAATTCGTTTATTCTTGGCCGATGTTCCTGTCAGACTGCTGCGCCGCCGTTCTTGTCAGTGTGATGGCCGTTGCCGTTGTGGCCTGCGGGCGGAACGACAACCGACAGGGCGCCGCAGAGAGCCCGAAGCCTTCCGATACCGCGGCACAGAACGAATTCTGGGTAGAAGCGCCGGCCTCGGCCGGCGAGGTCCGCGAGTATTACAAGGGGCACCTTCGCCGCGAAGGCCTCGAGAACGTGTTCGCCGTGCTGGTGATTACGCAGAAGGAAGGGGCGCCGTCGAGGACATATGTGCTGACGGAGTACCGGACCAACTTCGGCAAGGGCTACACGACGACGAGGTCGACGGGGAATCTGAGAATCGATGCGCTCAGCGGAACGGCGGGGGAGACGGCTGCGTACCGGCTCGATGGAGGCGCGTCGCCTGGCCAGGCCAGGGTCTTCGTGAAGACTGATGACAAGCTGTACGTGCCGAAGGATCCAGCCGCTCTCAGTGCAGGCTTTGGCGATTGGACGGCGACGTTGGAGTACGCGGCCAGGGCGGCAAACGGCCGCGTGTGGATCGACGGCCTCCTGAGTCTCCCCACGCCGCTCATACGCCTTCGCACCGGCGACGCGCTCGTGGCCCGTTCCACGCGAGGGTATACCGTGAGGCCAGAGGCCACCGGTCGCCCGTTGCGACAGGAGGGCTCGAGTCAGGACGGAGACTACCAGATGTTCACGTTCAGAGCCGTGGAGCCCGGGTCAACGGACCTCCTGCTCGAGGACAACAGCGGTCATCTTGCCATGGCTCAAGTCAAAGTCGAATAGCAGCCTCCTGGGAAGGGAAGCTTCTCACAGCTCACTGCGTTCGCACATTCAACTCGCTCCACGTCGCTGCATAGGTCACCAGCAGTATGTCGTGCGGATTGCGAGTCGCGTGATCGCCAGGTTTTCGCGCGACAACACGCTCGCATCCAGCCACCGGATCTCCGGGCTGATCGCGCGTTATTCACCGGGCCACATGGCGCGGGCTTTGGCTCGAGACCGAACACGCGCTCGGCGTCGAGCTCGATCACCACTCCCGATTAGCTCACGAGCCAATTGTCAGCCAACCTACTGGGGGCGTGGCGTATGCAATTGCCGTCATGCGCTGGCCAAAGCAGCGAGGTTCGAATCCCAGGCGGGTGTTCTTCAAAACCCCGCCTTTCTCAAGCGCGCGAGAAAGCTCGGCTTCTTTGCGTGCAGCTCCCGCAGCGCACGAATGGGCTCGGTGACCTCGACACGTCGGCCCTTTCGTTCGTCAATCTCGCGCAGATCCTGAAGCAGAGTGACGGCCTCGTCATAGGCCCGAGGGCGCTTCGTGATGACAAGCGCCTCGACCTGCTGCCAGGCGGCGGCCTGGCGCTTCGCCAAGGTGCTCAGATGACGGTCACGAGCCGCGGTCTGCTCGCGCTCACGACGCAGGCGCTCCTTGGCTTCTCGCGCGAGGAGGACCTCTCGCCGCTGTTCCGCGAGTACTCGGCTCGGGCACGCAACGCACCTGCCGTGCGCAGGGGCAGAGTTGCCGCGTGTGCCGGCGCCTGCTTCCGGAAGCGGCGCATGAGTTCGGCGCCCACAGTGCCATCGCCACGAGCTACGCGAGAGAGTAGTGCGACGCGCTCATCGGCGTCGAGCTCGGCGACCCATCTGTCGATCTCTCTGGCGGGCGGTATCGCCGGCGCTTTCGATGCTCCGTCCATCGCCGCCCTGCCGTTCGGGCTCACGCTGGAAGATTTGCCGCGAGGGATCTCCAGACTGCGGAACCGCGTGATCGGCCGCACCTTTCACGCGCTGGGTCTGATCGAACAATGGGGCAGCGGGATACAGCGCATGACCACTGCCTGCCGCGACGTCGGGCTCGCACCACCGACGCTCGAGGAGGTCGGCAATCGATTCAGGGTAACACTGTGGCTGGAACAAGTCGGCGCCACGACGCTCGACAAGACGGAGCAGGCCATCCTGGCGATGCTCAAAGACGGCACAGGTCGCGTGACCAGCCAGGTCGCGAAGGTGATCGGTCTGACGCCACGCGCCACGCGCACGCGTCTGGTTCGACCGGTGGAGCGTGGGCTTGTTCGCGAGGTGGGCACGAGCCCACAGGACCCCAAGCGACGGTACTTCATCTCGAGTTGAACCCTGGTCACGGCTGTCCGAAATATGTATACACACTTCGGACATACGTACGCCGCGTCGCCAGTTCGCCACATCGTCAACCGCGAAAAAGGCCCGGAGAACTGAGCGAGGCGCGGCCGAAACGTGGTTATGCCGCGGTGATCAACCAATTGCGGAAATCGTCCCTAACACCCAGCCATCCGCCTCCGCGCGCGCACTTCGCAGGCGCGCTACGGCGGGATCGGCTTCGCCGACACGATGAGATCCCGCCGAAGCGCATAGCGCGAA
>WNGF01011048.1_pt1 | contig 19030 bp, 23 predicted proteins | sample 5400641 | NCBI WGS metagenome assembly WNGF01 (sample SAMN13153371, study PRJNA577476) | soil metagenome | isolation source: 80 cm soil or saprolite under grassland replicate 2 | place: USA:California | collected 2016-06-15
GCATCCTCCTCCTCGAGGCGGTGAGCCTGGGCCCCGCCTATGAGGCCAAGCGCGCCGAGATCCACGAGCGGTTCGCCTCGCTGATCCGGGGCTATCTCGACGAGGCGGTGGCCGAGGGCTCCATCCCGCCTCTCGACACCCGAGTGGCCACGCTCGCCTGGCTGGGGGCGGTCAACGAGGTGGTAATCCAGTGGCTCTCGCGTGGAGAGCCCGACCTGCTCTCGTAAGGCGTGCCCGCCCTCACGCCCATGCTTCTCAGAAGCATAGGCGCCCGCACCTAGGAGAGGTCGAGGAAGTCGAAGCCTCGGCCGCGTGGAGGTGGTGGCTCCGGGGAAAAGCCGAGGCGAAAGTCCCCACCCTTGATCGCCCGGAGAATCGCATCGCGGCTGCGCGCCGCGTTCACCTCGATCCAGGCCCGCCCGAACTCGGCGTCCAGATGCGAGTCATCGGTAGCGATCTTTGGCAGGTGGATTCGCTCGACGTCGTACTGGGCCTGGTAGACCCCCGTATCCGTGATTTCGACGGCATGAATGGGGAGGCCCGCGTTGGTAATGACGTCGATGCGGGCGAGGACCTGCTCGACCCCCAGGGAATAGCGCGCCGGATGATTGAGTACATACAGCGTCTCCCGATCACCCATGACCTTCCCCACGTGCTGCGACAACGGCCGAAAGTCGATCTCGATTCCCGTGAGCACGAGCAGGCGGTCATCACCGGACGGGATGTTGAACCAGTAGTCCTCGTCGATCCGGTCGTCGTGGTCGGTGATAGCCAGGAAGTCATAGCCGAGATCACGGTAGCGCTCGATCACTTCGCCGACAGGACGCCGCCCGTCGGAGAACGTGGTATGGGCGTGGAGATTGCCTTTCAGGAGAGACACGGCAGCCTGCTGGGTGAGAGCGCGGTCAGCGGGGAACGGAAGCTGGCGTGACGGCGGTCTTGGGCGGCCCACCCCAGGTGATCGCGAAGCCAAAGCTCAACCAGCCCGGCTGCCGCGTATGCATGGGGCCGTCGCCCGTCACCACGCCTACCGGCGACGTCCACCCCGCCAGACCCATCCGCCCCGTCTCGGTTTCCTTCGTCAAGGGGGCAATGAACGCCGGGTCGTATCTCACGGTCGGATCGCCGTAGACCGAGGGGAAATCGTTGTCGAGGGTCCGCGTGGGCTCGCTGCCTGGCTTCTCGGGACGGATGATCTCGAACTTTGGCGCGGGAGGCGTGGCCGTCGACTCGATTTCGACCCCCGACTGCGCCATGGCACGGCCGGCCCCGAAGAGAGCTAGGGCCACTCCTAACGCGATTGCCAATCTCCTGGGCGACATACATCTAGTCTCCCAGATACCCGAGGTTCAGGCAAGCGAAACCCCCCGCCCCCTGAACCTACCGAAAACCCTGAGCATTAGGCTTCCTGAAACCAGGCAGCGCCGAAGGCCCTTAGCCGATTCGGCAGAGAGCAGGAATGGCGCCCATATCGTCGATGCGCTCGAGATCGAGAACGGTGCGCTCCAGCACGGTGACGCGATCCGGGGGCAGAGCCCGCGCCGCATTGTCACGAAACTTGGCGATGACCTCGTCGGCACCAATGGGCCGGTCGGGTCCGCCGCGCTGGCTCTCCTCGCGCGCCTCCATCACGTCGCCGTCCCTGAGCCGCACCTTGACCCAACCGGGGAAAGTCTCCGGATAGCGCGAGGCGGCGTCGATGCTGAAGCGCACGCGATCGGCGAGCGCAAGCAGCCGCGGATCACGAATGCTCTCCTCGGTGAACGAGCCGATGCCGACACGATCGTCGCCCAACGCGGCCGCCACGCAGAAGGCGAGGCTGAACTTGGCATCGTAGGACGTCCGTGGGCGGCGCTTGGCCTCCTCGGGCTCGCAGACGATGGGTACCTCTCCCGCCGGCACGAGGCATTCGATCTCTGCCACGTGATCCGCACGAAGGGCCTTGTCTCGCTTGAGTCCGGCCACGGCATCGAGGTAGGCGTGATTCAGATGGCAGCACGGGTAGAGCTTGAACGAGCTCCGCAGGGTCTCCCACTCATCTCCAAGATTCTTCAGGTGCCTGGCTATGTCGGGCGTCTCCCCGAGGGTCGCACGGTAAAAGCCCAGCCGCCCCTCGAGCGCCGTCGCCGGGCCCGTGAAGCCCCCCTGAGCCAGTGCGGCCGCCTGTATCCCCGATTGTGCCGCCCACCCGGGATGCAAGCGCTTGACCCACGAGCCATCCTCGAGGAACTCCATCACGCCCGACGCCATGCTGGCCGAGATCCCGAGCGAGGCGGTGAGGCGATCGGCATCGAGCCCGAGACACTTGCCCGCGGCCAGGGCGGCGCCGAAAGCTCCGCATGTCGCGGTGGCATGCCAGCCGCGCTCATGAAAGCGACCCGGAGCCGCCATGCCCACGCGGATCATCCCCTCGTAACCGGCCACGAGCGCGGTCAACGCCGCCCTCCCGTCGAGGTGCTCGGACTCCGCCAAGGCGAGCACCGCGGGCACGAGAACGGCGGATGCGTGGCAGACCGAGTCGGCATGCGTGTCGTCGAAGTCGAGGCCGTGGGCAAGGGCGCCATTGGCGAGCGCGGCCTGGGGCGGCGCCGCCGTGAGCGCCGAGCCCCAGATCGTGCTGAGCCCCGGGCCGCCCCAGCGCGCCGCGAGCGCGAGCACCGCGGGCACATGGTCCTCCCGTGCCCCGGCCAGCGCGCAGCCGATCGTATCGAGCACGCGCAGCGCGGCATTGTCCCGCACCGGGGCCGGCACATCCTCCGCGCGCAATCCGTGCGCCCATTCCGCCAGCGTGCGGGCGGCCGGGGTCATCTATTTCTTCCCGCGCGGTAAGGCCACGAGTGCCGACCCCTTGGCCGTGATCTCGCTTCGCTGGTTCTCCGCCACGAGATCCAGCTCCACCAGCGACTGTCCACCCTCCTCGCGCTTGCCCGTGACGGTGCCGCGGCACCAGGTCACGTCGCCGATCAGGTTGTGGCGCCGCACCTGGGCGGAGAGACGGCGGAGCTGGCCATCGTTGCCCATCCAGTTGGTCACGACGTGACCGAGCCAGGCCACGCGCTCCGGACCGTAGTCGTAGGCGCCCGGCACACCCACCGTGCGGGCGAAGGGCTCGTCCCAGTGCACTCGCTCGGGAGGCTCGGGCACTCCAAAGGCATTGGGGATTCCCAACGCGGGGTGGCGCTCGAAGAGATCGAAAGCGAGCCCGTGGGCGCGCACGTACAGGCTGCCCCAGCCCTGGACGAAGGCCACCACCGACGTGACGGTGAGCGGCCCCTTGCACACCGTCGGCAAGGCGTCGCCGACCTTCACGTCGTCCCACAGCCGCGGCTTCGCTCCACGAATCTCTTCGTCGCGGTAGGCACGGACGATGTGATCGATCTCGTCGTCGCTATAGCGGTGCGGCTCGACGGCCTTGTATTTGCCGCGCTCGCGTGCGGTGTCTCGCTCGGTGCGGAAGCACCACGAGTCGGCCTCACATACGATCTCCCCGCGCTGATTTTGGAACGTCGTACGGTACACCTGCTGGATGGCACGCTTGGCGAAGGCGGACGGCTTTTCGATGAGATCCTTCAGCACGCTCTCCCCCCCGATGCGGTCGCCTTCGCGTATGGCCCGATGCCACCGGAAGTCCGTGCCGCCATACATGGCATGGATGCCGGGCAGTCCCCCGACATACCCGGAGACAATGCGGTCCATGGCGAAGAGGATGGTGGGCGGGGCCAGGCCGGCCTCGGCCCAGTGGGGATTCCTGTCGCCGATGCCGTGGGCCCAGTGCCGTATGGCATCGGGGGTGGCGAATTCGATATAGGGCTCCGGCCGTCGAACGGGCTGGCCGAGCCTCTCGCGCAACCCGGCGAGCGCCTCGGGAGTGATCGTGGGGAATCTGGGCGGCGTGGACATGGGGCCAATTGTGGCCACGCTCCGCCCGTGGGTCAAGGAATGTTGTAGCATTTCGTCATGCCCAGCCGATCCTGCCCGACGGCGCCGCTTGCCCTCCTGGCCCTGTGTCTGCTCTCCGGCTGCGCCTCTTCCACCAGCAGCACCGCGCTACGCGAATCGGGTTTCCGCGCTACCACCATCCGCCGGCCCGCCCTCCTCGTTCGGGTGAACGTCGCCGACGACGTGGGCGAGCGCGAGCGTGCCCGCATCCCCGAGGACTACCAGGCCGCCGTGGTGGAAGGACTCGACCGCCTCGGCATCCTCGCCGTCGATGTGGCGGTGGCGCCCTCCGGTCGTAGCCGGGCGCTGGATGGCATCGATCGCACCTCCGCTCTCACGCGCGCGCGCGAGGCGGGGGCGGAGCACCTCGTGATCGTGGACGCTCGCCTGTCCCGGGGCGATCTCCCTCACTGCAAGGAGAAAGGGCGCAGGCTCGTCGGCCCTACCACCTACTGGGACGCCGCGCTCGAGATCGATCGGGTATCGGACGGCAAGCCGCTCTTGGTCGAACCGCCGGGCGAGGAGCTGCGCGCGGTCGACGTGGAGCTCGACTGCAAGACGGGCCGCCTCATCCGGCGCAGGAGCATGGACGAGCTCATCAATGACTCCGTCGGCTTGGTCCTGGCCCCCTTCAGCTCCCGCTAAAGAACTCCCCTAAACCCCCGGTTTCGTGTATTGTCTTGAACACCCGCCGCTGCCGGCCAGCGGCCGCGGGCACATCGATCAGCAGGATCGGGGGAGCCAGGCCGTGCCCAACTTCATGGATCCGTCAAGCGGCGTTTTCGGCGAGGAAGCCTTCCAGCAGCTCCTCACGCGGGAGGCGTCGCGCGCCACACGCTACCAGGACTTCTTCTCGGTCTGTCTCGTTCGCCCGGACGGTCCAGCCCCCGAGCCCGATGAGACGATGCAGCAGGCGGTAGCGCGCAAGATCACCCAGTTCCTCCGCTCCACCGACGTGGTCGCTCACACCCGCGACGGCATCGCCATCCTCCTCCTGAACACTCCGGACGCCGATGCGGCCAAGGTGGTCGAGCGGATCCGCTCGCACATCGAGAACGTCTCCTTCCAGCCGGACCCGGGGGCGACCTCCCGCCGGGTGACCCTCTCGATGGGCCTCGTATCGTTCCCGCGCGACGGCCACAACGAGACCGTCCTCCTGGCCCGTGCGCAGGCCCGTCTCAAGGAAGCGAGCGAGCGCGGAGGCAATCAGGTAGTCGCCACCGACGCCAGCTGAGCCGACCGCTCCACAAAATGAAAAGGCCGGAGATGCGTCCCGGCCTTTGCGCTCTCGGCGACGAAGCTCGAGAAGCCGCGGTCAGTCGCGCTCCTCTCTCACCGGCAGGGTTTCCGGCACGCCCTTCTCATCCTCCATGTGCCCAATCACCCACCGTGGCCATGACACCGGCTCCGATCCTTGTCCGCCCGCGGAGGCGTCGGAAGGGGACGCCTCGGTCGCCTCGCCCCGCATCTTGGCGATCAGGCCCGTGTATGGGTAGTCGCGCAGGATGCGGCTGAACTGGGCCCGGTAGTTGGCAATGAGACTCACGTCTTCGATGATGACGTCTTGTACCTTCCAGCGATCGCCACGTCGCACCATCCGGTAGTCAACGGGCACGTCACTCCCGTTCCGCCCGAGGAGCGTGGTGGCGACGACAGCCTGATCGCCGGCCACGGACTCGCCCACGTATTGGATCTTCACTCCGCCGGATACGCTCGCCTTGGTCACGATGGCCGCGACAAAGCCACGCTCGAGGACACCCGAGAAGAGCTCGATGAACTCGTCCTGTGTCTCCGGCGGCTTCGAGGACCACGCGGCCCCCAGAGCGAGGGCGGCCGCCTCGCGAAACTCGATCATCTCGTTGACGAGCTGACGGATAGCCTGGCGGGCTTCTTCGAGGCCGCGTGAGCGATCGGCCCCGCGCAGAATGGTATTGGCGCGGTTGAAGAACGCCTCCATGGTCTCCGTCGGCGAGGCAGCATCAACGGGCGCGGCCGAGACCAGCCCGACCATCAGAGCGATCAAGAGTGCCAGAGGCCACCCGGTAGACATGGGCATGTAGGATAGTTCAGCTCCGGAATCCCCGCCTCGCCCATTTCCGGCGATGTCACCTCCCCTGCCCCTTTCCGTCAGCGTAGAGCCGGCGCTGTACGGAACTCCTTGATTGTATGGACGTAGGCCTGATGGCCTTCCTCTTGCTATCCCAAGGAGCCCAGGAGGAATGCTCCCGTGAAAAGACTCATGGTCCTCGGCGTCATCAGCGCGCTCTTGCTCTGCTTCGAAAAACTCTCGACGGGCCGGAAGACCCAAGTGGCGACACCTCAGACTCCCCGCATCGTGACATTGCAGGAAGTGCTCAAGCATCACGAAGCGCTCCCGCCCACCGCGAGAGCTTTCTACGAGGCGCTCCTCGCCCAAGGCGAAGTCCTGGCAGTTCAGGTGGAGTATCTTCCCGATCCGCTCCTCTGGCTCACCACCACGCCGGAGCAGGCGCGCTGGATGCGGGAGCAGCATAACGGGTCGGCAGGTCTGGAATCCGTGGTGATGAGCGCCGCCGACGCTCACGACCTCCTGGCCGCCATGGGCAATGCGGCGGCGCCGAGCACGTTGCACGAGATCGCCGAGGTCCTCGTCTCGCAGGCTCCCACCGAGGTGTAGAGCGCGCGGACTATCCCCCTCGCCGAGCGAGCCACCACGCGTCTCGACGGATACGCGGCACGCAAAACCGGAGGGCGAATCGCCCTCCGGTTTTTGCCATCAGGTCCTTGAAAAGCACCCCAGCCGCCAGCCGCGGAGGCTCACATTGGTCCGGGAGCGGGCACCGGCGACGCAATGGAAGAATTCGGTGACTGTCCCTTGACCGAATCTACGGGCTCTCGCGCCGCTCGGTCCTGAAACGCCTGATGACCTCGTCGGCCTGGGTGGGAACCGCTGGGGGAGGCACCGACATGTACTTCCGGAGGGCCGCCTTGGTTCGCGGCCCCATGATTCCATCGATGGGTCCGGGATCATACCCGGACTTCGCGAGGGCCTCCTGAAGCTCGCGGACGTGCTCGGGTGTCGCAGCGATTGTGCCAGGGATCCGTGACGATTTCGTCCCTTGGGCGGATGCCATTCCGATCAGGAGTACCCCCGCCGCGATGGAGGTCAGCATCACTATGCCGGCGCGCGCGAAACGGATTCTTCGCATGGCGAGTACCTCCTCGCCCCCCGCGGGCTGCATCGTGAGTGCCAGTACGCCCAACCACCTGGAGCCGAGGGCCCACACGCCCGATTCGACGGCAATTGCCAGCGTTGTCACCAGTTTCTGTCCCCAAGGCGTTGGGTGGTCGATCCGGTTCCCTGCCGGTGCCTGATGGGATCTAACTGGGAAGATGTTCCTGCCTCAGTCGAACCTTCCCTGTCTGCGGATTCTCCCCTCGCAGGACGCGAGGAGATCGAAGGCAAAACTCTCGTCGACTGCGGGATCTGCCTGCGCCGTCGGGGAAACCACGGACACCCGTCAAGGAGTCCGGTTCGTCGCGATACCGATCGCCAAGCCCCGGGAAGTGGCCGGACGTTGCCAGAAGGACGAGACTGAAGTCCAGCCGGATACGGCCGTACCCGACGTCGGGGTATCAGCAAAGTGCTGAGGCTTCTGCTAGACTCCCGCCCAGCCTGTAAGCGGGCTCCTCCATGGACCCATTGCCCCACGCCCCGCATCCCCTCGCGCCTGACCCGCAGACCCCCTGCCGGAAGACCCGGTGATGGAGCGGCGCACCTTCATGGCGATGCTCACCGGCGGCATCGTCGTCGCGCCGCTCGCCGCCGTGGCCCAGCAGCCAGGGAAAGTTCCGCGCATAGGTTGGTTAGGCGGCCCCACGCGCGAGTCCGCGGAGCCTTTCCTCCGAACATTCCAGCGAGGGCTGAAGGATCTCGGCTGGGTTGAGGGTCAGAACATCGTCATCGAGTGGCGATTTGCGGGAGGGCGGGCGGAGCAGCTCCCCGGCCTCGCGGTGGAGTTGGTTCGGCTCCGTGTGGACCTCATTGTTGCGCCGTCAACGCCAACGGCGGTGGCCGCGAAGAACGCGACCAAGACGATCCCCATTGTCACGGTGGGAGGCGCCGATCCTGTTGGGTTGGGGCTCGTCGCCAGTCTGGCCAAGCCAGGGGGGAACATCACAGGGTTGACCAGCGCTGTCGGTCCAGAGATAGCCGGAAAGCAATTGGCGCTGCTCAAGGAGACCGTCCCGAAGGTCTCCCGGATGGCCGTTCTCTGGAATCCCACTACTCCAGGCAACGAACTCGCTTTGAGAGAGGCGGGGATCGCGGCCCGGGCGTTGAGGGTAGAGCTTCAACTCCTGGAGGCGCGCGGGCTCAACGACTTCGAGAGCGCTTTCGCGGCGATGAGCACAAAGCGCGCAGGCGCGCTCCTCGTCCTAGGCGATGTCATGTTCACTACTTACCGAATGCGGCTGGCAAGCCTAGCGGCGAAGAGCCGCCTGCCGGCCATTTACGCAACCAGGCAGTTTGTGGACGAAGGGGGTCTCATGGCCTATGGCGCGAACATTTTGGACAATTTCCACCGCGCCGCTGTCTACGTGGACAAGATCCTGAAAGGCGCGAAGCCCGGCGACCTCCCCATCGAGCAGGCCACGAAGTACGAGCTGGTGATCAACCTCAAGACCGCCAAGGCCCTCGGCCTGACGATCCCACCGTCGCTGCTGGGGCGGGCGGATCAGGTCATCGAATGAACCGCAGAAGCTTCGTCGGCACACTGGGGCTCGGCCTGCTCGCCGCGCCGCTCGCCGCCGATGCGCAGAAGCGGGGCAAGACGTGGCGGGTCGGGTTCCTGGCAGGTGGCGCGCGGCCGCCGGACGGTTCCCCGCCGCTGGCCCTGCGGCAGGCCTTACAGGAGCTCGGCTATGTCGAGCAGCAGAACGTCGTTCATGTCGGCCGGTGGGCCGAGGCCAAACAGGATCGGCTCCCCGGACTCGCCGCCGAGCTCGTCGGACTCAAAGTGGACGCGATCGTGACGGTGGGACGACCAGCGGCCGGGGCGGCCAAGCAGGCGACCTCGTCGATCCCGATCGTGTTGGCCAATGTCGGTGAGGCCGTCGCCATCGGGTTGCGGTGCCGAGAGCGGCGCGCATCGCGGTTCTCTGGAACGCCGACGATCGGGGGATGACCTTGCGCTACCGGGAAGCGGAAAAGGCCGCCCAGATGCTGCACGTCACCGTGCAGCCGCTCGGGGTACGCGAGCCGAACGATTTCGATACGGCCTTTTCGGCAATGAGCCTCAACCGTCCTGATGCGCTTTCCCTGGTTACGGACGCGCTGACGATACTCAACCGCAAGCGCATCATCGACTTTGCGCGGACGCACCGGATTCCAGCCATGTACGAGTTCGCCTTCCTCGTCCGGGACGGGGGATTGATGTCTTACGGGGCGAGCCCGGATGATAACTATCGCCGGGCCGCGAGCTACATCGATCGTATTTTCAAGGGAGCCGCACGAGGGACTTACCGGTCGAGCTGCCGACCCGATACTACCTCACCATCAATCTCGCGACCGCCAAGGTCCTCGGCCTCACGATCCCGCCGTCGCTGCTGGGGCGCGCGGATGAGGTGATTGAGTGATAGGCCGGCGCACGTTTCTCGCTGGCACTGGTGCGGTGCTCCTCGCTGGCCGCTCGCCGCCGAGGCCCAACCGGCGGCCACGATCCCTCGAATTGGCTACCTGGCCGGCGCCGTGGGCCTTAGCCCCCACCTGAAGTGCCACCTGAAACCCGCCCATTCCGGTCAATGGGGCCCCCTGGAACGGGTCCCATACCCGCTAGGACGGGCGCGGTCGTGCGTGCGGCGTCCCACGTCTGAAACCGGCTAATCGAGACGCACGTGGCCCCTGAGCGTACAAATCAGCGGCCGAAAATATAACGAATCCCCGTGGGGAAGCGGGCGTGTCCTCCCTACGCCGCTGGGATTCTCAAGAGACTTAGCATCCGGTGTCCTTCCCCAGCCCTTCTGCTAGACTCGCGCTAACCTGCAAGGAGGGCTCATACCATGGGACCGAGTCAGTTGCCCGACCGCCCACACTCCTTCGCTCCTGGTTCGCAGAACTGTCTGCTACTTGCCCTGGCTGTGCCGTCGGCTCCTGGGGCGGGCGCGTCCAGGTCTGGGAGGTGAACGTCACGGGGATGGGGGCCACGGACGGCGCGGCCGCCGCCGGAGAGTATTCATGTTGGCTTCCTCCGGGACTATGCCCAGCACGCGCGCGCGGCACTGGAGTTCGCACGAGAATATCTCGACTCCGACGCGTTCTTACGTGCGTCTTGGCGCTAGCGCGCGTCTAGCAAGCTGCTCAGCACTTGCAGCGAGGTGGGTGCGTATCAGCGCGGTGAGGACCACGTAACCCCCGGATCCCCGGGAGGCGCGGTGATGGTGAATGAGGGGAAATGGGCGGACTGGTATCAGGGCGTGGAGAAGCCATGGCCATATGGGGACACCACGACCTATGAGATTGGCGCGGCATGGCTCGACGGCTGCGCTCTCATCGAGGATTGGGGCTGCGGCGCGGGCTGGCTGCGCACGTTGGTTCCGCCGGACCGGTATCGCGGCATCGACGGAACCTCCTCCCCCTTCTGCGACGAGGTGGTCGACTTGGTGTCGTACCGGAGCACCGTTCCCGCCATTTTTATGCGGCACGTCCTCGAGCACAACTATGACTGGGTCCGGATTCTCGACAATGCGCTCGCGTCGTTCAACGAGCGAATGGTTCTGATCCTGTTCACACCGGAGAGGGCGGCGACCGAAGAAATCTCCTTTCAGCCCGACGTCGGTGTTCCCGACATCGCGTTCCGGCTTGCCGACATCACCGATCGTTTTCCCCCGGACGTGAGGCATACCGTGCAGCGGATCGCCTCGGCCACCCAGTACGGCTCCGAGACCATTCTCCTTCTCGAGAGGTCGGCTCCTGGGGCTGACGGATGAAGTGACCCAATGATAGCCCGGCGCTCGTTCCTCGCTGGCACTGGTGCGGTGCTCCTCGCCGCGCCGCTCACCGCCCAGGCGCAGCAGGCCGCCCAGGCGCCGCGCATCGGCTTCCTCTGGGGCGGGACGCCGTCCCCGTCCCTGCTCCGCGAATTCGAGGACGCCTTGCGGGAGCGGGGCTGGGTGTCGGGGCGGAATATCACCATCGAGCACCGGGCGGCCGAGGGCCGTAACGAGCGCCTGCCGCAGCTCGCAGCCGAGTTGGCCCAGGCGCGGGTGAGCGTCATGGTGACCTCCCAGTCACCTGCGACGCAAGCCGCCAAGAAGGCCAGCGGCACGATTCCCATCGTCATGCTCGGCAACGGCGATCCTGTTCGGTATGGTCTGGTCAGCAATCTGGCGCGGCCCGAGGGCAACGTGACAGGTCTGTCGTTCCTGGTGAACGAGGTCAGCATCAAGCTGATCGAGCTGCTGAAGGAGGCGATCCCGAAGACCGAGCGAGTCGCGGTGTTCGTAAACCAGACCAACCCCGGGGCGGCGCCGTTTCTCGCCGACCTGATGTCGGTGGCTCCGCGGCTCGGCATCAAAGCCCGGCCGGTCGAGGCGAACACGATCGATGAGTTGGATCGGGCGCTCACTGCGCTAACCCGCGAGCCGGTCAATGCTGTTTTCCTGGTGCCGGAGTCCTTCATCTTTTCCCAGCGCCAGCGAATCATCGAGTTCGCCATGGTCCACCGGTGGCCCGCGGTCGGCCCCCTGCGACCTTACGTCGAGGCCGGCGGTCTCATGTCCTATTCGCCGCACGCCTCCACGCTCTATCGCCAAGCCGCCGTCTACGTCGATAAACTCCTCCGAGGGGCCAAGCCTGCCGACCTGCCCGTCGAGCAGCCCACCAGGTTCGAGCTGGTCATCAACCTCAAGACGGCCAAGGCCCTCGGCCTGACGATCCCGCCGTCGGTGCTGGGGCGGGCGGATGAGGTCATTCAGTGATGGAGCGGCGTGCGTTCCTGGCTGGCACCGGTGCGGTGCTCCTTGTCGCGCCGCTCACCACCGAGGGGCGACAGGCTAGAAATGAAGTGAGGCACCTTGCACAAGAGCCACCTCCGTCCCGTGGCCTCGTGTGCCCCGGCAACACCTACTGGAATGGCCACGGATGCACGAGTGGTCGTCGCCCTCCCGCCGAAGACCAGTATGTCGAGATTGTCCCTGGGAAGACCACGAAAGAAGAGATTCTGGCGCTCTTCGGCGAGCCCGACTACCGGTCGACCCAAGGAAGCGGAAACGAGGCTCTGAGCTATTACATGCACTCCTTGGGGCCACCCTATCCCATGTGGCTCCGCGACGCTTCGCTTCGCAATCGGAACGGAATGCTCATCTTCTTGATGGACCAGCGCGGACTCTTCGTTCGATACAGCGTCACATCGCAGCCACCTCCGTAGTCGGATGAGCAGCGAGGCAGAAGAACTCCACCGAGCCATCAGCACAAGCGTCCGGGACATGCTGGACGCCTTCCGCATCCAGGCGCAGGCGGGGCCCGTGACCGACAAGGCGCTCGAGGAGATCATCTTCCGGGCGGCGATGGCGTCGTCCAGAGAAGACGACCCTTAGGAAGGCCAATATTACCGGCTTCCGCTTTCATGACCTCCGACACACCTTCGCCAGTCACGTCCAGATGGGTCTAGGGGACCTCAGGGCGACATAAACGCTCCTAGGCCATGCCGACCCTCGCATGACAATGCGGTATGCCCACTTGTCCGATGCTCGACTGAGGGAGGCCGTAGGAAGTCTCACCCATCTCCACGCTAGTGCCACCCTAGGTGCCACTAGCACGGTGCTCGCCAAGAAATGAAAAGCCGGAGGTCAGTGTGACCCTCCGGCTTCTCAGCGAATCAAGTGGTGGACGATACTGGACTTGAACCAGTGACCCCCGGCATGTGAGGCCGGTGCTCTGCCAACTGAGCTAATCGTCCGTGGCAGGAAATCTACAGGCTTACAAGCCGCGCGTCAACCCGACGCCGTCCACTGTGCCCGAAACCGCGCCCGCGGCGCATTCAATGCCCGCACATTCGGATCACTGTAACCACGAGAATAAAAGCTACCGCCGCCAAGGCCAGATCGAATCGCCAGCGCCCCTTGTTTCGGTGACCTAGTCGCCGGCGGACCCAAGGGCTCATGGCGCGTCGTGGTGTGACCGCGTGACTTGCCCATCGAGGGGTCGCTCGACGTCATCAAGCTCGCGAGGGAGGGCACACTGGTTCATCTGGCTACGTGTACATTCGCCCGCGGTCTGTCAGCCGGAGCCATCCGCGCCCGATCCGATAGATGAACCACAATCCGACGAGCATCAGCGGCAGCCACGCGATGAGGAGGCCGATGCCGAGTGTGGCTACAACGAACAGGCCGCACAGCGTCACCCACAGCAGCCCGAACCAGAAGGTGCGGATCTGCCACCGAAAATGCGTCTCGAGCCACGTCCCGCGCACCTCGCTTCGCTTCACGTAGTTCAGGATGACGGCGATGATCGAAGGCCAGCCGGTGAGAAACGCGCCCACGACGGTGGCCGCGCCGACGATTCCCGTGACCAGGCTGAACGTGTGCAGGGCATAGATGGCGTGGGTCAGTTTGATCAGCGACTCGCGTGGCTCGGAGATGGCGGTCACGGCACGTCACGCACGAGAGGCCGGCCACATCGCGGTTACTCGATGACCTCATCCGCTCGGGACAGCAGCGACGGAGGGATGGTCAGGCCGAGGGCCTTGGCGGTCTTGAGATTAATCACCAGCTCGAGCTTCGTCGGCTGTTCGATGGGCAGGTCGCCGGGCTTGGTCCCCTTGAGGATTCTGTCCACGTAGAAGGCGGCGCGCCGGAACATCTCGGACAGGCTCGGCCCATAGGAGACGAGCCCGCCCGCGGCCACGAAGCTTCGAACGTCGTACATGGCGGGTAGGCGGTGCTGCACCCCCAGCTCCAAGATCCGCTTGACGTTGTCGGCGCTGAACGGGGTGACCTGTACGATGAGCGCCTGGGCCCGCTCCCGCTGCATCGCCGCGACGGCGCCGGGCAGGTCCCCAGTCTCGTTCACTTCTTGGACCACGAGCTGGATCTTGATATGCTGCGCCGCCGCCCGCATCTCCTCGAGGAAGAGCCGCGTGGCGGAGGTACCGTGGTGGGCGAGCACCGCGACCCGGGTGACCTTGGGAACGAGCTCGCTCACCAGCTGGAGCCGCTTGCCCGCGAGCTCGGTGGACAGCGCGGTCAGGCCCGTGATATTGCCGCCCGGACGGGCGAGGCTGGCGACGAGACCGCTGCCGAGAGGATCAGCGACCGCCGCCATGACGATGGGGATGGCACTGGTCGCGCGTCTGGCTGCCTCGATCGTCGGGGCGGCTGCCGTGACGATGACCTCCACCTTGAGCCGCACGAGCTCCGCCGCCAGCTCCGGCAGCCGTTCTTCCTTCCTGGCCGCCCAGCGGTACTCGATGATGAGGTTGCGCCCTTCCACATAGCCCAGCTCGCGCAGCCCCTGTTGGAATGCCTCAGTCGTGGAAGTCAGGCCGGATTGAAGGGACAGGAAGCCGACGCGATGGACTCTGCCCGTCTGCTGGGCGTCGACGGCCAGCGGCTGACCAAGGAGTAGCACCGCACCCGTGCCAGCGAGAAGCGTTCGCCGGTCTATCAATCGACCCTCCCGCTCACCGGGGCAGCGTGCCCGGGCGCGAGGAAGGATCGACTCGTCGGAGAGAGAAGCGCCGTCGAGAGCCCACACCCCAGCGGGGTCTTCCAATTCCACCAGTCTGACCTCGATAGCGCTCAGCGCGCGGCAGCTCAATTCAGCGGCCTCGAAGAACTCAAGACATGGATACGGGAGACGCAGTAACCCGCTCCTACCCCTCGGCTTTCCGCGCACCCTTGTGAAAGAAAACCGAACTCGTTCGGACGGACGCGGCAGAGCACCGATCCGCTCTGCCCTCAGCGGGACAAGGTGCTGACCAGGGTGCCGATCGTCACCCGATGGCCATTCCGCCTCATCATCTTCTAGATGGCTGTCTCGTGCAACGGGCGCGCGGCCGCACGAAGGACCCGCTCGTGGCCTATCCGCTGGCGTTCTTCCTCATCGATCTCGCGGGCCCGCCGCGAGGGAAGCCTCGTTGCCCGCGAACGATTCGTTGGACCTGGCGGTGGCGGGATGGCGCCAGCGCCGCACGGCGTCCTGCCGGCTAGTTGCTCCGGGCTGAATTCTTTACCCGACGCACCGCCAGTAGGTCCCAACGTCCTTGCATCGAACCACCTTGCCCTCGCTCCCTACGATGTCGACCTCGCCCATGAAGAATACGGTATCAGCCGTAGGGGCCGCCAGGAACCTCGGAGTCCTTGGATCGTCAGCTCTCGAAGAGCTTCCCGGGAAGAAGGTGAGCGCAACAGCGACGATCACGCCGATCCCACACGATAGTGCGGCAGATTCGCCTCCCACTTCGGCTGAGTCCGGTAGGCATCATCGGCGGCGACGCGCATAGTCACGGTACGGAGGTCGGCCGATTGAGCCTCCACGGGCTGGCTGGTGCCCGGACCGACCACGAGCAGGATAGACGCCGCAAGGAGAGCGGCCGCCAGAACGAACGTCCCCCCTCGACTCGCGAGTATCCTCCGACTGGATTGAGGCGGACGAGATGGACGCATACTCTTCCTCGCTTTCTCGACGCTGCCTGTAGGCTGTAGACTCCGCCGGCCTCGCCGAAGTGCGAGCATCTGGAATGCCAGGGAGCGACCCCATGGCAGCCGTGAAGTTGTGGCGCGTCGCAGATGTGTCGCAGGGCATCGTGCCTGAACTCGGGACAGTGCAACCAGGGCACGGGCTCCTATCCTTACTGCGGGAGCATCACCGCCGGAACACCCTCCGCGTCGCGTGAAGTCCGACGATCTCACTCACGCCATACGCAAGCTTGCTGCCCCGGAGGGGGCGGGTGTAAGCTGGCCCGGTTGCAGGCATTCCCACGTTGGTGTCCTGGAGGTCGGACGATGCGTTTCCTCGGTAATCTGGTGGCGCTGCTGGTGCTGCTGGCCGCGGCGCCTGCGGGGGCGCAGCCCAAGGCGGCCATCGAGAAAGGCTCCGCAGTCAAGATGGAGTACACGCTCAAGGACGACAAGGGCCAGGTGCTCGATTCGAGCGAAGGCAAAGATCCCATCAGCTTCGTCCAGGGGGCCCAGCAGATCATCCCGGGGCTCGACAAGGCGATCATCGGCATGAAGGCCGGCGATACGAAGAAGGTCACGATCAAGCCCGAAGAGGCCTATGGCTCGGTAGATCCCAAGGCGGAGACCGAGGTGCCCAAGGATGCGCTCCCCAAGGGCGCGGACGTCGTCGGCACGCGGCTCCTCGCCCGCGGTCAGGACGGCCAGCCGCGACCCGTCACCGTCAAGGCGGTCAAGGACACCACGGTGGTGCTGGACCTCAACCATCCGTTGGCAGGCAAGACGCTCTTCTTCGATATCAAGGTCGTCTCCGTCGAGCCGCCGGCGAAGCCGGCCACGAAGTAAGCCACACTCGTGAGCGTCCGCGCTACGGACCTTCCATTCGACGCGGCCCATGCGCCCGTCGAGACGCTCGCCCTCAAGCGCGCCGTCCTGTGGGCCCTCCTGGCCTCCAAGGTCATGGCCGGCTGGGGTGTCCAGTGGGACATCCAGTGGCATGTGCTGATCGGCCGCGACTCGTTCTGGATCCCGCCGCATCTCATGACCTATGCGGGCGTCAGCGCGGCGGTGATCCTCTCGTTCGGCATGCTCTCCTTCGAGACGTGGCGGGGTACCGGCGCCGTTCGCGTCCTCGGTCTTTCCGGGAGCCGGGGCTTTCATCTGGCCGCGTGGGGCATGGCCGTCACCATACTCGCCGCGCCCATCGACGACATGTGGCATCGCCTGTTCGGCATCGACGTCACGCTGTGGAGCCCGCCGCATCTCATGGGCATCCTCGGCGTCGTGATCAACGGCTGGGCCTGCTTCACCATCGCGCGCGAAGTGTACCCTGATCGCCCTCGGGCGAGACTGGCCGCCATGATCGTCATCGGGGCCGGGCTCTACGGCAGCCTTCACCTCACCGTGGATCCGACCTTCCGTCTCGCCTATCTCTATGGGGGCGTGAGCTTCTACAGCTTCGCCATCCTGGGATCCCTCCTGTTGCCCCTCGCCCTCGTGCCCGCGGCGCGAGTCTCGGGAAACCGCTGGGCGCCGCTGGCCGCGCTCGTCCTCGTGGCCCTCGTGGGCATGGTGGGCCATCGCATCGCCCGCGCGGGCTTCGAGGTGATGCAGCCGGTGTCGGTCATCGAGGAGGAAATCGCCAAGGATCCCACCTCGCCCATCGCCGTGGCGAATATCACGGCACGGAAGAACGGCTTTCCCCCGGGACGAGTGGGTGGCCTGCCGCTCCTCATCATGGGCTTCGTGCCGGTCCTCGCCATGTCGCTGTTGGACGCCCGCCGCCGCCCGGAAGCCGCCACGGTCGCGTACGGACTTCTCCTCTTCGCTGTCGGTGGCTGGCGCATTGCCGGCCTCCCCGCCCTGGCTCCCATGACTCCCACCTTGGGGCCGACCGCGGTGGCCTTTGTTCTGACGGCCGTGACGGCTCTCATCGGTGGCCGAGCGGCGCGCCGCCTCTCGGACTCGCTCTGACATGGCCCCCATGCCGAAGTCGATCGTCATCACCGGGGCGTCCACGGGGATCGGCGCAGCATGCGCGCTTCATCTCGACAAGCAGGGTCTGCGCGTGTTCGCCGGGGTGCGGAGGCAGGCAGACGCCGACGCGCTCAAGGCCAAGGCGTCTTCACGGCTCGTGGCTATCGCGCTCGACGTTGCGGACAGCCTGTCCGTATCCACGGCGGCCAGCGCGGTGGCCGGCGCGGTGGGCGAGGCGGGGCTCGACGGCCTCGTCAACAACGCGGGGGTCGTGGTCACGGGACCGGTAGAATTCCTGCCCCTGCCCGAGCTGCGACGCCAGCTCGAGATCAATGTCGTCGGGCAGGTCGCGGTGACCCAGGCCTTCCTGCCGCTGATCCGCGCCGCCCGAGGGCGCATCGTCAATATGGGATCGATAGCCGGGCGCCTCGCCACACCCTTTTCGAGCGCCTACGGTGCCTCCAAATTCGCTCTCGAGGCGTTGACGGACGCCCTGCGGCTCGAGCTGGCGCCCTGGGGCATTTCCGTGTCCATCATCGAGCCGGGGGCGGTGGCCACCCCGATCTGGGAAAAGGGCGCCAAGAGCGGAGCGGCCATGCTGGCCGCAGCTCCGCCGGAAGCGCTCGTGCTGTACGCGGAGGCGCTCGAGGCCTTCAAGAAGACCTCGGAGCATGCCGCGAAGCATGCCGTCGCTCCCATCGAGGTGGCGCGGGTTGTCGAGCATGCCCTCACCGCCGCCAGGCCCAAGACACGCTACGTCGTCGGACGTCGGGCCAAGATCGGGGCGGCCATGGCCCTCCTCGTGCCCGATCGCATGAGAGACAACATGGTCGCCAAGGCCATGCGGCTCCCCAAGGATGCCCCTTCCGGGCCGCCCAAGGCCGGCGAAGGAGCCTGGGGCTAGCGTCTCAGCTCGGACCTTGCAGCGCTGCCATGAGGTCGCTGGAGAAGGTGGCGGTATACACCTCCTCCACGGGGCCTTTCAGCTTGATGGACCAGTCGGGCCGCACATCGACCTCGAGGATTCCCCCCGGCATGCGCACCGTGACGAGCCCGTGGTCGCAGAGGCCATTCTTCACGGCCGCGCACGCCACCGCCGATGACGACGAGCCTGACGCCAGCGTGTAGCCCGCGCCGCGCTCCCATATCAGGATGTCCACCTGGGAGCGTCCGGCCACGCGCGCGAACTGGACATTGGTGCGCTTCGGGAAGGCGGGATGACGCTCGATCTGAGGGCCCAGCGTTTTGCAGCGCTCCTCGTCGAGCTTGTCCACGAAGACCACGCAGTGCGGATTCCCCACGGATACGGCGGTCACGGCCAGCGTCTGGCCGCCCACTTCCAGGGGCACGCGAACCACTTCGCGCGGCGGGCCGTTCATGGGGATCTCCGGCGCGAGGAATGTGCACCGGCCCATCTCGACGGTAACCAGGTTCATCTTCCCGCCGACCACGTGGCATT
>WNGF01013969.1_pt1 | contig 19028 bp, 16 predicted proteins | sample 5400641 | NCBI WGS metagenome assembly WNGF01 (sample SAMN13153371, study PRJNA577476) | soil metagenome | isolation source: 80 cm soil or saprolite under grassland replicate 2 | place: USA:California | collected 2016-06-15
CCCTTGACCAGCCCTCCGGCCCCGGCGGCGAGCTCCGCCACTGCCCGCACTGCGTAGTCGGTTCGGGCGGAGATCCGGAGCGACATCTCGGGCCTGGGCTGAGGTTGCACCATCACCGCCATGGCTCACACCAGGGCCAGATCGGGGTCCCTGGCCACCGCCCCGTTGGTCGAGAACACCTTGGAGTTGTGGAGATCCGCGTACACGTGGCCGCCCGGGACGATGCCTTCCACCTCGTGGTGGGGAAGCTGGGCCACCAGGGTCTGGCCATCCGGAAGGCGCAGCAGCAGTTTCGTCGCCCACCCCATGTCGGTGACTCGATCCACCGCGGCCTGGCAGGACGTATCCCCCGGGCCGTCGGAGATCCGCACATCCTGCGGCCGGACGTATGCTTCGGCAGCCGCGCCCTCCTCGAGTTGATCGGCTCCAGGCAGCGACTGATCGCCGAACCGGAGACGGCCGCTGGAGGCCCGACCCTGGATCACGTTGGCCGCTCCCACGAATCCCGCGACGAAGGGTGTGGCCGGGCGGTTGTAGATCTCCTGAGGGGTGCCGATCTGCTCCACGGCGCCCTGGTGCATGACCACCACCTCGCCGGCCAGCTCCAGCGCCTCCTCTTGATCGTGGGTGACCAGGATGCTGGTCACCCCCAACTCTCGATGGAGCTCGTCGAGCCACCGGCGGAGTTCCTGTCGCACCCTCGCGTCGAGGGCTCCGAAGGGCTCATCAAGCAACAGGAGCTGGGGCTGCGGAGCCAGGGCTCGGGCCAGCGCGACCCGCTGCCGCTGGCCCCCGGAGAGCTGGTCGGGATACCGGTTGGTGAAGGCCGAGAGTCCCACCAGTTCCAGTAATTCCTGGACGCGCTGGCGCTGCTCCGCCTTGGGCCGCTTCCGAACGGAAAGCCCGAACGCCACGTTCTGGCTCACGCTCATATGCCGAAACAGCGCGTAGTGCTGGAAGACGAAGCCGAACCGGCGGGCCTGGACCCTGGTACGGGTCTGGTCCTCCCCGGCCACCCAGATCCGACCGGCGTCGGGGCGCTCCAGCCCGGCCAGCATCCGAAGGACCGTGCTCTTTCCGGAGCCGCTCGGGCCGAGCAGAGCGGTGATCTGGCCATCCCGAGCCTCGAAGGACACGTCTCGGACGGCCTGGAAGTGGCCGAAGCGTTTGTTCAGGCCCTCCACCACGATCCCGGTCATCTCCCCATCTCCCTTCCACGCTTGCGTCTGAAGGTCTCGATGCCGATCAGCAATACGATCGAGAAGGCCGCCAGCGTCAGGGCCACGATGTAGCCTTGCTGCTCCTGATACTGGTCGAAGGCTCGCAGGATGTAGAGCGTCGCCGTCTCGGTCTGGCCCTGAATCAATCCGCTCACGATGAGCACCGCCCCGACCTCGCCGATGGCCCGAGCCGCGGACAGCGCGATCCCGTACAGCAACCCCCACCGGATGTTCGGCAGCGTCACTCGGAAGAAGGTCTGGAGCTTCGAGGCCCCGAGCGTCCACGCGGCCTGCTCCTCCTCCGTGCCCAGCTCCTGGAGCACGGGAGCGACTTCCCGGATCACGAAAGGGATCGAGATAAAGATCGTGACCAGGATCATGGAGGGCAGGGCGAAGATGATCTGGGCCCCTCGCGCCGCGAAGAACGGTTCGAACCACCCGCCGCGGCCGAACAGCAGGACGGCCATGAGGCCGACGATGACCGGGGAGATGGCGAGTGGCAGGTCGACCATCGCCGAGACCAGGCGCTTGCCGGGGAAGCGGTCCCGGCTCAGAACAAGCGCGACGATGACGCCGAACACGCTCGTCACTGCCACGGTGACCAACATGATCACGAACGTCAGGGAGAAGGCGTGCCGGACGTCCGGCTGGCTGAAGGTCCTCCCGATCGCCCCCAGCCCCGACTTGAGCGCGTAGTAGATGATGCCGCCGAGCGGTGCGACCAGCAGGACCAGGACATAGAGGAGCGCCACCGCCAGCATGATGCCCCGCACCAGGCGTTCACGACGGGCGTCGGCGTCACGTGCCCGCCTGGTCACCTCGAAGTCGTCGCTTCGATGCAGGTGCGGCTGCTCCCGGATCTGCGTGCTCATGCGCTGAGCTCCTCCGAGTGCCGCGACACGAGCTTCTCGGTCACCAGCACCAGCAGGAACGAGAAGCCGAACAGCAGCGCCGATACGGCGGCGGCCTGATCAGGGCCTCCGCTTCCTCCGTAGTTGGTCGGGTTGATCAGCTGGGAGATGAAGACGGACGCGGTGAGCGTCTTGTTCGGGATGTTGCCCGCCACGACGACGACGGCGCCGAACTCTCCCAGGCTCCGAGAGAACGCCAGGAGGGCACCGGCCACGATGGCCGGGCGGAGCGCCGGCAACATGACCCTGCGGAAAGTCGTCCACCGCCCCGCGCCCAGCACGCGCGCCGCTTCCTCCTCCGCCGGGTCCAGCTCCAGCAGCACCGGCTGCACGCTTCGCACCACCAATGGAAGCGTCACGAAGAGCAACGCGAGCAGGATCCCGAGGGGAGCGAAGATGATGTGGATCCCGTGATCCTCGAACCAACCGCCGACGACCGAGTTGGGCCCGTACAGGGCGACAAGCATGACGCCGGCCACGAGAGTCGGCACTGCGAACGGGAGATCGATCACCGTCGACAGGAGGTCACGCCCCGGGAATCGGATCCGAACGAGCACGTACGCGAGCAGGGTGCCCAGGGTCCCATTGATGATCGCCGTGAGGGCGGCCATGATCACCGTCAGCCGGATGGCGTTCCAGGCCCCGAACGAGGCCAACGCGTCCTCGAGGTTGCTCAGGCCGTGGCCAAATCCCCGCTCGAGGAGCGCAGCGACGGGGAGCAGGATGAACAAGCCCAGATACAGCAAGGCCACCCCGCGCAGAGACCAGCGGCCGAGAGGCGCGTCCCGCTCTCGCCGGGCTCGGCCGCTCGGCCACCTCGCCTCCTTCTCAGTCGTCGCCTGCGCCACAATCACCTATCCCCTGGCCGCCCTATAGGCCTGGGTGAACGCCCCGTTCGGACCGAACACCGTGCTGGCGGCGAGCGCGTCCCAGCCGCCGAGGTCGCCCGTGGTGAACAGGTCAGGGATCGGGGGGAACTGATCCCCGTCGCCCTTCTGGGCGGCCGCCATGTCGATGGGCCGCTGGTACCCGGTCTTGGCGAAGACCGCTTGGGCGTCCGGCGTGGACAGATACGACACGAACGCGCTGGCTATGCCCGTGATGCAGTGCGCCGCAGCGTTCCTGTCCACCACGACGGTGGGCGTCTGGATCAAGACCGTCGAGGGGGGGATCACGAACTGGTCCTTGCTGCCGGCGGCGATGCCGGCCAGCGCCTGGTTCTCGTAGGTGATGGCCACGTCGCCGTTGCCGGACTCGAAGTTCTTGAACGAGTCGTTGGCGCTCTTGTCCAGCACCGAGACGTTGGTGAAGATGCCCCGCAGCAGCTTCTCGGCGTCGGCCGGGTTGTTGGCCGCGTAGCCGGGCACCTTCCCTCGCATCGCGGCCCCGTAGGCGGCGACGATGTTCCACCTGGCACCGCCGCTCTGTGCCGGGTCGGGGGTCAGGATCTTCAGCCCGGGCTGCATCAGGTCGTTCCAGTCGTGGATTCCCTTGGGATTGCCCGGGCGGACCATGAACCCGACAACGGATGTCGCGACCACTGAGCCGTTGAGATCGTTCTGCCAGTCGTGGGTGATCAGCCCGGCCTTCTGGACCAGCTCGACGTCGGTGGCGGTCGCTGAGGCGTACACGTCGGCCTTGAACCCATTGACGATGTTCTGGGCCTGGGTGGTGCTCCCGCCGAAGGACATCTGGAAGATGAGGCTCTGGTTGTGGTCGGCCTTCCAGTCGGTTGCGAAGGTCGAGGTGAGCTTGCCGTACGCGTCGTAGGGGTTGCTGTACGCGGCCAGGGTGATGGTCGGAGTCTCGGGCGGCGCGCATTTCCCGTTGGCGCTCGTGGTTGCACCGCTGGTCGTGCAGGCCACGCCGGCCAACGCGACCAGCGACGCCACCGCCCCTCCCACTCGAGTCCACGTGAGCTTCATGACCACAACTCCTCTCCAGCTCTCCTCCAGCGCACAGTCTTAGTGCCTCGTCTCCAGCTTTCTCCACTTAATCCATAGAGTTGACCGTCTCAATTGAGTGGATGGAGTCTGGGGAGAATACGTGCCGGGCCGCCAGAAGTCAATGAGGCGACGGGGGAGGCCAGGAACATCGCGGAGTTGCGGCGGTCGCTCGCCGCCTGGCTGTCGGGGGCGAGGTGACGCCTCAGGAGCCCACAGGCCGAGCGTTTACGCGGGATGGGGGCGGCCGGACTGCTCCCCCGCCATTCCTCTCTTCGGCACCAATACCTTTCGCCGAAAGAACAGCACCTCCACCCCGTTCTGGTTGTAGCCGCGGGTCTCGACCGTGACCACGCCACGATCTGGCTTCGACTCCGACTCCTTTACGTCCAGCACGGTGGTCTCCGCGTACAGCGTGTCGCCGTGAAACATGGGCGCAGTGTGCCGTAGCGACTCGACCTCCAGATTGGCGATGGCCTTGCCGGACACATCGGGGACGCTCATACCCAGAGCCAGCGAGTACACCAGGTTGCCCACCACCACGTTGCGACCGAACTGCGTCGAAGTCTCCGCGTAATGGGCGTCGGTGTGGAGGGGGTGATGGTTCATGGTGATCATGCAGAACAGGTGGTCGTCGTACTCGGTGATGGTCTTGCCCGGCCAGTGCTTGTAGATGTCCCCGACCTCGAAGTCCTCCAAATATCGCCCGAACGGTCGGGCCACTCCCATTCCAGCCTCCCTCATCGGCCGGTCGGCCAGTGCTCGACCTCCAACTCCCGCATGGGGAAGTCCCGGGGATTTCCCGTGGCCAGACGGGCTCCGATGACGTGGGCGGCGGCGGCCACAAGGCAATCGGCCTGAGACAGCCTTCGACCTCTCCGGGCGTGGTCGCGACGCCACCGTCCGGCCAATTGACCTTGCTCACGGCCCAAGGGTGCCTCCCGCAGTCCGCCCAGAAGGTCTGCGGCCGCGGACTCCTCGGCTGGCCCGCGCACCCCCCGAGCGACCTCCTCTGCGTTGACCGCGCACAGGTACGGGGAATCACCTCTGCGGCGCAGGGCCAGGATGCGTTCGCTCGCTTCGGGGCGACCACGAAGAACATCGATGAGGACGGTGGTGTCGAGGAGGACGGCTCCCATCAGCCCACCCGTCGCCGATCGCTCACCCGTTGCCGCCTGACCCAAGCACCGGGATCCTCGTCCCAGTCGTGGCCTCGATCGGCGATGGAGCCGATGGCGGATTCGATCAAATCCCACCGGTGCTCGTCGTCCAATGCCCGACGTACAGCCTCGGCAATGAACCGGCTCCGGTGGCGCAGGCCCACCTTGCGGTCCAAGCGCTGCACGAGCTCGTTCTCAAGCGTAATGTGCACTCTTATGGCCACACCATAGCACACAGCGGCAAAGGGGAGGTTAGTCCGACCGTCCCGAGGAGGGGTTCGATTGAGAGCTCCCGCCCGCTTCATCGGTGAATCCGATCGAGGCGTGGGAACCGTCGCAGAATGGCTTGCTCTCGGAGGCGCCGCATCGGCAGAGCGTGACGCGGTTGCGCCGTTCGTAGACGAACCCGCCGGAAGACTCGATGGTGATGCCGCCCCGCACCCAGATGGGACCGCTCACCCCCTCATGGGGATCCTCGACCAGGCCGATCGAGGGCTCGAAGCGAGGCTCCACCGCCTCTCCCTCACCCTCGCCACCGCCCGACGACCTGCGCCATGCCACCAGGCGGCCGGATGGGCAGTACGAAGCCTCGCGCTCAGCCAGTTCGCGTGCCGCCGGGCGGGCCTCCTTCACCAGGTTCCACACCTGCCCCCGTGCATCGCAGAAGCGCGCGAACGCGCACAGGGGCTCGGCGTCGGTGAGGATGAGCTTCGGCCCTTGATACACCTCCGCCTGGTCCAGGTAGGGAGCCCGCTCTGCCGTCTCGGTCCCGTCGAAGCCGATGACGGCGTGGGTGTTGTCACAGAACGGCTTGGTGGCGGAGTGTCCGCATCGGCACAGCTTGTATACCTCCCCAGCCTCGAAGACCTCTCCCTCCCGCCACTCCCAGGATTCGCCCAGTTCGTTCGTCTCGATGATCTGCTTCGATAGGGGGATGCCGCCGGTGACCACGTACGGACCGTTCTTGGTCACGAAGATCCTCATGTCCTTCGAGCCCTCCATCTCCCCCTCCCTTGTAGACCATTGGATCGCCGCCCGCAGCCGGACCCGCTGCGCCGTGCCTCAGCTCTCGCTCCTGTAGCGTTCCAGAAGTTGGCGAGCGATCACCAGTTTCTGGATCTCACTGGTGCCCTCCCCGATCAACAGGAACGGCGCGTCTCGATAGAGCCGCTCGATCGGATACTCCGTCGAGTAGCCGTAACCGCCGTGGACGCGCAGCGCCTCGGTCACGATCTCGTGGCAGGCTTCAGTGCAGAAGTACTTGGCCATGCCCGCCTCCAGGTCCGATCGAGCGCCGGCCGACTTCTTCTTGGCGGCCTGCAACATCATCAGCCGGGCCGCTTCGAGCTTCGTGGCCATGTCCGCCAGCTTCTCCTGGATCATCTGGTGTTGGGCGATTGGCTTGCCGAACGCATATCGCTGCTGGGCGTAGCGTATGGCTTCCTCGAAGGCCCGGGTGGCCAGTCCCACGGCGCGGGCGCTCACGTTCACCCGGCCCACCTCGATCCCGTCCATGATCTGGCGGAAGCCGTCGCCCTCCTCGCCCAGGCGGTTCGCCGCGGGCACCCGGTGGTCGGCGAAGACCAGTTCGGTGGTCTCGACGCCGTGGTAGCCCATCTTCTGGATGTTGGGAGGGATCGTGATGCCTTCGAACCTCCGGGCCTCCGGCTCCTTCTCCACATACAGCACGGTCATCCCCCTGTGGGGCGGCTGAGCCGTTGGGTCAGTCTTGCACAGCAGCACTACCAGCCCCGCCCGGAGACCGTTGGTGACCCACATCTTCGTGCCGGTCACCACGTAATGGTCGCCGTCACGGGAAGCTCGGCACTGGATGGCCTGGACGTCAGAGCCCGCGCCGGGCTCCGACATCGACAGCGCAGCCCGGAGCTCGCCGGTCGCCATGGCAGGGAGCCACCTCCGCTTCTGCTCCTCCGTTCCGTACTTCTTCAGGAGGTGGACGGCCATGAAGTGGGTGTTCATGATGCCGGAAAGGGACATCCACGCTCTGGACAGCTCCACTCCGACCAGCGCGTAGGTCATGAGGTCGAGCCCCGCCCCGCCGTACTCTTCCGGCACCGTGAGCCCGAACAATCCCATCTCCTTCATCTGCTCGACGATGGCCTCGGGGAACTCGTCGCGGTGCTCCAGCTCATCGGCCACGGGGACGACGTCCCTGTCCACGAAGTGGCGGACGGTCTCCACGATCGCTTGCTGCTCGCCGGTCAGCTCGACCAGGCCACCGGGTGGCGCCTGTGGCGGGCTGCTCATGGGTGTCGGACTCCTAGCTCGGGAACGATCACATGCTAGCGGCCGGGGTACGTGGGGGGCCTGCCGTCACGGCGGGGTGGAACTCCCCACAGGAGGAGACCCCTGAGACGAGGGAGCCACAAAATCGTCGAGTGACCTTACTTTCACCATGCCGGCGGCCCTTCCCCGGGTGGCCAGCTGCTCGGCCATCTTCCTGGAGGCTTCATCGATCATCTCGTTCCCGAACATGACCGCGCCCGTGCGCTCCACATCCGTGGCATGCCCGTACGCGTCGAGGATAGCCAGCGCCTTGTCGAACTCATCTTGGGTCGGCGCGTAGACCTCATTGATCACGTCGATCTGACCAGGGTGAAGCGCCCACTTCCCGTCGTAGCCGAGCGCCCGCGAGCGCGCCGCGACCTCCCCGCACCCCTGAAGGTCCTGGATGACCAGGTACGGCCCATCGATCGCCTGCAACCCAGCCGTGCGCGCGGCGACGAGGATGCGCATGAGGACGTAGTGCCAATGATCTCCCGGATAGCCGGTCATGGGTAACCCGGCCGTCAGCGCCGGCAGGCCGAGCGATGCGCTCATGTCCGCGGGGCCGAAGATCAGGGCCTCGGTCCGGTCGGAGGCTGAGGCGATCGCGTCGATGTGGGTGAGGCCTGCCGCCGTTTCGATCTGTACCTCCAGCCCGATCCGCTTGTCCAGGCCGATCGTATCCTCGATCATGCGGAGCAGGTCGGCCACCGACGTGACGTCGCTGGCGCGCTCGACCTTGGGGATCATGAGGCAGTCCAGGTACTGCCCGGCGTTCTCCACTATCTCGATGACGTCGCGGTTGCACCATTTCGTGTACACCCCATTGACCCTGACGACCACGGTCTTTCCCGCCCAGTGACCCTCCTGCAGCGCCCGGACGATGTTCCCGCGCGCCTCCTCCTTTGCCGTGGGGGCCACGGAGTCCTCCAGGTCCATGAACACTTCGTCCGCCGGAAGGGTGGGCGCCTTGGCCAGCATCTTCGGGGACGAGCCGGGGACCGAGAGGCAGGAGCGTCGGGCCCGGATAACCCGTTCTGGCATGTCAGGCGGGTCGGAGCCTGATCGGTGGCTGAAGGGCCAGGGTGTGGCGTGGCCGGCAAGCTTTCTCTCGCCGTTCCGGTCGCCCGTGTGGCGACAACGGGCTTCGCCCCCTGAAAACCTTGGTCTACAAGGTCCCGCCGCTCAAACCGAATGGCGGAATCGAGGCCTGCACCGCGGACGTAAAGTGGTCGGCGATGCCGGCCGGCTGAGAACACGGATCCTGAGCCAGGTGAGCCGGCCAGCAGGATCGTGAGAGGGGGCTCGCCGAGCTCATTCCCCAACCAACTACTCGCCGTCGGAGGCCGATCAGCCCGAGCCACACGGGCCGCAACGGTTCTTCGAGGACGTCTCGGGACTGGCGGTGCTCTTCGGGATTTCCTCGGGCGGGCGAAGACGTCACGAGCCGCTCAGCCGGCGGCAGCGCGGTCGGCGATGATCACCGACGCGGGGGCGGCGACGCGACCTGCGGGGATAGACCAGTCGCCCGACCGGAGCCTTCGGAGCGGCTCCACCTTGTCAGAACCCGTCACCAGCCACAGGATCTCCGTCGTCCTTCCAAGCCTGGGGTAGGTCAACGTCATGCGGCGACGGCCCATGTACTCCCCGGTGAGCGCGACGTCTCGATCGGTTATCTCCAGGACGGGGTCGCCAGGAACCAGCGACGCGGTGTGCCCGTCCGGGCCCAGCCCCAGATGGATCACGTCGAACCGGTCCGGCAGAGAGGCGGCGTATCGTGCCGCGGCCGAATCGAGGTCCTGCTCGTTCACCGGCATGGGGTGCACCTCGACGTTCCCCTGTGGAGGCAGGCTCTGCTCCAGGTGGGTGAGGTTCCTGTCGGGATCGCCCGGAGGTGCCACCCGCTCGTCGACCTGATAGATGGCCATCCGGTCCCATGGGACGTCCTCGTCCTTCAAGCGCTCGAACATGGCCCAGGGCGTGTGCCCTCCGCTCACGGCGAACATGAACCGCCCATGGTCGGCCACGGCATCGCGGGCTCGCCCGGCCACGAAGGCGGCAGCCTGCCGGGCCACCGCGTCGGGATCATCCAGAACTTCCACCTTCGGTTCGGTCATCGAAAGCTGCCCTCCCCCATCCGTTCGCGTTCTCCGCCCGGTTCCTTCCCCAAACGTGAGGGCCAGTTGTAGCACGACGGCCGACCCTCGGGTGCCAAGGGGAGTCGTGCCGGTCAAGGATCGTCCTCACCACCCTGGCCTTCCTTGGGCGCCGACCTCATGGCGCGATCTTGGACGCCCCCGCGCCCGCGTAACTTCTTTACGGTTCGGGCCCGGCTGCCGCGTCGAGCGGCGTGGGACTGTCGCCCTCCTCGAGCCGAGGCGACGGAGCTGACGCCGACTGTGCTCCGCGCAATGAGGCTATCGCTGCCAGGCCAGCGACCACGGCGATCACGCCGCCACCGGCCAGTCCGACCCGAGGGCCCAGGTGCTGGCCGACCCACCCGGCAAGGGGCCCGCCGATAGGATTGCTCCCCAGGAAGACCACCGTGTAGAGAGCCATCACCCGTCCCCGCATCTCGGACGAGGAGGCGAGTTGCAGCGTGGAGTTGCCGGTGATGGCGAAGGCGATACCGGCGGCCCCCAGGAAGGGCAGGACCAGCCACGTCCACTGAATGGCGGGCGCCACCGCCAGCCCGACGCTCAGCACACCCAGGATCAGGGCTAGCAACGCCAGCCGGCGAGGGTTCGGCCGGGTGGCGCGGCTGGCCATGAGGAGGGCTCCGGCCAGAGATCCGAACCCGAATAGGGCCAGCATCGTCCCGTACGTTGCCGACGTGCCGCCGAAGGTCCTCACCGCCAGCAGGGGCATCAGCACCAGGAAGTTGAAGGCGAACAGAAAGACGACCAGCATGAGCAGCATCGGCAGCCGAAGCGCCGCCGAGTGCCATACGTAGGCGACGCCTTGACGGATCTGGCCCTTACGCCGGGGAACGTGCTCCCTGGGGTGTAGCTCGGTCCGCCGCATGGCCAGGAGGGCCACGACCACGGTCAGGTAGGACAGGGCGTTGATCAGGAACACCGGCGCGGTCCCCGCCACCCCGATAAGTATGCCGGCGACCACCGGGCCGATGATCCGAGTCCCCGTGAACGTGGCCGTGGTCAGGCTCATGGCGTTGGTCAGATCGGCCGGGCCCACCATCTCCAGATAAAAGCTCTGCCGGGTGGGCATGTCGATGGCCGTGACGATCCCGGTCAGGAAGGACATCATGTAGACCATCCACAGCCTGACCACACCGGTCGCCACCAGCAGCCACAGCGCCCCGGCCAGAAGCGCATAGGCCACCTGGGTCACGATCTGCACCCGGCGGTTGTCGAACCGGTCGGCGATGACACCGCCCCATGCTCCGAACAGCAGGATCGGTAGGAACTGCAGGGCAGTATCGATTCCCAATGCCACTCCGCTGCCGGTGATCTGAAGGACCAACCATGGCGCGGCGACCGCCTGCATCCACGTCCCGGCGGTGGAGAGCAATTGGCCCAGGATGAATAGCCGGAAGTTGCGGACCCTCAGCGATCGGAACGTCCGCCCGAAGAGCCCATCCGAACCGCCTTCCCCGAGGCTGGATCCCTGACCGCTCTCCGCGAGCTCGGACCCTTGTTTCATGTTCCGTCCAGCCTAGAGGCGGTCGGGGGATCTTGACGGCGAGGCCGCCGTGTTCCACTGTCTACGCGATGCCACGAGACGGCCCAGCCGGGCCCTACCTGACCGTTGCCGAGCGTCGAAACAAGGGCAAGGCGCTCCGAGCCACGGTGTCTCGCTCCTCTCACGCTCAATGGTCTCCCTCCCCCGACCGTCCGGACCCGGTGGACCTTCTGGAGGAGCAGGCAAAAACCCGCTTGGCCGAGCTGGTCCCGCTTCGCTATAGCCGGATGATCGAGTCCCCCTTCTCCTTCCTGCGAGGCTCGACCATCGTCATGGCCCACGACCTCGCTGGCACGCCGACAACAGGGATCAAGGTCCAGCTCTGTGGCGACGCCCATCTCTCCAACTTTGGCTTGTTCGCTTCGCCGGAGCGCAGGCTGCTGTTCGATCTCAACGACTTCGACGAGACCCTCCGCGGACCATGGGAGTGGGACCTGAAGCGGCTGGCCGCAAGCCTGGTAGTTGCCGGCCGGGTGAACGAGTTTGCCGAGACCGAGACCCTCCAACCCGCGGTCGCCGCCGCGCGCGCCTACCGCCACAGCATGCAGGAGTACGCCAGGATGAGCACCCTGGAGGTCTGGTACTCGAAGATCGACGTCGACGAGGCCCTGCCCCTGCTGCGGGGGTCGGATCGGCGGCTCCTGGAGATCGGAGCGGAGAAGGCCCGATCGCACGACAGCATGCAAGCCCAAGCCAAGCTGACCACCATGGTGAACGGGAGTCCCCAGATCGTGAGCAATCCTCCGCTCATCATCCGGCTGGAGACGCGTGGGGCGGAGGAACCGCTCCGTCGCGTCTTCCACTCCTACCGAAGGAGCCTGCAAGACGACCGCCGTCACCTCCTGGAGCACTTCAGGTTCGTGGATCTTGCCCACAAGGTGGTGGGCGTGGGGAGCGTGGGCACCCGCTGCTTCATCGCCCTCCTCATGGGCGCCCGGGACGCCGACCCGCTGTTCCTGCAGATCAAGGAGGCTGAGCCCTCCGTACTGGAGCCGTACGCGGGGAAGAGCGTGTACGCGACCCACGGCCAGCGGGTGGTCTACGGCCAGCACCTCATGCAGGCAGCGAGCGACATCTTCTTGGGCTGGGTCAAGACTCCGATGGGGCACTTCTACGTGCGCCAGCTCCACGACTGGAAGGGATCGGCCGTGATCCAGACCATGGACCCTCCCGCACTGTCGAGGTACGGGGCCCTGTGCGGGACGACGCTGGCCCGCGCTCACGCCCGCACGGGCGACCCCGTGCAGATCGCCGCGTACCTCGGGAGTGGCGGCAGCTTCGACACAGCGATCGGCGACTTCGCCGCCGCCTATGCGGATCAGACCGACCGCGACCACGCGACACTCGTGGCCGCGGTCAAGGAGGGAAGGATCAAGGCGGCCACGGGACTGTAACCCGAGGCCCTTCCGGCAGCAGACCGGCAGCGGGTCCGAACCGGTCTGTAACGTCACGCTATCCTTGGCGCACCTTGTCTCTAGGAGCGAACCGTGAGGGAGGCCGCATCGACATGACCGCCGAGATCGACCTCGATCAGTTGAGCATCAGCACCATCCGGACGCTGACCATCGACGCGGTCCAGGCGGCGAACTCCGGCCATCCGGGGGCTCCGATGGGACTGGCGCCGGTGGCCTACGCGCTGTGGCAACGCTTCCTGCGGTTCGATCCCGATGATCCCATCTGGCCCAACCGCGATCGGTTCGTCCTGTCGAACGGCCACGCCTCCATGCTGCTCTACAGCCTGCTCCACCTGGCCGGGGTGAAGGCCGTGAACCCCGAATACGAGACCCTGGGCGAGCTCTCGGTCAAGCTCGAGGACATTCGGCGATTCCGTCAGCCCGGCAGCAAGTGCCCCGGCCATCCGGAGTACCGGTGGACCTCAGGCGTGGAGGCGACGACCGGGCCGCTCGGGCAGGGAATTGCTGACAGCGTTGGCATGGCCATCGCCGGTCGGTGGATGGCCGAGCACTTCAACCGCGACGGCTACCCGATGTTCGACTACGACGTCTACGCGATCTGCGGGGACGGATGCATGATGGAGGGGATTGGCCAGGAGGCTGCGTCCGTGGCCGGGCACCTCAGGCTTTCCAAGCTGTGCTGGATCTACGACAACAACCACATCACGATCGAAGGGAACACCGCGCTGGCCTTCACCGATGACCTGGCCACGAAGTTCCTGGGCTACGGGTGGAACGTCCTTAGGGTGGGCGACGCCAACGACCTTGACGCGCTGTCGCGCGCCTATCAGTCGTTCCTGGACACCGACGACCGCCCCACGTTCATCATCGTGGACACCCACATCGGCTACGGCGCCCCCCACAAACAGGACACCAGCGCAGCCCACGGGGAGCCGCTGGGAGAGGAAGAGGTCCGGGAGACCAAGCGGCGCTACGGGTGGCCGGAGGATGCCCAGTTCCTGGTCCCCGACGGGGTGGAGGGCCACTTCCGCCAGCAGATCGGAGCGCGGGGAGCCAAGCTACGCGCGGACTGGATGGGCATGTTCGAGGACTACCGCCAGCAATATCCCGCACTCGGCGAGGAGCTCTGGAAGATGCAGCATCGCGAGCTTCCGGAGGGCTGGGACGCGAACCTTCCCTCGTTCCAGGCAGATCCCAAGGGGATCGCCAGCCGGGACTCCTCCGGACAGGTCCTCAACCAGCTTGCCCGCAACGTTCCCTGGCTGATCGTCGGCTCTGCAGACCTGTGGCCGTCCACGAAGACCCGGCTCACGTTCGACACGGCCGGGGACTTCGAGCCCTGGGACTACTCTGGGCGGAACTTCCACTTCGGCATCCGCGAGCACGCCATGTGCGCGATCCTCAACGGCATGTCGCTGTCCAAGGTCAGGCCTTACGGTTCCAGCTTCCTTATCTTCTCCGACTACGCCCGTGGAGCCATCAGGCTCTCGGCGCTGATGGAGATCCCCGTGATCTACGTCTGGACTCACGACTCAATCAGCCTGGGCGAGGACGGGCCGACCCATCAACCGATCGAGCAGCTGGCCTCCTTCCGGGCCATACCTGGGATGATCACCATCCGGCCGGCCGACGCCAACGAGGTCGTTGAGGCGTGGCGGGTGGTCATGAAACTCCAGCACGCACCGGCCATGATGGTTCTGTCCCGCCAGGCGCTCCCCACGCTCGATCGTTCGGTCTATGCACCCGCCGCTGGCCTGGCCCAGGGGGCCTACGTCCTGGCCGATTCGGCGAATGGCCGGCCCGACGTGATCCTGATCGGGACGGGGAGCGAAGTGGCCCTTTGCGTCGATGCCTACGAGCAACTCACCAGGGAGGGCCTCAAGGCCCGCGTGGTGAGCATGCCCTCCTGGCACCTGTTCGAGGCCCAGGATCAGGCATACCGAGACGAGGTGCTCCCACCCGACGTGAAGGCCCGGGTGATAGTGGAGCAAGCGTCCGCGTTCGGCTGGGAGCGGTACGCGGGGCCGGGAGGAGCCGTCATCGCCATGCACACATTCGGCAAGTCAGCCCCCATGAAGGCCCTCCAGCAGCTGTTCGGCTTCGAGCCCGACCACGTGGTGGCCGCGGCGAAGGACCAGATCGCCCGTCACGCATGAGCTCGGCCATGACGGAGGAGGACCGGCGCGCCCTTCACAAGCGTCAGGCGGCGGAGCGGGCCGTCGACTTCGTCGAGTCAGGCACGGTGATCGGGCTGGGGACAGGAAGCACTGCGATCTGGGCCGTTCGCCGCGTGGCTCAACGCCTTCGGGAAGGGAGCCTTCACGACATCGTGGCGATCCCCACCTCCCTCTGGACCGAGGAGGCCATGCGGGACCTGGGGATTCCCTTGACCACCCTGGAGGAGCATCCGGTCATCGACGTGACGATCGACGGCGCCGACGAGGTGGACCCCGATCTTCGCCTCATCAAGGGTGGTGGGGGGGCGCTCCTTCACGAGAAGATCGTGGCCCAGTCCAGCCGGCGGGAGATCATCGTGGTGGACGACTCCAAGCCCTCTGGCTGCCCGAGGCCCGGTTCGTGGAGTCCCTGGGCGGAACGCCGTCTCTTCGGCGTGACCCCGATGGGGCCCCGTTCCACACCGACCAGGAGAATTTCATCCTGGACTGCGCCTTCGGGCCCATCGCCGGTCCCGAAGGGCTGGTCGATCGCCTGCACGCCCGGGCGGGCGTCGTTGAGGTTGGCCTGTTCATCGGAATGTCCACGGACCTGATCGTCGCCGGGAGCGGCGGCATCGAGCACCGGACACGGAGAACGGCGGGATCGAGCACCCCACCCGTCACAAGGCGGTGACGGAACCATGATCGAGATCGCCCCTTCCATCCTGTCGGCCAACCCTTCCCGACTGGGGGAGCAGGTGCGGGACTGCTTCGAGGCCGGCGTCCGCCGGATCCACGTCGACGTGATGGACGGGCAGTTCGTGCCCAACATCACGGTCGGCCCGATGGTGGTGGAAGCGCTCCGTCCACTGGCCGACGAATACGGGGGGGACATCGAGACCCACCTCATGATCGTGCAGCCAGAGCGCTTCCTGACGGACTTTTCCCGGGCCGGCGCCGACATCATCATCGTCCACGTCGAAACCTGCCCTATGCTGCATCGCTGCGTGTGGGCGATCCGCGAGCTGGGCCGGCGGCCGGTGGTGGCGCTGAACCCCGGCACCCACATCTCGGCCATCGAGGAGATCGTCACCGAGGTGGACCAGGTGCTGGTCATGACCGTGGACCCGGGGTTCGGCGGCCAGGATCTGGTGCCGTCCACGGTCGGCAAGATCGGGCGGGTGTGCCGGATGCTGGCCGACCGGGGCCTGGAGCACATCCCGGTGGAGGTGGATGGCGGCATCCACCAGGGAACGATCGGGGTCGTGGCCCGGGCCGGGGCCTCCATAGCGGTCTCCGGCACCGGGGTGTTCAACGACCAGCGGTCGGTGGCCGACAATCTCAAGTCGATGCTCGTGGCGGCCGAAAACGTTTGAGCACGCCCTTCCGGCCACCGAAAGATCGGTCCGCGTCAGCTAGAGAGGGTCCGCCCGGCTAGAGACAGAGACTCCAAAGATCACGAGCCTCTCAAGGCCCGATACCGGCGGATCAGCGCGTTCGTCGAACCGTCGTGGGCCAGGGCAGGCTCCTCGGCGCTCTCCAGCTGGGGGATGATGTTCTTCGCCAGCACCTTGCCCAGCTCCACGCCCCACTGATCGAACGAGTCGATGCTCCAGATGGTCCCCTGGGTGAACACGCTGTGCTCGTACAGCGCGACCAGCTTGCCCAACGTCTCCGGCGTCAATCGTTCCAGGAGGATGGTGGTGCTGGGGCGGTTTCCCTCAAAGGTCCGGTGGGGAACCAGCCTGTCGGGCGTCCCCGCTGCCTTCACCTCCTCCGCGGTCTTCCCGAAGGCCAACGCCTCGGCCTGCGCGAACACGTTGGCCGTGAGCAGGTCGTGATGCCGTCCCAGCGGGTTCAGCGCTCGACCGAACCCGATGAAGTCGCAGGGGACGAGCTTCGTCCCCTGGTGGATCAGCTGATAGAAGGAATGCTGGCCGTTCGTTCCGGGCTCGCCCCAGTAGATGCCGCCGGTCTGGTAGTCGACGGGTGAGCCGTCCAGCGTGACGTGCTTCCCGTTCGACTCCATGGTCAACTGCTGGAGGTAGGCGGGGAAGCGCTTGAGGTACTGGTCGTAGGGGAGGACGACCACCGTCTGGGCGTCGAAGAAGTCGCCGTACCACACAGCCAGCAGCCCCATCAGCACGGGCAGGTTGCGTTCGAACGGCGTGGTCCTGAAGTGCTCGTCGATGGAGTGGAAGCCGGCCAGCATGTCCCGGAACGCCTCCGGACCGACGGCGATCATCGTGGACAGCCCGATGGCCGAATCCATCGAGTACCGGCCCCCCACCCAGTCCCAGAACACGAACATGTTCTCTCTGTCGATCCCGAACTCCGCCACTCCCTCGCCGTTCGTGGAGACGGCCACGAAGTGCCGGGCGATGGCCTTCTCGTCGCCCAGCGCCGCGAGGACCCAGGCCCTGGCCGTGTGAGCGTTGGTCATCGTCTCGAGGGTGGTGAACGTCTTGGAGGACACGATGAACAGGGTCTCCGCCGGATCGAGGTCGCCAGTGGCCTCGGCGAAGTCGGTGCCGTCCACGTTGGAGACGAACCGGAATGTCATGTCCCTGCGGCTGTAGAAGCGAAGGGCCTCGTACGCCATTACCGGCCCCAAGTCGGATCCCCCGATCCCGATATTGATCACGTTGCGGATCGGCTTGCCCGTGAACCCGGTCCACGACCCGCCGCGGACCCGGTCGCTGAACCGGGCCATCTGATCGAGCACCGCGTGGACCGCCGGGACCACGTCCTCGCCATCGACGTCGATCGACTGGCCGCGCGGCGCCCGCAGGGCCACGTGCAGAACGGCCCGGTTTTCGGTCGTGTTGATCTTGTCCCCCCGGAACATCGCGTCGATCCGTTCCCGCAGCCCCGATTCCTCCGCCAGGGCCAGCAGCAGTTGAAGCGTCCGGTCGGTGACGCGATGCTTGGAGTAGTCGAGGTAGATGCCCTCGGCCTCGACGACCAGCCGGTCCCCCCGCGCGGGGTCCCAGGCGAAGAGCTCCCGCAGGTGCACGCGCCCGATCTCCTCGTAGTGGGCCTGCAGCTCCTTCCAGGCAGTGCGTTCGTGCAGCGGAGTCGGGCTCGTCGTCACGGTCGGACCTCCTTCGGTTTGGCTGTGCTCGAACCGGTCGTGTCGCCCCGGTCGGATCTCAGCCCCCTTTGGCCAGAGCGTCGCTCCTCCTGCCGATGCACGCGAGCAGGGAGTTCCACGCATCGTCGAACGATTGGGCCCCCTCGCTCTGCAGCTCGGCGGCAAGGGCGTCGACGTCCACACCGGCTTGGCCGAACCTGGCCAGCGTCTCCTCTGCGTCTCCGCCGTCAGGCGGCAGCATCCCCGCGACCTGCCCGTGGTCTGCGAACGCGCGCAGCGTCTCCTCGGGGATCGTGTTGATAGTGAACGGCGCCGCCAGGGACTGGACGTACAGGACATCGGGGGCCTCGGGGTCCTTGGTGCTGGTGCTGGCCCAAAGAAGCCGCTGCGACCGGGCACCCGCGTTGGCCAGGCGTCCCCATCGATCGGAGTCCAGCAGGTCCCGGTATGCCTTGTACGTCCGCTTGGCCACGGAGATTCCGAGCTTGTCGCGAAGGTCGCCCGGAACCTTCCCCATGACGGCCTTGTCCCATCGGCTGATGAACACGGAAGCCACGGATCCCACCGCCGGATCGAGGCCGGCCTCCACCCGTCGTTCCACCCCCCGCAGGTAGGCGCCGGCGGCCGCGAGGTAGTGCTCCCTGGAGAACAGCAGGGTCACATTGATGGGCAGGCCGGAGAAGATGCACTCCTCGATGGCGGACAGCCCCTGTTCGGTTCCGGGGATCTTGATGAACAGGTTGGGTCTCCCGGCGCGGGCGTGAAGCTCCTTCGCTTCCTTGATCGTGCTGGGGGCGTCGTAGGCGAGGAGGGGTGAGACCTCCAGAGAGACCCATCCGTCCACCCCGTCCGTACGGTCGTGGATGGGCCGAAAGAGGTCTGCCGCTGCCGTGATGTCCTGCAGCGCCAGGTCGAAGAACAGCGCCTCCCCCGAGGCGCCCCTGGCCACGGCGGACCGGATCGCGTCGTCGTAGTCGGTCCCGCCCTCTATGGCCCTGTCGAAGATCGATGGGTTCGAGGTGAGGCCCGTCACCGAAAGTTCCTCGATGTAGCGCTGGAGTGCCCCGCCCTTGAGGATGCCCCGTGTGATGTTGTCCAGCCACAGGCTCTGGCCGGCTTGGTGAAGCTGCTGCGTCGGTTT
>WNGF01012887.1_pt1 | contig 19013 bp, 21 predicted proteins | sample 5400641 | NCBI WGS metagenome assembly WNGF01 (sample SAMN13153371, study PRJNA577476) | soil metagenome | isolation source: 80 cm soil or saprolite under grassland replicate 2 | place: USA:California | collected 2016-06-15
GAGCACCGTGCTTGCAGGCGATTCCGAGCGGAAGAAGTCGGAGCAGTCGATGTGCCTCACGCCCTCGTTACAATCAGTCCGTGGCCATGCGCACCATGAATCCCGTCCATGAGGCGACGTCGTGCGCGGTTGCCGCGTGCGCGGAGATCATCGGCGCCAAGTGGACTGCCCTCCTCGTGCACGACCTCTCCGAAGGGCCGCGGCGTTTCTCCGAGCTCGAGCACTCGTGCGCCGGCATCAGCCCGCGCACACTGTCCGAGCGCCTGCGAGCCCTCGAGGACGAGGGCGTCGTCGAGCGCCAGAGCTACGCCGAGTCCCCGCCGCGCGTCGAGTACGAGCTGACCGACAAGGGTGTGGCGCTCCTGCCGATCATCGCGGAGATGCGGCGGTTCGGCCACCAATATTTGACCGCCTAGGGCGGTCAAATATGGGGTAGCCGCTTCGTGGGAGCGTGCGCGGGCCGAGCCCGCGCACTCTTACTGGGGCGGCGGTAGGCAAATGCCTGCGTCGCGCGGGCGGTGGTGCTGACGCATCCCCGCCCGCGTCCGTTCGCCTACGGCCAAGGCCGCTTCGCGTGCCTTGGCCTCCGGCCTAGTTGAAATCGACGGTCGAACGTCTCAAGCGGACCGCGTGGAGGCGGTGCGCTCGCGGCGGGAGCTCCATGTCGGCTCCGCCCACAGCTTCACGAGCTCCACGATCGTCGCGGCCGAAGCCGCCATGTCCTGAACCGATGCCCACTCGAGCACCGAGTGGAACTGGTGCGCGCCGGTGAAGATGTTCGGCGTGAGGAGACCACGCGCGCTGAGCATCGCTCCGTCTGTGCCGCCGCGAATCGGTTCGCGCCACGGTTCGATGCCGGTGCGCCGCGCCGCCTCGTCGGCTGCCTCGGTCACCGCCGGATCGGCAGCGAGGAACTCCTTCATGTTGCGATAGCTCTCGTCGACCGTGACCGTGACGCGGGCGCGCGGCTCTTCCGCCGCCAGCTCGTCGGCGAGGCCCCGCAGGAGGTCCTCGTGCTCGGCCAGCTTCGCTGCGTCGAAGTCGCGCGCGATGAAGCGCACCTCCGCTTCGGCGGTCGTGCCGGTGATCTTGGTCGGGTGCACGAAGCCCTCGCGCCCCTCCGTCGTCTCCGGCGAGCGGGAGTCCTTCGGCAGACGGTCGACGAGCCAGGCGGCGAGCTTGATCGCGTTCACCATCTTGCCCTTCGACGTGCCGGGGTGGACGCTATGACCCTCGATCCGGATGCGTACCTCCGAGGCGGAGAACGTCTCGTCGTCGATGCGGCCGATCTCGGCGCCGTCGAGCGTGTAGGCGAAGTCGGCGCCGAATTCGTCGAGGTCGAAGTGGTCGACGCCGCGCCCCACCTCCTCGTCGACGGTGAAGCCGACGCGGATCGGCGCATGCTCGATCTCCGGATGCGCGGCGAGGTAGGCGACGGCGCCCACGATCTCGGCCATGCCGGCCTTGTCGTCCGCGCCGAGCAGCGTCGTTCCGTCTGTCGTGACGATGTCGTGCCCGACGCGCTCCGCGAGGATCGGATTCTCCTCGGGACGCAGAACCTTGCGTGGATCGCCCGGAAGGACGATGTCGCTTCCGTCCCAGTTCCGCACCACCTGCGGCCGCACGTTCGCACCTGATTCGTCCTGGCTCGTGTCCATGTGTGCGATCAGTCCGACCGTCGGCCCACCCGAGCCCGGCAGGGTCGAGAAGACGTAGCCGTGATCGGTCAGCTCGGCGTCCTCGAGGCCGGCCTCCCGCAGCTCACGTTCGAGCAGCTCGCCGAGGTCGCGCTGCCTCGCGGTGCTCGGGTACGTGTCGGAGTCGTCGTCGGACTGCGTGTCGATCCGGACGTAGCGCAGGAAGCGCTCGAGCACGTCGTCCGCGAGCTCCGCCGCAAGCGGCGTCGGGTAGCGCGGGTCAGCCAAGCGCGGCCAGACTCCGGTAGAGCTCCGTCGCGGCGGCGACCGCGCGGCCGATGTCCTCGACGCGGAGGCGCTCGTTCGGCGAGTGGACGTTGCTCTCACGCAGCGCGAACCCGGTGCCGATCGTGGGAATGCCTTTTGCCGCAAGCGCGGGATAGATGGGAAGCGTCCCGCCGACACGAACGAGAAGCGGACGTGTGCCGAGCGCGCGCTCGAAGGCATCCATCCCGATGCGGATCGCAGGCGAATCCGGCGAAAAGACGCCGGGCGGCGCCGAGTTCTCCTGTTCGATCTCGAGCTCCGTGCCCTCCGGTACGGCTTCACGCAGCAACCGCTCGGCAGTGGCGAAGATCGTGTCGGGATCCTGCCCCGGAGCGAGCCGGATCGTGAAGCGCGCACGCGCTTCGACGACCAGCGTCGTATTGACGAAGTCCGGCTTGCCACCGTAGATGCCGTTCACGTCGAGCGAGGGCTCTGCCCAGGTGCGCTCGTAGAACTCCTCTGCCGCCTTCGGATCGAGTGGCGTCGCACCGGCCTCCGCGAGGACCTGTCCGCCGCTCGGCAGCGCCTCCAGACTCTTCCGCTCGACGTCCGTGAGCGGCGTGCGTCCCACGCGAAGCTCGTCGCGAAGCCTTCCGTCACGCGCCAGCAAGACCGACAGCGACTGCATCAACAGGTGGATCGCGTTCAGCGCCGCACCGCCGTAGTACCCGGAGTGCATGTCCCGCTCGCCCGTCCGAACCTTCACGTGGAAGCCGACGAGGCCACGCGTCGCGAGCGCGAACTCCGGCTGCTCGGCGCGGGTCGGACCTCCGTCGAAGATGACGCAGGCGTCGGCTCCGCGCTCGTCCTCGCGGATGAAGTCGACGATCGAGTGCCCGCCGATCTCCTCCTCGCCGTCGCAGGCGACACGCAGGTTGATCGGGAGCTCACCTTCGGCGCAGAGAAGCTCCGCGGCCTTGAGCAGCGTGTAGAGCGGCCCCTTGTCGTCGGCGATGCCCCGCGCGTACAGCCAGCCGTCGCGTTCCGCGAGCTCGAACGGCGGCGACTCCCAGAGCTCGAGCGGCGCCGGCGGCTGCACGTCGAAGTGGCCATAGAGGAGCACGGTCGGCGCGTCGGCGCCGTTCTTGGTGGCCGCAATGTCGCCGATCACGAGATCCCGCTGCCCGTGCGGAACCAGCTCGGCCTCTCCGCCGGCCCGCTTGACGAAGTCGCGCACCCACTCGGCGGCGCGGCGCAGATCATCCTGATGCGCCGGGTCCGCGCTGACGCTCGGGATCGCGACGAACTCGCGGAGCTCGTCAAGCCAGACCTGCTCCATCGGCCTGCGAGTTTAGTTACTGGCGGGTCAACGCTCGACAACCACAGACACTACGGCCTCGCCAACCTCGCCCTTGTAGAAGGAACGAAAGCGGCGTACCAAGACCCGCGCGAAAGCGCAGCTTTCGCGCGGCTAAGCGACCTCGCGGAGCTTGACCGCGTCTGCGAGGGCCCGCAGCTTCTTCAGGCTCTGGTTCTCGATCTGTCGGATGCGCTCGCGCGTGACGTTGAACGTCCGGCCGACCTCGTCGAGCGTCCGCGGATGCTGCCCGTCCAGCCCGTAGCGCAGCTCGAGCACCTGGCGCTCACGGCTCGACAGGGTGCCGAGGATCTTCCGCAGCGTCTCCTTGCGGAGCGTGGTCTCGGCTTCCTCGTCCGGCAGCGGGAGGTTCTCGTCGGTGATGAAGTGACCGAACTCGGACTCGTCCTCGTCGCCGACCGGCTTCTCCAGCGACACAGGCGTCTGCGCGCTGCGGCGGATGTGCTCGACCTCGTCGGGCGTCAGGTCGAGGTCGCGGCCGATCTCCACGGAGGTCGGCTCGCGGCCGAGCTCAGCGCGGAGCTTGCGCTCGGAGCGCACGATCTTGTTCAGCTTCTCGACGACGTGGACGGGCATGCGGATCGTGCGCGCCTTGTCGGCGAGCGCGCGCGCGACGGCCTGGCGTATCCACCACGTCGCATAGGTGGAGAACTTGAAGCCTTTGCGGTAGTCGAACTTCTCGGCGGCGCGCACGAGTCCGATCGTTCCCTCCTGGATCAGATCGAGGAAGGGAAGGCCCTGGTTCCGGTACTTCTTCGCGATCGAGACGACGAGGCGAAGGTTCGCCTCGACCATCTCCTGCTTCGCGCCGTGGTCGCCGCGCTCGATGCGCTTGGCGAGCTCGACCTCCTGCGCAGCGGTGAGCAGGTCAACCTTGCCGATGTCCTTGAGGAAGAGCTGCAGCGCGTCGGTCGAGACCTCGCGCGGCTCTTCCGCCGCCGGCTCGTCCTCCGCCTCCTCGACGACAACCTCGATCTGGAGCTCCTCGAGAGCGTGGTAGAAGTCGTCGAGCTGCGCCGGCTCGAGGTCGAGCTCGTCGAGAGCGGCGGCGATCTCGTCGGCGCTGAGATGCCCTGCTTCACGCCCCGACTCCAGCAGTGCCTTGGCGTCGTCCGTCTCCAGCACGTCGGCGACGCCCTTCGGTGGTGCCACTTCCTGGGTTGCGCTCACTCCGTTTCCCCCCTCGTGGAACCGGCTTTTGTGGCGATGCCGCACTGTGCCAGCTGGCCCGGACGAGCGCCATAGGCCGAACGGCTCATTTTTGTGTCGCGTGGTCCTACGGTTTTCGACCTGCCTTGAGAAGGGTATCGGCTCTCTTTCCAAGACGGGTTCGTGCCCCTTCCGCGCGGGCCAGAACCAGCTCTCGACGGGCACGCGGCAGGTCTCCGAGATAGATCAGGAGGACGCCCAGGTGGAAGCGAACCGTCTGGGCATGCGGGAAGCGGCGGGCGAGCGGTCCGAGGCGGGAGAACGCGACCGCCGGCCGATCCTTGTCGTAAAGGCCGACCGCGACGGCGGTGAGAGCCTCGGGGTCCTTCGGCGCGGCACGGGCAGCGGCGGCGAACTCCCGTTCGGCCGAGACGGGCCGCAGCGCCTGCTGGAGGAACGTCCCTCGAAAGAGGTGGGTCTGGGCGAGCGTCGTCGGCCTCACGAAGCTGGGGACGAAGGGCGGCAGGCCGGGCGCCGTGCCGGGATGCCGAAGGTCCTGTGCGCGGACGGCGGAGGGCGAGTCCGGCTGGATCCGTTCAGCCTCGCGCCACGCCCGGACCGCATCGTCGTTCTGGCCGGAGAACGCGAGGGCGAGCCCGAGCTCGAGCCGGACGAGCCCGCTATCGGGATGGCGGGCCGCGAGGATCCGCAGCCGTCGGATGGTCCCCGCCGGCCAAGCCCGCAGGGCTTCGCGCACGTCGCGCGTCACTTCGGCCGGCGCCGTTGGGTCGGGGACGAACGGCGGCGGCTTGCTCGCCCGTTCCTCCACGTCGGACCTCGTCGCCAGCGTGACACCGACCGCCGCGCCTGCAGCCGCCATCGCGGCCACGGCGACCGCCGTCCAGACACGTGTGCGCGCACTCATCGCCGCGACGCTAGCTAAGACGTTCCTCGCTATATTTCGGAAAGGAATGCCGACGTACCGCGAACTGCTGCAGCAAGTCCGAGGCGAGATCGACGAGGTCGATGCGACACGTGCGCGCGAGCTCGTCGACGCCGGCGAGCCTCTCGTCGTCGACGTGCGCGAGCAGGACGAGTGGGACGAGGGTCACATCCCAGGCGCGGTCCACATCCCGCGTGGGCACCTCGAGTCTCGGATAGAGCGGGCCGCGCCCGACCCGACCCGGCCGATCATCGTGTACTGCTCGGCAGGCAACCGGTCGGCGTTCGCGGCGAAGACGCTCGGGGAGCTCGGCTACCAGGACGTCGTCTCCCTCTCCGGCGGCTTCACCGACTGGAAGCGGAACGGATTTCCGGTGCAGCTGCAAGCGGGTCTCGACGCGCAGCGCCGTGCGCGCTACAGCCGCCACCTGCTCATTCCCGAAGTCGGCGAGGAGGGCCAGCTCAAGCTGCTGGACTCGAAGATCCTGTTGATCGGGGCCGGCGGCCTCGGCTCACCGGCGTCGCTCTACCTCGCGGCGGCGGGCGTGGGCCGGATCGGCATCGTCGATGCCGACGTGGTCGACGAGTCGAATCTCCAGCGGCAGATCGTCCACTCGACGGAGCGGCTCGGCGAGCCGAAGGTCGATTCGGCGAAGCGCACGATCGAGGCGCTCAATCCCGACGTGCAGGTAGTCGCGTACAAGGAGCGACTGACCTCGGAGAACATCGAGCGGATCCTCGCCGACGGCTGGGACGTGATCGTCGACGGCGCCGACAACTTCCCGACGCGCTATCTCGTCAACGACGCGTCGATCTGGCACGGGATCCCCGTCGTGCACGGCTCGATCTACCGGTTCGAAGGTCAGGTGACCGTCTTCCAGCCCGGCGCCGGCCCCTGTTACCGCTGCCTCTTCCCCGCGCCGCCGCCGCCGGAGCTGGCGCCTTCCTGCGCCGAAGGCGGCGTCCTCGGCGTGCTGCCCGGCGTGATCGGGTCGCTCCAGGCGAACGAGGCGCTCAAGCTCGCCCTTGGGATCGGTGAGCCGCTCGTCGGGCGGCTGCTGCTCTTCGATGCGCTCGCGAGCGAGTTCAGCGAGATGAAGCTGCGCCGGGATCCCGACTGCCCGGTGTGCGGCGAGCATCCCACCATCACGGACTACATCGACTACGTCGGGTTCTGCGCCGGCACGAGGGAGCCGGCGTGACGAACGTGCGGATCCCCCCCACGCTGCGCGAGCAGACAGGAGGCGAGCGCGAGATCGCCGCCGAGGGCGAGACGGTTCGCGACCTCCTCGACGACCTCATGGCACGCTTCCCCGCGCTGCGACGCCAACTCGTCGAGAACGACGACCTCGCACCGTTCGTGAACGTCTACGTCGAGGGCGAGGACGTGCGCACGCTCGATGGGCTCGAGACCGAGGTGCGGCCCGGCTCGACCGTCATCCTCCTGCCGGCGATGGCCGGTGGTATCCGCTGAGGTGCCGCACACTATCAGCGGGACAGCGTTAGATCTTCGCCTCGCTCGATGAGCGTGAGAACTGCAGGAAATGTTCTCGAGCTCGTCGGCAGCACACCACTCGTCGAGCTGAAGCCGGTCGGAAACGTCCGGATCTACGCGAAGCTCGAGGGTCAAAACCCCACCGGCTCGATCAAGGACCGCGTCGCCAAGGCGATGATCGAGGCGGCCGAGGCGTCGGGCGAGCTCGAGCCCGGCCGAGAGCTGCTCGAGCCGACGAGCGGCAACACGGGCATCTCCCTCGCGCTCGTCGCCAAGCTGAGGGGCTACCCGCTCACGTGCGTGATGCCGGAGAACGCCACCGAGGAACGCACGCGCCTGCTGCGCCTGTTCGGTGCCGAGATCATCTTCTCACCTCCCGCCGAAGGGTCGAACGGAGCGGTGCGCGTCGCTCTGGAGCTGGCGGAGCGTGAGCCGCGGTATTTCATGCCGTTCCAGTACGCGAACGCAGCCAATCCGCGCGCCCACTACGAAGGCACGGGCGCCGAGATCGTGGAGGCGCTCGAGCGTGTCGACGTCCTCGTGGCCGGGCTCGGCACCGGGGGAACGCTCATGGGCGCGGGCGAGCGCGTCCGCGAGAGGTTCCCCGACCTCGTCGTCGCGGCGGCGGAGCCGCTCCCGGGCGATCCCGTCATGGGACTGCGCTCGCTGGACGAGGGCTACGTGCCGCCGATCCTCGACGTGTCGAAGCTGGACCGCAAGCTGCTCGTCTCCAACGAGGAGTCGGTGCACGAGGTGCGGCGCCTCCTGGACGAGGAGGGAATCTTCGCCGGAGTCTCGTCGGGCGCGGTCGGCCACGTCGCGCGCAAGCTCGCGGCCGAACTGGAGGAAGGTGTCGTCGTCGCGATTCTCGCGGACGGGGGCTGGAAGTACCTGTCGGCCGACTTCTGGGAGGCCGACGACGTGGCGCGCTCGATGGAGCGCACGGTCTGGTGGTGATTCCGGACGAGGTTCGGGCGGCGCTCGTCGCGCATGCCGAGCGCGAGGCGCCGAACGAGGCATGCGGCCTAGTCCTCCTGCGCGACGGCCGAGCCGAGCGCTACGAGCCCGGGCGCAACACGGCCGCGTCGCCGTACCGCTTCGAGCTCGAGTTCGACGACCCGGAGATCTGGTTCGCCGAGGACAAAGGCTACGAGCTCGCCGTTTTCCACTCCCACGTCGCCGCACCGGCGCGCCCGTCCCGCACCGACGTCGAGAACATCGGGCTCTGGAGGGGCCGCCCGTACCTCGTGTACTCCATCCAGCAGGACGATCTGGCCGCCTTCCGCATCGAAGACGGCCAGATCGAGTCTTTACGGATCAGCGAATAACGCGGAAGCTGCCCTTCATGCCGCTCGCGGCATGCGGGTCGCACTGGTACGTGTACTTCCCGGGCTTGAGCGTGACCGTCCACGTTCGCTTTCCGACGAACGCCACAGCCGTCTTCTTGTTCACGCCGGGCCCGATCAGGTGGAAGTTGTGAATGGACGCCTTGTCCTCGACCTTGACCGTGTATCTGCCGGCCTGCAGCCGCTTCACGTCCTTACCCGCCTTCTCGACCTCGATCTTGAACCCGGGACCGACCTCGGCATGCAAGACGGGAGTCGCTGCCGTCGCCGAGGCGAGCAGAATCGCTGCGACCGCTGAGGCGATCACTGCCGAAAGGGCGATGCGGATCATGGAGCTCCTTCGCGTTGTTGTGACTGGACTACAGCCAGCCACTACGCGAAGGAGCTTCCACTGGTTTTAGGTAACGGTGAGCTTGCCCTTCATCCCGGCGGCGGCGTGGCCGGCCACGGTGCACTTGTAGGCGATCTTGCCGGCGCGAAGCGTGACGGTGAGGAAACCGGTCTTGCCGGGAGCGATCAGCTTGCTCTTCTTGCCGGCGATGGCGAGGTCGTGCTTGAGCTTGCCCTTGTTGACGAGCTTGAAGGTCACTTTCCCGTGCGGGACGGTCTTCTTGGAGAGGGCGAACTTGAATTCGGTCATCTTCACGGTGACGGTGGTGGCCGTCACCGCGGTGGGTCGGGCCGCCACTGGAGCGGCCGCGACGAGAGCCGCCAGCGCGACCCCAAGCGCGAGCGTGATGCGATTCATAGAGATGAGGCTCCTTCCCCGGTCGAAGTTCCTGCGCTGCCATAGTAGACACGTGCCTCCGGGCTGGGCGGAAGTGAACGGTGCGCTCGAGCGGGAGTTCCGTTTTGCTCGCCGCCCGCACCAACGAGATCCTCGAGCGCGGCCCGGCGGGCGCGTGACCGCCGCAGTCTGACCCCAGGTGCACACGCGACGCCAACAAAATCGTGTCGAATCAGCCCGGAAGGGCAAGGGTCAGGGCCGAAACTGTCCTTCTCGGACCCGCCGACTGGACGGTTGGGACGGGTCGAAAGTGACTGCTCGGGTCTGACCCCACAAGCGCGCGTGGGTCGAACAAATGTGTGTCGAATCGAGCCTGCCGCGCGTGACCTTCCCGGTTCCGCAAACGCTCGCTTAGCGGGACGCGACGCTACGCGTCGGGGTCGAACAGGTCAGCCTCTAGGGCTTCGCGCTCCTCCTCGTCCGCATCGCGCTGCTCGCGCCGCTGCTCGAAGGTGACCGCAAGCCTGTTGATGCGCGAGCCCTCCACCTCCAGCACGTCGAAGCGCATGCCGTCGTGCGAGACGTCGTCGCCCACCTCGGGCGCGCGACCGAGGAGCCCGAAGACGAACCCTGCGACGGTGTGGTAGTCCTCGACCGGCAGGGCGCTGTGGAAGCGCTCGTTGAAGTCGTCGATCGGGAACGTCCCGTCGATGCGAATCGTGTCGTCGTCGACCTGCTCGACCGATTCGTCCGGTAGGTCGAACTCGTCCTCGATCTCGCCGACGATCTCCTCGAGTAGATCCTCGAGCGTGACGATCCCCTCCATCTCGCCGTACTCATCGACCACGATCGCCATGTGCTGGTTCGCGCGGCGGAACTCCGTCAGGAGCGCGGCCAGGTCCTTCGTCTCGGGGACGATGTGGGCCGGGCGAACGAGCTCCTCGACGCGCACCTCGTGCATGCCGCGCTCACGCAACGCCGAGAAGAGGTCGCGCACGTGCAGGATGCCGACGACGTTGTCGAGCGACTCGCGGTACACCGGGTAGCGCGTGTACGGCGAGTCCATCACGGCCTCGAGGCACTGTTCCGGCGGCAGGTCGACCGAGAGCGCGACGACCTCGGGACGCGGCACCATCACGTCCGACGCCTCCTTGTCGGCGAAGTCGAAGACCTTGTAGAGCATCTCCTGCTCCTGCTCCTCGATCTCGCCGTGCCGGGTCGACTGCGACACCAGCATCCGCAGCTCCGCCTCGGAGTGCACCTCGTCCTCGGCCCCCGGCGGCTGCAGCCCGAGCCAGCGCAGGACGACCTCGGTCGAGCGCTGCAGGAACCAGATCAGCGGCCGGAAGCCGATGAAGAACGCACGCACCGGGGCCGACACGAACAGCGCTGTCCCCTCGGAGTGGCCGAGCGCTATTCCCTTCGGCACGAGCTCGCCGATGACCACGTGCAGGAACGTGAGGATCAGGTATGCGAGGAGGACGGCGAGGATCGTCGCCATCACGTCGCCGAACGCGTTCGCGAGCGCTTGCTCGCCGAGCGCGCCGATTCCCAGCGAGGTGAGCGTGACGCCAAGTTGCATCGCCGAGATGAAGATGCGCAGCACGTCTCGCGCGCGCCGGTTGCCCTGGTGGTGCAACTCGACGATGCGCGTCCGCCGCGCAGTCACGAGGCCGTACTCGGCCGCGACGAAGAACGCGTTCAGCAGGATGAGAACGCCGACCGCGATGAGCTCGAAGAGGAGCGTCACGCCCCGACCCCATGGGCGTTGGTACTAGGGGGGATGTCGTCGTCCAACTACTGATCAGTATAGGTAACGAGGTGGCCGTCTCCGGCGCGCGCGGCCCGGGCCTCCCGGACGAGCCGTTCGAGGTGCGAGAGCGTCTCCGCGACGGCGAACCGCCGCTGCGTCGGGCCCAGCTCTTCGCCGAAGACGCTGAGCGAGACCTCGTACGCGGTGCGGCCGTCTGCGCTCAACGCGGCGGCGGTAGCGTCGAGGCGTGCCCGGTGATGTTCGATCAGCTCGCGGGCCCTAGCGGCGACGTCTTCGATCGGCTCGCCGTGTCCGGGATAGACGATGCGCGGGCCCAGCTCGATCGTGCGCTCGAGCGACGCCAGGTAGTCGCCGAGCGGGTCGGGACGACTCTCCGGGTAGAGACCGACGGCCGGCGAGATGTTTCGGAGCAGGTGGTCGCCCGAGACGAGCGCGCCGTCGCGCAGGAAGCCCAGATGCCCGTCGGCGTGCCCCGGCAGCTCGACCACCTGCCAACCGTCCAGCTCGCTCCCCTCGTACAGCAGCTCCGGATCGAGTGCGTAGCGGATGAAGGGCGCGAATGCATGCCCCTGCGCGATCAGATCGTCTGCGACCGCAGCCGGGACTCCGTGGCGCACGAACCAGGCCGCGATCCGCTCCGGCCAGTCCTTGCTTCCCCAGACGCGCTCGCACTGGGCGTAATCGAGGCCGCCCTGGTACACGGGCGCACCGGTTGCCTGAGCTGCCGCGGCCGCTCCGCCGACATGGTCGGGGTGGAAATGCGTGATCGCGATGCGCTCGACCGGCGCCGAGGCCCAGGGCGCCTCGCCCAGGCCCAGTCCCGTGTCGAAGAGCGTGCCGTCGGCGAGGTAGCAGTGGACGTGCTTCGGCCCCGTCGGCAACGGCAGCGTCAGCCGCTGAATGCCATCTTCGAGCGGTACGAACGTTTGTTCTATACTCCCCGCTGAGGCCATGCGGGTCGAGTATCGCGAAGAGCCCTGCAAGACAGCGCTCAACCCGGTCAAGGGGATGGGCTTCAGGTGGTCACTGAACCCGTACATGGGCTGCGTCCACCGGTGCACCTTCTGCTACGTGCGCCACTTCGAGCGGCGCTCCGAGCGGCCGTCGGACGATCGCTACGGCACGTCGATCCGGGTGAAGACGAACGTCGCGGACGTGCTGCGCAGGGAACTGGCGCGGGCGTCCTGGGAGCACGAGCACGTCGCGATCGGAGCGGCCACCGACCCGTACCAGCCGGCGGAGGGCAAGTACCGGCTCACGCGCGCCTGCCTCGAGGCGTTGCGCGACGCGTCGAATCCGTTCTCGATCATCACGCGCGGACCGATGATCGTTCGCGACCTCGAGGTCCTGGTCGATGCCTCGCAACGCGCCTCCGTGTCGGTCACGTTCTCCGTCCCGACGCTCGACGAGGAGGTGTGGAAGCGCACCGAGCCCTCGACTGCGCACCCGCGGCAGCGACTGAAGGCGTTGAAGGAGCTCGTGGAGGCCGGCGTGAAGGCGTCCGTCGGAATGGCGCCGATCCTGCCGGGTATCTCCGACCGTCCGGAGCAGCTGCGCGAGGTCGTACGCGCGGCGCGCAAGGCCGGCGCGACGGGTGTCTGGGCCAACCTCCTCTTCCTCCGGCCGGGCACGCGCGAGCATTTCTTGGAACACCTGGCCGAGGACTGGCCCGAGCAAGTGCCTCTCTACGAGCGGCTCTACGCGGACAAGGCGTACCTGGGCTCCGAGCTGATGAAGCCCGTTCGGTCGGAAGTCGCGCGGCTCGCCCGTGAATTCGAGATCCGGGATCGACGCGCACTGCGCCTAGCCCCTCCCCCGGAGCTCGAGCAGCTGTCGCTGACCGTTTAGAAGCCTAGAATCCGGTCCGGGTGTCCTCGCCGCCGGAAATCACCTGCCTCATCGTCGACGACCACGAGGTCGTGCGCGAAGGGCTTCGGCTCTCGCTCTCGCGTGCGCCGCACATCCGCGTCATCGGCGAGGCGTCGGACGGGGCCAGCGCGGTCGCGCTCGCCGAACGGCGTCGGCCGAACGTCGTGATCATGGACGTCCGTATGCCCGGCATGGACGGGCTCGAGGCGACGAAGATCCTCACCGAGAAGATTCCCGAGTCCGCCGTCCTCATCTTCACGGCCTACAGCGAACGCTCGCTGCTCGGCCGGGGGCTCGAGTCCGGAGCGAAGGGCTACATCCTCAAGGAGGCCCCGCACCAAACGCTTCTGCGTGCGATCGAGAAGGTGGCTGCCGGCGAGGGGTACGTCGATCCCGCGCTGATGCCGGCGTTCCTGACCGGCAAGGACAAGGACGAAATGCTGACGGGCAGGGAGCGGGAGATCCTCCAGCTGCTCGCGGACGGCATGTCGAATCAAGACGTGGCTGCGAAGCTCTTCATCAGCCAGGAGACCGTGAAGAGCCACGTCCGGCACATCCTCGCCAAGCTCGAGGCGGACACTAGGGCCGGGCTGCTCGTCCTGGCGTTCGCGGCGGCGGCCGTGCTCGCCATCGTCGCGCTCGCGGTCGGCAGCCACCCGCTGACGCTGGGCGGATTGGCCGCCGCGATCGCACTCGCCGGCCTGCTCGCCGCCTATCTGCTCGTGACCGAGCGCCGTCGGCATGAGGCGGCGGAGCTCGAGCTGACGAGCGAGGCGCGTTTCCTCGAGTCGCTCGTCGAGACGATGGGCTCGATCGCCGGCAGCCCCGACGTCCTCGAGCGCACGCGCCAGGAAGCGGAGCGGCTGTTCGAAGCACGCGCGCGTCTGCTCGATCCCGGCGAGCGCCCGCGACGTGCGCCGGCCGAGAACGCGATCGTGATCCCGCTCCAGGCGCACGACAACGAGATCGGCGCACTACGACTAACGCGCGACCGCGCCTTCGACCGGGAGGACCTCGTGCGAGCCACGGTGCTCGCCGACTTTGCAGCGCGGGAGCACGAGAATGCGCAGCTGCTGGAGGATGCGCAGCTTCGCGAAGCCGAGCGCTCGCAGCTGTCCGATCAGCTTCTCACCGCCGAGCAGGACGAGCGGCGTCGCCTAGCCAACGAGCTCCACGACGGCGCGGTGCAATCGCTATCGGGCGTAGCGCTGCTCCTCGATGCCGGACTGAACTCGATCGCCGAGGGCCGCGGTGCGGAAGCGCGCGAGATCATCGGCCGCGCGCTCGAGCGACACCGCGCGACGATCGGGCAGCTTCGCAGCCTTTCCTTCAACCTCGAGCCGGTCGTGCTGCGCGACCAGGGTTTTGCGCCGGCGGTGCGGGCGCTGACGGATCAGATCGCGCTCGCGCATCACGTGCGTGTCGACCTCGACGTCGACGCCGCCGACCAGCTGGCGGAGAAGACGCAGGCCGCGCTGTACCAGATCATCCGCGAGGCGCTCAATCAGGCGGTACGGCGTGGCCCGCCGCACACGCTCTCGGTGACGATGCGCCAGGCGGACGAGGGCGGCGTCGAGACCTTGATCGCGGACGACGCGCCCGGAGAGCGTCGCCGGCGCAGCCTGGAGGAGCTCGCGGAGCGCGCACGCACGCTGAACGGGGTCCTCACCGTGCACCCTGGCGACCGCGGCGGGACGACCGTCCGCGTCGTCCTACCCCCGTACGCCATCGCGCGCTAGTGCTTCGCGCGAAAGCTGACGCTTTCGCGCGGAATTGGGTACGCCCGCTTCGCGGGTGAACGTGCGCGGGCGCAGCCCGCGCACTCTTACCCGGTCCCGGTTGGCGGGTTGCCGCAATCCGCGGGCGGTGGCGCTGCGCGTCCCCGCCCGCGTGAGTCCGCCTGCAGCCAGTGCGGCTTCGCTCGCACTGGCTTCCGGCCTCGGGGTCGTGGTCGTCGACACGGCTCGTGTCGTTAGGATCACCGGCCGATGGCGGATGGCGGGAAGTATCTCCTCTTTATTTGGAAGCCGAGTGGCTACGAGCTACGGGAGGCGGAAGGTGAGGTACCGGCGGTCGGCGCCGAGGTGGAGGCGGACGACCAGAAGCTCCGAGTGACCAAGGTGGCGCCGTCGCCGCTGCCGAATGACACTCGGCAGTGCGCGTACCTGCAGGCGATTTAGCCGGCGAGTTTCTCGAGTGGGAGGCCGGCTTCGGTCCACCCGTTGACGCCCGCCGCCATCGCCGCCACGTTCGTGAAGCCCATCCTCGTGAGCGTGTCTGCCGCGAAGAGCGAGCGCGCTCCCGGCGCCTTCAGGCAGTAGGTCACGACTCGCGCGTCGCGGTTCCAGGCCACATCGGGATCCGCAAGCGGCGAGTCGGCGTCGGCCGTCAGCTCGAGCATTCCCCGTGGCACGTTGACCGCTCCGGGCAAGTGGCCCTGGGCGAACTCGTGCGGCTCGCGCACGTCCAGGACGAGCAGTTCCTCTCCGCCGTCGAGCGCTCCCTTCACGTCCTCGGGAGAGATCTCCTCGACGCGGCCTCACGCGTCGGCGACCATTTCTTTCAGTCCCATGGCCATGAGCTAGGACGATAACGCGGTTTCCGCCGCAATTCGACCGAAGACGAGCGCCGCCGCGAGGCCGCTCGCGTAGCCGCCGGTCGAGATGTCGCCCACGTCAGCGCCTGCCGCATAAAGGCCGTCCGCGCCCACGACCCGAGCGCGCTCGTCGATGCGCAGGCCGCCAATGGTGTGCGTGATCCCCGGCGCCACGCGGACCGCGACACGCGCCGCGGACGGGGCCGGGAACGGCAACTCGGATGGGTCGACTCGTGTCGGCGCGAGGGCGACGATGTCCGCGACCTTGCGGTCGCGTAGTGCCCGTACAGCTGCGCGAGTGGGACGAATTGCTCCTCGTTGAAGTCGGCGTCCGGCATGTTGCGGCCGTAGAACTCGTCCATCCCGGCGGACAGTTCCGCTCCCCTCGCCCGCGCGAGACGCAGTCCATCGCCGGTGCTCCAGGGATTCGCCCTCAGACGCAAGCGCGCAGCCGGCCGAACGTACTCGTCAACGAGCAAGGCGTCTCCCTGGAAGCCGCCGGTGGCGAGAATGGTCGGCTCATTGGTCGTTTGCTCGAGCCGGACCTCGGCGGCGGCACGCACGAGCGTCTCGGTGAGGCCGCGGGGATCGAACCGCTTCCCGATCGTGCGCGGATTGCCCGTCTCGTGCGCGACGACCGGCGCCCCGAGCGATTCGAGCCATTCGATCCCGTCGTCGAAACGCTCCCAGACGAGGCGTTGCAGCCGCTCGTCGCCGGCCGGACATTCGGCACGGAAGTCGTCCCAGTCGCGAAAGCGCCAGATCACGCAGCTCGACAGCAGCATCGAGCCCCCCGGACGCGACCCCTTCTCGAAGACAACCGGCGCACCGCCGAGCTCGCGTGCGCACGCGGCCGCACACAAACCGGCCATGCCGGCTCCCGCGATGATTAGTGTCCCTCCCAGCAACGCTCGCCGGCTTCTGGCCCGCTATCACGCGGCGCCAGAGTCCACCCTAAGTCAGCGCGAATTCCGGCTTGTGCTGGACGTACTCGATCCGCACGCGCTCAGGGCCCCAGACGAACACCGCGCGCGTGTTCGCCGCATCGACGACGTTGTCGACGACGCCCATGTCCTCCGCTTCGGCGATGTGATCGTCAACCGAGTCGACGAGTACGGCGATGTGGTTCAGCAGCGGCTTCTCGGGATCGCCGGGCTCGCCCGGATGGAACTCGACGTAGGCCCCACCCACCTCGACCCGCGGGTGCCCGTCGGGCGAAGGCTGGGCCGGCTCGAATCCGTACCGCGCGTACTCCTCTGCTGTGCGACGGGGATCGGAAGAGTAGAGCGCGACGTGATCGAGGTCGTACTCGACGTCCGTCGCCGCTTCGACGAGCTGGACGCGCACGCCCTCGCCGAGCTCGAGCTCGCCGTCCGAACCTGCGGGAAGTGCGGCCTGCGCCTTCGCGAGGTCCGACACCCGCAATGCCACGCGCTTGAGCGCGCCGCGTTCACGCGGGCCCTCGGCCGTGAACAGCGTCAGTTTGCCGCGCAGCGCATCCGCGCCGACGAGCGTGAACGCGTCCTGCCGGTCGATGACGTGCATACCGAGATGGCGCGTGACGAAGTCCACGATCGGCTCCCGGTCCGCCACCCAGAACGCGACGTGGTCCAGGGTCTTGGGCTCCACGCCGCCAGACTAGCGATCCGTTACTTCCTCGCGTCGACCGCGCGTTGCAGCTGCGCCTTGCTCATCTGCGAGCGGCCGGGGATGTTCCGCCGCTTGGCCTCGTTGTAGAGCTGCTCCTTGGTGCGGCCCTTCGTCCGGCGCGTGCCCGAACGGAGGCCGCCGCGCCGGCCCGAAGACATGTCTCGGGTCGAGGTCCGCGAGCGGCTCTTGCTCTCGCCGCTACGCGCGCGTTCCTTGTTGACGGTCCGCGCCGCGATCTCCTTGGCACGCTTCGTCGACCGGCCCTGCTTCTTCTCGGACTCCTTGATGTGCTCGTACTGACGTTCGCGCTTTCCGCTCCAAACTTCCTGAGGCATGTTCAAACCCCCTACTACTGGACGACGAACGAGTCCTACCCGGTCAGGCAGGAGTTATTCCAGCGGTGGGTTCTGAACGTTGTGTTCCGTCGCGTATGCGTCCGTGAGCTGATTCACGACGTCGAGCCCTTCGCCGTACGCGTAGTTGATCTTCACGAACGGCTCCCACTTATCGGGAAGCGCATCCTCGGGGAAGATCGCCTCGACCGGACATTCCGGTTCGCATGCCCCGCAGTTCCGAGTGTAGATCCCGCCGGCGAGTGTGAACTCATGCTTCCGGGGCACGACCGCACAGAACGTCTCGGCTTCATCGGCTTCTTCCGGTTCAACGCTCATCACGCGCCAAAAGACTTCGCGTGTCGCCAGGTACACCCAGCGGATCGGCCTACTGCGGACCCCGAAGTTCGTCTCGACGCTGCTCTCCTCGCCCGAGCCGACCACGATGTAGCCGGCGATCAACGCCGCCTGCTCGAGCCAGGCAAGCGCTTCGTGATCGGTCGACCGCAGGCGCCAAGACGCGGCCTTGACCGGATCTCCGTCGGCGGCGACCCAGCCGTCGATGAAGCCGCAGATGTATTCCTCATCGGCCGTCTCCGGGAGAAGCCGCTTGAGGTTCGCGGACGCGCGCACGACGCCGGTGCCCGCGTAGCCGGGATGGACGTCGAGACAGGGGGAGAAGTTGACCTGATCGAAGAAGTCTCGGAACTTCGCAACCCGCTCGCCGTAGAGCTGCACATAGTGGAGATGCTCGCCGGATCGAATCTCCTGCTTGTTCCAGCTCCCGTCGCCGAAGACGAGCCCGTGCAAGACACCGAGCCGATAGCTCTCCGAATCACGCTTCGGACCTACTCGCATCGACGGAACGAACTGGCCAACAGACAGATCGTCGGTTCGCTCGCCGTCGACGAGCACCCAGCTGTGCGTGGGGGTTGCGCGCACGACTCGCCTGAACCGCGACCCGTTACGCGTGGTGAGGCGCGTGCCGCCGTAGCGATCGCGCTCCTCGAACGCCGGCGCGAACTCGACCTTCATGAGCGGCTTTCGGCGGAACCGCTTCACGACTGCCGGCTTGAAGCCGCTGTCGGTCAGCACCCCGCAGGCCTGATTCTCGAGCTCCTCGAACGAGCGGACGCCCCGGGATGTGATCAGCCGCTCCGTCGGCGCAAAGCAGTCAATACATTCCTCTGGGTCGATGACCAGGATGCGGTCCGCCTGGTGGATGCAGTCGACGGGGCAGACGTCCACGCAAGAGAGGTCTTTGATGTCGATGCAGGGCTCGGCGATGATGTACGTCAAAGCCGTCCTACTCTACTGACGCGATCAGTTCCTCGACGATCCGAGGGGCCTGTTCCTGGAGCGCATTCTTCACGAGCACCTGGTCGAACCCGGCGGCATGCGCGCGGCGGAGTCCCGCGGTATCCGTGTGCCCGCTGAAGCCCACGATCGGAGCATCGGGATACGACTCGGCGACGTCCTCGGGATCGACGCGACTGATGTCGGCGATCACCAGATCGGGCCAGTCGGCACTGTCCGTCGTAACGAAATGATGTCCAGGTAGCAGGGCCTCGAGCTTGCCCCGAAAGTAGACATCGACCCCACAGAGCAGGATCGTGGCCACACCGGGAGCGTACCGCGGCCGGCGCCATGCGTACAACCCTGGTGTGAGTCCGGTTCGTGAGAGGGTCGCGTCCGTGGAGGGTCTGACCCTGCGCGCGCCTGGACAAGCGACATTCCTCGCCGCGCCGCTCCTCGTCGGATCCGTCGCGACCTGGGCCACACTTGCGGGCCCGGAAGCCGGTATCGGGACGAGGGCCAAGGCCCGGTCAGCTATCTCGCCATGTGGACAGG
>WNGF01004439.1_pt1 | contig 19010 bp, 16 predicted proteins | sample 5400641 | NCBI WGS metagenome assembly WNGF01 (sample SAMN13153371, study PRJNA577476) | soil metagenome | isolation source: 80 cm soil or saprolite under grassland replicate 2 | place: USA:California | collected 2016-06-15
GTGAATGTCCGAAGCTTGATTCTGGAGACAAATAAATGTCGCAAGCCATGCCACAACAGTATGAGACGCTTCTGCTCGAACGGCGCGATCGCGTCGCCATCGTCACGATTAATCGACCTGACAAAAGAAATGCGCTGAACATCAAGACACGGGAAGAGGGTACGGCACTGCTCGAACAGCTGCGCACTAATGCCGCTATTCGCGTGGTTGTTATCACTGGCGCCGGAGACAAGGCATTTATCGCCGGCGCGGACATTGCCGAGTTTGCCGGTCGCACCGCGATGATGCAGCGAGACGTTATGACCGCCCGTTCGCTCTTTACCGCCATCGATACATTTCCCAAACCAATCATCGCAATGATTAACGGCTACTGTCTGGGCGGCGGTTGTGAGTTGGCGCTTGCTTGCGACTTACGCATTGCCAGCGAGGCAGCCTCATTTGGCCAACCTGAAATCAATCTCGGCATCATTCCTGGCGGCGGAGGTACGCAACGCTTAACCCGCCTGGTCGGCGAAGGCAAAGCGATGGAGATGATTCTCACCGGCGACATCATCGACGCAAAAACTGCATTTACCATTGGCCTGGTGAACCATGTGGTTCCGGCAGATCTCCTTGAAGCGAAGACGATGGAAATCGCCAACCGCATCGCTACCAGGAGTCCAATAGCGTTGGGCTTGGCGAAGGAAGCAGTGAAACTCGCGTCTCGATCGAATCTCGACGAGGGTTTGCGCCGCGAAGTTGATCTCTTCGCGCTTTGCTTTTCGACTGAAGACAAGGACGAAGGCGTGAGCGCGTTTCTTGAAAAACGAAAGCCGGAATTCAAAGGGAAATAAAGTTTTGGGAGTTTGAGTTTCCGGTTTCGGGTCCCGCATCGCTGGCCCGTTAGTTTGTTTTTCTGAACTCGGAACCCGAAACTCGAAACTTGAGGCGTCGAGATGTTGAGAGCCATCGCTACTATTTTCGGAATCGTGATCGCAGCTGTGGGTGGCGTAATCGCTTACCGCGCGCTTTTTGTCGAGCCGAGTACAGCGGTAATACTTTCCGATAGAGGCGTACGCGAGCTCCCGGATACTTTCCGAGTAGTCGAAGGAACGGTTCTTCTCATTGTTGGGGGTGCCATAGCCTTTACGGCTGCATTGAAGAAGTCGAGGCGGTAAAGGTCGACGTTTGAATTTTCACCGCTGCTTGACGCTCTTTTCCGCCCGGGCTACTCTTGTTTGCCAACGCAGTTGCTTACAGAATTCGCTGCTAAGTTTGTTAGTGAAATCAAAAGGGGCCGTAGCTCAGCTGGGAGAGCGCATGACTGGCAGTCATGAGGTCAGGGGTTCGATCCCCCTCGGCTCCACCAATCATTTCAATGACTTGCGGCGGGTTGAAGCATCTGCCGCTGCTCGTTTGGGCCAGATCCGCTGGTAGCGCTCCGAACCGATTGATTCACTTACAATGAGAACCCTTGGGTGGCCTCTGAATTTGCGAGAAACTCTCAAATCTAAGACACCACGAACCCTTGAAAGTCCTTGCTGGCTGCAACGCCTTTCCGTTATTTTATGCTGGCAGTCATGAGATCAAGGGTTCGATTCCCTCGGCTCCACCAAACGTAAACGATTAACTTCAGCGTCTCATCAGTCTCCAATTTGAATCACCGACAGATGAATTAGCGCGGCAAGTAAACCGCTAAACCTCTAACACCTACGATCGTGTGCGGCGCAGTCCCAACGCACGTACGTGTCTTAACGAAAGGAATATCCATGCATCCCAGTCGAGACCGAATCAGAATCATGCTCCCCATTCTCGCCATCGTGCTGCTTTGCGCGGGAGTGATTAATGCCCAGACACAAATCCTTGCCATGGGTTTTGAGCACGCTACTTTCTTTGTCGCAGTCAATCCTGCAACCAATCTAATCTATGTGCCGGAAGGATATTTCTTCGACGCCAGAATTGTTGTGATTGACGGTAATCCGGCGAGTCCAACCTTTCACCAAAAAATAGCGCAAATAGATTTGCCGAATGATTGCTCTCCTTTGGAAATTGCCGTGAACCCTGTCACCAATCGTGCATATGTTGCGGATGACTTCGGAAACAGAGTGCTCATCGTCGATACCGCCACTAATTCGTTTGCCGGATCCATTGCAGTTGGTACACACCCGCGTCGACTGGCAGTCAACTCCGTTACAAATCGGATTTACGTTCCGGTGGAGGTCGACCCCATTACCGGCCACATTGCGGTTATTGACGGGAACAGCAACACTGTCGTGGCCTCGATCCCACTCGCGAATCCGAATCACTTCCCGTTTAAGCTGGCCGTAAACGAGACTACCAACCGGGTGTATGTAACGAGCTTACAAGGCTCTATCACAGTAGTGGATGGAGCAAACAACAGCATCATTACAACGATCTCCGGAGGCAGTTTGCCATTCGGTGTTTCAGTGAATCCGGTGACCGACCGTATTTACGTTAGCAACCTGGGCGACTCAAACCTGTCGGTGATCCGAGGTTTAACCGATACGATCGAGGCCAACATTTTTATTGGGCTAGCTTCTAACGTAGTGGCTGCGAATCGTGTCACAGGACGCATCTACGCGGCGAGTACTGGTAATGAACTATCTGTCGTTGACGGTAGGCTCAGCAGTCCAACCTACAATACAGTTCTATCCTCAGTGGGATCCTTTTCTGGTTCGAATGATGTGGCAGTGAATCCGAACACCAACCTCATTTACCTGATGGGTGGTTCCCTGCTGAAGATCTTTGATGACTCGATTTCATCACCGTCGAATGCCATTGCAGCATTGATCAATTGGGTCACGAGTCTAAATCTCGCTCAAGGAACTACCAACAGTTTGACGTCCAAACTGACAAACGCACTAAGCGCGCTCGAATCGCCCAACGGCAGCGACGCAAACACTGCGTGCAACAAGCTTGACGCATTCATTAACGAAGCCCAAGCCCAGGAGCAGAAACAAGAACTGACCGCAGTCCAAGTGAGGGAGCTCACTACAGAAGCTCAATTAATCAAAACTGCATTAGGTTGTAACTAAAGTGCCTGACGCGGCCAGGGGACGGGACGATCGAGGAGCCAAAGGACGGACGAGGGGGCAAGGGTTTTGCAGCGCGTCGCCGATCCCGCATATACCATGACTGTTTAGAGTTTGGAGGCAAATTCATTTACGGTTCTTGGTCGTGACATTTACTGGGCCAGGCTGGAATATGAGAAAGTGAAATAAAGAACTCAAACAGTTCGTGCGAGGTTCGTTGTGGCCAAATTGTGGCCGGATGCACCAACAAACTGACTACACACTTAAGTGAGACAACGTGACGAAACGGGAAATCCCTGAAAATCCGTGCTGGCTGCAAACCCATTTTATTGTTCTGGTTTAAGAAAGTCGCCTCACTAGAACTGGCAGTCATGAGGTCAGGGGTTCGATCCCCTCGGCTCCACCAATCCTTTCAATAAGTTAGGGCATCCTTAGAGATGCCCTTCGTTATTTTGCGTACCTGGTCTGTGTATTTGTTCGTCGTAGGTATTAGCAGGCGGGTCCGTTCAGCGGGCGCAACCCCGGTCGGCCTACCAACTAGAAAACATGCTTTTTAGGGACTGAAGCACCGGTGAGAGGTTCGACTCTTCTTCGCGACGGCCCGAGCGTGGCAGGAAGAGCCTCCGGTCGCGACACAGCGGTAGTTTTAAAACTCTGTTCCACTTCCGAAAGAATCTGGCGCGCCCTGAGGGAGGCAGCTAGAATGTCTCTAATTAAACTGCACGGCGCTCCCCGATCTCTGAGCGCATGGCTTTGGTTCTGGCCATGGCTATCAACCCAGGCACGTATCTCGGTCGCTACGAAATCCGCTCTCAGCTGGGCGCGGGTGGAATGGGCGAGGTGTGTATCTGGCACAAGACACTCAACTGAGACGCCCTGTCGCCATCAAGCTCCTCCCACCGGAGTTTAGCGGGCAGAGAGAGAGGCTTCATCGGTTCGAACAGGAAGCATACGCAGTCGCCGCGCTCAATCATCCGAACATCGCTCACGTCTATGAGATCGGAGAAGCGGACGGCACGCGCTTCATTGTGATGGAGTTTATTGATGGCCAAACTCTGCGCGAACTAATTCGTAGCGGAGATATCGATTTGATGAAGCTCTTAGGTTATCTGCAACACGCAGCCGAAGGCTTGGCCAAGGCCCACGCGGCAGGAATTGTGCACCGTGATCTGAAACCCGACAACTTCATGGTCACGCGAGACGGTCACGCGAAGGTGCTCGACTTCGGCTTAGCAAAACTCGTCGAGCCGCAACCCTCTACAATAAGGACCGGAGGCGGAAGCGAGGTCGCCACCGCAATTCTGCAACAGCATTCCACGCCGGGGACCGTGCTGGGTACCGTGGGATATATGTCGCCGGAACAGGCCCAGCGTTAAAACAGATCAAATCGATCATCGTTCAGACATCTTTTCGTTCGGCTGCATACTGTTTGAAGTGGTCACGGGGCGGAAAGCGTTCGAGGGTAGAGACGCGATCGATATCCTCAACAAGATTATTCGTGAGCCGGTTCCTTCGGTCAGCGGTTTCCGCCCGGACGCGCCGAATCACCTGCAAAGAATTGTGCGTAGATGTCTGGCGAAAGATCCCGAAGAGCGCTATCAAACGATTAAAGACGTAGCTATCGAACTGAAAGAATTGCGGCGTGAATTCACGGCCACGACCGCAGGGATTAATAGTACGGTTTCGCCAACGGCGGTCGGCTCGACTCGCCGCTCAACGACCATTGCAGAACCAGTTTCATTAACCACTACAGAGTCATCGTCAAGTGCTGAATACATCATCAATGAAATCAAACGACACCGATTGACGGCGGCCGTTGCTTTTGTCGTGCTAGTGCTCGGTGCCGTCGGTCTCTACTTTTACCTGCACACGCGAAGCACCGAAGTCGCGATTGACTCAATCGCCGTCCTGCCGTTTGTAAATGAGAGCAGTAACCCTGATGTCGAGTATTTGTCAGACGGAATGACCGAATCGCTCATCAACAGCCTTTCACAATTGCCCAACCTTTTAGTAAAGGCACGCAGTTCCGTGTTTCGCTATAAAGGTAAAGAAGTCGAGCCGCAGCAAGTCGGCTCGGAGTTGAACGTGCAGGCAATCTTGAGCGGGCGCGTGGTGCAACGCGGCGATGACTTGACGTTGTACCTCTCGTTAGTCGACGGGCGCAACGGTAACCAGCTTTGGGGCGAGCAGTACAATCGAAAACTGACAAACCTCGTAACGTTGCAAAACGAGATTGCCCGTGATGTTGCCAACAAATTGCGCACCCGATTGTCGGGTGCTGACGAGCAGAGGCTGGCGAAGAACTACACTGAAAATGTGGAAGCTTATCAACTCTATTTGAAGGGACGTTTTTATTGGAACAAGCGTACACCGGAAGCCCTGAAAAGAGCCGTTGAATATTTCAACCAGGCTATTGCACTGGACCCGAGCTACGCTCTCGCTTACGCTGGACTAGCTGATGCTTACGTAATGAAATTTGATTACAGAGTCCTACCATCCAGAGAAGCAATACCGCAGGCGCGGGAAGCCGCGCTTAAAGCCTTGTCATTGGACGATGGGTTAGCCGAAGCGCACGCTTCGCTGGGACTAATTTTGCACTGGGGCGACTATGACTTTGCGGGCGCTGAACGCGAGTTCAAACGGGCTATCGAACTGAATCCAAATTACGCGAGCGCCCATCAATGGTATGGAAGTCTGCTCACGTCTTTGGGACGAACTGAAGAGGCATTGGTCGAACACAGGCGGGCGGTTGAAATCGAGCCGCTCTCGCTCGTCATGAACTATACCTACGCATCAAGTCTTTACTTTGCCCGACGATACGACGAGGCGATCGCCCAGGCGAAAAAGACTCTCGAATTGGATGCTAACTCCCTGGGTACTTATTTCTGGCTCGGCAGCGCTTTCGTATCCAAAGGTGACTACGCCCAGGCGGTTGACGCCTTTGCAAAGAGCCGAGAATTAAGGGGTGACCCTGAAGCAGCGGAATTAATGCGGAAGAATTTCGCCAAAGGCGGCTGGCAAATGTTTCTCCGAGGCGTTCTTAAAGACGAGGCAACGGTAGATTCGCCGTACACATTGGCTCAAGTTCACATCTTACTGGGCAATAAAGATGAGGCATTTGCGCAACTGAATAAATCGTACGACGTCCGTGAACCGGACCTTATGCGTCTAAAAGTCGACCCCCGCCTTGACGCTTTACGCGACGACCCGCGCTTTCAAGATTTGCTGCGGCGCGTCGGCTTCACGCCGTAATAAGTGTAAGAAGAGTGAAGACATCTAACGGGTTGGTATTAAGGGTTTCTTTCCTGCCACTCCTCGCCCGCAAGCATCTTGTCCTTCAACTGCCGCGCTCTGTGGGCTCTGAGAGGTGCGAGCAAATTGTCAGGAATGGGAAGCGTGCGTCTGCTTCTCTCTGTCCTTAACTCGAACAGTTGCAGTTTCTTATCTATACTCCTTGTTCCTATTCGGATGACTCACCCTTAGCCTGTTCGCCGCTGTGCGTGAGCTTCTGTTGTGCTAAAGCAGCCGTGCCTAACAGGCCGCCCATACCCATCGATTCAACAGCTGTACTGGGCACGATCATCATCGCGCCTTTTTCTTTCAGCCCTTCGTAAAGCATGTTCATCGCTCGCAGGTGCAACGCTGTCGGATTCTCTTGATAAGACTCCGCGGCCTTTTCAAAGAGTTTGGCTATCTCGACCTCTGCCTGGCCCAGGATGATGCGCGCTTGCTTTTCGCGTGATGCCTGCGCTTCACGAGACATGGCATCCTGCAAAGCGGCGGGAATGATCACGTCGCGCATCTCCACTGATTGCACGGTTACGCCCCAGGGATTCGAACGTTCATCGATCAACTGCTGCAACTCTTGTTCAATCCGTTCACGTCCACGCAGGAGATCGGAAAGAGAAGTTCGGCCGATGATGTCACGCAGCGCCGTTTGCGCCGCCCAGCTTACAGCCTGAGGATAGTTCTGTACCTCGAGCGCCGCTTTCTCGGGATCATAGACCATCCAAAACAGCACGGCGTCGACGTTGACCGGAACCGTGTCTGAGGTCAGTGTTTCCTCGGCCGCAAAACTAGTGGTGATTACGCGCTGATCTATCCAGGCAGGCACGGTATCGACAAAGGGAAAGATCCAGAAGAGGCCTGGTCCACGCAGGCCGACATAACGGCCCAGCCGCAGCACTACCGCGCGCTCCCATTGACGAGCAATCTTCGGCGCTTGCGCACCCAACAGTCCAAGCAGCAAGCCGACAATCGCGCCTATCAGGCTGTTTGTAAGGGGAATCGAGAGAATTCCGAGTCCCAGCGGTACCAGCAGCGCCACCGCGGAAATGACATTTACGCGAGGCGTGTTTTGGGCCGGCAGATTACTACGAGTGTCAACTAGACTTGTGTTAGCCATTTCGCTTCATCTCCTTCGATACAACGTAGCGCAGCCTGTCCGCTTGCGTTCACTGTTCCAGCGCGACAGTTAGCGTAGAAAGACTCATTTGCGAGAACGCGAGCTAACAGCTTGCGTTACCCTTTGGCGACGGCTTTGCAGGTGTTCGATCAGATCGTCGAGCGCGTAGCCGTGCGCTTCGGCCTCGGCGACGTAGCGGTCTGCCAGCTCGCGCAAGTGCTTTTCGTGATCCTGCCGGGCGCTGATTTTGACCCGTCGAGCGGTGACAAAGGTTCCGATCCCTCTGCGCGTTTCTACTATTCCGGCCCGCTCCAACTCGGCGTAGACCTTGGCCACCGTATTGGCATTAATGCGCAGATCAACAGCTAATTGCCGCACCGTCGGCAACTGCTCGCCCAGCCCCAGACGTCCCGTGGCAACCGCAAACCTGATTGATCGCTCCAGCTGCGCATAAAGAGGCATCGGATGCGAAGCGTCGATGGAGAACGTTTGTGCCATTTCACTAGTATACTACGACACTAGTACAAACCTAAACCTCAGCGCCGGGTCTTCGCTTGGTTTCGTTGCCGGGCAGGTGGATCAGTCATTCGGCAAACCGCGATCTCTGATCCCAGCGGACTCTCCGGCCGTCTCTGTTGGTACTCCCTTTACTTGCTGCATGCCGTGGTATTCCAGGATATGATCAACTCAATTGCCAAGCGTGTTAATGGGCGGGTACCTCATGCACATCCGGTAGCAGGATTTTAGTGATGAGCCAATGTAGGAACTGCTATCAGTGGTTCAGATCGCGAACCAATCCTTTTCACAATGGATTTCTTGAAAGCATATTTGAAGGATTCCTTGTGTGCCAGTTGTGTGCCAACTCAGCAGAACCCACCTTTACACAGACACACGGAGACAACATAGATGAGGCGGAAACGCTAAGAAATCAACACTAAACGTAACGGAGGGAAACGGAGAGAAACAACTCGTTTGAGACTGGCAGTAGTGAGGTCAGGGGTTCGATCCCCCTCGGCTCCACCAATACTTGCAATAACTTAGGGCCACCGATTCGGTGGCCCTATTCGCTTTGGATTGATTTGACAGCAACCCTGACAGCAACCCGCTAGGAATTGGCCATCTTTGACTTTCTTAGAACTGCGTTCATAGCCTTTGTCGCGTCCCTCAGCATTTCCGGCATTACGGGGGTGATTGGTTGCAAATACTTCAATGCGAACGGAGAATACAGGGCGTCAAGAGGAGAGGAAGAAATGAAACTGAACGTGAAAGCTTTTGCTCTGACTTGTGGACTGATTTGGGCGTTCGGGCTGCTCTGTCTCACCTGGTGGATAATCGGGTTGGATGGAGTTACTAGGGAACCGACGCTGATCGGCCGACTGTATCGCGGCTACAACATCAGCCCGCTGGGTAGCCTAATCGGAATGGTTTGGGCCTTCTTCGATGCGTTGATTGGCGGAGCGATTTTCGCCTGGTTATATAACTTCATCGCTTCGCGGAGCATACAAGTTCCTTGAGCGTAAAGGGGCGACTGAGTTGCTCGTTGCGCGGGCGTGGCATGCCCCTTCATAACTCGAGAGTTTCATTCAACTGTGGCATGAGCAATTGTGTGTGGTGAAGTTGTTTGGGCGAAGTACTTTATGCCACGCAGCTCAAGAGCTTCGCGTGCCTTGGTAGTACGCGATGCTGCCAACCAGCAAGGTGTCGCGGCCTACAGTTCTCACATTCGCCAACCCCGCTTCAGACATGAGCGTGAGAATCCGATTCTCAGAGTTGTCCTTCAACACGTGATTTGAGTGAAACAAGCCGCCCAGACCCTGAAATCGCATGGAAAGTCGACGCCTTCGCTAACTGTTTTGATACGTGCTTCAAACCCAAAACCAAGCCCAATATTTTATTGACTGGCCGCCGGTAGCGGCGTATCTTCTCGACTCATCACCGGCCTGAACTCTAGGCACGCGTCACACGCGCCCGACTCCTATTTCAGCCACGAATCTTTAACCTGCGGCGACTTCTCTGAGAAAGGAGATATTGTGATGCTGTCTTATGCAAGACCACTTCTAGCGTTTCTTACCCTTCTTACTTTCTGTTTGTGCTTCGCCAATTTCTCGGGCGGACGAGCGCAACAGCCGTTCGACGTTCGCAATATTTCACTAGTAGGCGCTCTTAAGCTCCAACCTTTCAACGAAAAGGCTCACGCGGACGTTGCCGGATACAAGAACCTTGCGTTTATCGGTAAGTGGGGTGGTGCCTGTACTGGAATGGGTGTCGACATCATTGACATTTCAACTCCTTCAACGCCGGTGAAGATCGCCGCAACACTGACCCATGCCAACACGTCCGCCGAAGATATGAACACAATACAAATCGGTTCTCGTGATGTGCTGGCAGTTGGGCTGCAGGAATGCGGGATGAACCCGGCGCAAGGCAAGAGCGGACTCGAACTATACGATATTACCGATCCGAGCCATCCGCAGTTCCTAAGTTTCTTTGATGTCGATGGGTTTGGGGCGGACGTGCACGGAATTCACGAACTGGATCTAACCATCACTCCAAGTGGACGCGCACTGGCACTTGCAGCCGTCCCCGATCTCGAGATTCTCACACGCGACAGTGAAGGGTTAGGAGGAAAGGGTGATTTATTGATAATCGACATCACGGATCCCACCACACCGACTGTAGTTAGCGAATGGGGCGTACTGGACGAACCTGGTTTAGGTCCTTCGTTCTACGCCAGCGTCCGCCAAGGGAGCTTTCCCGAAACATTCGGACACAGTGCAAGAGCGAGTAAAGACGGGACACGCGTGTATGTTTCCTATTGGGATGCAGGCGTTATGGTACTCGACATATCCAACCCCGCTTCTCCGGTCTTGCTTGGCCACACATCCTTCAGTCCAGGCGAGGAGGGGAATGCGCACTCCGTGGCGGAAGCTCGTGGTGGCAACATCATCATCCAAGCGGATGAGGATTTAGACCCATTTGGCAGTGGAGCGTTTGATGGCTGGGGTTACCTGCGAATTTTCGATATCGCAGATCCGGCTAATCCGCAGCAGCTAAGCACGTTTGCAACGGCGAACGTGAACGACGAAACGGTCGCAACACAGGGCAATTGGACTACGCACAACCCTGAGGTGCGAGGTAACACTGTGTATGCGTCTTGGTACAATGACGGTATTCGCGTGATTGACATTTCAACGCTGTCAGCGCCGCGTGAAATCGGCTTCTGGATCGGCGCAGGCGCGCCAACAGGGGCTCCGGCCGTCAACATCTGGAGTGTTGTTCCCCACGAAAATTTGTTACTGGCGAGCGACCGCAACTACGGCCTCTACATCCTTCGGATGCCTTGATCGATTGCGCGCCTCGTCATCACTCGGAAGAACAACGTGTAGATCAGCAACCGAGGTTGGGATAGGCCCTGATCAGAACGTGGATCACGTGCGGAATGGCCGGCGCTGAGGCAACCTCAAGTCCGACTTTTCCTTGAAGCCCTGCATCAAAACCGTTGGCGCCAATTTGCGGCACTCCGTCGCGCCATCCGCCGCTGGCGTAAGGCTTAACCTCGTACAGCCGGCGGCGCTTAATATCTCCTACGCCAATGAGCTCGCCAGCCTATGACACTCCCTCGAATCCAAAAGAACGCTGCCAACTGGTCCACAGATTTTCTTCGTTCTTACGTCTGATGATACGGGCGGAGTTAAAGTAGACCGTCTATCTTAATGGCATCAGAGATACGAACCGCCCGAATTTGTCGCACGCGCTTGAGCCCCGACGACAATGAAGAGAGTAAGACAGAGCCCAACAATCAGACGCGCCCGGAAGCGTTTCAATTTACTATCGAAACGCCTCAATCCTCTTGTCATAGCTGCTTGTCAGAAGGCAGAGCGATTCTGAGGACCGGCTTGCCGCCAACATTCTGCAATGGGAAATAGACACGATGCGTGTGACTATCAATCGCAACGCTGTGAGCGTTGGGAGCGAAGAATCCTTGACCGACCTTCTCCAGGTTGCGGCCACGCTCGTCGAAGATCGTGATGATGCCGCTCTCAGCAGAAACGTAAAGACGACCAAAGCCCTTATCAAAGGCGAGCACGTCGGGATCGGCGCCGACCGAGTGATTAGCCGTCATCTTTTTTGCTTCAAGACCAAAGACCGACAGTTTCGCATTCTCTTCGCAGGCGACGAATCCTAACCGGTGCTCACTGTCGATCAAGAGTCCATGCGGCTCGCTGCATCCGGGTAGTGCATAACGCGCGACGACCTCGTCTTTAGTTGGATCAATTTCAGCAAGTTGGTTCTGCCCATGTACAGTGACAAAGATGTGTTCTGAAACTGAATCGTACTGCGTATTACCTGCGCCTCCGCCAAGAGCTATCGTCGTTAGGCGCTGATTGGTTTTGGCGTCAATCACCGTGTCCGTCTGGCCATGTAAATCAGAAACGTAAATCTTATTGACTTTGCTCGCATAGGCAACTCCATCCGGATAATCTCCGGCAGGCGCGCGAGCAATGATCTGTAGTGTGCTGTCGTCAATAACAGTCAGTTCGTTCGAGCCGGTTGCGGAGGCATAGACCCGATGCAGTTCGGGGACCGCGAGTACGCCATGAACTCGCCTCAGATCCTTAACGTCGCCGACGATTGCCTGTTTGTTCACGTCGAAGACGGTCATCAAATCAGAGCCCAAGTGAGCGATGTAAAGGCGGCCGCTTTCGCTGTCCAGACTCTGATAATCAAAACGAGTTGCGGCCCCGGTCAGAGGGATGTCGTTTAAGGTTCGAAGAGGAAGAGATTGAGATGACGTCGAATCACTGGATTCAGGAATTGTTGAGGAGTAATGAGAAGCAGATTGGGATGTCTGAGCATTCGCTTGCAGTTGGCCTTTTCGTGAGGAACAGGCAACAGCAAACGCAATCAGAAGTGTGAAAGTGATTGTGAAACGCATGAAGACCACCTCCTGAATTTATCTGTCAGCAAGTATAATCGCAGCTTCGTTCAGCTTTCTAATGACTAGTCTAGAGCATTCTAGATTGAACCCAGCGGGAGACTCAGGCATTTGGTCTCTTGTGAGGTGGCGAAGATGATTACGAGCCGCCCATCGAGGCTTGCTTGGTTTCGAGAGGCAGAGAAACATGTTGCGTGGTCAGTCAACGCTGATGCGCTTCAGCGGTCGGGCGCAACTGCATCGAGACTACTGCATCGAGACTCTTGTTACGGCTTCTTTGGCGCCGGGCTGGGTGTCGGCTGCGACTTGAGTTCCTCTGAATCTGCTACATCCACAATCTTCACTTTGCTCTGAAAGCGTTTGTAATCCGTGTAACGAACCAGCATTCGAACATGCACGGAGTTGCCTTTGGGAAATATCAATTCATCGTCAGCATAGGTATAGGTAGGAAACCAGTAGTGGCCGTCAACTTGTTGCCGATACGTTTCAAATACAGGGAACCGCTGATTGCCTTCTGGCACACCTTTCCCCCGCACTTTGACTATTTGTAGGTCCTGTTGATCAACCCAGATGCGACCTTGAAAGAAACGCTCGCTTACCTTTTTTGGAACAATCTTAGGTGCGACATCGAAGACGTAGGTGTCCAGTTCGTCCAGTCGTTCTTTGCCAAAATACTTAAAGTCGTACTGGGCAAGTTTCGATGCTTCGAGGGCAAAAGGTTGGACTCCGCCGAGATCCTCGAGGTCCTCTTGCGTGACAGAAACTTCAGTGAGCGTGGGCAGAGGAAAGTATGTAATCTTCTCGAACCGTTCATTGTTGTCGTTAAAGACAAATTGAGAGGTCCGATGGTACTCGCCGGTGATTTGTCCACCCATACCTATCGACTGAACCGTCGCATCTCGCTTAAAAGCATATTCCGCTAGTGCGTGGCGAAATTCCGTTTCCTTGGCGGTAAATGCGCGAACGATCTTCTCGACATCAATTGACGGGCTATCTCCCGGTTTAGAAGTCGCTGCCTCGTTGGTTTGCCAAGCTTGTGCCAATGGTGTTGTCGTAGCAAAACTTACCAGGCACGTGAAAAGGAAGAGCGCAGCGCTGTTCCTGAATACCTGCATCTTCATCCTGGCCTCCAATAGAATCGCAATTCAGAACGCCAAAAGTCGGGGGGGGCGGCTTGTTAGATGCAGATTTGTCGGCGAGAGTGCAAAGAGTTCGTCAAGAAGTTGTAGAATAACTGTCAACGGTCCCGTTGCTGGGCCGGGCGTCCTGGGGTATTTGCGCTGATTGTGACAAGAGAGGCGATTGGATCGAGTTGATCGCGCCACCGGTACAATAGCCGTCGATGAATGTCCAGTTCCGCTGCCAGCGCCACGATATCGTCGCACTGCTTCATCCGCTCAACGCACATCCGCCGGAACTCGTTCGAATACCTTCCCGCTCATCTCTTTGCCACTTGCAGCTCCTTTCTCTGCCAAGTGTGCCTATAACGAGTGTCTCATTCCAGGGGTTCAGTCCAAACAATATGTTGAGACCGAGACATTGGTGTTAAACGTGTTTGCAAATACTACGTTCTCTGCTAGAATCCTCAGCCTCCAGAAAATTCCCCCGACTCTGGTGATAAACTTAGCCTCCGAGAATTACAGCAAACCTGCGTAATGCCTCTCGGCTTATCGGGCATAAAAAGTAAATCACAGCAAAATCCAAGTGAGGGACCAAAATGAGGAAATCCTCGTGTAGACCGTGGATAGCGCTATTGCTCGGGCTAACCATCTTCGCCGGCCTGCTAGCCAGTGATCACGCTCCCGCGAAATGTGCGCCGAAACTAACGTCACCGAATAAAATTTCCGCAGACGTACTGAAGAAGGTAAATGTCGGTCAGGGAAATGAGCCCATTCGCGTCATCGTCCAGCCCCGCGAAGCGTGGACCTCCGAGTTAGACTCAGCCCTTCAAGACGTCGACGTAACCAACATCCGTCAATTCCAGAACTTTAATTTCCGCGTCATCACCGTTTCAGCGGCCGCCGCCGCGGCGCTGGCATCGCGGAACGATGTAGCATACGTCTCCGTGAACCGAGAGGTGCGCACCCTTGGTCACGTGTCATTAACGACAGGAGCTGACGCCGTGCGTGAGACGAGCGGCACGACGACCGGCGGGTTGGACGGCACCGGGATCGGCATAGCGGTCCTGGACTCGGGGATCGACGTTAATCATAAGGCGTTTCTGGACAAGAGCAATCACCTTCGCGTAGTCGTCGACAGGGATTTCACCGGCGAGGGGCGCTCGGACGATCCGTACGGTCACGGCACTCATGTGGCTTCGATGGCTGCGGGCAACGGCCGCATCTCAAACGCCCAGTACACCGGCGTCGCACCGAACGCTAATATCATCAACCTTCGCGTGCTCAACTCGCACGGCGCCGGGACAATCAGCGGCCTTCTCCAAGCACTCGACTGGGTGCTGACCAACAGCGCTACCTATAACATCAGGGTCGTCAACATGAGCCTCGGCAGCCCGGCGGTGGATTCTTACAAATACGATCCCCTCTGCCTGGCGGTGCGTCGTCTGGTTGACGCAGGCATCGTGGTCGCCGCTGCGGCCGGTAATAATGGAAAAGACAGCGCCGGCAATAAAGTTTACGGGCGCATCCATTCACCCGGCAACGAGCCGTCAGCCATCACGGTGGGCGCAGCCAACACATTCGGTACCAACGCGCGAGATGACGACGGCGTTACGTCTTATAGCTCGCGGGGCCCGACGCGCAGTTACTGGACCGACGAAGAGAATGTCAGACACTACGACAACCTGGTTAAGCCCGATCTGATCGCCCCAGGCAATAAGATCGTCCAGGCTCAGGCCGTCGACAATCTGCTCGTTGCAGAGAATCCACAACTGGACGCGGGGGTGAGCCCAGTCGATAACCGCCGAATGATGTACCTAAACGGCACTTCGATGGCTACTCCGGCCGTGGCGGGCGCTGCAGCGCTAATTCTTCAGGCCAATCCCACACTTACGCCCAACCTCGTTAAGATGATCCTCCAGTACACAGCTCAGCCGATTCGTGGGTTTAACAGCTTCGAGCAGGGCACAGGTGAGCTAAATATCGAGGGCGCGATTAGGCTCGCCAAACTTGTGCGCCGTGATTTGTCGACAGCGACTGCCGTGGGTGAGCCTCTGCTGGGGACGAACCCGCTCCCTCTCCAACAAACAACCATCGCCGGCCATACCTTCTCGTGGTCGCGAGGGATTCTCCGGAATTTCTCTTGGACGACCGGCGACGCTCTGATTAGTCAGTATCAAAGTATTTATGGCATCGGCGCTTTATTCAGTGGGGTGATCACTGGAGATGGCGTGATCACTGGTGACGGAGTAATTACCGGAGACGGGGTAATCACCGGCGATTGCATTATGACTAGTAACGGGGTCATCACTGGCGATGGCTTGGTCTTCCTACAGGTAAGCATGTTGCTGGACGGCGGCACCTTACTGAGCGGCATGGTCCTCGGCGATGGAGTTATCACGGGCGACGGAGTCATCACCGGCGACGGAGTCATTACGGGTGATTTAACTTTGCAGGCCCAATCCGCAACACTTGGCGGGGATGAGACGGCATCGATGGTGGTGACGGTAGACGAGGGCATAGATTTCCTGGAATATTAATAAGAGGCATTCTTAATCTTAGCCGCGAGGTTTCAAGCTGACGGTGATACCTCTTACCGGTCTCGAAAGACAGCCAACTATACAGGCCGCCCTTGAGCAGGCCGCGAGTGGTTCCCTTGAAGCTTGCCCTCTTACAAAAGGGCATGAAGCCGAAGCGTTAGAATTTCTTGCGGCTGAACCGCTGCACAACGTTTACATGGCGGGCTTCATTCGCGACAACGGCCTGGTGAGCCCTCTGAACCGCGGCACGTTTTACGCCTGCCGCGACGAGGCTGGGCGGCTCGAGGGTGTCGCCTTGATCGGCCACGTGACGCAGCTGGATGTGCGGACGGGAAGGGCTATGAAGGCCTTCGCTAGCGCCGCGCAAGCGTGTCCAACGGTTCACGTAGTCATGGGGGAGCGCGGAAGGGTCCGCGACTTTTGGCGTCATTACTCATCAGGCGGGCAGGAATTGCGGGTCGCCTGTCGTGAGGTGTTGCTGGAACAGAAATCGCCCGTCGAGGTGGCTGGGACCGCGCCGGGACTGCGCCGAGCCGCCACCCATGATCTCCCGCTGATCTTGCGCGTTCAGGCAGCGATGGCTGTGGCCGAATGCGGTGTTAACCCGTTGGTAGTAGATCCCGAGGGCTTTCGCGCACGTTGTGTGCGGCGAATTGAGCGCGGCCGGATTTGGGTCTTAATAGAGGGCGCCACGCTGCTGTTCAAGGCCGATATCATGGCTGAGACTCCGGAGTCAGTCTACCTCGAAGGCGTCTACGTAAACCGGCGGCACCGTCAGCGCGGAAACGGACGGCGTTGCCTGCTGAACCTTGGGCGAATCCTACTGTCCCGCTCGGACTCGATTTGCCTGCTCGTCAACGAGCGCAATGTGGTGGCCCAATCCTTCTACTACAGCGTGGGCTATAAACTGCGAGATCCTTATGACACCGTCTACTTGTACAGGGAAGACAACTGAGCGAATGCAATTAGGCTGTCGAAGGGCAGAGGCTATGGGCAGACAACGTTTCGTAGCGCCATACATGTGGGGAGTCGTTGCTGTCGGCGCTGCGATCCTTCTTTTCTCGCTATACCGCTTACCACTGGTACGGCTCGACCTACCATTTTTGATCCTCGCTCTGCTGGTGATCGCTGTCAGCTCAAGCGTTGTTATCAGAATCCCCCTCGTTTCCGGTGGCATCACGGTCTCCGACACGTTTATCTTCCTCACCATGCTGCTATACGGTGGCGAAGCGGCCGTCCTGCTAGCGGTGGGTGATGGCCTCTGCGCGTCACTACGAATTAGCCGGAAGCCGCGCACCATCCTGTTCAACTCAGCCGTCATGGCCTGCTCAACGTTCATCACCGTTTGGACCTTGCGCACATGCTTCGGGTCTATCATCGAGTTGCCGCGCGCGGGTTACACCGGAGGCTTTATCGGCGCAATCTGGGTCATGGCGCTCACACAGTACGCGGCCAATTCAGGCTTAGTCGCGGCGGAGAAGGCGCTTAAGACTGAGCAGCCCTTCTGGATGACGTGGCGCGCTTTTTATCTCTGGACTTCGGTGACTTACATCGCCGGAGCGTCGGCAGCGGGCATCATCGCAAAACTCATCGGCACGTTCGGCTTCTACGCAGTTACCCTCACAGCGCCGATCATTGCCATCATCTACCTAACTTACAGGGCTTATCAGAGGAATATTGAGGCTTCTCAAGCTCAAGCCACGCAAGCCGAGCGGCACGTAGGGGAACTGAACCATTACTTGATTGAACTTAAGCGCGCAGAGGAAGAACGTGACCGGCTTTTGGATCGCGAGCGACAGGCGCGGGCCGAAGCGGAGGCTGCCAACCGGATAAAGGACGAGTTCCTGGCAACGCTCTCGCACGAATTGCGGACACCGTTGACCTCGATTCTCGGCTGGGCCAACCTGTTGCGCGAAGCCGAGCCGGATGCGCCGATCAGCGCGCAGGGCCTGGAAGTGATCGAACGCAACGCACAGAACCAGAAGCAACTGATAAACGATTTGCTTGACGTGTCGCGCATCATCACTGGACAGTTGCGGCTTGACGTCAGCCAAGTCGACCTGACCCGGATCGTTGCCGACGCAGTAGAAGTCGTGAGCCCGGCCGCCAATGCTAAGAGGATCCATATCTCTTGCGCGTTTGATCCGGCGCAGTGCCACGTGTCGGGAGATGCTGTGCGCTTGCAGCAAGTAGGATGGAATCTGCTCGTCAACGCCGTGAAGTTCACGCCCGAAGGCGGACGCATCGACGTTAAGCTTGAGCAAGTTGATCACCGCGTCAGGGTTTCGGTCAGCGACAACGGCCAGGGCATCAAGCCGGAATTTCTGCCGCACGTTTTCGATCGGTTCCGCCAGGCGGATGGCACTACCAAATTTCTGCCGCACGTTTTCGATCGGTTCCGCCAGGCGGATGGCACTACCACGCGGGCTCACGGCGGCCTCGGGTTAGGGCTTGCGATCGTTCGTCACCTCGTGGAAGCTCACGGAGGTGAAGTGGGCGTTGAGAGCTCGGGGGCCGGTCGGGGCGCAGTCTTCTTCTTTCACCTCCCGCTTCCGGCCGTTCGCGTGGAGGCGAGTGAAGTCGATCCTGCAAACCGTCTGCTTGAATCGCACCTACGGAACGCCGCCGCTACGTCGCTTCGCGGAGTGCGTGTGCTAGTAGTCGACGACGACACGGATGCGCGGCAGATGATCAGTGCTGTTCTTAGGCGTTCAGGGGCTGAGGTAAAAGCCTGCTGCTCCGCGAGCGAAGCGCTGACGACGCTTCCTCAGTGGCGGCCGGACGTGCTGATGAGTGACATCGGGATGCCTCATGAAGACGGCTATGAATTAATCCACAAGGTAAGGGCGCTCACCGATGAGCACGGAGGCCGGGTGCCCGCCGCGGCGCTGACAGCCTATGCTCGGGAAGAAGATCGCAAACGTGCGATCGCAGAGGGCTACCAGATGCACGTAGCCAAACCGGCTAGTTCGGCAGATT
>WNGF01022341.1_pt1 | contig 19007 bp, 11 predicted proteins | sample 5400641 | NCBI WGS metagenome assembly WNGF01 (sample SAMN13153371, study PRJNA577476) | soil metagenome | isolation source: 80 cm soil or saprolite under grassland replicate 2 | place: USA:California | collected 2016-06-15
GCTCGGTCTGGCCGTCGGAGAACACGTGCAGGTGGTAGTCCTGCCAGCCCATGACTGCCTGGATCACCTGGTGGAGGCGGTCCAGTCGGATGGCCGCGGGGACCAGCAGCCGCCGCCACACCGGCGGGTCGGCCACCTCGGCCAGGGTGATCTTGAGCTGGTAGACCGGGTCACCTGGCGCTGGCGTGCCGAGACGGCGCCCAAGCGCCCACAGCGCCAGCCCGGTCAGCTCCACCGACTCGCCGCCCAAGCGGGCCGCGCCCAGCTCTTGGAGCACCTCCAGCGCGTGCCGCACGTCACGGTCGTTGAGCTGGCGTGCGGTGCCCAGTTGCTGGGCGGTGAGCTCATCCAGCACATAGCGTGCGGCAACCAGATCCCAGGCGAGCGCGCAGGCCTGGTCGAGCCCGAGCGCGCCGCCGCGGCGGGCCATCACCCTCCAGCACGGCGCCGATCCCCTCTTGGAAGTTGTCCCGCAACAGCGACTCGCCCCACCCCGGCGGGCACAGCGCCGCGCCGAGCCGGGGGAACGCCTCCAGCATCCGCGCCCACAGCTCCAGCGGGCGCTGCAGCAGGCCGGCGTGCTTCTTGACCGGGACGAGCTTGCCGCCGGTGACGCGGACCAGGCCGGCGGCCTTGGCCCACTCGGCGATAAGAGTGACCCCGGGCAACTCCTCGCTGCTGGTGGTGCGAAACACCCGCTCCCCGATCTTGGGGTCGATCTGGTCCTGGGTGCCGAGCAATCCGACCAGCTCGCGGGCGTCGGCCAGCGTGATCCGCCCCGTCTGGGTGAGCTTGCGTCCCGCCCCGACCCACCTGGTGAACGCCTGCAGCCGCCGCAGCGGCTGCGCCTGGGCTGCGGTGGCCGCCAACTGCTCGCTGGATGGTGCCTGCATCGCTTTCTCCCGCCTGGAAGCTGCCCGCCGGTCCGCATGCGGCGTGCCGGGCGATCGGGAGGCAATCTACGACAATCGTCGGATGGGAGCACGCCGGCCGGCAGACACGGGGCCGCGCGTGCGCATCGTGATCGTCCTGACAACAGCGCTGATGGCATCCATTGGCCGGAACCGATCTGGCCGCGCACCCGTGATCTCGTCGCTTGCACGACCTCCCTGTAGGTGCACCTATCGAGGGTCGTGGCTCCGTCTGCCTCGGACAGGACCCGTCCATCTGCTCCCACGCTCACCTCTGTATCGCTTGTCCCATAGGCATCCGCTGCTCTCAGACGGGTCTCCCGTGCGAGGAAGAAACGCGCGCGACGACGAGCCCGGTCGCCGGTGGCGTGCCAGGCTGTCGCGCGACGGTCGGCCGGCTGGCGCCGGGTGCGGATCGAGGTAGGGTAGGCGTCCGCAGGCACTCGGTGGTTGGGTGGTCGGCCAGCAAATGCGGATGCCCAGCGTATATTTCGTGCGGCAGCGGCAGCCAGCAGAGGCGGTTATCAGACGGGTTTCGGAGGAGGCCGGGTGTGAGCGAGTTCAGTGCTATGAGTTCGTGGCGCTCGACCGTCGGTTGACCGCCAAGGAGATGGCGGAGCTTCGCAGCATCTCGACACGTGCGGAGATCACGCCGACGCGTTTCTGGAACGAGTACAACTGGGGTGACCCCCAATTGGCGAAGTACACGTGTACGTCGAAGTAGCGGGCAAGCAGCTTCGCCGGATCAGCCTTCAGTGGGCCCGCCAATTGCCCGTGGGTGAGCAGCAACGGTGGCTGCTTCGGGCCGCGGACAACCCGGATCTTGCGCTTGGTTCGGCGCTGCTTGGCGAGTTCCGACGTGCGCATCCGGCGGTGGCGGACCGGCAGCGGCGCACGGTGGCGCAGTTGCTGGCGGGTGCGGAGGAGTTGGAGGACGCGCGGAGGCGCGAGGCGATGCGACGGCAGGCGCAGGCGCGTGCCGCCGCTGCCGCTGCCAGAGAGGCGCAGCTTGCTGCGCTTGGGCGGCGGGGCGCGTCGGCGTGGCGGAGGTCGAGCAGCTCGTGGAGGCGCGGTCCTATGACGAGGCGGTGCGCTTGGTGGTGGACCTACGGGAGGTCGCGGTGCGGGCGGATGGGCTGGAGGAGTTCGATCGTCGCCTGGCCGAGGTCCGCCAGCGCTACGCTCGGCGGCGCGGGTTCCTGGACCGGCTGCGCCGCGCCGACCCGAGGCTCGTCGGCGACCCCGCGCCGCGATGACGAAGCGCCGCGACATCGCGACGTTCCCTTGGAGGACAAGCACGCCGTCACGCATGCATTGACGCGGCGGCTCCAACCCTCGCCGACCACCGTCAAGGCAGACGACGAACACGTCGGGCAGTGCGTGTGGGCCATACTGCAATGACGGCTACGGCGGCAGCAGCATTCGCAAGGGCCACGTGGTTGCCGAGGTGAACTGGTCCGGTGGTCCTGCAGGGGTCCACGCCTACCACCTCGGACAGTTCGGGGTCCGATTCGCCCCCACAGAGGAGGAGCGTCGCCGCCAACAGGAGATCGATGCGCGAACCGTCAGGCGGGGGTTTCGGCCAGCCTCCGAGGTCCTGCGCATCTGTCCTTGGAGGTCTCCACAGGTTGTCGTGGTGCTCGTGGAGGGGCAAAGGGGTCAGCAGCTTTGCTGGGCGCAAGGCGTCGGCGAGAAGCGTGCGCTCCTGCGGCTTGCCACCGACAACGATCGCGTGCTCGCGGAGGCGTCCCATCTGTCGGAGGCGATGACTTAGGCTCAGAGTGAGGAGTAGGAGTACGCACGTGGTGGATTCAGGACGCGCAAGAGGCCGGTCCGTGCCGGCGCTCGTCGCCGGCCTCGATGCCCGTGCGCCCTATTTCTCGCGGCTGTCCGCCCGCTCGGCGCTATACACCGAGCTGCGCCTGCTCCTGGATGATCGTCCGCAGGCGATGGCTGTGGGGACGTATCGTTCATTGGTCATCGAGGAGAACTGTCTCGCCCGCTCCTCCTACTGGGCTCGGCGCAAACTGTGGCAAGAGTTGCATTCACGATATCGACTCGATGCGAGCGACCCGCTGTTCGCGGCCTTCTGGGCGGAGTGGCAGCGGTGCTCGTCCGATCCTGAGCGCAGCCTCACGGCCTATGTTCTCCTCGCCCTGAACGACCGCCTCGTCGCTGATCTTGGCACCGAATGGCTGTTCCCGTTGCTGCGGCATGCACCTACAGAGCTTCGAGCAGCCGATGTGCTCGGCTTCCTTCGGCGGCTTGCGCAAACCCACCCTGAAGTCGCTGGGTGGTCGGAGACGACTACGCTGGCGGTCGCGCAAAAGTACTGCGCGAGCCTTCGCGATTTCGGTCTCGCGAAGGGCGTCGTAAAGAAAACCACCGTCAGGCCGGCACTCTACGGCTCCCCCGTGCGCCTCTTGGTCCGCGCGCTTCGCCTCGCCGGCACTCCGTCGCTGAAGCTGGTCGGACATCCGATCTATCGTCTCCTGGCGATAGACTCGACCGAGGTCGTCCACGCGCTCTCCGAGCTCAACCGGCTTGGCGCCCTGCGTTTCCGGATGCAGGGCGATGTCGTCGAGCTTGACTTGGCGGATGCAGCCTGATGCAACCGATGTTCGAAGCCCTGCTCAAGCTGATGACTGAGCCATTGCGTCTCGACCGGGGCATCAAGACCGATAACTCGATCTTGTTAATTTATCCACCAGAGAAAGAGCTGGACTTTCGCGAACAGCTCCTGGATACGCTCGTTCCCGCACTCCAGGCGCAAGGTGCTCCATTCGAGCTATTGGATCTGACAGGCTTTATGTTCGCTGGCCTAGAAGAAGAGGACATCGAGGCGCTACGCCAGGACGAGCTCGACGATTACCGCTGGATGCTTCAGGGATTGTCCCGACGTGTCGAGGCGGCGCTGCGGGAGCGTCTGGCAGAGCTCGTCGGCAGGCGCCCGGGTACGAACATCCTGGTGTATGGCACTGCTGCAGTCTATCCGCTGGTACGTCTGGGAGATGTCCTGCGCGGTCTGCGCGATCTCCCCTGCCGGATCGCGCTGGCGTTCCCGGGAGGCGAGCGCGGCGGGAGGCTGCACTTCATGAACCAACCAGACGGCGGCAACTACTTGACGGTCAAACTGTTCTGGCGCTGAGACGAGGCAGGAATGTTGCGATGACCAAGGTGCGGGACATCATCAAGCGAGATATCGGTGTCAAGGTCGAGGGCGTTGTCAAGGTCTTCGACCGTGCCTCGCTGGCGACCGAGATCCGTGAATACGTCGTCACCGACAAGATCGAAGAAGAGCTGAAGCGCATCTTTGACACGTTCACCTACGTGAGTGCGACGCTGCGGCGTGGAGGTCCTGTCCGAGACGTGATGGGGATATGGATCTCTGGCTTCTTCGGGTCCGGTAAGTCGCACTTCGCAAAGGTTCTCGGCCATGTCCTGCAGAACACGCCCCTTGACGCGACAGGAGCGGACCGCTGCATCGACGTGTTCACCAGGCACCTCTCCGATACGCCACGGGGGCAGGACATCAGATTGCGCCTTGGCGAGAGCAAGCGTGGTACCGAGACACGCGTGATCGCCTTCGAGATCAAGAGCCGCCAGTCCTTGAGTAACCCAAACTCGGTGGGCGAGATCCTGTTGTCGGAGTTCTATAGGAATATCGGGCTCGCTGAGAACTTCGTCGTGGCGCGAATTGAACGCCGGCTCCAACGGCGAGGCCTTTTGGAACGACTCGAAGCAGAGTACTCGGCGGCGTTTGGTGTCCCATGGCGAAGCGATGATGGCCGCGACGATCTGATGACTGTGCGTCGGCGCCTCGCCGTGGCGCTGCCGACCATCGAGCCAAATGAGTACCCCGACGAGCGAGCCGCGAAGCAGGCCCTCGATGACATGTTCCGCCACGAGCGGATCACGGCCGAGGGGATTGCCGACGAGCTTGTGGCGTGGGTCAACGCGCAGAAGACGACTGGTGGAAAGTCCGCCCATCTCGTGTTCGTCATCGACGAGATGGGCACCTTCATCGGCGACTCGAACGAGCGGATCACCGAGCTGAACAGCCTTGCGGAGATGATCGGCAACAAGGGCAAGGGCAAGGTCTGGCTCATCGTGACGAGTCAGCAGGACTTGGAGAGGGTCGTTGACCGTACGAACTTTCAGCCCGCGCTCATTGGTCGTCTGAACGCTCGTTTCGAGCTCAAGCCACACCTCATTTCTGATGAGATCAACAAGGTCGTCTCCGAACGCATTCTCAAGAAGCATCCCTCGGAGGAAGAAGCACTTCGAGTGCTGTACCGGAGACACGAGGGCCACATCGCGCAGCTCGCTGATCTGAGAGCAAGCCGTCATCTCGACGCGGTCACAGAGCGCTCGTTCATCGACGCGTATCCGCTTCTTCCCCACCAGATCCGTCTCGCGCAAGACATCTTTGAGAAGCTGTCTGGATTTCGCATCTCGGGCGGTGTGCGCTCGATGATCTCAGTTGTCATGGAGACACTTCAGGATGTGGCCGATGAGGATGTTGGAGTGTTGGTCAGCTTTGACCAGATCTTTGATGCCGTAGAGAACGACCTGCTCTCGCAGGAGTACCTCGGCGCCTCCGGCGTGCGGGCGATCTACGAATCCGACGAACGCATGCCCCATCTCCCCGTCGAAGCGCCACGAGTGCTCAAGGTGCTGTGGTTGCTCGAGTACGCGAAGTGGGTACCGCGAGTGCCGGAGACCATGGCGAAGCTGCTCGTTCGCGATCTTGTCACCGACGTCCCATCAGTGCGCGGCAAGGTGGAGAAGACCCTGCTCGCGTTGCAAGAGGCGGGCTATGTCGCTCGAGACGAGGCCACCGGCGAGTGGAAGTTCCTCAACGAGCGCGAGCGAACTATCGAGCAGGCTATCCAGGAGATGATCCGCCCCGGCGGTTCGCGCAGCATCAGCCTCGCCGCGGTACGCCGGATCTCCCAGCAGATGTGCAAGGAAGATCTGGTCACCAGGAAGCGTCTCGGTAACTTCGCCATCACCCATGGCGTTGCCAAAGTTCCTTTCTCCTTTGGCGTGTCCCTTGACGGCGAGACGATCGAAGCCGGCGCCGCCATGGAGGTTCGAGTCCTCTCTCCACTCGCTCCGGGACGCTCAGAGGAGATCGAAGAGATACGTCGACAGAACCAAGCGGCTGGTACCAGGGGACGGGTCGTATGGTGGGTTGCCGACGCATCTGACAAGATTGACGCGCGCCTCAGGCGGTACGAGTCGCTCGTCAAGGTGACGAGCGACAAGCGCTTCATTGATGACGCATCCGCTGATACGCAGACTGCGCTCTCAGAGAAGCGTAAAGAGCGTGACGAACTTCGCCAGGCCCTCGTGCGCGACCATGAGAAGGCCCTTCTCGAAGGAACGATGTTCTATGGCGGACAGGAGGTCGAGATCAATGGCGTCTCGGACTTCAAAGAGCCCGTCACCGAAGCTCTGACCTCACTGATTCCCAACATCTACCCTCTGTTCACCATCGCCGACCGCACCTTCGATTTCGCGAAACAGCTCAGGGCGCTGCTCAATCCATCCATAGCCCTGCTCCACTCCGTGGCGCCGGAGCTCGAGCTGTTCGATACCCAGGGCAGCCTGCAGCGAGAGTCGGCGCTCGTTGCACAGGTCCTCGAGGTGATCGATGACCTTGAGGACGAGGGTATCGACCCTTTGGGTGCTGAGCTGCTCGACGCAAGGGACCGAAGGGGCTTCAAGGGGTTCTCTCGCCCACCCTTTGGCTGGCCGGATGAGCTCCTCCGCCTCGTGCTCGCTGCCTGCTTCCGCGCCGGAGCGATCTTTCTGGAGCGACAATCAGGGACCGGTCCTGTGCCGACCTATGACTACAAAGCCAGTGACGAGTACTTCTCGAAGATCACCAGCTTCAAGAAGGTCACCTTCCGAATTGCGGAAACGAGCCTTTCAGTCGAGCAGATCAAGCAGGCTAGCAGGGTGCTGATCGCGTTGGGCGTGAAGGGCGTTCCGGAGTCAGGCAATGCCATCGCCTCAGCCATCCGTGAGCTCGCCGCAAGTCTCAAGGGTCCGCTCGATGAGGCGAAGCTCCGTCAGCAACAAGGGCTGCCGATTCCGGACAGTGTGCTCGGGGCGAGCCAGGCACTGGACAGCCCGATGACGGCCAAGGATCCCACCGTTGTCGTCACCTCGTTCCTCGCCACCCAGGACGCGTGGGTCTCGCTCCATAGTGGTCTCAAGGCGCTCCGCCAGTTTCTCGATGCAGACCGACACCACGAATACGAGGCATCACAGCGGCTCAACGAGATCGCCGAGGCACACCCCATCAACGACTCGGGTCCACGAGCTGCGCAATTCATCCAGGTCCGCAGGGACATGGCGGCAATCGCGGCCGCAAGACAGGTTGTCGAGCGCTGGCCCGACTATCGAGATGCCTTCGAAAGCGCGTTCCGCATCTATAGGGACGTGTACGCCGATGCGTATGCGAAGGTCCGTGTCGAGGTCGAGATGACGATCGCCGCGATCAAGGACGGCGCCGCGTATCGAGAGGCGCCACCAGACATGCGGGATGCTGTCATCGCGAGCATCTTCGGCGAAGGCAGGGTCTGCCACTACCCGCCGATCACGCTTTCATCAGTCCACAGCCTGCTCGAGGCCGCCGGAAGGAGGAGCCTGACATCGCTCGCGCAGGCACTGGTTGCGCTGCCAGGCTATCGCTCCCAGGTTGAGGCCGAGCTGGAGGAGACCTCTCGCACCGGACGAGAAGATCTACCAGTGGGGATCAGCGAGGCTGCTCGGCAGACGGTTCAGAACCGAGAAGGAGGTCGACGAGACGCTCGCGGCGCTGGGCGAGGAGCTCAAGACACCCATCCGGGATGGGTACACCGTGGTGGTGAAGTGAATCCGTGAGCGCGACAGACACGAACGGCAGTGGCCGCCAAGCGCTTTCGGAGCAGCACAAGGAAGCCGCGAAGACCTGGGTTCCGAAGATCCGCCGGGTGCTCGAAGAGGAGTTCGAGGCGCAACTCCGCCGACTTGGTCTGAAGCCGGACGGCAGGCATACACCGGTGGAACGGATGAGCCTGCCGGAGGAGGCACTCAAAACCCGACGTCGTGCCGAGGCGTTGGTCCGCCGGGAGGGGATGGCCGAAGGCTCGCCGAGGGGCGGTTTCGACAGCGTCAAGCGCGAGCTTTCCTACACATTGCTGAACCGACTTGTCGGGCTGAAGGCTATGGAGGCCAGGAGCCTTCTCTACCTGCCGCCGCCGAGCGACCCGAAAGGCCCGCCTGAGCAAACCGAAGTCGTGACGCCGGTCCCTGGGCAGGCCTACTCGCGCTATCTTCGCGACTACCGTGCAGCTGGGGGGAGCCGCTACAAGTACGACGAGGATGCTGAGGAGGCGCTGTTCCGGGATGCCCTGACCTCGGCGTTCCGCAGTATCACGCGCGAGATCCGAATCCTGTTCGATCCGGATCACGAGTACGCCTGCGTCTGGCCATCACAGGCCACACTCGCCCGCGTGATGCTGATGATCAACGAAGACTTGCCGTCCGATGCGTACCGGGCGGTCGACTTCCTCGGCTGGGTGTACCAGTTCTTCCGCCAGCACGAGAGCGACGAGCTCCGCAAGGTCAACAAGGGCACCCCCCGGACGTCGTATGAGCTTGGGGTGATGAACCAGTTCTACACGCCGGGATGGATCGTGAAGGCCCTGGTCGACAACACCCTCGGCAGGCTCTGGGTACAGATGCATCCCGATTCGTCCCTGGCGCCAACAGTGCCTCCGCCGTTGCCGAACGAGGGCGAGCCCCATTCAGCGACATTCGACTACCTCGTTCCCCGAACGGGGGAGAGGATCCGCTACCGCCGCCTTACCGAGACTGGTGAGGTGAGCACATTCAAGCGCGTACGGGACATCGCGCTCCTCGACCCCGCGTGCGGCACGATGCACTTCGGGCAATACGCCTTCGAGCTCCTCCACCGGATGTATCTCGAAGAGCTCGAGCGGGTGGGTACTCCTGGTTGGCCCACCGAGCCGTCCGTCGCCAACGCGGCCGAGATCCCGGCGACCATCCTGGAGAGCAATCTCTTTGGCATCGACATCGATCCGCGCGCCATTCAGATCGCGTCGCTCTCGCTGATGCTAACCGCCAAGCAAGCGGCGTTGGCGCACGGCTTGTCGCCGGCGGATGTCCGCATCCGGCGAACCAACCTTGTCGTGGCCAATGCGGTGGATCTCGGACGGGACAAGATCCGCATGCTCGTTGATCGTCTTGGCGACAACAACGGCACGGATCGGATACGCGAGCGGCTGTTCACAACGCTGTGGGAGAACCTCCAGAACGTCGGCGAGCTCGGTAGCCTCGTTCAGGTTCAGGAAGGTGTCACGCAAGTCCTGAACGACTGGGTCGAAGTGAGCGCCCGGAAGCAGGGCCTCACCAGGTTCGTCGATCGGCCGCCAGGACAGGAGGTCCTTCCCCTCATCGAGGAGATGGACCGCGAACATGCCAGGCAACTGGAACTCGAACGCCAAGTGCTCGACTGGGAGGCACGGAGACTCGGATCTGAGCTTCTGGCCGGCCTTGAGGAGCTCGCTGCCACAGCGATTGCTGATCCGGCCGACCATCTGTTTACCGAGGATACGGCTCGCGGGCTCAAGCTGATCCAGATGCTGTCTCGCAAGTACGACGTTGTAGTCATGAACCCGCCGTATGGCGCGTTCGTCCCAGACGTCAAAGAATTCGTCAGGCATGCCTATCCGCTCACCTACAACGACATCTACGGAGCCTTCATCGACCGGGCGACCATGTTGGTGGAGCCCGAAGGCTACGTCGGCGCGTTAGTGTCACGGACCTTCATGACCCTCCATACGCATGAGCGCTTGCGGACAGAGATCCTGCTAAAGCGCAATCCGCTGCTCGTCCTGCTCGACTTGGGTATCGGGATTCTTGAAGCGAACGTAGCGACAGCCGCCATCGTGCTTAAGGGAAGCGCGCAATGAGTGCCGTCATCTGGCGCTGGGAGGAGCGAGATTTAGGTTTCCGCTTCCGCAATGGGAAGGGGAGGCGCACGACTGAATATTATCAAGCTCGATGGGCTGGTGAGTTCTACGTGGTGCCGTCCTCACAGCGGAAACTGGCAAAGACCCGAATGGACGAGCTGGCGATGCTCTTTTCTGCTCCCTCTTCACCACAGGTCGTCGGGAATCCGTGGCACGATTACGATCGTGATTGGGACTGGATCATGAACGACGACGGCATCTGCCTGAATTGGGCAGGATGCCTTGACAAGGAGGAGATCGACCGGCGCGAGGACGAGGGTGTGCAGCGAGCCATGGAACTCGTCATCGATCTCGTAACCCACGCCAGCACGGTCCGGCTCTCCATCCGAATCATTCAGCAGGTACACGTTGCGCTGATGGGACTCATCTACCCGTTCGCCGGTGCTTGGCGAACCGTTGGGCTCCACAAGGGTGAGGGCCCGGAGAGATGGCCCCTCCCTCCCGGAGGAATTCAGCCGCTCATGGATGTCCTGGAACGCGACGTGCTGTCGCGCTCTCCTCTGATCTCAGACAACGACCGAGAGATATTCACTTACGCGAGCGAGGTGATGAATGAGCTGTTGGCTATTCATCCCTTTCGGGAAGGCAATGGTCGAGTAGCGTTTATCCTGGGCAACCTGATCTTAATGCAGAACGATATGCTGCCGCTCACCACCTACGAGCGACGCTCGGACGAGACACGCTACTTCGCCTCGTGCGAGGCAGGCCGGCTTGAGAAGGACTATGCTCCGCTTGCCGCCCTGCTTGCCGAGTGGGAAGAGAGGGCGCTCATGGAATGGGAGAAGCGCCATGGGTAAGACCCACCGTGTGGACATCCGGGGAATCCTCGCGGACCCGGATCTTCGTCGAGAACTCATGGTGCCGACGCTGCAGGCCACACAGGCGCGCGAGGGTATCGAGACGACACGTGAAGAGGCCGAGCGCGCCTATTATGTAGTAACGGAGGCTGAGCGGGCTGCCTTTTTTGAGCTAGAGCGCTTCCGCGCCGCCAAGGCGCAACCAGAACGGCGCGACGAAATGTTTGTACGTGTACTCAGGGAAGAAGCCGCAAACCTGCGTCACGATATAGCTCGAAGCGACTTCAGCTTCATTGATGGTAGTCTACTCGCCTATCGAAACATCGGTTGGTTAGTACCACTCTTTCGAGAGTTTCCGCCGCTCGCCCCAACATATGGTGTTACAAGAAGTGGTCTCAACACCACTGAGATCGATCGGTTCACACGTCAGCGTTGGGAAGTCGAGTGCCCTCAAGCGCGTCGTAGGTGGGTGTTATTTGCAAAGGGTGGGCAATACTCTAGATTCTATACAGACTGGGACCTAGTCATTGATTGGACTGACGAGGGCCGCGAGTTTAAGACAGTTGTCGAATCCAAGTACGGAAGTGCTAGCCGCTTTGTTAAGTCCGAAGAGGAGTATTTCCGCATTGGGATTACGTGGATGCAGACTACGAATCTCGGAATAAATGCCCGCGTGCTTCCCGGAGAGGGTCTGTTTGGGGTCGCGTCTCCTTCCTTTTTTCCGAAGGAGGAGTCGTCCCAAGCCGTAATGTTAGCGATTATGAATAGCGTCCTCTTTGATGCAATCGCCCGGTGCGTCGCCACACGGAACTGGGGAGCTACAGCGATTGGGTCGATACCTGTTCCTCAGCCTTCAACCCCTACATCTGCGACGCTCGCGGACTATGCCAACGATATCTATGAGTCCAAAGCCAAATGGGACGAGGGGAACGAGCCCTCGGCTCGCTTCCGCGTCCCGTGGCTAGTACACGATGGCCTGATCGAAAATGTCAAAGCATCTCTTCCACAGCGACTGCAACGGCTCGCGGATGTTGAGACTAAACAGGAGGCCAGGATTCGGAAGCTGTACGATGACCTAAACAGCGAGGTGTATGGGCTTTACGGCATCCCCAAGACCGGGCGGGCGACCGTGGAAGAGGCGCTCGGTGAGCGACCCCCTGAGGTTCTTTGGCCGCAGATGGAGGGCCGGAGTGCTGAGCAAAAGCGGATGGAGCATGTCTTTCGCCTGCTCTCCTATGCCGTGAGGCGGGTGGTCGAGGCGGATGAAGACGGCATCTTTCCGTTCGCCTCGGTCGCCGGCGAGCCGAGTCTGTTGGAGCGTGTGATCGCGGAGTTGCAGGTGCTCTTCCCGGAGCGTGAGGCTGGGCAGGTGGAGATCGAGATCGCCAACGAGCTGCGGAGGGGCGCCAAGGGGCATCGCCGCACGTCGTCGATTGCGGAGTGGCTGGAGAACGTGTTCTTTGACTACCACTGTGGGCTTTACAGGAACCGGCCGATCATCTGGCACATCGCCTCGGCCCAGGGGACGAAGCGCTTCGCCTTCGGCGCGTTGGTTCACTACCACCGGTTCGACAAGAACCGGATGGGCAAGCTGCGCGGGCAGTACCTCCGCGACGCCATCGAGAGCTTCCGGCGCGAGGCGGCGCTGGCGGACAGAGCGGGCCGGAGCGAAGAGCGGCTCGAGTGGCAGAGCCGGCTCGAGGAGGCGCAGGACCTCGATCGCCGTCTGCAGTGGGTCCAAGAAGGGCGCCACGACGGTCCGGAGGGCAGTGAGCGTGACTTCCGGATCTTGACGCCCTGGAAGTCGCCTTCCCAGCGCCCCAAGGGTTGGGACCCAGACCTTGACGACGGCGTGAAGGTGAACATCGGGCCCATGCAGAGAGCTGGCGTCCTGCGGATCGCCAAGGTGGTGTGATGCTCCTCGACGTCCTCGTGCGCCAGTTCGTCCAGCGCTTCCAGCACGAGAAGCGGGCACAGGTCTGTCTCTGGTTCGACGAGCGGCAGGAGTTCGCCCGGATGCTGGCGGCGCTCCACGAACATCTCGGGCAGATGACGGCAGCGCCGTTCCGGCTGCTGGAGTACGACGCGGATCGAGGCCATGGGCAGGTCTGGCTCAAGTACCAGATTTTCCGCGCGCTCGAGGCGGCCGCGCCGGAGACACAAGCGTCCCTCCGCTTCGTCTTGTACGTACCACTCTCGGAGGATCGGCTCGATGCCGCTGGCCCGAACGGCGAGCCCCCGCTCGACCTGCTGGCCGAGTACCGAATTGGGGGCGTGCTGTGGCGCATCGGGGGAAAGCGGCCGACGCTCTTCTCGTTCTTACGGCAGGCTGGTGTCACGCTGCCCGCCAGCCCGGGCGTTCAGCGACGCCTCTGCGAGGGGGGCCGCGGCTCGCTGCTGGCGAAGTACGTTGGGTCATTCTTTGATCGTCCAGCGGCGTATTGGACGACGCCGCTGACCCCTGAGCTGGCCCAGTCACGGCTACTCGGTGACCTCGGCCAGGCCATCCTTGACCTGGCCGTCGATCCCGAAGCCGCGTTGCGCGACCTCCGCGACAGGGGACTCGAACGCGAGTTTCGAGCGCTCGTGCTTGAGCGGTATGGATTCGACCGTCCTGTGAGCCCACCCACCGAGTGGGTCCGCGACCTTGTCGCCGTGCTTGCCCTCACCGAGACCTACATCGGGTACGGGGAGCCGGCGGATTTCCCGTTCCTGGACCGCCTGCCGCAGGCCGCCTTGCGTCCTCACCACGTGCAGTTGCTCCAGCGGTGGTTGCGCGATTCGGAGTGCCGGGCGGCATGGGATCGCTGGGTGGCCGAGGTCGAGACGCAACTGGACCTGACGAACTGGGCGACAGGACGCGAAGGGCTGTCCTGGGGAGAGGTTTGGGTAGCCTTCGAGAAGGCGGCTACAAGGGGCTCCAAGACGGCCGCGTTCTTCGAGCGGTACGGGGGGGTGCTCAACAAGGAGGCGGAGTTCGCGCGGGCCAGCGGAAGCCCCGTCGGCGCGTGGGAGCTGCTCCGAAGCCTTGGCGTGTTGGTGAAGGCCTGCGACGAGGCCCGCGGACGGGCCGAGCAGGCAGAGGATGTAACTGGCCTCGCCCGCGTCTACGTCGACCACGCAGCCGCAGTTGAGCGCCAGCACGTTCGGCTTAGGTTCGACGCCGAGGAGCAGGGGCTCGAGGCTGTGGCAAAGGTCGCGGACCGCGCGTACGCGACCTACACCAACACGCTGAATGAGCGCTTTTTCCAGCACCTGGCCGCGACCGGCACAGCGTCGGTCCCGGGATTCGAGCCAGTCACCTCACGTCTTGAGGAGACCCTCTGGAACACTCCGGGCAAGCGCGCGGTCGTCGTCGTGGACGCGCTTCGCTACGACTGCGCCCTTGCGGTCGCGGCATTGCTACGCGAGCAGCAGGTCGAGGTCGAGCCGGTCATTGCCATGCTTCCCACGGTGACGCCCATCGGGATGACCGCCCTGCTGCCCATCTCGTCCGCGCAGGTCGGCCTCCAGATCAAGGGCAACGAGGTGCATCCCACGGTGAACGGCAAGGACACCTCGGCACGATCGAACCGGCTTGCGTACCTCAAGGAGCTCGGCGCCGACTGTCGCGACATCGCCGATGTCGAATCGGCTTCGACTGCACCGCAGAGACTCGGCCAGCTGCTGGTCGTCTTTGGTCACGAAGAGGTCGACCACATTGGACACGGTGATGCCCAGGCCCTTGTCCGCCACGTTCAGCTTGAGATCGAGCGCCTCGTCAGGCTGATCCGCAAGCTGCACCGGTGGGGTTATCCAACCGTTCATATGGTCACCGACCATGGGTTCATCCTCATCGATCAGGAGCAGCTGCCGGAGGAGGTCCGCTGCGACAGGGACTGGTGTCACGTCTTGAAGGAGCGGTTCGCGCTCGTTCCGGCCTCCGCCGATCTCCAGGTCGCCACCTTCCCATTCGCCTGGGATGACGCTGTGAGGGTTGCGGTTCCACCTGGCCTCGCCTTCTTCAAGACCGAGAAGGCCTTCTCCCATGGGGGAGCAGCACTGCAAGAGGTCGTCATCCCTCACCTCGTCTCAAGATCGGAGATCTCTCGGGAGCGGCGCATCGGCGTCGAAGTCGTGCTCCCGACCTATGAGCTCATGCGGGCGGCGGTGAAGGTCGTACTTCGTCCCACGCCAGCGGGCGCCGCGGAAGCCGGTCAGATCCCGCTCTTCGCCGGGACCGGACGCTCTATCACAGTGGATGTCATCCGGAGCGATGCTGCTGGGGAGCGATCGTCAGTGCTTGCATCGGGTCCGAGGGAGGTACGCCTCGAGCCGGAGGACAAGGAACAGAGCGCGACGCTTTTCTTCCACACGGCCATGACGTTCCGCAGGGGCGAGTTGCTTGAGCTCGACATCAGGGACGCTGAGACCGCGGAGCAGTTCCCGCCCGGCGGGATCAAGCTGACCGTCGGACGCGACATGTGAGGCGCTGATGAGCGACCAGCCTCTTGTACTCGATGAGCTCGACCGGCTCGCCACCGAAGCCTTTCCCGGCCTGGTCGTGCGCAAAGACCTGCTCCGTCGAATGCGAAACACCTTCGGTGTTCCTGCCTTCGTCATCGAGTTCCTGCTCGGGAAGTACTGCGCCTCCACCGACGAGGAAATCATTCGCGAAGGCCTCGAGTTCGTTCGCGAGACCCTCTCCCGCAAGTACGTGAAACCCGACGAGAGGGAAGCCGTCAAGTCAGCGATCAAGCAGCACACCACCTATGAGGTCATCGACAAGATCTCGGTCCGGCTCATCGAGACCCACGACAAGTACTGGGCGCGGCTCGCTAACCTCAACCTCGACTTCATCAATGTCGACGACAGCTTCGTGCGCGAGCACGACCGGCTCCTGCTGGGAGGCATCTGGGCGGAGATCGTTCTCCGCTACGACGACACCTACGTATTCCGCGCCCAGAACCGTCCTTTCTTTGTCGAGAGCATCCGCCCGATCCAGCTTTCCACGCAGAACATTGATGGCTTCATCGAGGCCAGGCGGCTGTTCACACGTGACCAGTGGCTCGATCTGCTGATGCGTTCGATGGGCTACGAGCCGAACAATCCTTATTACACACATCGGCAGAAGCTCCATTTCATGCTGAGGCTTGTCCCGTTCGTCGAGAAGAACTACAACCTCGTCGAGCTAGGGCCCCGAGGCACCGGCAAGAGCTTTGTTTACCAGCAGCTCAGTCCCTACAGCCATCTTGTCTCCGGAGGGCAGACGACCACTGCCCAGATGTTCGTCAATCTCAGCACTGGGCAGCGAGGGCTCGTGGCCCTGTGGGACATTGTGGCATTCGATGAGGCGGCCGGCATCCGCTTCACCGACAAGAGTGGTATCAACATCATGAAGGGCTACATGGAGGACGGGAGCTTTAGCCGAGGCCGAGACATTATCGCGGCGGAAGGCTCCATCGTCTTCGTCGGCAATATCGATGGTGACGTGGAGACCATCGTCCGCACGTCGAACCTTTTCTACTCCATGCCCAAGGAAATGGACATGGCGTTCTACGACCGCATCCACGCCTACGTACCTGGCTGGGAGATCCAGAAGACTTCGGATGCGACGTATACCGACCACTTCGCTCTTGTGACCGATTACCTCGCCGAGGTCTTCCGCGAGCTTCGTAAGCGAAGCTACGCCGACTATGCCGAGCGTGATTTCCGATTCGGGAGCAATCTCGGCGGCAGGGATCAGAAAGCGGTGCGCAAGACCGTCTCAGGGCTGATCAAGCTTCTCCACCCAGACGGCGCGCCAACGAAGGAGGAGCTCGAGGAATACCTCGCATACGCGATGGAGATGCGCCGGCGGGTCAAGGAGCAGCTCAAGAAGATGGGGGGCCTCGAGTACTGGGATACGAGCTTCTCCTATGTGGACAAGGCCAGCGGGCAGGAGACGTTCGTGGCGGCGCCAGAGATGGGCGGCGGCACGCTAATCACCGAAGAGGGCTTGCCACCTGGCAGCATCTACACGATCGGCTCCGACGTGGCCGATCATCGTCTCGCGCTGTTCCTGATCCAGACACAGATGAACCGCGGGTCTGGCCGCATCATCCCGCTCGGCAGTTTCTCGACGAAGATGAAGGAGGCCCTCAAGACTGCCAGCGCCTTTCTTAAGGCCAACCTGAAGAATCTCGGTGTCGATCACGACCTCAACGCCTACGATTTCACGGTCCAGACCATCAATCTGAACCAGGCCAAGGAGGGTGCCGAGACCGCCGTCGCGTTCTTTGTGTCCATGGTCTCGGCGATCCTCGGCCAGCCGGTCCTCGGCCAGACGGTCATTGTCGGCGAGATGAGCGTTCAGGGGATGCTCCTCAAGGTGAACGCGCTACCGGAGCGGATGCAGCTCGCTGTCGAGGCTGGCGCGAGGCGCATCCTGATCCCAAGTGAGAACAAGCGCGACATCGCCGACGTGCCGGATGCCATCCTCACGGCAACCCAGTGGCAATTCTACGATTCGCCGACCAAGGCGGCCATCATCGGCATGGGCCTCGCCTGATTCTCAGCGACATCAGGATTGGCGGACTCGATCGGTTCGACATTCAAGTATGCCGCGATGGAGCCGTTACTGGTCCGAAGATCCCATGGGTAGAGACTCAGCGGGTCACCCAGATGTAGGTAACAAGACGGTTGGGGTCGGCCTTGCTCGGCCTTTTCTCCTTGTGCCAGCCATCCGCACCGAAGATCTCGTTGAGGGCGGGAGCGACCAGCTTGAGCGCCCACTGCTTCGGATCGGGTACCAGACTCCCCACGACCTCCTGTGGCAGGGTTGAGGCCAGGAAGGTCTGAATTTCCATCCACGGCACGCCGTTGTCGCTAGTTGCTCGGTTCCGGATGGTGGTGTTGGCAGCCAGGGCGTTGATTGCCGCCTGACGGATCGCGGCCGACGGATCGAGATCTCGGGTGGTTCCAAGGTCGGTCGGGTCCAGAGGACCCGGCTCACCGGTGAGTTCGACTTCGGCGTCGCTGACGTCTGAGACAGGGGCGCTGGCGACGGCGGCTTGCACTGCGGCCTCGTAGGTCGTTCGGAGTCCGTGTGCATAGTTGTCGAGGATTTCGCTGGTGCAGTCGAGGTCGCGCGGCTGGTATCCCTGTTCGAACGAGAGCACGCGCACAGGGATCGGGTAGGCCTTGGCGGTACCTTCAGCGGAGGCGCTCGACCAGAACAGGCCGTGCCCTTGGAGGGGCTCGTTGAGCAGCGACGACAACAGGTCGTCGGAGAAGTGGGCGTTGGCGCGCTTGAGGGCTTGCAGGTCGCCGGCGGACAGCAGGTGGAACACAAAGAAGTTGTCGCCCTGGCTGAGCAGCTCTTGTGGAATGCTGCCGGGCTGTTGGGTAACCAGCACGCAGCCAAGGTCGTACTTGCGGCCTTCCTTCACCCAGGACACGAAGGGATTGTCGGTGCCCATGGTGCCGGCGCCGAGGACGGCCTGGGCCTCCTCGATGACCGCGATAGTGGGGATCGTGGAGGAGTCGGCGGCGGTGAACTGGACCTGGTTGTGCTCGAAGATGCGGTCGAGGATGATCCCCGACAGCGCCAGACCCTGGGGGCCGCGCATCTGGGAGATGTCGACGACGCACAGCTTGCCGTCACCGAGGGCGGCAAGCAGCATCCGCAGCATCGACGAGGCCGGGTCATGCAGCATCCGGACGACCTCGGTGAGGTTGGCGCGGGCCGCGTACAGTTCGGCGTCCTGGCCACGTTCGAGGTTGAGGAGCTGCCGGAACAGCTCGGGGTCGGTGTTGTTGCGGTTGACGTAGACGGCATCCACGAGGCGGCGCCAGTCTGGGTCGCGGAGCCCTTTGAGCTTGCGGACATTCTGCTGGTCCTGCCGCTCCGGTGAGAGCGCGATCCCGAGCACCTTGGCCGGAGACAGGTCACGGATGTCGATCTTCACGCCTCCGGCGACGAAGGATTCGTAGAAGGCGCTCTCGTGACGGCGGTTGGTGAAGACGACGAGCCGGTCCTCCAGATGCGGCACGTCGCACAGGCCTGGACGCTCCTTGTCGTCCGGCCAGAAGTACTCGCCATCGGGATCGAAGATCACCGTGCCCACGCCGACTCGCCGGTTTCCGCCCTTGGGGACTGTCGGGTCGCGTTGGTAGAGGCTGGAGAAGAGCAGCTTGTTGAGGTTCGACTTGCCGAAGCCGGCTCGGGCGAAGACGAAGGTCCGTCGCGACACCAGGTGACCGACCGGGAAACGGGGCACGACGGCTGG
>WNGF01006695.1_pt1 | contig 18990 bp, 12 predicted proteins | sample 5400641 | NCBI WGS metagenome assembly WNGF01 (sample SAMN13153371, study PRJNA577476) | soil metagenome | isolation source: 80 cm soil or saprolite under grassland replicate 2 | place: USA:California | collected 2016-06-15
TGACTCCGCTATCGTTCCTCTTCGTGGCCATGTGTCTCCTGGCCAGCTCGGTGGTCGTCCTGGGAGAGCGCGGGCGGTCCGATCGGGTCCGTACGCTCATCGGCGGTGGCGTGGTGGCCACCCTGTGGCTGCTGTGGCCACGAGCGGCCGCGCCGTCCGTCATCGAAGCGTGCGCGGTCATCGTGGCCAGCCTCGGCGCTGGCGCGCTCCTGGCTCTCGGCTGGCGCGTGGCTCGCGGGTCGCCGGCCGATCTCCCGGGTCGGTCCGCCCAGCGGACGCTGATCATCGCCGCCTCGTTTCCGCTGTTCGCCCTGGTCAGCAATTTCTTCCTGCACTTGACGGCGGCGCTGCTTCCTCGGACGTACGACGCTCCGCTATTCCATTTCGACGAATCGCTCGGCTGGAACGCGGCGTTCGTGCTCGGTCGCCTGCTCGAGCAGGCACCGCTGGCGAGGCTCATCGTCCACCTGAACTATCTCCTGCTGCCCGTCGCGGCGGCGACGCTGTTCGTGGCCTCCGTCGGCAAGCGCGAGGCGTCCATATTGGCGCGCGTCCTCCTCGTGGCCCCCGCCGCGGCCTATCTCTGCTACTTCCTGTATCCGGCCGCCGGACCTCGCTTTCTCTTCGGCGCCGCCTATCCCGACGCCACGGGGCTCGGAGACCGCGTCCCGCTCGCACTCGGGGTCGTCGCGCCGTATCCGCGCAACTGCATGCCGTCGCTGCATACAGCCTGGGCCGTGCTTCTCGTCCTGAACTCCGGGGCGGCAGGACGCGGGCTCCGCCTTGCCCTGGCCGGCGCTCTGGGTCTGACCATCATCGGTACGCTCGGGCTGGGCGAGCACTATCTCGTCGATCTCGTCGTCGCGGCTCCGTTCGTGGTGGCGGTGCAGGCCGCGGCCACCATGGGCGACCGCCGGTCGCGCGCGCGCATCGGCGGGATCGCGGCCGGGTTGGTGGCGGCGTGGCTGGTGTACCTGAGCCTTGGATACGCGGTCTTCCCGCGTCTCGGGCTCGTGCACTGGGTCACGATGCTGGCGACGCTCGTGGTATCGGCGATGCTCTATCGACGCCTGCGGGCGCTGCCGGCCTCGTCGGCAGCGGCCTCGACCGAGCGGGCGGCCGGTGACGCAACGGTGGCCATGACGCCGATCGCCGTGGTGTTCTTCGTCTCCGGATTCGCCGCTCTCCTGTACGAGGTCGTGTTCTCGCGGGCCCTGGCGCTGACGTTCGGGAGCATGGCCATCGCGACCAATACGGTCTTGGCCACGTACATGGGCGGGATCGCGCTCGGCTCATGGCTGGGGGGCCACCTGGCCGACCGCAGCCGCGACCCGTTGCGGCTGTACGCCATCTGTGAGGCGGGAATCGCCGCCGCTTGCATCGTCCTGCCCTTCGCCTTCCCCCTCCTTCGCGATCTGTACGCGAGCCTGGCCGCCGGGACGACTCCGGATGCCGGGATCCTCACGACCTACCGCGTCCTGTTCGGGGCCGCGGTGCTCTCGCCGCCGACGATTCTCATGGGGATGACCCTACCGGCGATGGCGGCACACGTGGCGCGTCGGCAGACACTCGGCCGCTCTGTCGCGATGCTGTATGCGGCAAACACCGTGGGCGCCGGCCTCGGCGCGCTCGTGACCGGATACTTCATCCTGCCCGCGGTCGGCGTGCGGGGCGCCATCTGGACGGCGGTCGTCCTGAACCTTCTGGCGGCATTCATGGCGCTGCGGCTGCGCGAAGGCAACCCGGCACCGGACGCCGTGCAGCCGTCGGTGAGTCCGGGCACGGAGGCCGCGATCGCCACCGACGCGGTCGCCGGTAGCCGGGGTCGCGTGTCGACAACGCTGATCATCCTAGGCGTCGGGGGGTTCGTCACGCTCGCCCTCGAAGTGAACTTGATCCATCTCCTGGCCGTCGTCGCCGGAAACAGCGCCTACGCGTTCTCGTTGATGCTGTTCGCCTTCCTCGTCGGGCTCGGCGCCGGCGCTTCCGCCGGCCGTCGGTTGCTGCGAACGGCCATCGATCCGTTGCTCGGAATGACGTTGGCCGAGTGCCTGCTGGCGGGCTCGATCCTGGCCTCCAGCTTCCTGTGGGCCGCGATCCCCGACTACTTCGCAAGCTTCGCGAATTATCCGGTCGCCCGTACGTTCGGCGCCCGTGAGTTCGTCCGGGCCGCGGTGTGCGTGGTGGCCATGCTGCCATCCGCCCTCTTCATCGGCGTGATCTATCCGCTCGCGATCGAGGTCGTGGGGCAGATGCGTTCCGCGCGCCGGATGACGCTGCTCGGAGGGGCCGCGGCGATCAACACCGCGGGCAATATCCTGGGGGCGCTGGTAGGAGGCTTCGTGCTCTTGCCGATGCTGGGCGCCGTGGCCGCCAATCAGATGCTCGCCGTCGTGTGTCTCGGGCTGGGCACGCTGGCCGTGCTCCGTGCCGAGGCCTCGCCGTCTCGCCGTCTCGCCCTCGCGGCGTTCCTGCCCGCCCTCGCGCTGCTCGTTGTCCAGCCACGCGCCCTCGACTACACGCGAATCGCGTCCGGGGCCAACGTCTACTTCAGCCATCAGAACTGGGGCCGGGTCATCGATCACGCGGAAAGCCTGGACGGTGGGCTCACCACCGTCGCCGAGAGTCACGATCCGAGCGGACACCGTGTCGTGACCCTGCTCACGAACGGCAAGTTCCAGGGCGACAACAGCCTGCGTCGCGAAATGAAGGCGCAGGCAGGATTCGCGCTCGCTCCGTTGCTGCATACCACGAAACGCGATCGAGCGCTGGTCATCGGGCTGGGTACAGGACTGAGTGCACGCGTGTTGCGCGACGCCGGCTTCACGAGCCTCGACATCGTGGAGCTGAGCGCGGATGTGACCCGGATTGCAGAGAGGCACTTTCAGGAGATGAATAGGAGCGTCACCACGCGACCCGACGTTCGGATGTATGTGACCGACGGGCGCAACTTCCTGCTCACCCAGCACAAGACGTACGACGTGATCTCGATGGAGATCACGAGCATCTGGTTCGCCGGTGCCGGCGCCCTCTACAACCGCGAGTTCTACCAGTTAGCCAGAAGACGCCTGGCCGCCGACGGAGTCTTGCAGCAGTGGGTCCAGCTGCATCGAATCTCGGGGCAGGACATCGTGGCCATCCTGGCCACCGTCCGCAGCGAGTTCCGCTATGTGTGGCTCTACTTCATCGGCAATCAGGGCATCATCGTCGCCGCCAACCAGGAGGCCCTCCCGGGACCCGAGACCGTTCGCGCCATCGACGACGCCGCGGAGCTGGCGGACGTGCGCGCCGCGTTTGGGGGCTCCGTGCGATCGCTGCTGGCCGACCGGCTCCTGACGCCAGACGATACGGACAGGCTCCTGGCTCTCACTCAGGGCAACGACTTCATCTCGAACGACGACAACATGTTCCTCGAGTACAGTACGCCGCAGGGCAACGTGCGCGATTATGCGGAATCGCTCGGCGAGAATCTGAGGACCCTCAAGCGGATCGGCTCGTCCGACCCGGTGGCCTGGACGAGGTTCCCCGCGGAGGCGTCCGGACCGTCCCCGTCGTCTCGTCCGTGACCTCGTTCGCGAACCAGTACCACCCGTCCGTCCCCGTCGCGCCGGCCGTCATCCACGCGTGACTCGAGCGATGCGCCGCGCGATGCCGCCCCTCATCGTGGCCGTGCTGACCGCCATCTGCTTCGTCCCCGCGTTGCCCGGGGCGTTCCTCAACTGGGACGACAGCGTCAACTTCGGCAATCGAGACTTCCGTGGGCTCGGCCCGGAGCAGATCCGCTGGGCCTTCACCAGCGTGCTCACCGGTCACTACATTCCCCTCACCCGTCTCAGCTACAGCCTCAACTACGTTCTCGGGGGGATGGACCCGTGGGGCTATCACGTGCTCAACGTGCTGCTGCACGCGGCCAATACCGTGCTGTTCTATCTCGTGGCCCGGCGGCTCTTGGCCGCCGGCGCAGGCCCCGAGGATGGACGGGTGCTGTCGATGGCGGCGGCGGTCGCGGCCCTCGTGTTCGGCGTGCATCCGCTTCGCGTCGAGCCCGTCGCGTGGCTCACCGGCCGGAACGATCTGCTCTGCGCCATGTTCGTCCTGCTGTCGACGCTGGCGTATCTGCGTGCCGTGGAGGGTACGGGGCCGGCGCGGCGCGGGCTCGTCCTCGTCTCGGCCGGTACGCTCGCGGCGGCGCTTCTCTCCAAAGGCGCGGCACTGCCGTTTCCGGCCGCCCTGCTCCTGCTCGACATCTACCCGCTCCGCCGATTGCGTCGGCTGGGCTGGTGGGTCCTGGTGAAGGAGAAGATCCCGTTCTTCGTCGTGGCGCTGGCCGCGGTGGTGCCGACCGTCTACGCCGTGCGCCAGGGAGCGGTCTTCACCGGCGCGGCGGAGCACGGCCTCCTCGCCCGGGTCACGCTCGCGGCCTACGGCGTCATCAGGTCCGCCGCGCGATTCGTCTGGCCGTTCTCGCTGTCGCCGCTCTACGAGATGCCCGTCCGCGTCTCCCCTCTCGATCCCAGATTCGGCCTGGCCGTCGCGGCCACGCTCCTCGCAACCTTCGTGCTGATCGTGCTGCGGCGACGCTGGCCCGGCGGGCTGGCAGCCTGGATATTTTCGGCGCTCATGCTCGCGCCCTTGACCGCGGGCGTGCGAAGGGGCCCGGAGATGGTGCCCGACCGCTATAGCTACCTCGCGGGACTGGGGTTCGAGGTGCTGGTGGGAGCCGCCGTGCTCGGCGCGGTACGACTCGTCAGACGCGGCGCGATCGCTCGTCCTGTGGGCTGGTTCGCCGCCGTCGCGGGGATCGTCGTGGTCGCCGGACTCGGCATGACGTCATGGAGCTACAGCGCGATCTGGAGAGACTCGGAAAGCCTCTGGCGATGGGCGGTGGAGGTGGACCCGGCCTCCGCCCGGACGTGCGCCAGGCACATTTCAACCTGGGCACCGCCCTGATGATCGAGGGTCGGTACAGCGAGGCGGAGGCTCCGCTGCGGCGATACCTGGAACGAGCGCCGAAGGACGGGACCGGTCCCCAGCGCCTCGGGCATCTCTACGTGCTCCAGAAGCGCTATGACGAGGCCATTCCGCTGCTCCGGAGCGCCCTCCGCGAGGGCCAGGACATGCCCCACGTGCGCGAGGACCTCGACGAGGCCTTGCAGGTCCGTGCTCGAGAGCTGGAGGCTCGAGGGTTGGTCGCCGAGGCGGAGTCGCTCCTCGTCGAGTCACGCCGTGTTCAGCAGGGCGCCCCGCCCTCGGAGGTGCCGAGAGCGGGACGCCGCTGACGCCGCCGATGCGCTAGAGCGCCGCCGTTCGCGCGGCCGCCGTCTCTTCGAGCGCTAGCGAGATGGCCTCGGCCGCGGACTCGACGAGGTGGATCGTCATGACGTCGCGGACCTCGCGCGGCACATCCTCCAGCAAATTCTTCTCGTTCCGTCGCGGCAGGACGAGCGTGCGGACACCGGCCCGGTGCGCCGCCAGCACTTTTTCTTTGATGCCGCCGACCGGCAAGACGCGCCCGGAGAGGCTGATCTCACCCGTCATGGCGAGCCCCGCCCGTACCTGCCGCCCGGTCAGCAGCGAGACGAGGGCCGTCGTGAGCGTGATCCCCGCGGACGGCCCGTCCTTGGGAATGGCGCCCGCGGGGATGTGGACGTGGATGTCGGCCATTTCCCAGAAGCTCGGGGAGATTCCCAGCTCGTTGGCATGCGAGCGGACCCACGACAGCGCTGCCTGCGCCGACTCCTTCATCACATCGCCGAGCTGACCCGTGAGCGTGAGGGTCCGCGCACCCTTCATCCGGGCCGCCTCGATGAGCAAGATGTCGCCGCCGGCGGGCGTCCAGGCCAGGCCGACCGCGACGCCGGGCACACGCGTGCGCTCCTCCAGTTCCTCGTACTCGAAGCGCGGCACGCCGAGGAACGACGTCACGAGATCGGGGGTCACGGCCACCGGGTCCATGCGGCCCTCCGCCCGACGACGCGCGATCTTCCGGAACACGTTCGCGATCTCGCGCTCGAGGTTGCGGACGCCGGCCTCGCGCGTGTAGCCGCGGGCGAGCAGCCGCAGCGCCTCCGGCGCGACGGTCACGTCCGCGCCGGGATCGAGCCCGTGCTCGCGGGCCTGCTTGGGAATCAGGTGGGACTGCGCGATCCTGACCTTCTCTTCCTCCGTGTATCCCGCCAGCGGGATGACTTCCATCCGATCGCGCAGCGGGGCCGGCACGGTGTCGATGACGTTCGCGGTGGTGATGAACAGCACACGCGAGAGGTCGAAGGCGACGTCGAGATAGTGATCGCGGAAGGTCCCGTTCTGCTCCGGATCGAGAACCTCGAGCAGCGCGGAGGCGGGATCCCCGCGGAAGTCCATGCCGAGCTTGTCGATCTCGTCGAGCATGAAGACCGGGTTCCTGGTGCCCGCGCGCCGCAGGCCCTGCAGGATCTGACCGGGCAAGGCGCCGATGTAGGTCCGGCGGTGGCCGCGGATCTCCGCCTCGTCACGCATTCCGCCGAGGGAGATGCGGTGGAACTTGCGCCCGAGCGCGCGAGCGATCGACCGCCCGAGCGAGGTCTTGCCCACGCCGGGGGGGCCGACGAAGCAGAGGATGGGATCCTTGCCCGCCGGCCGCATCTTCTTGACCGCGAGGTGCTCGAGGATCCGCTCCTTGATCTTCTCCAGGCCTTCGTGGTCTTCGTCGAGAATGCGCGACGCGGTCTCGATGTCGACGTTGTCGGTGGTCTCGGAGGTCCACGGCATCGACACGAGCCAGTCGATGTAGGTCCGGGCCACCGTGTACTCGGCGGCGGCCGGCGGCATCTTGGCGAGCCGATCCAGCTCGCGCAAGGCCTCCTTCCGCGCCTCCTCCGGCATGCCCGCCGCCTCGACCTTCGCGCGGAGCGCATCGACCTCCTGGGTTCGCTCGTCGGACTCGCCGAGCTCCTTCTGGATGGCCTTGAGCTGCTCGCGCAAGTAGTACTCGCGCTGGGTCTTGGACATCTCCGACTGGATCTCGGACTGGATCTTCGAGCCCAGCTCGAGGACTTCGGTTTCCTTGCCGAGCGCGGCCGCGAGCTTCTGCAGCCGTTCCTTGACGGGCACGGTCTCCAGCAGCTCCTGCTTGAGGGGCAGCGGCAACGTCGGCAGCGAGGCGGTGATCAGGTCGGCGACCTGGCTGGCCGGCTCGGTCCCGGACACCACGCTGGCAAGCTCGTCGGGGAGCGTCGGGGACAGCGACACGACCCGCTGAAACAGCAAGGCGGCGCTGCGTGTCAGCGCCTCGGTCTCGACGTCCGGCGTCTCTTCCTCGGGCAGGCTCTCCACCCGGGCCCGCAGGTAGGGCGTGGTCTCGATCACCTCGACGATCCGAAAGCGGCCGAGCCCCTGCACGACGAGACGAAGGGTCCCATCGGGCTGCTTGAGCACCTTGTGAATGATCGTCAGTGTCCCGACCGGGTGCAGCCCATCGCCATCGGGCGCGTCCTCGGATGGATTTCGTTGCATGACGGCCCCGACGAGGCGACCGCTCTGCGCGGCATCCTCGATGAGGCGGACTGACGACGGCCGCCCCGCGGCCAGGGGGACGACGGCATGCGGGAAGACCACCGCCGATCGAAGCGGCAGGATTCCCAGGATATCGGGCACCGGCGGTGTGCGGCCGTCCCGTTCGTCGACCATGATGTGTTTCCTCCGCTTTCTCAGAAGAGATCGACGGGCTGCAGCTGCCCCGAGGCCGCCCTCACCAGGGCTTCCCGCGGCTTCTGCGCCTCGAGATCCTTCACGTCGGCGCCGCTCTCGCGGACGTAGGCGAGAAGGTCCTCGATCTGCTTCTGCATATCGACCATCCGACGTCTCATTCTTATGATGATTTCGACGCCGGCCAGATTCACGCCGAGGTCGCGGGTGAGCCGCAGCAGACGCGCCAGCTCCTCCACGTCCTCCGCGGAATACATGCGGGTGCGGCCCTCCGTGCGACTCGGCCGCAGCAGGCCCTTCTTCTCGTAGAACCGCAGCGTCTGCGGGTGGACGCCGAGCATCTCGGCGACGACGCCGATCATGTAGCACGGCTTGGTGCGATCGGTCATTCTGCCCCCCCGGCATGACGCTCGACGCTCTGTCGCGGCGTCATCGGCATCAGGCGTTCGAGCTGGCGCACCAGCTCGTCCGTCCGCTCGTCGAGGCCGGTCGGCATGACGACGCGGATCGTTACCAGCAGGTCCCCGGTGCCGTCCGCCGCGAGCCGCGGCAAGCCCTGCCCGCGGAGTCGGAACGTCTGCCCGCCGGTGGTGCCCGGCGGCACGACGAGGAAGGCCTCGCCGGTGGGCGTGGGGATGCGAATCCGGGCTCCGCGCAGCGCCTCCCACACGCTCACCGGGATCTCGCAGAGCACCGTCTCGCCCTTTCGCGTGAAGATCGGGTGCTCGCGGACCCGGGTGCTCACGATGAGGTCCCCCCGCGGGCCGCCGAGGGGCGCGGCGCTGCCCTCGCCACGCACGACCACCTGGGTGCCCGAGTCGACGCCGGCGGGAATCATCACGGACACCGGGTCGACGCTGCGATGTACCCCGCGGGCGGCGCAGCGCGGGCATGGCCCGTCCCCATCATGGCCGCGCCCGTCGCAGACCGCGCACGGCGAGAAGCGCTGCACGTCCAGGGGCAGCCGCGTGCCGCGCGCGGCTTCTTCGAAGGACAGCTCCACGGCCACGTGCACGTCGTCGCCCCGGCGGCTCGAGTCGATGGCGCCGACGACGATCTGATGCCCGAAGCGATCGTACATGCCCCGGGCGCCGGGATCGCGGAGGACGCGGTACGCCTCGGCGATTTCGTCGAAGAGCGACCGCGCCTCCTCGTCCCAGAGATTCACATCGGGCGAGTACTGCCGCGCGAGCCGCCGGTACGCCTGGCGGATCTCGCGCGGCCCCGCCGTCGCCGCGATGCCGAGCACGGCGTAATAGTCCCGCCGCATGACAACTACTTCTTCTCGCCCAGGTCCTCGAACTCGGCGTCCACGACCTCGCCCTCCTTGGGACCGGCCGTGCGCCCGTCACCGGTGGGCCCACCCGTCGGGGCGCCCGGCTGGGCCTGGCTCTGATACATGACCTCGGCGAGCTTGTGGGCCGCCCGCGTGAGGGTCTCCTGCGCGCGCTTCATCCGCTCCACGTCCTCGCCCTTCAACGCCTCGCGGGCCTCGGCCATCGCGTCGTCGATGGCCTTGCGGTCGCCCTCCGGGAGCTTCGCGCCATGCTCCGAGAGCGTGCGCTCCGTCGAGTACACGAGCGAGTCGGTCTGGTTGCGGACCTCGATCTCCTCCTTGCGCTTGGTGTCCTCGGCCGCGTTGGCCTGGGCTTCCTTCACCATCTTGTCGATCTCGTCCTTGGTCAGGCCCGACGAGGCAGTGATGGTGATGTTCTGCTGCTTGCCCGTCGCCTTGTCGGCGGCCGAGACGTTCAGGATGCCGTTCGCGTCGATGTCGAACGTCACCTCGACCTGGGGGACGCCACGCGGCGCCGGGGGGATCCCCATCAGGTGGAACTTGCCGAGCGTCCGGTTGTCCCGGGCCATCGGGCGCTCGCCTTGGAGCACGTGCACTTCCACCGACGTCTGGCTGTCGGCCGCCGTCGTGAAGATCTGGCTCTCCTTGGTCGGGATACGGGAGTTGCGCTGGATGAGCGGGGTCATCACGCCCCCCAGCGTCTCGATGCCGAGCGAGAGCGGGGTGACGTCGACGAGGACCACGTTCTCCACCTCACCGGTGAGGACGGCGCCCTGGACGGCCGCACCGACGGCCACGACTTCGTCGGGATTGACGCCCTTGTGCGGCTCCTTGCCGAACAGAGCCTTGACCGCCTCCTGGACCTTCGGCATCCGCGTCTGACCACCCACGAGCACGACCTCGTTGATGTCCTTCGCGGTCACACCGGCGTCCTGCATGGCCTGGCGGCAGGGGCCGAGCGTGCGCTCGACGAGGTCCGCCACCAGCGACTCGAGCTTGGCGCGCGTGAGCGTGAGCACGAGGTGCTTCGGTCCCGTCGCATCCGCCGTGATGAACGGCAAGTTGATCTCGGTCTGCACCGTCGTCGACAGCTCGCACTTGGCCTTCTCGGCGGCCTCCTTGAGGCGCTGGAGGGCCATGCGGTCTTTCTGGAGATCGATGCCGTGCTCCTTCTTGAACTCCTCGGCGATCCAGTCGATGACCTTCTGGTCGAAATCGTCCCCGCCGAGATGGGTGTCGCCGTTGGTGGCCTTGACCTCGAACACACCTTCGCCGATCTCCAGGATGGAGACGTCGAAGGTGCCGCCGCCGAGGTCGTAGACCGCGATGGTCTCGTCCTTCTTCTTGTCCAGCCCGTAGGCCAGCGCCGCGGCCGTCGGCTCGTTGATGATGCGCAGGACCTCGAGGCCGGCGATCCGACCCGCGTCCTTCGTCGCCTGGCGCTGGCTGTCGTTGAAGTAGGCGGGCACGGTGATGACCGCCTGGGTGACCTTCTCGCCCAGGTACGCCTCGGCCGCTTCCTTCAGCTTGCGGAGAATCATGGCGGAGATCTCGGGCGGCGCGTACTGCTTGCCCCGCACCTCGACGCGCACGTCGCCGTTCGAGGCCTTGACGACCTTGTACGGCACGAGCTTGATCTCCTGCAGGACCTCGTCGTACCGGCGGCCCATGAACCGCTTGATCGAGAACACGGTGTTCTCCGGGTTCGTGATGGACTGCCGCTTCGCGACCTGGCCGACGAGGATCTCACCGTCTTTCGTGAAGCCGACCACCGAGGGCGTGAGCCGGCTGCCTTCCTGATTCGCGATCACCGTGGGGTTGCCCCCCTCGACGACCGCCACCACCGAGTTCGTCGTTCCCAGGTCGATGCCGATGACCTTCGCCATGTCGCTTCTCCCTTTTTGTTATTCGGAGGGGGCCTCGACGGCCCCCGATGCCTCCCCCAGGATCGATTGCGCCGGCGAAACCGGCACTCGAGCTGGGGCTTACATCACGTCGATCTTGATTTCCTTGGGCTTCACCGCTTCCACCTTGGGCAGCCGGATCTCCAGCACGCCGTCGCGGTACGTTGCCTTCACCTTGTCCGCCTGCACCGGGATGGGCAGCGGGACCGAGCGTTCGAATTTGCCGTACAGGCGCTCCAGACGGTAGTACCCCTCGTCCTTCAGGTCCTGCTCGAGCCTCCGCTCGCCCTTCACCGTGAGCAGATCACCGGTGATGGAGACGCTGACTTCCTTCTCCCGGACCCCCGGCAGCTCGAAGGTGATGAACAGATCGTCCTTGGTCTCGTACATGTCCGCCAACGGCGCCCACATGCGCTCGCCCGCGGCCGCCATCGAAGGACGTCCGAAGAAGCCGTCGAACAGCCGGTTCACCTCGCCCTGGATGTCGTTGAGATTCCGAACAGGCTCCCACCCCACCACCGTACCGAACGGACGCCACCGCTCCATGGCCATAGCCGAGTCCTCCTGAATTCCCGGCGTTCCCATCGCCGAATAATTTGAGCATATCAGCTATATATCATCTGAGTCATAGACTGTCAAATAAGTGCCATGAGATGACGGTTAGCGCCCGTAATGGCGATTTGGTTTTCAAGGACTTAGGACACCCGATGCTAGGGTGGCGGGGTGCGAAGTGGATGCGGCTGCGGATGCATGACGCTCATTCTGCTGGGACTCCTGGCCGGAGGCCTGTTCTGGTTTGGATCCGGGCTCTTCGATCGACCCTCGATCCGACACGAGATAGGGACGGCAACGGATGGTCGCCGCGCCCAGCAGAAGCTCTTCGACCTGACCGTCAAGGGGGGGCCGCGGGACAGCCGCAGAGACCGAAGAGCCGCCGTCACCCTACTCGAGCCGGAGCTGAACGCGCTCCTCACCCGCCACCTATCCGGCACCGAGCTCCCGCTGGACGAGATGGGCATTGGCCTCGTCGGAGACGGCGTCGTCGAAGTGACCGGTCGCGTCCCCCTGCGGGCGCTCTGCGGCGATTCGGTGAGCGGTTTCGCCCGGCTACTGCCGGAGCGCTGGGTCGCCATCCCGGTATGGCTGCGTCTCCGAGGACCCGTCCAGCTGGAAGTGGGGACCGGCCGCGGCGAGCGTCGCAGGCTCCGCCTCGATGTCGGCTACCTCTCGCTGGGGCGCCGGCGGCTCCCGACCGCGGTGCTCGGCCTGCTGCCGGAGGGGCCCGTCCTCCGGGCGACCCGCTGGCCGGTGCCCGAGACGGTCGAGTCGGTGACGGTGGAGCCCGGCCGCCTCACGATCACGACGAGACCATGATCAGGGATATTCGGCCGGGAAATCCGTGCTGTATAATTCTCTGACCCTCGGAAACACACATGAGCCAGTCCCCCGGTGCTCTGTTCGAACGACTCCTCGAGATCATGGCGCGGCTTCGTGACAGCGGCGGCTGCCCATGGGACCGCGAGCAGACCCGGACGTCGTTGAAGGCCTATCTCCTGGAAGAGGCGTACGAGGTCCTGGAGGCCATCGAGGCCAACGAGCCCTCCGCGATCGAAGAGGAGCTGGGCGACCTCCTCTTTCAGGTCGTCTTCCACGCGCAGCTCGCTCGCGAGCTCGGCGAGTTCACGATGGCCGATGTCCTCCAGCGACTCTGCGACAAGATGGTGTCGCGTCATCCCCACGTGTTCGGTGACGCCTCGGTCGGCACGGCCGGGGAAGCCCTCGTCCAGTGGGAAATGATCAAGCAGCGCCAGGCGGAAGAGTCCGGTCGACGGCGCTCGGTCATCGACGGCGTGCCCCGCGCCCTGCCGTCGTTGCTGCGCGCTCAGCGTCTGCAGACGAAGGCCGCCCGGGTGCGCTTCGACTGGCCGGACGCCGCCTCGGCCTGGGCCAAGGTGAACGAGGAGGTCGCGGAGGCGGCCGGAGCCTTGGCCGCTGGCGATCGGGGCCGGATCCAGGACGAGTTGGGAGATCTACTGTTCTCGGTCGTCAACGTGGCGCGGCTATCGGGCATCGACGCCGAGGAGGCGCTGGGCGGCGCCATCGAGAAGTTCCGGCGCCGGTTCACCGACATGGAGGCCGATCTGATCGCGCAGGGCACATCCATTGGAAAGGCGGGGCAGGACGACATGGAGCGGTCGTGGCAGGCCGCCAAGGCACACGAGCGGACGCGAAGCGGCGACCGGGCATGAGGCTTCGCTTGGGCCCGGCCAGCATCTCCATCGAGCGCGGTGACATCACCGACTGGGAGGTCGATGCCATCGTCAACGCCGCCAACTCCACCCTCGCCATGGGCGCCGGTGTCGCCGGTGCCATCAAGCGCAAGGGCGGCGTCATCATCGAGGAGGAAGCGCTCCAGCAGGGCCCGGTCGAGGTCGGCGACGCCGTGCTGACCACGGGCGGCAACCTCGCGGCGACCCACGTGATCCACGGGGCGGTCATGGGCTCCGACCTCAAGACGGATGGCGAGACGATCGCCAAGACGACGCGATCGATCCTGACCCTGGCCGAGAAACACCGCATCACGTCGATCGCGCTGCCCGCCCTCGGCACCGGCGTGGGGCACATCCCACTCCCGATCTCGGCCGACGCGATGCTGAAGGAGGTCGTCGCCCATCTCAAGCGCGGGCCGTCGAGCCTGCGACGGGTGGTCTTCGTGCTCTACCTGGACGACGCGTACCGTGCCTTCACAGAGACATTGAAGCGGCTGGGCGGAGCGCAGTAAAAGGGCCCATGGCCGAGACTCGAGTCGCACAACCCGTCAACCGCCGCCTCGGCGACCTGCTCGTCGGCGAAGGGCTCATCACCCAGGAGCATCTGCAGCGCGCGCTGTCCGAGCAGAGAGGCACCAGCGAGAAGCTCGGCTCGATCCTCGTCCGTCTCAACCTGATCAGCGAAGAGCAGCTCATCGGTTTTCTCTCGCGCCAGTACGGAATCCCCTCGATCACGTTGTCGCAGCTCGACATCGATCCCGACGTCGTACGCCTCGTGCCGTCTCCGCTCGCCAAGAAGTACGAAGTGATTCCCATCAAGCGGACCGGCAACGCCCTGACCCTCGCCATGTCCGACCCGACGAACGTGTTCGCGCTCGACGACGTCGCGTTCTTGACGAACTTACAGGTCCTCCCGGTGGTCGCCTCCCAGGGTGCCATCCGCAAGGCGATCGACCGCACCTACGACTCCCAGGCCACGGCCATCACCGACGTGCTCGTCGAGCTCGACAACGAGCTGACGACGGTCCAGCTGGTCGGCGAGGAAGAGCGCGCGGTCGACGCCATCGAGCTCAAGGAATCGGCGGACGAGGCGCCACTCGTGCGGCTCGTGAACATGGTGATGGTGGATGCGATCCAGAAGGGCGCCTCCGACATCCACTGGGAACCCTACGAGAAGGTGTTCCGCATCCGGTTCCGTATCGACGGCGTCCTGCACGAGATGCTGACGCCGCCCAAGCGACTCGAAGCGGCGATCCTGTCGCGGATCAAGATCATGGCGAACCTCGATATTGCCGAGCGTCGGCTGCCGCAGGATGGCCGCATCAAGCTCCGCTACAACCGCCGCGAGATCGACTTCCGCGTGTCGGTCCTGCCCACGATCTTCGGGGAAAAGGCGGTGCTGCGCATCCTGGACAAGGAATCGTTGAAGCTCGATCTCACCCAGCTCGGCTTCGACGAGTGGAGCCTCACGCAGTTCCAGGCGGCCATCCGACAGCCCTATGGGATGGTGCTCATCACGGGGCCGACGGGCTCGGGCAAGACGACCACGCTCTACTCCGCGATCCACACCCTCAATGCCCCCGATGTCAACATCATGACCGCCGAGGACCCCGTCGAGTACAACCTCAAGGGCGTCAATCAGGTGCAGGTCAACGAGGGGATCGGACGCACGTTCGCGTCGGCCCTCCGCTCCTTCCTCCGGCAGGACCCGGACGTCATTCTCGTCGGCGAGACCCGAGACCTCGAGACCGCCCAGATCGCCATCCGCGCCGCCCTCACCGGGCACCTGGTCTTCTCCACGCTGCACACCAACGATTCGCCCTCGACCGTGGCCCGGCTCGTCGACATGGGCATCCCGCCGTTCCTCGTGTCTTCATCCCTCCTCCTGATCGTCGCGCAGCGGCTCGCGCGCCGAGTCTGCCAGGACTGCAAGGAGCCCTATGATGCCGACGAATCGGCTCTCGTGCCGTATGGACACGTGCCGACCGGTATCGGGCCGACGTCGTTTTACAAGGGCAAGGGCTGCCAGAACTGTAACTTCACGGGAATGAAGGGCCGGATCGCCGTCTACGAAATGATGCCCGTCACCGACGAGGTTCGGGACCTGATCTTGCACAACGCCCCCGTTTCGGATCTGGCCGCAGCGGCCAAAACGAACGGGATGAAGACGCTGCGTCAAGCCGGCCTGCTGAAGGTGCTGGAGGGGACGACCACCATCGAAGAAGTGCTGAGGGTGACCGTGGCCTAGGCCGCGGGAAATGACGATGGCCGCGAACATGAGCGAGCTCCTGCAGATCCTCGTGGAGCGCGGCGGCTCGGACCTGCACGTCACGACCGGCACCTACCCGCAGATCCGCATGGCCGGGCACCTCGTCCCCTTGACCGAGTTCGAGGTCCTCACGCCTCAGGACACGCAGCGCCTGGCCTACAGCGTCCTCAACGAGAGCCAGAAGCAGCGGTTCGAGGAGCAGAACGAGCTGGATCTCTCGTTCGGCATCCAGGATCTGGCCCGCTTCCGCTGCAACGTGTATCGCCAGCGTGGCGCCGTCGGCGCGGCCATCCGCTTGATCCCCTACAAGATTCGCCCTTTCGAAGACCTCGGGCTCCCCAGGATCGTGCAAGAGCTGGCCGAGCGGCCCAAGGGCCTCGTGCTCGTCACCGGCCCCACCGGGTCCGGAAAATCCACCACGCTCGCCGCCATGATCGACAAGATCAATGCCGAGCGGAGCGAGCACATCATGACGATCGAGGACCCGATCGAGTTCGTCCATTCGCACAAGAAGTGCCTGGTGAATCAGCGCGAAATCCTCTCCGACACGAACTCGTTCAAGGACGCGCTGCGCACGATCCTCCGCCAGGATCCCGACGTCGTGCTCATCGGCGAGATGCGGGATCTCGAGACGATCGCCGCCGCCATCACCATCGCGGAGACCGGCCATCTGACGTTCGGGACGTTGCACACCAACTCGTGCGCGCAGACGATCAACCGCATCATCGACGTCTTTCCGACCAACCAGCAGGGACAGGTCCGCGCCCAGCTCTCGCTCGTGCTCGAGGGCGTGCTCTCGCAGACGCTCATCCCGAAGATCGGCGGCGGGCGCGTGATGTCCATGGAGATCATGGTCGCGACCCCGGCGATCCGGAACCTCATCCGCGAGGAAAAGGCCCACCAGATCTACTCCGCGCTGCAGGCCGGCTCGAAATATGGGATGCAGACGATGAATCAGTCGCTGGCCGACCTCGTACGGCGACGCTTGATCACGCGAGAGGACGCGCTCAACCGCTCGACGCTCCCCGACGAGCTCATGCAGCTTCTCCAGCACGAGGCACCGGTGCCGTCAGCGGCGTCTCCAGGCAGACGCTAGGATGTCGACGTGAGCGTGTTTGCCTATCGGGGACGGAGCGCCGGCGCCGTGGTCAGCGGGGAGTTGGAGGCGGACACTCGCATGGCGGCCGTGGCCCAGCTTCGGGACCGCGGCGTCGTCGCGACGGCCGTCCAGGAGCGGAAGCCGCGCGCACAAGGGGGATTCGCCCTCTTCCGCCGCCATCGCGCCAAGGACAAGCACCTGGCAGTCTATACGCGCCAGTTCTCGACAATGATCGACGCAGGGTTGCCCATCGTCCAGTGCCTCACCGTGCTCAGTGAACAGAGCGAGTCGCCGGTCTTGCGTCCGATCACGGCGGAGATCGCGCGTGACGTCGAGGGCGGCAGCACGCTGGCGGAGGCCTTTGGGAAGTATCCGCGTACGTTCGACGAGCTGTTCATCAACATGCTCGCGGTCGGCGAGGCGGCGGGCGTGCTCGATACGGTCTTGCAGCGGCTCGCCACCTATATCGAGAAGGCGGCCTCGCTCAAGCGCAAGGTCAAGAGCGCGCTCGTGTACCCCGTCACCATCATCTCGGTGGCGATCCTCGTCGTCATCTTCATGATGATCTTCGTCATCCCGACCTTCGCGAAGATGTTCCTCGGTCTGGGCGCCGAGCTGCCGTTGCCGACGAAGATCGTCGTCTGGATGTCGAACTTCACCCAGCGGTATGTGCTACTCATCGTCGCGGGCCTCATCGGCTCCGTCTTTGCCTTGCGTGCGTATTACCGGACGCCGCAGGGCAGCATGGTCATCGACCGGTTGACGCTGAAGGTCCCGATCGTCGGCCGGCTCGTGCAGAAGGTCGCGGTGGCGCGCTTTGCGCGAACGCTGGGCACGCTGCTGTCCTCCGGGGTCCCGATCCTCGAAGCGCTCAGGATCACCGCGCGCTCGGCGGGCAACCGCGTGGTCGAGAAGGTCGTGATGGAGGCGCGCGAGAATGTCACCGCCGGTCGTGCGCTGTCGGAGCCTCTCCGCGCGGCGCCGGTCTTCGCGCCCATGGTCGTGCACATGATCAGCGTCGGCGAGAGCACGGGCGCCCTCGACCAGATGCTCACGAAGGTCGCCGACTTCTACGACGACGAGGTCGACACCGCCGTGGGCACGCTGATGTCCCTGCTCGAGCCCGTCATGATCGTGATCCTCGGCGTGATCATCGGCGGGCTCGTCGTGGCGCTCTACCTGCCCATCTTCAAGATCGTCACGCTGATCAAGTAGTGAAGCCGCTGCCGATCGATCTCGACGCGCTGCTGCGAGCGTACTCGTGGGCGCGGCTCCTGGTCGCCGCGCTCCTGGTCGCCGGCGGGCCCTGGGCACCGGCCGTCGTCATCCCCACGGCAAGCGCCGGCCTGCTGCTCACCGTACTGACCGTGGTCGTCGCGTCGTCCGGCGCCCTTCTACCCTTCGGCCCGCCCGCACGGCCCCGCTTCCTCGCCTGGCTCCTGTGCCTGCTCGACGTGACGCTGGTGACCGCCGTCGTGACGGCGACCGGAGGTGCGCGCTCCGTCCTCGTCTTCCTGTATGTCTTGCTGGTGACCGCGGCCACCGTGCTCCTGGCCCGGCGGGGCGCGCTCGTCATCGCGGCCGTCTCGAGCGTGCTCTATGCGGGGGTCGTCCTCGCGCGCAGCGTCGTTCCCATGTTGGCCTTCGGCGCGTCCCCCGACGCGACGACCGGCATTGAGCTGCTGACGGTCCTCGTGAACTCGGGAACGCTCGTCGTGGTGGCCTTCGTCGCGGGCGGGCTCGCCGAGCGCTTCCTCGTGAGCCAACGCCAGCTGGAGTCCCAGCGGCAGAGCTTCGAAAACTTACAAGTGTTCCGGGATCACATCTTCGATTCCGTCAGGACCGGCCTCGTCGCGCTCGACCGCGATCATCGCATCACGGCCTTCAACCGCGCGGCGGAGACGATCACCGGGGTGCCGTCGGCGGCCGCGGTCGGCACGCGGTGGACGGAACTGTTCGGTGAGGCCCTGCCACTCGACGGAATGGAGGCCGGCATCGTGGGCGGATCCGAGGCCTCGATCCGACGGGAGACCGAGCTGCGCCGGCCGAACGGCACCGTCGTGCCTCTCGGCGTCACCGTCTCGGCGCTCGTGGCCGGCGATGGCACGCGGCTCGGTATCATCGTGGCCTGTGAGGATCTCTCGGCCGTCCGGACGCTGGAAGCGCGAATGCGCCAGGCCGACCGTCTGGCCACCCTGGGCCGGATGGCCGCCAACATCGCGCACGAGATCCGCAACCCGCTGGCCTCGCTCACGGGTGCCGTGGAAGCCCTGGCCAGCGCGCAGGCGCCCGCGGAGACGCGGAGCCGCCTCACCACGATCGTGGCCCGCGAATCCGGTCGTCTGAGCGAGATCATGCACAACTTCCTGGAGTACGCCCGTCCGACCCCGCTCGCCGTCGAACGGCTCGACGCCACGCCGGTGCTCGACGAGGTCCTGCGCGCGCTGGCGCCGCGCCTGGCCGAG
>WNGF01004220.1_pt1 | contig 18978 bp, 19 predicted proteins | sample 5400641 | NCBI WGS metagenome assembly WNGF01 (sample SAMN13153371, study PRJNA577476) | soil metagenome | isolation source: 80 cm soil or saprolite under grassland replicate 2 | place: USA:California | collected 2016-06-15
CGACACCCGGGCGGCGAACGCCACGGGGACCATCACCGGTGGGCCGGCCTCGGCGTCGGTGGGCTGGTTGGCGATGGCCACGCCGTGCAGGTAGGACAGCACCTCCTCGGGGCCGCCGTCGAACGGGTCGCCGGCGGCGAGGGTGTCGTCTACTGGTGGGCGGGGTCGGGGTGCTCGGCGATCCATCGCAGAACCTTCCGCATGATCTGGGCTTGCCGGCGGGCCAGTGCCTGCCCGGCTGGTCCGTCCAGCACGACGAACTCGACCCGGACTTCAAGCGACGCGTCGTCGGGCTGGCCTGGGGCGACGCGACGGTAGCGCGACTCGCCGCCCGGCGGCGACACGGTGGTTTCGGTGTCGGCGGCGGGCATGTCGGGCGGCTGGGTGGGTTCGGGTGCGGCGGTCATGATCGCCCCCCCGGGTCGTCGCCGCCGTCGATGAGCATGTCGGGGGCGTCGGGCGGCGTTGCCAGGTCGCGCGGGACGTGGCGGCGGGTGGCGTCGGAGACAGCGACCCTCCAGAGCCCCTGGGCGGTGTCGTCCGCGCCGCTGCTACGGCGGGGCCGGCTGGGGGTGTCCCATCCCGGGCGGGCTGGGCGTGCGGCGACCCGGCGCCAGCCGGCGGCGCGCAGGCTCGTGCCGGGTTCGTCGGCCCGGGTGTAGGTGATCATTTGCTGGTAGCCCATCGCCCGTGCCGTGCGCCACGCGGCGGAAAGCAGCGCCGAGCATGCGTGGCGTGGGGCGTCGGTGCACAGCAGGGTCACTTCGGCGGTCAGGCCGTCGTCGAGGTGTCGGGCGACAGGGCGGCCGACCATGGCCACCCCGACGAGTTGCCCGCCGGGCTGGGTGAGGCCGAGGGAGAACTTGTGGCCCTGCGGCGGGGGCAGGTGGCGGTGGTGGGCACGGACGAACTCGCACGCGGTCCGGTAGGTGACCGGTACCACGCGCAGCCGGCGTAGCCGGCCAGCCGTTCGGCGGCTCATCGCGCACCCGCCCCAGGTGCGGGCGAATGATCGCGGCCGGTGGGGGCGCGGAGGACCAGGACGTCCTCGTGTTGGGGCAGCAGCACGGGTGTGCCGGCGGCGCGGCTGGCGCGGGTGACGGTGAGTTGGTGAAAGGAATGCCGGGCCAGCAGGTGCCCATCGCGGATCGCGGCGAGCAGCGCGACGCACTGCTGCACCGGCTGCAAGCCCACCTCGATGGCGACCTGCGCGAGGGCGCCGGGCAGGTCGTGCAGGACGCCGTCGCGTCGCCACGGTCGGACGGTGATGACCACGAACCCGCCGGGACGCAGCAACATCATGCTGCCGGCAAGCACCGAGCGCATGCCGGCTGCGATGCCGGCAAGTCCCCGGTGGGCCAGGCTCGCCGGGTCGGGTGGCCCGTACCGGTTGGCGAAGCGGGTCAGCGGCCCCCGGCGGTGCTCGACCCGGCCGTGCATGGTGCGCCCGTAGGGGGGTGAGGTGAGGATCAGGTCGACCCGGCCGCGCAGCAGCCGGGGCAGCCGGGCGGGCAGCCGGGTGGCGTCGCCGCGCTGCACCAGCCAGGTCCCGCCGCCGGCCTGCCGGGCGGCGTGGGCGGCGTTGGCGCGGGCCAGGTCCGCCCAGTGCGGCTCGTATTCGACTCCTACGGCGTCGCGTCCGGCTAGCAGCGCCGCGACCAGCGTGGTGCCGCTGCCGACGAGTGGGTCGAGCACGATCCCGCGGTGCGGGCTGAAGGTGTGGATGGCGTGTCGTGCCAGGTCGGGCAGCATCCGGGCCGGGTGGGTGCCGGAGCCGGGGACGAACAGGCCGCGGCGTTGGGTGGCGGGGCTGCGCTGCCCTGCTGGCCAGACGGACAGGCCGGCCGGGGTGTGGGCGCCGTGGGGGTCCCGCAGCGGCATTGCCCGGCAGACGGGGCAGCCCTCGTCGCGGCGCAGCGGCAGCCCGCTGACCAGAGTGCTGTACCCCCAGCCGACGGGACCGAGGCTGTGTCCAGGCTTGGCGTGCTCAGGCATGGCGGCGTGCCCGCGGGGACAGGACGAGCAGGTGGCGGTGGGCCTGGTGCTGCCAACCTTGCGACCGGGCGCCGGTGGCGGGTGGCAGGCCGGTGGTGTCGAGGGTCCCGCCGCGCAGGCCGGTGTCGAGGTGGATGACGTTTTGCCGGTGGCCCAGCCCAGCCTTCGCGGCGACGGCGGTCAGCGGCGCGGCCTGGGCTGCGTGCAGGACTCCGGGCGGTGGCGGGTCGAAGGCGATCACGGCGTGGCCGTAGGCGCCGAGCAGGGACCGCAGAGCCAGGGCCAGATCATGTTCGGCCGTCGGTGACGGGGTACGGCTGTCGCGGTGGGGGCGGGGCCAGCGCACCACGATCAGGTCGACGCCGGCCCGGGCCAGGTCGGCGATGATGCGGATACGGGGCAGGGTCAGGTAGACCCGGCCGGCGGCGACCGCGGCGGCGTGCAGGTGCGCGTCGGCGTCGAAGTCGAGCACGACCTGCCCGGGGTTGCTGTAGCTGTCGATGATCTGCCGGGCCTGGTTGCGTCGCGCACCGCCGCGTGGGTCGCGGTCGGTGCGGTACCAGACGGACAGCGGCACCGGCGGATCGCCGGGTACCACGTCGATGCCGCCGACGGGCGCGCCCCCGGTGACAGGGGACCGCTTGTCGCCGGTGGGGTTGGCGGGTTGCTGGTTGGTGTCGGACATGGGCGGGTGGCTCCCGTGCCAGGTGCGACCCCGTTCACATCAACCAACTGCCCGCCGAGTGGCTTGATCACCGCACCGGGTAGGCAGCGTCCGGCCAACAGCAACCCAACAGCGCGGCCTGCGCGGACGGTGGTTGCACCCAACAGCGGCGCCGGCTCCACCGAACAGCCACCCAGGGCTGGCCCAACAGCGCCCGCGGGTCGGCTGTTGGGTAGCGCCGCACGACACGTCGGTGTCTCGACGCAGGGCGCCGCCCCGGCCCGCACGTCAAGCCGAAGCTCGCCGCTGCCCGTCGGCGTACACCCCCCAACCTCTCGACGGGGGAACATCCGCGGACATCGTGGTTCGGCGCGGCGCAACCCCGTACACGGCGCCGCCGAGAGCCTCGCTGATCAACTTGGGGCTGTTTGGTCACCCAACAGCACCCAACGGGTCGCTGACCAGGCACAACACGTCGCCCGTCAGCATGAAGGGACGGCGGCGGGCAGCCGTGTTTGGCGGCGGCGTATCCGCCCGGATCACGGCCGGTGACCTGGCTCAACAGCCCTGCAACGCCGGCCGGGCGCGGTCCTTGTTGGGTGGTCGCGCCCCGGCCGGCTGTTGGGTGGATGTGCGCTGATACCCGGCGAGGGGCGCCACCTGGGCGCCCGCCGCCCGAGACGGGGAACCTGTGATGTCGCACCCGAGCGCAACCGCGTCGCCGTTGACCGACCTGAACCGCTACTTCTACCTGATCGTCAAGGAGCCGACCAAGCTGCTGTTCGACGGCACCGGATTCCAGGGGCTGCCGCAGCAGCCGATCAACCCGAGGGTGCTGAAGAAGCTGCTGCTCTCCGACGGGGTGCCCCCGGCCACGATCGACGCGGTGTGGCGCGACCTCGTCGGCCGGGCACGCCGGCCCAAACCGGAGGGCCACGAATGGACCGTAGTCGCGATCGGCGTGGCCGTACCCGGGCTCAAACGCGCCGCTGGCGCCCTCGCCTACGGCTGGCACGGCGACACCAGCGACATCGACGCGGCGATGCTCGACGCATTCGCCCACCGGCTGGCCACCATCGACCTGGACGCGCCGCGCGTGCTCGGCAAACTGCTGGACGCGGCGATCCGGGCCGGGGCCAAAGCCCGCGCCCTGAAAGGCGACAGCAACACGATCCGGGTCGACCAGTCGTGGTCGCGGGCACCCACGCGCCCGTGGGACCACCCCGACTGGGTGTTGCAGCGGGCGGTGGCCGCCGGGGTCATCGACCGCACCGAGGCCCGCCTGATCGGCGACACCCACCTGGAAGACCAGCCCCTGTCGCAGGTCGCCGCGGCGCTGCGGCTGGACACCCGGCTGGCCTGCGACTGGCGGTGGAAGGCCAGCGTTCGTCTCCGCGCGGCGATCCAGGCCGGGGAGCTGGACTACGTGCGCGCCCGCCCGAACATGGCCGCCCGCCGCCGCGCGCTGCAACTGGCCTTGGCGAAGCTGGCCCGCGCCCAGCGCCGCCAGGCCCTCGCCAGCGCCGTGTCCGGCTGAATCGGCTCCCGCTGTTGGGTGCCTGTTGGGTACCCGAGCCAAACAGGACGCGGTGTTGGGTACCCAACAGCAGCCATTGGTGGTCGAGCAATCACCACGGATACCCGTTCGCGGTGGTGCTCGGTGTCACCAGGCAAGCGGGATTCGGCCGCCGCGTCCGGGCATCCGACCCCGTTCACACCATGTCTCGCGATGGCCTGAAAGGAGCAGCGCTCCCACAGCCGCCGCCCCGCTTCCTGGTGACACCTCCCGCAGTCACAACAAGCCCCCGCACCGGGGGCGGGAGGTGAACCACCATGAACCGCACCACCAAGCACCGCGCTACCCGGACACGCGTCATCACCGGCTTGGCACTGACCGCGGCCATTGCCGTGCTCGTCGTCCTCACCACGCCGGTGCCAGCCTTGGCCGCCGACGGCCCAGTGGTCTGGGCAGCACCCAATGACCTGGGCACGATCCTGTCCAACATCCGTACCTGGGTGATGACGATCCTGGCCGGGATCGCCACCGTGTTCCTGACCATCGGCGGAGTCCGCTACCTGATGGCCGGCGGTGACCCCTCCGAGGTGGAACGGGCCAAGTCGGCGTTCAAATCCGCCGGCATCGGCTACGCCCTGGCCATCCTCGCCCCGGTCATCCTGACCATCCTGGACCAGATCGTCGGGACACCGTGATGGTCGGCTGGTTCATCAACGGCATCGTGTCCTGGCTGGCCGGCTTCCTGCTCGACGCGTTGAAGTGGATCTGGAGCCTGCTGGCCCAGGCGGTGTTCGTCACCCCGGACGTGACCGGCTTCCCGCAGGTCACGGCGATCAGCGGCCGGTCGCTGCTGATCGCCAACTCCTGCTACCTGCTGGTCATCACTGTCGCCGGGATCATCATCATGACCCGCGACACGATCCAGGCCCGCTACGGCGTCGCGGAACTGGCCCCGCGGCTGGTGATCGGGCTGATCGCGGCGAACCTGGCCACCCCGATCTGCACCAACCTGATCAGCCTGTCCAACGGCCTGACGACCGCGTTGACCGGCGACGGCGTCGCCGGCACCGGGTCGATCGGGCAGATGCAGCGCACCGTCACCGCGGCGATGACCAACCCGTCCAATGCGCTGCTGACCGCGTTGATCGGGTTGATCATCCTGGTGTTGACCTGCATGCTGCTGGTCACCTGGCTGGTGCGTATCGGCGTGCTGGTGGTGCTGGTTGGTATCGCCCCTGCCGCCCTGGCCTGCCACGGCCTGCCGCAGTTGGAGGGCGCGGCGAAGGTGTGGTGGCGGGCCATCCTCGCCACCCTGGGCACGGTCGTGTTGCAGGCGCTCGCGTTGCACATGGCGCTGTCGGTGTTTCTGTCCCCGGATGCGAACGTGCCGGCGCTGGGGCTGCCGGGCGACCCGACCGGCACGTTCAACCTGTTCATCGTCGCCTGCCTGCTGTGGGCGGTGGTGAAGATCCCCGGCCTGATGCGCCGCTACGTCACCCGCTCCGGCGGCAACAACCTCGGCTCCTACCTGATCCGGGTCGTGCTGATCCAGCAACTGTCCCGCGTGCTCACCCGCGGGCTGGTCGGGCGCAGCCCCCGTACCACCGTCCCGGCCGGCGCCGGCCGCGGTACGCCGGGCCGCCCCGGCGCCGGGGCGGTGGGCGGTGGGCCACGCCCACCACGGCCCACCCGCCCCACCACCGGCGGCCGTACGCCGCCCCCCGCACCGACCCCGCCCGCGGCAAAGCCACCCACCGCCCCGTCCTCGGCGCCCGGCGCTGCGGCAACAGGCCGGGGCCTGCCGACCGTGCCGTCCCACGTCACCCCGGCCACCGTCATGCCGCAACGTACGCCCCGGTGGCGCCGCTCCTGGGCCTACCAGCCATCCGGCACCGGCTGGCCCGACACACCCGCCCCGGCCGGCCCGCCACCGCGGCTCCGACCGGCCCGCCCGTCGGGTACCGGCTGGCCCGCCGTGTCCGCCACACCGCCCCGCCGCACACCGCCGTCCCGGTAGCCCAACTGTCCAGATTGGAGTCTCCGTCATGACCACCGACACCGACCTGCGCGCCCGCATCCCCGCCGACGTGGACGCCCCCGACAAGATCATGTTCAATTTGACCGCCCGGCAGGTCGCCATCCTCGCCGCCGCCGCCGCCATCTTCTGGCTGGCCTGGCAGTCCCTGGCCCGCATCATCGCGCTACCGGTGTTCGGCCTCGCCGCGATCCCCTTCGCGGGGGTCACGGTGGCGGTGGCGTTGGGCCGCCGGGACGGGTTGAGCCTGGATCGGTGGCTGCTCGCCGCGATCGTGCACCGGCGTGCCCCGCACCGACTCAGCCCGGCCGGTGCGACCCAGCCGCCGGCCTGGGCGCCCACCCCGACCGGCCCGCCCACATCAGTGCCGGCGCCGCTGAACCTGCCCGCGGGCGCGATCGGCGAGGACGGCGCCATCACCACCGACACCGGCACGGCGGTGGCGTTGGTGGCCACCTCCACCGTCAACGTCGACCTGCGTACCGCCGACGAGCAGGCCGCCCTGGTCGCCGGGTACGCCCGGTGGCTGAACTCGCTGACCGGGCCGGTGCAGGTGGTCATCTCCACCCGCCGCGCCGACCTGACCGGGCATGCGCTGCGCATCATCGACACCGCGCAGACACTCACCAACCCGGCCCTCGCGGACGCGGCGCTGGACTACGCCGACTTCCTGCTGGACATCGCCGAGCAGCGCGACCCGTTGCAGCGCACCATCACCATCGCCACCACCGCCACCGGCGGACCCGCCCCCGCGGTGGAGGCCCGCCGCGCCGCGGACCAGTGCGCGGCGTCGCTGTCCGCCCTCGGCGTGTCCACCGTCGTGCTCGACGGGCCGACCACCACCGCGGTCCTCGCCAGCGCGACCGACCCGTACCAGTACAGCGACGCGGGCTGGCCCCGCACCACCCCCGACACACCAGTCCACGCCACCGGAGGCCACCGATGATCAGCCTGCGCAGAGGCGCCAAGCGCAAGGAAGCCGCCCGCGGCGCGGCCTCCGCCGACCTTGCCGTGGCGGTGGGGCCGGCCGGCGTCGACGTGCTGCCCTCGATGCTGCGTGTCGGGGACGGCTGGGCCGCCACCCTGATCGTCACCGGCTACCCGACCGAGGTCAGCCTGGCCTGGCTGGATGCCCTGCTGTCCTGGCCCGGCCGCCTGGACGCGGCGATGCACATCGAACCCATGCCCGCGGTGGCCGCCGCCAACCGGCTCAAACGCCAACGCGCCCGCCTCGAATCCAGCCGCCGCCTCGACGCGGACAAAGGCCGCCTCGGCGACCCCATGACGGATGCCGCGGCCGAGGACGCCGCCGAGCTGGCCGAACGCCTCGCCCGCGGCCAGGTGCGGCTGTTTCGGGTCGGCATGTACCTGACCGTGCACGCCCCCACCCGCGACGACCTCATCCAGGCCGTCGCCGAGGTCCGCGCCGCCGCTGCCAGTGTGCTGCTGGACACCCAGCCGGCCACCTGGCGGCAGCTTCAGGGCTGGACCTCCACCCTCCCGCTCGGGCACGACGGTTTGGGGATGCGGCGGGTGTTCGACACCGACGCCCTGGCCATGGCCTTCCCCCTGGGCTCCGCGGACGTGCCGGCGCCGCTGCCCGGCCAGGCCCCACCCGCCGGAGGCGTGCTGTACGGGCACAACACCGACTCGGCCGGCATCGTCTGGTGGGACCGCTGGTCGCAGCACAACCACAACTCGGTCATCCTCGCCCGATCCGGCGCCGGCAAAAGCTACCTGATCAAACTGGAGATCCTGCGCAGCCTCTACGACCGGATCGCGGTGGCGGTCATCGACCCCGAGGATGAGTACCCGCGGCTGGCCGCCGCGATCGGCGGCACCATCCTGCGCCTGGGCGCGCCCGGGGTGCGGCTCAACCCGTTCGATATCCCACCCGCGGACCGCAGACGCGACGCGCTGGTACGCCGGCAACTGTTCCTGCACACCCTCATCAGCGTGCTGCTCTCGGAGCCGGTATCGCCAGCCGTGCTGGACAAGGCCGTCCATGCCACCTACGACGCGGCCGGTATCAACAATGACCCGGCCACCTGGACCCGGCCTGCGCCGCTGCTGCGCGACTTGGCCGCCACTCTCGCCAGGTCCGTGGACCCGGCAGCGCAGATCCTCGCCGACCGGCTCAGTCCCTGGACGCAGGGCTCGTTCAAAGACCTGTTCGACGGCCCGAGCACGGTCACCCCCAGCGGGCAGCTCGTCGTCTGGTCGACCCGGCTGCTGCCCGACGAGCTGCGCCCGGCCGGCATGCTCCTCGCGCTGGACGCGATCTGGCGCGACGTCGACGCACCCACCAGCACCGCCGCGGACCTTCGCGAGGGACGCCCACCGCAGGTGCAGCGGCGGCTGGTTGTGGTGGATGAGGCGTGGACGCTGCTGCGTGACGGGGAGGGAGCGCGGTTCCTGAACCGGCTGGCGAAGGCCGCCCGCAAGCGGCACGCCGGGCTGAGCGTAGTCACCCAGGACGCCGCTGATGTGCTGGGCACCGACCTGGGCCGCGCCGTGGTCAGCAACGCGGCCACCCAGATCCTGATGCGCCAGGCGCCGCAGGCGATCGAGGCGATCACCGCCGCGTTCGCCTTGACCGCTGGGGAAGCCCGGGTCCTGTTGGCGGCTGGAAAGGGGCAGGGTCTGCTTCTTGGTGGATCTTTGCGGTGCGGCTTCCAGGTGGTTGCGTCCCCACGTGAGCACCTTCTGTGCGCGACGGGGATCGCCGACATGGGCGAGCCCGACGGTGATGGAGAGGACGCGTCGTGGGCGGCGTGACCGGCTGGGCGCACACGCCGGTGACACCACCACCACCGTCGCCGTCGCCACTGCCCGCGCCGGGCACGCTGCGACCACACTGGCCGGTATCCGTGACCCACGTAGTGGCGTGGGTACAGCAGCGGCCCTGGCTCGCACTGGTCGCCGTGGTGGCGCTGCTCGCCGCCCACCTCGCAACGCTGGCGGTGGGACGGTGGCGCCAGCAGCGGCACACGCGCCACGCCCGCCTGGTCACCATCACCCCACCACCCGAGGTCGACACGGCTGGTGCGGGCGTGTTCTGGGCCAACCTGTCCGAGCTGCTCACCCCCTCGACGCGCCGCCGGCTGGTCTACGGCACCCCGCACGTGGTCGTGCAGTACCGGTGGACCGGGCGGCAGCTCACGGTCGGCTGCTGGGTACCGGGCACCCTACCCGCGACGTTGGTGGCCGCCGCGGTGCGGGCGGCGTGGCCCGGCGCCGCCGCGCAGATCACCGACCCGACGCCGCCGCTACCGTCCGGTGCGCCGGCCGAGGGTGGGGCGTTGGGCACGGTGCTGCCCGGCTGGTATCCGCTCCAGGTCGAGCATGAGACCGACCCGATGCGGCCCCTGCTTCAGGCCGCCGCCCACCTGGCCGGCACCGAGGCGGCGTGTGTACAGATCCTGGCCCGCCCCGCCACCCCGCGGCAGGTCGCCCGGCTGCGCCGCGGTGCCACCGCCCTGCGCACCGGCCGCGCCTCCCGCGGGGTTCTCGATCCCACCATGTGGCTGCGCGGCGCCCTCGACCTCATCACCCCGGGGCCGTCCCGGTCGGCTTCCGCGACTGCTCAGCCCCGCGCGCTTGCACCAGACCCGATCCGGGATCGGGATGCGCGGGCCGCGGTGGACAAGACGCTGCACCCGCAGTGGGAGGTCGCGATCCGCTACGGCGTCACCAAAGACGTCGCACGAGACACCCGCGCGAACCGAAACGCAACGTCATCGCCGCAGCCGCGCGGAGGCTCCCGGCCGGAGGCCCCGGAGGTGCGGCGGGTGGCTCCGGAGGTGCGGGCGCGGCTGCGGACCCTCGCCCATGGGATCGCGTCGGCGTACGGGATCTACACCGGCCGCAACCGGCTGCGGCGGCTACGCATCCGCGCCCCCGCGGCGGTCCTCGCCTCGCGGTCGCTACGGCGCGGGTTTGTGGCCTGCGCCCCGGAGCTGGCGGTGCTGGCCGGGCTGCCAACGGATCTGGCGGTGCCCGGGTTGGACCGGGCACGCGCCAAGGCCATGCCGGCACCGGTGGCCGTACCCGGTGGCGGGCGGGACACCAAGACCCTGGGCCGGGCGCAGATCGGCAGCCACTCCGTCGCCCTAGCCGTGACCGATGCCCGCCATCACGTACACATCATCGGCGCCACCGGCTCCGGCAAGTCCGTCACCCAGGTCAACATGATGCTCGATGACATCTACGCCGGCCGCGGCGTGGCACTCGTGGACACCAAGGGCGACACCGCCACGGACCTGCTGGCCCGCCTGCCGGCCAAGTTCGCCGACCGCCTGGTGCTGATGGACCCGGACCAGACCCGCGGCGCCACCCTCAACCCACTCGCGGGCTTCGACGACGACCTGGTGGTGGACAACATCGTGTCCATCTTCTCGAAGATCTTCCAACGGCACTGGGGGCCACGCATCGACGACGTACTCCGCGTGGCCTGCCTGACGCTGATGCGCAAGGCCAACGCCACCCTGACACTGGTGCCGTCGCTGTTGCAGGACAAGCAGTTTCGGGCGCCGTTCCTGGCCGACCTGGACGACCCGGAGGGCCTGCGCGGCTTCTGGGACTGGTACGAGTCCACCCCACCGCCGCTACGGGCGCAGATCATCGGCCCGGTCCTGGCCCGGCTGCGTTCGTTCCTGCTGCGCGACTTCGTCCGCGACACCATCGGCACCGCCCACTCCAGCTTCGACATGGGCCAGGTGCTCGACGGCGGCATCCTCATCGCCCGGCTACCGAAAGGGCAGATCGGGGAGGAGACCGCCAAACTGATGGGCTCCTTCGTCCTGGCCAACATCTGGCAGGCCGCCACCGCCCGCGCCCGTATCCCCGAACACCAACGCCGCGACACCACCTGCTACATCGACGAATGTCACAACGTGCTGAACCTGGCCGGGTCGGTCGCCGACATGCTCGCCGAGGCCCGCGGCTACCACCTGTCCTTCGTCCTGGCCCACCAGGACCTGGCCCAGTTCCCCCGCGAAACCGTCCTCGCCATCTCCGCCAACGCCCGCAACAAGCTGTACTTCAACGTCTCCCCCGAAGACGCCCACCAACTCGCCCGGCACACACTCCCGGAACTCGACGAACACGACCTCAGCCACTTGGACGCGTTCCACGCCGCGGCCCGCCTGGTCGTCAGCTCGCGGGAGACCGCGGCGTTCACCCTGATCACCCGCCCACCCCGGCCCGAGGTCGGCGAGGTCACCGCCCTGCGCGAAGCCGTGGCCCGCCCGGACACCGACACGCCACCCACCGGGATCGAACAGGCGGCGCGTCGGCGCACCCGACGAACACCCTGACCGTCCACTCCGGACACGGGTGCGGTCCCCGCATCGGTTGCGGGGCCGGTCGCCCGTCCGGTCGCACCCCTAGTCGCGTCCACCAGGCCCACACGTGCCCATGGCGCACCCAACAGTCCCGCTAGGAGACCATCATGCCCACCCGACCGCAACCGCGACATGCCCCTGAAGGGGCCACTCTCCGACCGGGGGAACACCCCACTACCCCCACCGCAGCCCGCTCGCACCGGCCAGCCACCACCGTGATCTCCATCGCGCACCGGCTCCAGCCCCGTGATCTGACCCTCGCCCTGCTGCTCGATCAGCACCAGCTCCTCACCACGGACCAGATCACCGCCATCCTGTTCGGCTCACCCGTCACCGCCATCCACCGGCTACGCGCCCTGCGCCGCATCAGCTTCATCGACCGGCTCATCCGCCACCAGCCCGGCACCCCGGCGCTGACCTGCTGGATACCCGGCGCCCTGTCCGCCCGCTACGCAGCCCTCGCCGACGGCCGGCCACCACCGACCACCAAGGCGCTGCGGGACGCGCAGGACCGCATCCTGGCCAACCCGCAAACCGGTCACCTGATCGGCGCCAACCAGTTCCACATCGACCTGCTCGCCCACGCCCGCGCCCACCCTGACACCCGGCTGGCCCGCTGGTGGTCGGCGCGGCGCACCACCGCCGCGTTCGCCGGGAAGATCCAACCCGACGGGCACGGCATCTGGACCACAGCGGGCGGCCAGGTCGGCTACTGGCTCGAACACGACCAATCCAGCGAAGACCACGGAAGGCTGATCGGCAAGCTGGCCTCCTACCGGCGGCTGCGGGCGCAGGGCGGACCCTGCTACCCGGTGCTGTTCTGGCTCGGCTCCCGCCGCCGCGAAACCAACCTGCACTACCGGCTGGCCGACCACGACACCCACGGTGTCATCGTCGCCACCGCCGCCCGGGACAGCGTCGATGGCAACAGCCCCGCCGGCCCGGTGTGGCGGCTGTTCGGCAACGGCCGCCACCGCCTCACCCTGGCCGAGCTACCCAGCCACTCAGGAAAGCCGGGAGGATCGCTCAACCCGCGGCTGACGGCGCAGGACGACCCGCTGTCCCGGCTGCGCTGAAGCAGCAGCAGCGTCACCAGCCGCCCACCCAACAGCCAAGATCGCCACCCAACACGCAAGATCGCCACCCAACAGCGTCCAGCACCGCCGCCGGCCCACCACCGCGGATCACCCAACAGCACAGGTCAGCGGCCATCCACCCGGGGTACCCCATGATCGGGCGCTGTTGGGTGGCGACGCTACGGTGAAGGCTCTTCTTTAAGAAACCCCCTGTAGCACCACCACCATCCGGGCCGTCGGCCCGCCAGGCAGCAGTCTCGCACCGCCCACCCGCCACCCGGCCGGTCGGCCGCGACCGACTCCACCCGGCGCCAACGCCCACCCGCACCACCACCAGCCCGCTTCAAGCTGCATACCACCACCGCGGCCACCGGCCGCGCCCGCCGCGCCCGCCCGGCACTTTGCCCGACGCGCCGCCGCCTTTCACCACCCGCACGCCTTCCCGCGTGCCCACGCCCGCCATCCGCGGGACATCTCCCGCGCCCACGCGCGCTATCACCAGCCACCCAACAGGAGGGAGGGCACCGCCGTGCACACATCGCACACCGTGATCGTCTGCCTTCCGGCAGACACCCCACACGCCGACGTGCTCGCGCACGCGAGCGCCACACTGGCCCGGCACGGGTTCACCCCCGCCGCCACCCTGGCGCACTTCACCACCATCGGTCGCCGTCGCGGACGGGCACTGATCCAGCCGCACAACGGCGCCGCCGCGGGCGGACCCATCCGGCTGCTGGACCTGTCCCGCATGCGCACCCGCGCCCAGCACGCCGCCCACCTGCGCTGGCAGATCTGGCGCCAGGTCGTTGCCGGCACCCCCAATGCGAAACCGTTCTGGCACTACGCGCAGCGCCACCACGACAACCCCGAGCGGTACCCGCACGAACGCGCCCAACAGGAGTACCTGTCCCAACCGCGGGTCCTCGCGATGACCACCCACAACGCCGTCCCCGGCCAACCCTGCCCGCTGCCCACCGAACAGCTCGAAGCCCTGCAAGCCGGGGCGCAGGCGTACGCCACCCTCGGCTGGCTGCAAGCCGTACCCCCGGACGCCATGTGCACCACCGCCAACTGGTGGACACCCGCCACCGGGCGGCTCACCGACGTCACCGCATACCTGCACACCACCAACCAGCACCTCGACCACGCCCACCGCGACGCGATCCTGCTCGCCCTGGAATTCCCGACCACCGGCTGAACCATCCGTAGCGCACGCCGGCACAGGCCGCCCCCCACCACCTGTGGTCGCCTGGCCGGCTTTCCCGCGTCCACCGCCACGTCCGCAACGGACGCAACGACCGCGCCTCCGGGAGGCAGTCACCATGACGATCCTCCTGACATTCAACCTGCACATGATCATCCAACTAGACACGTTCGTAGGGGCTGGCCCTGGCGCGATGCGCCACAGGCGCCCCTGATGTGGCCCGGCTGAGCCAGCCCAGCCGACCACTGCCTACGCGGCCCCGGTCCCACCGACCGCCACGCCGCACCCCCTATCAGGCCGATGCCCGGCCTTCCCCGCGCACCTCCTGCGCACCCCCGGGCACGGCCGAGAGCCATGCCCGGGACTCCGCCCGCACCTGCCCGAAAAAGGAGTTCCGTGATGGTCCACACCATCGACACCACCAGCCCACCGTCGGCTGCCACCACCGATCCCGACCCGGCTGGCTCACGCCGGCCACGCGGACAGATCAGCCCCGAGGCAGTCGCGTTGCTGCGCATGGCGCAGGCCGGCGACCGGGACGCGTTCGCCCAGATCTACCGGTCGTACGCGAGCAACGTGCGCGCGTACGTGGCGACGCGGATGCGTGAGCGCGACCGCGACGCGGTCGACGACCTGGTACAGGACACGTTCTGCGCCGCGCTGGACGAACTCGACCGCGCCCACGACGACGTGTGCGGCTGGCTGATCCAGCTCGCCGCCAAGATGTGCACGAGGCACTCGTGGAGCCGACGCCGCTACCTGCGGTCTGCTCTGACCGTCGGCGAGCACCAGCGCACCCTGCAAGCCGCCGCCCCGCCGCCGGAGCCCGGTGGCGCGTCGTGGCGTCTGGTCGCGCAGGCCCTTGCCGGGCTGCACCCGGATGAGCGATTGACGCTGCAACTGCGTTTCTTGGACGCGCAGCCGCGTGAGGCCGCCGCGCGGCTCATGGACTGTTCGGTGTGGACGGTTTCGGACCGTCAACGCCGTGCCCTGCGGCGCCTGGCCGACCGGCTGACCGCCGGCCCGGACACCGCCGGCCACTCCGCCCAGCCGGTCGCCGGCCAAACCACGTAGGCCGCAGGCGCCCGCCGCGCCTGGACTGCTCGACACCACAACGGAAGGAAGGACCACCATGTCCGACCAGCAGCCCGACACCGCCGCGGCAGCCGCCCCGCTGCGCGTGGCAACCTACGACTACACCCAGCACGGCCCCGACAGCCCGACCGCGGATCGGCGGCAGACGGTGCTGGCCGACTACATCGCCGCCCGGCCGTCCTGGCACCTGGCGGCCACCTACCGCGACCACGCCCACCCCGGCCGGACGCGTCCGGGCCTTTGCGCGGTGCTCGCCGACGCGCAGGCTGGCCGCTTCGACATCCTGCTGGTCGCCAGCATCGACCGGCTGGGACGCCGGCTCGGCGACCTCGCCGCGGTCGTGGAACAGCTCACCCGCGCGGGTGTGCACGTCGTGGCCGCCGACAGCGCGTTTGACACCTCGACCAACGTCGGGCGGGTCATGGCCACCATGCTCGCCGTGTTCGGCGAGTACGACCGGCACATGACCGAGGAGCGAGAAGACCGCCAACGCGGCGGCGACGCCATCGTGTGGCGGCTCCCACTCGCCGACGCCGATCTGGTGCACAACGCCCTACGCGGGGCGGTGCGGCGCTGGGAGGAAACCGCCGCCGAAGCTACGGCCGGCGCGCACCGCCCACCCCAACCGCAGCCCGCCCACGCCGCAGGCGCCACGATCAACGTGGAGCCCACCCCCGCGGATACGCCGGCATCACCACCATCGCCGCCGACCAGGCCTCCATCCACCAGCGGCTGGCCGACACCCTGGCACCCCTCATCGACGCTGCCGAGCGGGACGAGGCGCCCGAACCGGCGCCGTGGACCTACACGGTGGTGGGGGTCTGGCTCGACGACCGGCCGGTACCCGTCGGCGTGATCCTCGGCCAGCACCAAGTCTTCGACGGCGACGCCGCCACGTTCCCCGAGGGCCTGTGGGCAACCTCCGTGCCGGCCGACGACAGCAGCCAAGCACAGCGCCTAGCCGTCGCCGAGATGGCGGACAGCCACTCGTAGACCCCGGACCGGTCCGAGAACACCCCGGCGCGGGCCAACCAACCACGGGTACGCCGGGCGCGTACCCGTCCACGCAAAGGAGCCACCGTGCTCGACACATCCACCAACGCAGGCGACCGGCACCCGTGCCGGCGCCCGCCCGGAGCACCCACCCACCGGCAGCTCACCGTCCTGGTCCTGCTGCCCCCCGGCGCCAGCCACAACCCACGCACCCTCACCGACCGACTCACCGCGGCACTGCCCAGCGGGGTGCCCACCCGGCTGTGCCACAACCACTTCCGCCCCCAACACGACCTCAGTACCGCGGAGCGGCGGCTGCTCGTGCAACCCGCCGGGCCGTCCTGCGCCGGAGGACCGATCGGGCTGCTCGACCTGGAATCCACCCACGCCGCCGCAAGCGCCCTGGCGCAGGTGCTGCACCACCGGTGGAGGATCGCCGTGGCCGGCACCCCGCCCGCCCTGCCATGGCGGCACTACCTGCGCCGCCACCGTGCCGACCCACACTCATACCCGATGCACCAGGCCACCGACGAGTTCGCCGCCCAACCTCGCATCACCGCGATGATCGACTACAGCCGCGGCGCCGAGGCCGCCACCGAGTTTCGGCTCGACGAGTACGACGCCGGCCTCATCGCCCACCAGAACAGCGTCTTCGGCGACTACCTGTGCGGCATCGCCCTGTTCGGCGACGGCCTGGCCACAGGGGACGCAGGCGTGCTCAGCCCCGACCCCGGCGACGAGGGCGGCCGAGCCGCATTCCACACCGCCGCCCACGCCCGGCTGCACGCCGCCGACCCGGGCAGCGTCATCGTCGCCGCCCACCTGTACCTGTAGCACCGCCCGCCGGCCCCACCAGCCGGCACCCGTCGCTTGCCGCCACCCGCTACCCGGGTGGCGTTTTCGCTGTCCAGCCTCGAAAGGAGCAACTCGGTGAGCACGCCAGCCTCCACGGCCCAGGGCCGCTGGTCGGACACCACCTGTCTGATCTGTGGTGCCGCCACCGGGCACCTGCCCACGTGCGCCGCCAGCAACCCCGACGCCACCAACCATCTGACGCAGACCCTTCCCGACGGCACCACCCGCACCTGGACCGTCGCCGGTATCCGCTACACCGCCACCGAGGCCCGGCGCCAGGCCATCACCGCGCTGATGCCCACCATGACGTGGGTCCACACCATCGACCAACCGTCCCTGCCGTTCTCCACCGGGGCGCTGGTCAACGAAATCGTCCCCCAACCCGGCATCGGGCGTCGGCTGGCCCGCATCGGCTACCACCCCCTCGCCACATTGCGGGTACCCGATTGCGGCTGCACCGACCTGTGGCGCTGCCGCTGCGACTTCGACGACCACCCCCACGCCCACGCCCACCCGGACCTGTGGGCCGACTACCCGCTGCTGGCCCTGGTGCTGCGCTGGTCGCACGGGTGGGGCCACCTGTGGCTGCTGGACATCGGCACCGGCGCCGTCGTCATCGCCGACGACTACATCACCGCACCGATACCGGCCGGCGCCACCAAGGCGTGCGCGATGGGCTGGTGCCACCGCTGCCCCGGCAGCACCCGCCCCGCACCCGGCCAGACGCACCGCCCACCGTGTGGCTGCTCGTGCCACACCCAACCGCCCTGCGGATCCAACTCGGGCGATCGAGAGAAGGGAACCACCGGTGAAAGCTGATCTCAACCTGGACCAGGTCCTACGCCTGGCCCGCGTACTCAAACCCGCCACCGCACCGGCCTGGCACGGCGCCGGGCACTTCCTGCACCTGCACGTCGAGGGCGACCGGTTGAGCATCACCGCCGCCAACGTGGAACTGACCGCGCAGGTGCACCTTCCCGGCGGGCTGTCCGACGGGAACGTGGCGGTCGTACCGCAAGAGCTGATCGCCGCGTTGAAGGCGGTCGCACCGACCGGACGGGGCCGCAACAGAGCCAGGTTCAGCGTGCACGCCGACCTGGATCGGCTGCACCTGGACGCTCCCGCCGCCTCGGTCACCGTGGACGCCCAGGACAGTGCACCACCCGACCCCAGCGGGCTGGGTGATGAGGAACTGGGCATCGTGCAGGTGCCGGCCGGCACGTGGCTGGCGGCCCTTCGCGCCACGCTACCGGCGGCCGGCACCAACCAGACCCTGCCGCGGCTGTGCACGCTGCACCTGCACCGCGACCGCGGGGCCTGCCTCCTGGCCGAGGCCACCGACCGGTACCGCATCCACCGGGTCCGCATCGGCCAACCCGACCCGGCACCGGTCGACCTGCACCTGCCCGCCGACCAGACGAGCATCGCGGCGAAGATCCTCACCGCCGCCGCCGCCGCCGACCCGGCCGACCCGCTCCAGATCACCGCCACGGCCGATCGCGTCACCTGGCGCACGGCAACCACCATGCTCGCCGTCAGCACCATCCCTGACGGACTACCGGACCTGGAGCATTTCTTCGAGCGGGCCGCCGAGGCTGACCTGCACTTCAGCATCGACGCGGGCGCGATGGCCCAGGCGTGCACCCGGGCAGACGCGGTGGCCGAACGCAGCCAACCGGTACGCCTCCAGGTCACCCCGACATCGCGCACCCTCACCGTCACTGTCACCGTCGACGGCGCCCACGGCGCCCCGCCGCGGCTGGCCCTTGACCTGCCGATCGGCGACGTGCGCGGACCAGCCGCCGGCATCGCCCTGAACCCGACCTTCGCCACCGAGCTGTTCACCGCGGCCGGCGACGCCACCGCACAGGTTGGCGTGCACAGCAACAGGTACGCGCCGATCAGCGTGCAGGCCGAGGGCTTCCACGGGCTGCTCATCCCGATCCGCACCACCGACGACCGCACGACCGACAACCACGACGGCGAGCCCGCGCAGGGCTAGCCACCACCGTTCGGCACCACCGCCGGCACCGCGCCGCCCACCCCGGGCGTCGTTGCGGCGCCGGCCTTTCCATATCCACCCTCTGAAGGGAGCCATAGCCGTGGCACACGAACTGGAGCGCCTGGCGAACGGCGAAACGGCCTTCGCCTCGGCCAAGCTGTCCGCCTGGCACCAACTGGGCACCGTCACCACCGACTG